>VFQN01007927.1_pt1 | contig 11108 bp, 5 predicted proteins | sample 3512371 | NCBI WGS metagenome assembly VFQN01 (sample SAMN10412370, study PRJNA504923) | tailings metagenome | isolation source: Replicate 2 from Balatoc abandoned mine | place: Philippines: Itogon, Benguet | collected 2017-08-28 | reverse complement strand
TATGAAAAGGTTAAGAATGTCTTCCTTCCTGCTTTCCTCTTCAATTACTCTTCAACCAATCGTACTCACCCTAGATTCTCAAAATCCATAAGAAATTCACAAGATATCCAAGATAATCCGCGGAGAAAATGAAGGAATTTCCAACCGATTACAAGTCGGCGAGGATTCGGCAGGTTATCGGTTAGTCAGTGCGCTTTGTGCGTAAATATTGGGGAAACGGGGCTCGGCACCTTCTTATTCTGAATTGGCTGGTTTACTTTTATCTATTGCTTCGTTCTCGCTAGGATGGGTGAAGGAAAGGAGGGCGATCCGCCTCCTTTCCCCTTTTTAACTGTTATTTTTGTTTGTGTGGGGATGTTGGCTCATTCGATTGTTTTTACTGCACCTTTACCTTATGTTGCTTTTATGATCGTCGATTTCCACATGAGCAAGGACTTAGACGATGCTGGGTATGCTGCTGGTTGGATTACTGGAATGTTTATGGTAGGTCGTTGTCTAGCGGGTATTCCTTGGGGTCTTGCAGCTGATCGTTGGGGAAGGAAGATCTGCCTTTTCATCTCTATGTTTAATGTGATGGTCTTCGGGATATTATTTGGTTTCTCAACTAATTTTTATATGGCTGTTACCATTCGATTCCTTATTGGTTTAGGGAATGGTTTTATGGGAATTGCTAAGACTTATATCTCTGAAATTGTGAAATGTCGCGATCATGAGATTCGCGCCTTCGGTTATCTCAATGGTACGTGGGGCTTAGGAATGATCGTTGGTCCTGCAATTGGAGGTGCATTAGCTCGACCAGCTATACAATATCCAAGTATATTTAGTGAAAGAAGTATTTGGGGACAATATCCTTACCTTCTTCCTTCAGTTGTTTGTACTTTCTTTGCTGCTGTTGCTGCATTAGGTGTTTTATTCTTTGTTCCTGAAACTCTTAAACCAAAAGATACTCCAGTAGTTGAGAAGATGCCTTACCTAACTGTTACCCAAATGGATCAATTAGATGATAAATCCCTTCATAATACAATAGAAATGGTTTCAACTCATGGCAACGAGATTATTGAAGAACAAGAACTAGAAGCAGAAGAAGGTTCGTCTTCATTATCACCAGATAAGGATAATAACACAAGAGATGATGGAGATGAATTGACTGAAATAAAATTTGGGAAAGATATTGAAAATCAACTTCATTCAAATACAAAAAGAATACAAAAGTTTATACCAATAATAACGAAAGGAAATGACGAAGAGAAAGAAAAGCCAAAGTATAAATGTAGGAAAGCACTTCCATCAACTTTATCAGAGATATTATCAGATAAACATGTTCAAAATGTTTTCATTATTTACATGTCTTACTGTGGTATTTGTATGTTCTTTGATGAGTCTTTCCCTTTATATGCTGTCACCAGTATTGCTAATGGTGGATTAGCATGGGAATCCATTGAAGTTGGGGAAACTTTAGCGTCTGTTGGATTTGGTTGTGTTGTTTTTCAGTTATTCTTCTTCGAACCATGTATGAAAAGATTTTTTAATAAAGGTAATAATGATAGTTTAGTTCGAACAATGTTCCTTGTATCATGTGTGATGCCTTTCTTACCTTTATTGGCTGATTGGACATTAAGGATAGTATTAGCTTCGAATCCTGACACGAATACAAGAACTAATGTTCCCTTGCATGTCGTGGTTGTGTTAGTATTGTTACTTTATCGTCTTCCTTCCATGGCAACTTTTACGAGTATTACGATGATTGTCAATTCTTCTGTTGATTCATCGATGCGAGGAACTGTGAATGGTCTGATGATGACGGCAGGTAAGTCATTTCATTTAGTTTGTATGGTTTCATTGTTAACCACTATAAAATAGGGAGTATTGGTAATGCATTAGGTCCGATCTTAGGTTCAATAGTTTATGCTGCATCGATTCAATTAGTATATGGGGAAGAAAGTGCAAATCATAAATCATCAATCTTCCCTATTGATGGGCGAATCGTTTTTATTCTATCGGCACTGATGTGCTTTATTGTATCTCGCTATGGAAGAAAAGTATTACCGATGGAAGAAGAGAGATAGGAGAGATTATAGCAAAGGTTTTGAGAGGGAATGAGGAATAGAAAGATAAATCATAGTTAGTCCTAAGTTCCATTAGACAATCATATAGTTAAGAAGGTTAGATGATAATTCATATGTACATAATCATAATGTTAACAAATCATTTTCAAATTATGAGTAATGCGCTTCCTTTAATATCGTCTGAAAGTACTCATTGGAAGATATCTGAGGGAAGGAGAGTAGTTCCCATTTAATTTGAATAGGATGTTTGTCAAGGTCTAATGCAGAATACTTAACTTCACCAAGACAGCAATAACCTTCTGATTCTAATCGAACAAATAAAACAACACGATGAGAATTGTCTTTCTCGGATTCTATCTTTTCCTCTGTTCCTTCGCTAGCTTTATTGTTAGGGTGAATCAACCTTAATGTGACTCGCGAATCTACAATTTAGAATAGGTTAGGGAGAAAATAACTCATCCAAGTACATTCTTACCTGACTTCATCTTGCTTCCACCATACCACATCATATACCTCCCACCTTCACTGAAGGTATTGGTATAGCCAGTCTTACCACCCACATTCACCCATAAGTATAAACAATTTTTCCATTCTAACACACCAGGATATTTATTAAATTTTGGTGCCTTCCCATTATTACTCATAATCATAATTGGTAATTTCCCATATTCTTCAAGAGGTTTACAGAGAAATTCATTGAAAAAAGGTGTTAAATGAGCATTTAAACTAGATACACTTTGTCCATCATTCGATATCACTTCACCATCACGAAGTGTTTCATCAATACTTTCAATAAAGTTATTATCAATCCCAGTGAAACTTCCGACAGCAAGCTCTTGATGTTCCTTCTCCTCACTCAAAGAATCATCATTCAACTTCCTTGATTTATTATCATTTATCGTGTCCTATCATCCTCAGTTAGAAAATAAAAATGGGGGAAACCTCTTTATCTTGTTTCTTACTTCTTTATAGCTAATAGGAGCTAATGATGCCACTCTCGAAGACCTTCTTGTTGGTTGAACCAACTCAACCTCTTCGACCATCTTCCGTTTCTTCGATTTTTTCCCTCCATCTGATCGTGCTGCTGATATCCTTGCATTGATTCCTAGTTCTTCAAGGTATTGATTATTCCTCTGAATGTTCGCGATTCTCTGTCGCTCATAGTCTGAGACCATAGAAGATACTCCTTCCTCCATCTTTTAAATTTTCATTCTACTCTTTTATCGAGAGATATCATCTCTTTTATCGAGATAAAGTGCCACGCCAATTTTGGCGAAACTGGATTCGAGTCGATTTTTCTCGTTTTTTAGTGAAAATGCCGTTTTGGCGTTAGTGAGGGAAATACCCCCTATACATACCATATACTCCATAACTAGTCAGATTTGAGCAAGTACTATTAATATGTAAGGTAACAAGTTCTCCAGAATACCTCTTACATGACTCCTTCGCCTGCAGTTCTAGGAGACATTTCATCATTAAATCTACTTCACACATACCTAGTTAGTTAATTACATCAAATCAATTGGATTAAGTATGGTGTGAGAGGTCGTAAATCCAAATAGGAAAAGAAAGATTTCATTATAAGTACTAAAGACAAAGAAAAAAAGAAGTAAATAAAGAAAAAATTTGAGGATGAAAGCAAAAAAAAAAAAAAAGAGAGAGAAAAAAGAGGACAACAATCATTAACATCGTAAGGATTGTTCCTATTCTTATTCTGCTAATGTAAAGGAAGAAATGGTTCAATATCTCGCATTTGTATGATAAATACTAAAATGGAGGCTTCTAAAGGGCACGGAGGAGCAGAAAAAATAGAAGCATCAAACGACCTCTTTCGCAAGTAAACCCTAATATCTAAAGCGGAAAAGGAAACTTCCCTGGTGAAAGAAAAGAAGGAAGTAATCCAAAAATCTTCAGGTAAAAGAAAAAGAATTGAAAAGAAAATTTTTCGTGGTAAACTTCTCTCATGAATGACAGAGATATCACAATCATAATAGCCAAAACTAAAAAAAAAAAAGAAAAAGTTGGAACAACCAACGATGACCAAAGAATGTGAAGAAGTAGAATGAAAGCAGGTTTTTTAAAACAATTTATACATACAATTATATAATTTCATAAATACAAAATTTCTTATCTATCTTTTTTTGTTCAAATATCAAATATCAGCAGCTAAAATCTGACAATACCATTGAATAATACGATTAGAAGTTAAATCAAAGGTAAAATCATTCTCAACAATATAGGTACACATTTTACCAATTTGAATTTCTTTATTAATTTTTTGTTGAAGATAATTAGGCTGTGTAACCATCGTATGGAAATCATTCCATGTATTTTCTTTTAAATTTTGATTTGATAATTGACGTAATTTCACTTCATGAATCTTTGTAATGACTCGTTGACTGACATCACTCACTGTGCCTCCAGGGTTCTCCATCAATGAATCATTAAGACAACTCTCTAAACAGGGGACTATCGCCACTTCAAAGATCCGAGTGCCAACGAATTTGCCGATGCATTCAATCGTTTCGACTAGATTAGGAAGTTGGAAAGAAGAGGAAGAATTTTGGGCAAAACTTGGGGAACGAGGAGCTTTAATCGAAGCTATTCGTTTTTCAATATTGGATATATGCGAATCAGGAAAGACTTCACTTAAAACAAGGAAATATGTAAGAATTGGTAAAACTCCAAAAGCACTGGTTGTGAGTTTAGGGGTTAAGAACTGAACTTGAGGATCGCAGTATGCGTTAAGAAAGCTATAAAATTCATCAAAATCACCATTATTATAAAGTTTAAAAAATTTCTCATTAACTTCAAGTCTCTCTTTACGAGAAGCATGAACTATAAAACAGAAGCAAACACGATTAACTTGGGATTTTCTCATTCATACATCCAGGGAACTTACCTTCATCTTCCAATACATCACATCTGTTCCAATTTTCAAGCCCGTCAATTTGCTCTTGGTTCTCTTCCACGTCGATGTGCATCAAAAAAGAATCTTTAATAATTTCCCTCTCCAACACAACACACACTCACACCACCCACCTGGGCGACTGCCCACCTTGCCCGACCAGACCCATTTCTTATAAAGATACGCTGCTGCATCATCCTTCTTGACCCAGCCTCCATCGAAAAGCGCTTTTTGTTCCCCACCTGGGCCAGTAATTATTTATGGAATTGCTTAATTTCAATGTGAAAGAAAGAGAAACGTTGAACGAACACTTCACCCATTTATTCGATATTCGACCTCGTCTCTTGTTTCTTTGCTTCTTCTATTAATGCAATTCAAAGAGTAGGAGATAGAACATATCTCTTTTGAATTTTAGATTGAAACCTTTTCTATGATGATGAAGATTTCAAGTTGTTGTTATTACCTCTTGTTTTTCTGTTTAACACTTCTACTGATTCGAACCTTCGCAGATAGCAGGACAGGTGATAATTCTATTGTTTATGTATCTTCTTTAAATGTTGAGGGCTCAACTTCTGTCAATTCGACACTCACAAGTTCGAGTGCATATTCTGGGAATATTGCTTTGACCTCATCGAATGAAGTATTATTTCAATCCACTAACTCGATTAAAAAATGGAACATTAATACCAACCTCATTACAACATTTTCAATTAAAGGTGGAGGTGATGCACCTATTATAGTGAATGAATTAAGTCGAAAACAAATTTTTACGTTAAAAAAGTCCAACAGCGCATATTTAACCTCCCCTGGTGTTTTATCCATATTAGAGAGATTAAATCCCACCGATTTATCTGTGAATACGACCATTTTGTTAAGTATGAACGTGTCCATCGGTTTTGGGTCAGCTTTGTTTAGTGGTGTACGAAGACTTGTTGTCGTGGATGCTGCCACTTCTAACGCGTACAATATAGATCTCTCGGACGGTCAAGTTACTCTTCTCAGCAGCAACTGTTTGATTCGTTGGGAGTCGTCGAATAATTTCTTGTCTTTTGGTATCGCTGAATATTATAATTTCGACGCCACGAGCTTGGTTTACGGCAATTATCTTGGGAATATTGAAAGACAAGGTCTCAGTGCTCTCGAATTGAACATAGTTTCATCTCTTTCCTTTGATAGACTTGCTTCTATTTCTCTCGACCTTGAACGGCAACTTTGGTACTATTATTACACTGGCAGTGGGCCCTTTGGGTCGACCTCTGTTGCAACCCTTGGCTTGGCGAAAGCGGAAATCATTGAGGCACTTCCGACCAGTGAGCCAACTTCCGAGCCCAGCGACAGACCAAGTCGTATTCCGTCAAGTGAGCCAACAAGACAACCAACTGGGAGACCTTCTATCATTCCCTCAAGCCAGCCCTCCTCTCAGCCAAGCAGAAAACCATCTGCTGTTCCGACTTCGCAACCCACTCGCCACCCAAGCTCTATGCCTATCGCGCATCCTTCTTCCCAACCAAGTGCAAGTCCAAGTACCAAACCAAGTAACAGGCCTTCTTCCCATCCGACTGCTCATCCGACCTCGAAACCGTCGGATAGACCAACTTCCAAGCCAACCGGAAAGCCTAGCCAGACTCCAAGTCGTGGTCCCACTGGACAGCCAACGTCCCAACCTACGAGACAACCCTCTCGCCAGCCCACTTCTTCTCCAAGTCGTTCTCCAACTGCGCAACCAACCCGTTCCCCTTCCGGTCAACCTTCATCGAGACCGTCCTCACAACCGAGTGGACAGCCGACTTCCCAGCCATCAAGCCAGCCCGCTGGTGTGCCCACCTCCTTACCATCATCACAACCAAGTGTCCAACCGACTGCTCAGCCTTTCTCAATGCCCACCTCCAAACCCTCGAGTCAGCCCACGAGTAGCCCTTCTTTTACGGTTTCTGCACCTCAAGTGCGCAACCTTGTGATCGCAGCAACTCGTACATCATTAAGCCTAACCGTTACGATTGATGGGAGATCCAAATATGGTGGCCAGGTTGCTTGTGTTGCCCAATTATCTTCAGTCACAACTACTCCTACTCAGACAACAATCTTTGTAAACGGCCAAACAGCAAATTATGTATCAGGGCAAACGACTGTCGCTATCACGCTCGGTGGATTATCTCCAGTAACATCCTATGCCACATACTGTGCTGTAAGTACTTCGAATGGATTAGTAAGTGATCCAACAGATATTACCAATACCAGAAGAACGACAAAAACGTCGTGCTGCAAATTAGTGCAATTTACTAGCGCCCCTGCTAGTGTTTATTCTGATTCGAGCAAGTATAAGAATCAGCCCGCTTCATCGTATACTTTCTATTATTCATTATCAAATATTCCTGGAAGAAGTGTGACAATTATTCCTTCAATTCAAACTTCCGCTGGTACTTCTTTACAATCAAAAGTCACAATTACACCATCGAAATTGTCGTTTTTAGCAGTGTCAACATCTTTACAAGGTTCTTTTATTCTTAGTGCAACGGACACAACCTTTTCAGGAAGTTCTATTTTAAGTTTGAATGTAACTGGCAACAGTTCTTCAGAGTATACTTCCACTTCGACCAGTGTTGCCTTCCTTACTTCGTATAGCATTCCGTCTGCTCCGAAGCTCACATCTGCTTTATTCGGTGATGGTGGTTCGGATATTTTCATTACCTTTGATTCTGCTACTAATCTCGGTGGATTCAGTTATAGTGCGAGTTGGAGGTGCGGAAGCATCTTTCAATTCTCTGGTTCTAATGTGACGGATTGCTATTGGTTAAATAGCACTGCCATAAGAGGAGTGTTCCGAACTGTTGCAAACACGTCATTATTAGCAAATATTGGAAATCCAGTGAGTTTATTGTCTTCGAAGATTAAAGCTGATTGTCCCTCAACTGTTTCCTCTGACGTATGCAAAAAGTATAACTTCTCTTTGCCTCAATCTGTCAGTTTGATTGCTGCTTATAATCCAGTAACTCCAACAGTCATCTTAAAAATGCCTGCTTCCGTTGGTTCCTGTGATAATGTATCCATCGATACAACCCAAACTTCGGGTTATGGTGGAAGGTCATTCAGTAAAGTTGTCTGGTCAGTTTCTGCGCTGAGTGGCACAGGAGACGTAACTAGCATCCTCGCCTCTTTGAATAAGTACGGAAAGAATGTTCTGAGAGTTTTCACCATCCCTAGAAGCCTCTTTGGGTCAGGAACATACTCCATTTCCTTAACTTTGACAAACTTTCTTGGCTCTGCTTCCTCGAGTAGTGGAGTTATTCAAGCGATTTCCAACCCAAATATTCCTAAAGTCAACATCCTTGGAGGAAGTGCGATTACCACCTATGCATATCAATCACTAACTATTTACTCGTCCGTTGCTTTTCCTAGTTGTGCCGATACAACCAATTCAAAATTAACCTATAATTGGCAATTATCTTTAAACAGTGCGCCTGTTGCATTAGGTTCCACGGGGAAGAATCCGGCTCTTTATTTAATAAGCACGTATCAACTGAAAGCAGGAAACGTGTATCGGTTACTTCTTAATGCTACGGTCGCTGTGCGCGGTGTACAATCAGGATTCGCCTCTGCAACACAAGATATTACCGTCCTTCATGGAGTCGTTCGTGCTGTCGTTCGAGGTGGAAGTAGCCGCCAACTATCGATTGATAGAAATGTAACTTTGGATGGAACTGGCTCGTCAGATGAAGACTCATCTGACAATACCGCTTTATCGTTTAGCTGGTCTTGTGCAGTCTCCTCTTTTACCGATTACGGAACCGATTGTACTAAAGTAATTGAGCCAGTATCTCGAGCTAAACAATCGGCGATTATTATGGGAAATTCGATGGATTTAGACCATACATATGCAATTACCTTGACGGTTGCAGCTAGTGATGGTCGCGCTGCCTCCACTACAATAAACATACAGCCGTTGAGTGCTGGTGCACCATTGGTTGGAATCGTCACTCGTAGAACTGTTTTCAACATCGGGTCAAACTTGTCCATCGATGGAACAGTTCAAGCGAGGGGAAGTGTTTTTGCAATATGGGAAGCCTTCGTTAATAGTGTGAATATTACGTTGAAAGCCTATTCCCCAACTGTAGTCTCTTTACCAGCCTCTTTCGTCTTAAATTCTTTTACTTCTACTCTTTTAACTGGATCTGCAGGTTTTAGCGCTGGTACTGTTGTTACTTTTCAGTTGAGAGCGTTTCTTCAAGCTGCCTCTACTGTCAGTTCTACCGCTCAAATTTCCCTGACTGCGAATGGTCCACCCTATGGCGGTTCTTTAAGTGTTTCTCCCAGTGAAGGTTATGGTCTCTCCACTCAGTTTACTTTGCAGTCGCTTGGGTGGGTCGATGATCCCACAAATTACCCTTTCACATTTGCATTTTATTATCTTACATCATCAAGATCGCCTGCGCTTGTAATTAGAGCTGCAAGTCAATTATCGGTTGTCACATCCACTTTTCCCACGGGATTGCAAAGCAATGACTATAAAATCATTGCCCAAGTATCTGTTGCTGATATTTACTCAGCATCAACATCAACCACACAAACTTTCATCGTTAAAAATGATGTTAATGTTGATGTCACGACTTATTTATCCAGCAGCTTGACAACAGCTTTTGCAAGTTCAAATTCAGAAACGGCATTATTAACTGTGAACAATGTTGCTTCGACGATTAATACTGTCAATTGTTCGTTGGTCCTTGGAGGATTCTGCAGTAATTTAAATCGTGCGGAATGCTCGACCACATCTCAAACCTGTGGCAGTTGCCTATCTGGATACAAGGGAACAGTTGGAAACGCCAATAGTAAATGTTTTTCTGTTAATAGTACGGTTGGAAGTCCTGGGAGCGGATGCCAAACAGGATCAGATTGCTTGTACGGAAACTGTACTGCTGGGGTTTGTATAACGCCAGTGATGCAGTGCTCAACAGCTGTGACAGGGATTCCATGCTCAGGTCACGGTAGTTGCGGATATTTTAATCCTTCAGGGCAACAGTTTACATCGCCTTGCCTGATTACCAATGTCTTTTGTGAAGCCCAATGTACGTGTGATTCGGATTACGGAGGAAGTGATTGCTCTTTAGATGCTTCGAAGCGTTTACAACGAGATTCTGGTCGTGGCACTTTATGCGACGCGATAATTAAAATTGGGAACATTTCTAATCCTTCACCACAATTATTGGGAAACTTAGTTTCATCACTTTATTCTGCCTATAATCCTGATGAAATCTTCACTACAGAGACTTCGAATTTATGTAATTCTGCTCTTCAATTATTAACAAAATTGTCTAACCAAGGTTATTTAGCTGGTGCACCTGCCGAGACAGCATCTTTGTTATTACAAGTTACTTCAAAATTTGTTCAAGGATCAACGAAGAGTACAGTTGCTGCTGCGGCTGTTGCGATTAGAAATAATTGGAAAATTGAGCCAGATACCATTTATGCTGCGTCTACTTCAGAAACATCCTCCACTTCCAACTCTAATATCGGAGAGACGATTAGCAATATTACCAACGGAATTTTCCTGTCGTTAAAGAATGGTCAAGCCCCTATTGCCATTGCGACGGATAACATTCGAATTAGTATAAGCAAAAGCTTAATTTCAGATTTAAATGATGCTGTATTTACTCCTCCTCAAACAGAGGCTGAATCGACTTATGGTGCCCCCACCAACTCAATCCAATTTAATGGAAGTGCTTCAGCGTGCAGTACCGGATCTGGGTTTGCTCATCTGTCTGTTGCGGTTTGGGGAAAGAACCCTTACCCGAACGCCTCCTCCATTCACACCCCATTGCTTCGATTTACCAATCGCTTCGATGGAACTAGCACGAGTAATACTGCCGACAGCAGTAGTGCAACAGATAGCTCTCCTTCTTCTTACTATATTACAGTGCAGTTTGTGACAAAGCAAAATTTTAATCGCACAGAGATCGATTACGTTCGAAAGCATCCATCCACCAAATCTAATGTTACTTTTCCTTCCTGTGGGATGTATGAGAATGGAAAATATGCTTCTTGTGGAAATTGTAATGTTTCCACTTACACTGACTATAATGTAACCTTTGTTTGTGAAGATATTAGTCGATTGTGTTACAATCCTTCTCAAAGTGTCAGTT
>VFQN01007926.1_pt1 | contig 11109 bp, 12 predicted proteins | sample 3512371 | NCBI WGS metagenome assembly VFQN01 (sample SAMN10412370, study PRJNA504923) | tailings metagenome | isolation source: Replicate 2 from Balatoc abandoned mine | place: Philippines: Itogon, Benguet | collected 2017-08-28 | reverse complement strand
GGTGGAGGGAACACAAGGGCAAAGGGGGAAGGTCAGAGAACGGCGGCGAAAGGAAAACGTGGGGCGTGTAATGCAAATGCGACTAAAAATGCAGTAGGGAAGGACAAGAAGAACGATCTTGGTTAGCAGTGACGCTGCTTCTAGACCAGTATTCACAGTGCGGAGGTGAAGGGCCAAGGGGGTTGGGGGGCAACAAGCAGGGGAGGCCCCGAGCACCGAGGCGTGCCAAAGGCATAAAGCGCCACGGACCATGGGTGTGAACTCGGAACTTGTAGGTTGAAGGTATAATGTACAGGTGATATGCGCTTTCATCTGAAGGCACTACATATACCGAGGTCGCACTACACATACCGAGGTCGCATACCGAGGTCGCCGTTTTGTCGCGCATGCCCTTTCGGCGCGGCTTTAGTGCACTTTTGGTGCTCCGCTCGTACAGATGCAGGAATTACGTTGTTATTCGTATCTCGGTTATCTTGTGAATTGGTTTGCGTGCTCCCATTGCCAGCGGGTGAACTGGTGTGCGGTAATTCGCGACGTCGCGGCGGCACTCACTCCGCTTTTGCGCCACCCCTTGGGACGTCACAGTATAATGGTGCCAAACTAAATATGGGCTATTACATGATCCGGCGGGCGCGCGCATCAAGCGGGTATTCGCGCGAGACAATTTGTTATGATGAAACTGACCCGGGTCGGTCCATGTGGGCAAATCGCCCATACACATGGCAGCGTAAAGCGGCCCCTGCCGGGGCCGTGAAGGAGTCTGTGTTGTGAGTCAGGGGGTTGGGTGGTTGGGGGTTGTGTCGGTTCTTACTGCGGCAGCGCTTGTAGCATTCTACGCTCAAGAAGTGGTGTAGAAATTAACCATGCACGTACTGTGAGGCGGTCAGCCGCTGGGCTGCTATGGTATGTGCGAAGTTCCGCGCGAGTGCGGTGCTTTCGGCGCAGAGCGCCCCCGTTGCAAATGCGGTAAATTATGGCGGCATACACAAAGTACGTATTATGGACTGGTATGACGAGCCCTCTGTGATGAGATGGGCCCCAGCAAAAGTCCAGCAAGCATATAAAGACGCAAGCCCAGGGGACAGTAACCTGTACGGCGCACCCTAGTTCCTGAACACCACACCAAGTTGGAGGCAGGGTATGCAGGTATGGTCTGTCCAGGTAGCGCCCAGTCCAAAGGCCATTGCGTGGTCAGGTGGAACACGCGTGTAGCTGCGACACCGTGGAGCCCACAAGGTCCTCTGCGCCCAGGACCCACAATTGGGGCAGTGCACATGCACAAGCCAGCGGCTCTCGTTCGCAAGTGCCTATAAATTAACAGAGCAGTGCCCAATGATACTATTGCAATACCTGACGCGCAGCAACCCTGCAACACAGCCTGCCAGGCCAGTCAGCGGCCACAGCGCCCTTCTCCTGAAAAAAAAAAAAAAAAAAAAAAAAAAGCGCACAGGTGCTGTAGTTGAGACAGCAGAGGTCAATGTTCTCATGCATGAAATGACGCAGTGTGGCGTTGTAACGGAGCTATGTCTAGTCCAGGCCGTCGAGGTCCATGGGCTGGGGCCCTGTGGGCACATGCGGCAGTGGGCCAGCCGCGAGGATGCCGTCCTCTGCCGCCGCACCAGGTGCTCCAGGCGCGGCCAGAGGTGCTGCTGCTTGCCGCAGTGCCAGAGCATCAATTTCCACAAAGTTGGGAAGGCGCACGGGTGTGAAGAGGTCCGGCGTGATGGGCCCAACAAGACGCAGGTGCCGCCGCTCGGCCACCCGTGAGAGCATGACGTACATTTGGACCGGCGTGAAGACGCTGCGGGCGTGGATGATGGTAGGTCCGGCGAGCGTGGCCCCCTAAGGGCGGTCCGGCGGCACAGTGGGATGGGCAGCGGGGTCAGGTAAAGAGGGCCGGTTTGCGAGCCAAGGTACGTGGACACAAACAGGAGCACGCACACGGGTCCATGCGGGTTGGCCCCCTATGCTGCAAGGCCTCGGGGCGTGCTCCAAGGTACGGTTTCCGTGCTGGAAGGCATAGAACAAGAGTGCACTGTGCACTTGCACATTGGCCGGTCGGAAAATGTCCTGCATTACTGTGAAAATGGTTTGTGTTTTTTCGTCTGGTTTAAACTGTGAAAATGATGCCCGCATGACAGACTGCCAAAATTGCTTGTTGGCCCCAGCATGGCAGCAACAATCGCATGCACGCACCTGTGCGCGGTGTGAGGTGATCGCCCAGCCCAGGGTGAGCGGAAACGTCCGCTTGAAATACCGGACGCCGTTGTGCCAGTTGTACTCGCTGGTCCGTGCTCCCACGAAGAGGGCCTTGTTGTTGGAGGTCAGGCGCACCTTGATGCCAGAAACAACCGGTGGTGCACCGCCGGGGCGCTCGGAAAAGGACAGGGCCTCCACGACCCCCGCAGCCCCATTGGCTGCACCCCGCGCCAGGTCGCAGTTCTCGACCAGCACGACACGTGCCCCAACAGCGACCTGCTCGATGGTGCGGAAGGCTGAGGCGCGCAGCCAGGACTCAAGGGCCGCTTCTGCCGCAGAGCGTGGGGGGACATCGTGCTCCAGGGGACAAGGCTGGATCTCGCCAACCTCTGCGGTGTCCGACAGGCGCTCCAGGATGGCGTGGTTGTGGGCCTTGGCGTCTTGCAGGTGCGTGCATAGCACCGTTGTATTGCCATCGGAGAGGAGCGGCACCATCTCTGGCGACACGAAGCGCGCGCTGCAGTTGCCAGGCTGCCGGCCTGGGGTGAGGGTGGTGGCCGCGGACCAGGGGCCAAACACGGCGTCAATTTCGGCCTGTGTGGGGCGGCGGGAGCGGATGACGTCCAGGAAGGCGGCGAACACTGGGTCCCGAGCGTGGCGGACTGAGGCTGGCAAGCGGTACTTGGGAGCGGCTTGGAAGAAGGGGTTGGAGGCAATGTGGCAGTCCTCACACAGCGGAGCCTCGTCCACCGGGCCAGCACCGTCCAGGTCGGCACCAGGCGCCCCGGCCGCAGCTGCCTCAGTTGCGGCCGCAGCTGCTGCGTTGGCATGGCCAGCACGCCGGAGGCATGTGCAGACTGGCGGGAGCTGGGAGCCGTACATGCGTGGCGCAACATGATGGGTGGGGTGGGGGGTGGGGGGCGGGTCAGGGGTTGAGTGGCACGTACGGCCATAGGTGTGTATGTCTCAATGTCGCCCACAATTGGGGAAGCAGGGAAGCAGCACTTGAAAACCCCTACCATAACCGCCCAGCAAGGTGACGTCATGGCAGTCTGCAAGCCCTTAGCCACGCTGCCACGCTTTGCAACGGTGCCATGCAGGTTAGGCACGGGCCGCTGTGCTGAACGACCTCTCACCTGTGCATGGTCGCCGACCAGGATGATGAGCTTGTTGGCCAGCATCTCGTCCAAGGACGAGTAGGGGCAGGCGTGGAAGATGCGCGTTAGGATGAGGGTCAGCTGCACGTCGGTCATCATGCTGAACTCATCTACGATGAACACGTCTGTGTCCCGCAGTGCCTGCACCTTGGGGTTGGTGTCGGACCCCGCTCCCATCCACGTGGCCATGGCGCTGTTGCCAGCGGGCAGGCCGAATGCGGCATGGTTGGTGCTAGCAAAGTCGGGGCTGAGGCGCACGGCTGCCGCCCCAGTGCTGGCTGTCAGCATGACCGTCTTGCCTTGCTGCCTGAGCTGGCGGGTGAGCTTCTTGGTGGTGAACGTCTTGCCGCTGCCAGGCCCGCCGGTGAGCACCACCAGGCCGTTGCTGTGCTCGAGGATGGCATCCACGGTGGCCTGCTGCGCCTCGGTGTACGGCGAACCGTCAAGGTCGCTGAACTCGGCCACCATGGCCGCCTTGATTGCAGCTGCATCACGGCGTCGGGTTGCCCTGGCCCGCTGGCGCCCACCTGGGCCCCCGCCACCGGCCGCACCTGCTGCTGCCGGCGGGGGATCCCGCAGGCCGCCGTACTCCACGGTGAAGGTGGCTGCCTCGGGGTCCAGCTCGTTGCCATCGTCCACGTCCTCCGATGGCACATACTTGCCCACCAGGGTGGCAAGCAAGGCCTGCCGCCGCTGGCTGTTGTACAGGTGGTAGTTGGCGTAGCTGCAGCAGTCAGGGGGCAGACGGCGGGGAGCAGCGACAGGTCAGGCCCAGATGCAGCACCAGGGGATAAGAAGGTGCAATGGAGTGGCACTGGAAGAATGGAGGCAAGATGGACGCGCCCTGCTTGAACGCGGGGTCTCCCTGGCCTCTGGGCCAGGATGCAGCGCAAAGCGTGCTGCAGTGCAAGCCCCTGCTTCATTGGCACTGACGGTGGGCATGTGTCCCGAGGAACGGGCATGCTGTACGACTGGACCGTACCTTTGCAGGTGCACCTCCAAGTCGCTGGTGTTGGCTACGAGGCCACGCAGGCGGCACTCCTGGAAGTAAGTCTGGGAGGTGTTGGCAGCTGACAGCAGCTCGCCCTCCTTGCGGAAGGGCACGTGGCGCAACAGAAGCGTGTAGAAATAGCCCTCCGGGTCAGCGGCAGGGTTGTAGTCTGAGAACCGGACGATGCGTGGCTCACACAGCTTGTACACATGGTGGTGCTTGTCCATGGTCTCGCCGACCAGGTCGGCGCCTGGCGGAGCCTGGCGCATCACAGGCCCATCCTGCTCATGGTGCTGCACGGCAGTGGCAGCCCAAGCAGCTGCACCTGCCACTGCCGCTCCGGCAGCAGCTGCTGCCGTCGCAGCAGCTAGGACTGGAGCTGCCGCCAGCCCAACGGCTGCAGCGCTGGCAGTAGCAGTTGCAGCGGCGGTAGTGGTAGCAGCAGCTGCGGCCAGGCCCCCTCCCACAGCTCCAACCGCTGCAGCTGCGACGCCCATGGGAACGGCCTGAGGCAGGGCGCCCTGCTGGCGGCTACGCGGCTTCTTGCGAGCCACTAGGCGGTAGTCTCGGAAGTAGGAGGTGAAGGTCACGTGCTCCAGGCTGGACGGCCGCAGGCTGTACACGTCCACGGGGGCTGCACACAGTTTCGTGCCATTATGCACGGTGCGGGTGCGAGTTGTGGGCGGCGAACTGCACACGAAGTCCACACCAGAGGACATGTAGATCTGTCGTACGTGGGGCAGCAGGAGCGGGGTTCAGGTAGGACAGGAGGCAAGCAAATGACATGGGAGTGAGACCCAGCCAAGCAGGGACAACGGACATTGACACCTCCATGGCAAGCCTGGACAACCCTCACATGCTGGTCCAAAGCCTTAAACTCACAGTGCTGATCTGGGCGCATGACAAGAATGCCATGGTGGGGCTCAGGACCGTCGATGTGATGTACGCCGAGATGAGCTTCATGAGGTAGGTGGTACTTAGCGGGCCGCCGCCCTGGTCTTCTGGCAGCCCCAGAGCAACGCGGGAGGCATCGTTGAGCACCAGCTTTCCACACGGCTCCGTCTATGGCACGGCAGCATAAGTGTGTGCAGGTCAGCGAAGGGGTACAGATGCTTGCTACGTGGCAGTCGGCAGAAGGCTTTTAGCAGTCAGCGATGACCAAATGATCACATGTCAGCCAGCATTACAGCCCAAGGCATTACTGCTGCAGGCCAGGGGGACGGACCAGAACGCATTGGAGCAGAGGCATGTCCAGAGCTCACCTTCATGGCATACTTTAGGACGTAGAAGCTCCAGTCGGAAGATGTAACCCGCTGCAGGTTGATGTGCGCACCCCACAGCAGCGCCACGGTGGGGTGATACGGCGAGATGTTGCGGTGCGCCCAGGAGGGGCGGTAATACACGTAGCGCCGGGTCGCGGTGTCGACAACGGGGGTAGAGGACGGATGCGGCTTCCAGGGGAAGGCGTACCGGCACGGCCCGGTCTTGCGGCAGCCCGGGCCGTTGACGGGAGTGCACACGTGGCACTGCTTCGTCATGACGTGCTCAAAGAGGGCCAGCGCGTGGGGATCGCCTGCCGGGGGCTCCCAGCACTCACGGCCCGTTGGGCAGTTGGGGTCATGCTCGTTGGTAGCTCCAGCACGGCCAACGTACTTGGCGGGGGCGCAGGCCACAATCTCTGATGAGACACGGTCCACATCGTCAGGATGCACCCACAACAAGATGTGAGCGTGCAACGACTGCTGCCCTTGCACCTCGTATCGGGTGACATGGTGCATGACTCGGCCCAGCACGCCACTCTTGGCGTCCTTGCCCGCTTGCCCCTTACCCTTGTGCACCTTGAGGATATCTCGCATGAAGGACTGTAGCCGACGGTGGAAAAGATAGGCATTCTCAGCAGGTGCGTCTCGGAAGGTGAAGTTGCTGCAGAACCTGTGGCATGCACAAGTTGGGTATGGCAGGCTGAGGTCGGAGTACGCACATGGTGCAAATGTACAAGCCCCACGTCAGGTGGCCATTGGCCCGTGGTGGCCCACACACTGATCTTGCGTGTTGGAGCAATGCACCTGGCTGCCTACTGAGGTTTTGCAGCCAACAGTAGTGCTTGTGTGCCTGCTCAGCAGGACCGATCCGTCCAGGAAGGCCTCTTCTTTTTCGCCTAGGCCCAGAGTTGGTGCAGCCCACATGCAGCCGCACCTGTCCAGCATGTCCTGTAGGCTGTCCACCTCCTCCCAGTGTGTAGGGGAGAACTCATCGGCAGTCAGCGTCAAAAAGTGGGTCGGCAGGCCCCAGCGGTCCACCAGGGCCAGCAGGTCTTGCAGGTTGCGGCGGTGCCATGACGGTGTGTTAGGCATGTTGGAGGGCAGGTTGTACTTGATGATGTGCTTGAGAATCTTGGCGTCCGACGCATCAGGGTGGCGACGGCGGTAGTCTGCAATGGCGCGCTCCAGTACAACCTACAGGCGCAGTACGTGAGCTTACTGTCCACAGCTGGGCGTGCCAGTGCGGGTGGGGCGTGCTGTGGAAACGCGCAAGTGTGTGATGTATGTAGGTCCTAGTCAATTGCCGCAGTTGCACGGCCATGCGCCCCAGGTGGCTTGTGTGCCCACGGACAGGCAAGCACGCAGGAACAGCAACAGCGGCGACTACATGTTTCCCACAGGCAGCATGGCGCCAAAGGGGGTCCATATGACCTGGAGCCCAACACCAGCACTCACCCTGGTGCGGTTGCCGCCGTACAGCATGGTGGTCGTGCGGATGGTAGACATGAGCAGCAAGTATGGCTTGGTGAGCGTCCACACGGACATGAAGCATCGTGACCGGTACTCCAGGTACTGGGCAAGGGTCATTGTCAGGCCGGTGAAGGAACCGGTACCGAAAGGGAAGAGGTATGGGAACAGGGCCAGCTCGGCGGTGATGGCCAGGTCGCTGTCCACCAGCTGAGCGGAGGATGGTGCAGTGGAACCATCGGGCAGGATGGTCACTTGCGGGCCTGCACCGTCGCTGGTGCTGGCCCCCACGGCCGTCTGCAGCCGAGGGTGCAGGGTCCCCACGGTGTACGAGGTGGGCGGAGCGCGATGGGCGGCTGGCGGGGCTACTATGGGCATGACCGCACTGATGTACGCCCTGCACACATCCGCATGCTCCGCACACAGGAGCTCCAGCGGGCCGCGTGCCTTGGCGTCAGCTGCAAAGGCGGCAACACTGTCGGGTGGCAGGAAGGGCAGAGCGGTGCCAGGCGAGCGCTGCTCCAGCACAGAGAGGAACGCCTGGTAGACTGGGTTAAAGGCCACGCCCCAGCGCAGAAGTTCACGCAGTGTGGCAGGGTCGCAAGCGGTAGCTGTGTCCCATGCCAGCAGGGCTGCCCCTACAGCGTGCGGCTGCTGTAGCCGGGCAGTGAAGTAGCCCTTGGCGTTGGATGCGAAGCCAGCCCCCACGTTGACAAGCGCCAGCAGCATCTGGAGGGCCGGGTCATGCCGCACTATTTCCCGTGCGTAGTCAGGCGGGTGGTGCACGACGTGCTCAAGGCGCCCGTCGGCCTTCTGCTGCCCCGAGCACTTGGGGCACAGCAGCTACACGCCGTCCGCACCGGCCATGGTGCCTGGGTGCAGCACGTTGTGCAGCTCGTACGGCGGGTCACTGCTGTCGGGGCTTGGGGTGCGTGTGCCCCACTTGGCCAGCTCGTCAGACGACGGGTAGCAGCAGTAGCCGCACAGCGCACAGCACGTGTACAACGTCAGCACCGTGCGCAGCGCCTGCCACCGGGCAGACCACTTGGCGATGCCCCAGGCCCGGCGGCCCAGGCCCCGCCAGCTGCGCGCCCACAGCCCGTCGGGGTGTCTAACGTGTGGTGCGAGGCGCTCAGCTGCAGCATCCAGGTCGGCAGCCTTGGCCGCAAGCGCTGCAGCTGTTCGGCGCCCGCCTTGCCGGGGGCGGTGGGCCCGCTGGTCAGGGCCAGGCAGCACGCCGCGCTCCAGTGCCTCCACCGTCGCCTCTGCCCTTTCGGCAGCTGCTGCTGTTGCCCGCCGGCTGAGACAACGTGTACCTGCACAGCGTGCATGTGTAGTGGGCAAGGAGGGTTACGCATGCTGCCATAAGGAACCGGGGTCGAAGTTCGACAAGTTGGGCTGCTTTGCATCGGGTCACCAAGAAGACAATAGGATATGGCAGGTCTCACCAGGCGCAGGCTCCGCAGCTTGCTCCAGATCCGCCAACGCCGCCTCAACCCTTGCTGCAGCATCCGCTGCCTGTCGAGCACCCCCACCGGCCCGGGTGTTGGGAACAGGTGATGCACGGAACGCTGTGAACTCGGTGCCGTCTGCAATGAACAGGATGGGGTGCGAATGAAATTGGTGTAGTGGCTTAAGGACCTGGAGGCCCGGCATGCAAACAGCAGACCTGGCACGCATGCATCCATGGGGTCATGTACACGGAGGAAGGACAAAGCCTGGCCAGGTGCGTGCAGGTGGGAGAGCAACGCCAGGTGGCACCTATGCGCTGTGGGTAATTGGGCAGAGGGGACATCGGCCTTGCAGCCTCCAAGTTGCAGGGACATCCGGCCTGCATACCGGTATAGTGTATGGCGCCTGGTTTGCAGCCACACGGCATGCATGGATGCCTACTTGGCCTATGCAATCTCACCTGCGCTCTCCACCAGTGCAGCCTGCAGGCGCTCTCCACCAGTGCAGCCTGCAGGCGCTCTCCACCAGTGCAGCCTGCAGGCGCTCTCCACCAGTGCAGCCTGCAGGCGCTCTCCACCAGTGCAGCCTGCAGGCGCTCTCCACCAGTGCAGCCTGCAGGCGCTCTCCCCACCCTTGCATGAGGGCGGCGCGGTTGTGCTCATTGGCCATGCCTCTGCACAGCTCAAGCAGGGCAGCCAGGTCGCCCACAGTTGCAATGGCATAAGCCCGCGTGGCCCTTCCCCGACTGCGCTGGAAAGTTGCCAGGCCAAGCTGCAGCTGACCCCCGGCGACCCAGCGGCCAACGAGGTTCTGGCACCGCGCCTTGGACATGTCCGGCAGGAGGCCATGAACCAGAACCCCGGCCTGGGCGGGTGCTCGGTCCCGCCACAACCTTGCCAGGGTGTCCGTCAGAGCTGAGGTGGAAGGTCAAGGGGTCAATTGGTCACCCTCAGGGAACCATAATGGGCGCCTGAAACCAGTGCTTCCAAGTGTTTTTGCCACAAGCAGGCAGTCCCTTGGCCAGGGCATAACCACAGAGTGTGAACCCAGTTCACCTTCTGGAGCCGGCCGAGCTCCCATGGAGCCCAGGCAATGGGCGGAGCCAGCGCTTTCTTGAGGCGGATGATTGGTACTAGTGCCGTGCGCGTGCACGGCCGAGGCAGGCGCACCTGCATCCATGGGTTGCCGTACATGTAGGGCGAGCGGTGAGCACTGCCGCGCCTGGGTGAACCCATGGTGGGTATGTGTGTGCAAAGGCGCACACAGGACATTTGTATTTGGTGGTGCAAGGGGAACCTGCTATGGATGCGCCTGGTCGGGTGCTACGGTGACACCCATGGCACGGACGCACCGGCATTGGCCCGCGAAGTGCTTGCGCCATTGGCGTCCAGGACGTCTTTGATCCGTCCTACTGCTCCCGCCACTCGGGTACCGTCCGCACCAGCCTTGATGCAGCGGCCCGCAACCGTACGCAGCTGGGTTGCGGTCTCAATTGCAGGGACGGCCTTTCCTGACCCAAGCTCGCGGATGGGCAGGCGCAAGCTGCACTGCTGGATCCAGTACTTGAGGCACCTTTTGCACTGCTCGGCGTCTTTTACGCCTGAGAGGCAGTATTGAACAACCAACACCGCAGGGACAGCACCGTCCGCCGAGCCCTGAGCCACCAATTCATTCAGCGGCGTCACTGTTCATCGCGGCTTCATTCCGCGACAAGGTGAAGGAGAGGTGCCGATTTCAGTGTCCCGGTGCTCAATGGTAATGGCTCAATGGTAATGGAAGCAAAGTAACGAGTTGGACTGGATTGAAAGCAGATAGAGCACTACTACAGAGTAGTACCCGATTTCTACCCGCGTACTACCAGAGTTCTAATGCTTGGATGGCTCTAAGTGCGGACCCGTACCGCGCAAAAGTGCAGCAGGAGCAGGACAAATCGACAGCTGCACATCACGCTGCCCGTGTCGATTTAGCAGCATATCTTATAGGACTGTAGGTGCTAGGTGCGGCAGGGCGCTGTGTGCAGGCTAGGCTGGACTGCGGCATTCGCAGGCGGTACTTCCCCCAGACAGCTTTGTTCAACAGTGGCGCAATTGCCTCGGCGTATTTAAAGTATGCTCTCTTGATTGCGATACCAAGCGCGCGAAAAGGAATTGGCCGATTCTGCTATTTAAGCCCGACCCAGGGTCGGTTTTTCGGTGACCCAGGGTCGTTCTCAAGGGACAGTTGGCGACAGAGGAGCTCCTTAAACACATGGCAGCGTAAAAACTGACCCGGGTCGGTCCATGTGGGCAAATCGCCCATACACATGGCAGCGTAATAAAGACGGGAAGAGGGCTGCAGGTTGCGGAAGCCGAAAGACAGAGGGAAGCGGGGAAGTACGGCAAGCGGGATGCAGGCCAAGGCAAGCGCGGGGGGGGAAACAAAGTACTAGTAACGCGAGGTGGAGGTAGTAGTAGTGTAGTAGTAAAAGCAGTACGGTAAGGAGAACGTCGACCCACTGTAGTTGCGGTCCGCCTTCTGCTCCAGCTCCCCACAGCATGCGCCGGCAGGCTGGCCGGCGCGTAGGTCCGCGAAGCGACAGTGG
>VFQN01007924.1_pt1 | contig 11110 bp, 20 predicted proteins | sample 3512371 | NCBI WGS metagenome assembly VFQN01 (sample SAMN10412370, study PRJNA504923) | tailings metagenome | isolation source: Replicate 2 from Balatoc abandoned mine | place: Philippines: Itogon, Benguet | collected 2017-08-28 | reverse complement strand
TTTGAATGGCGGGCTAGGAAGCGGTTTCTGCTGGGTTTGGGAGCAGGGAGCTAGGGGTTGGGTGCAGGTGGAAGGGTATGGCGTAGGGGAGGTGGTCGTGTACCTGAACACGCTGGGAAGCTGGAACCAGGTGCAATGCGGAGCAGTGGCGGTGCAGATGCATGTAGGTTGCCTACTTTGGCAATGAGAACGTGTCCTTACGGCACGTTTGCCGACCTGGCAGGGACGCTGCGGTGCAGTGCAGAACGCAACGGCAGCTGTCGGGTGTCAGAACTCAGAAGGTGCGCATGGGTGGGCCTGTGCTTCAATGCGCAGGGCGTGGACCACGCCAGAGCACGATGGAATAGTGAAGGCATCCAGACCAGAAGATTAAAGCTGGTGCACTTTGTTGATTGCAAGCATTGTACTTGCGCCAGCTGACTGCATATGCTTCCCCTGTGACGCGATGAGGGACTCTCGGCCATAATGGTGGTATGAGCAGACTGGGCCCAAAAACATAGTGCGCGGATAGAATTTCGACTGTTATAAATTGGTGCATCCTCAGCTTGCTCCTAAGCCTGTTGTGAGACGTAAGAAATGCTGCCCTGCGGTGCTGTCGGCAGCAAAGCGCCTGATTCGCAGCAGTTGTTACCTACCCTGATGCGACTGGCGCCAGCAACAGATCCTTCGCGCAACCTCTTGCGCATTCTCTGACCTGGTTAGAGTCGACCGGCAGCTCCAGCATCTGCAACAGCTTACAGCTTAAAAAGACGCACACTGAGGCAGCGCCTCGGGCGATGGCAGCGTTGTCGCAGCTGGTGTCCTTGTCGCTGCGCGGTCACCTCCGAGCTGGCTGCCTACAACTGCGGCAGCGGCGCCGGAAGCAGCAATACGGTAGCAGCGGCGAACTGCGCCATTATGACCGGAGCTCTACAGCTCGGACAGGGGCGCGCGCGTGCAGGTGTGTGCCTCGGGACAGGGACTGTAGCGGGCGGGGCAACATCCCACGGATATGAAATACATCAAGTTTCGCGCGGTGCCATGTGCACCTACGGCACTGGCGTTGACACGAGCCCCAACACGGCACGGCTTGTTCCCTCCCTCAGACCTCTGCCGCTGCCTTCACCAAGCCATGCTGGACCTGGAGGGCAGCAGCCTGACGCCCATCCTGGTGTCGCTGGTCAACAAGGACGCGTCCATGCTGGAGGCGTTTGGCAAGGGCGCCAGCGACGACATCGCGGAGGCCAAGGAGGCGCTGTACCAGGTGGGGATGGGGTGACCGGGCAGGACAGCGGTAGGGGGCATGGGTTGGGCATGGGGCGGTCAGGTATGGTTGTAAGACAGCCTCTACGTGTGTCGGGTTCTCTGTGTGGTGCAGTTTAGGGGCGGGGGCGAGGGAAATTGCAGCCAGGGGTGGACAAGACATCAGGGGATACTGGTGCGTGGCGTGAAGCTGGGTCGGACGGGTGCTTCTAGCTAGGCCACGGCAGCGAGGCCAGGGGATGCTTGCATGGCACACAACCTCCGTCTCAAGTACGCTGAGCGTGTGTGTGTTGGCCCTGCACACCGTACGCAACACAACGGCAGGCCATGACATGGGACCCTCAGCCCCGCGGTGCCTGCCGAGTCCAGCGGCAAGCCGCCCCACGTGCCGGTGCCTACCGGCAAGCCCCCGCGGCCCAGCCCGCTGTCCAAGCGCTCCCTGGAGCACCCCTACGCCGCCGCCGGCTCGCAGCAGCAGCACACGCTGCTGCGCCCCGGCAGCCCCCACAACGCCGCCATCGTGGCGCGGCTGCCGGACACGCCGCTGGGGCTGCTGCGGCGTCTGGTGGAGCTGCTGCGGCAGCTGGAGGACCGGCTGCGGCAGCTGGTGCGCGACGAGGGCGACAAGTGGCGCAACAGCGCGGGGCCCAGCAAGTACTCGTCGCTGTCGATGGACCCCAAGGAGAGGGTGCACGAGGAGGGGCAGCCGTGCGGGGGCGAGAAGATGCTGCTCATGTTCGACAGGTGCGGGGGGCCTCGGGCAGCGACTGGGGTTGTTGCGGCTGGGGCCGGCCTCGGGCGGAGAGTGGGGAAGCTGGGCAGGAGGCAGGAGGCGCAGCAGCCGGCACGCCAAGCTCGCGCGTGCTCCTACAGGCTTGCGCCGATGTGCACACAACACGCGGGCGAAGTTGTCCGGGTTCGGGTGTTACGTACAGCAGAGCGTCTGCGTGCCGACAGCGAGACCTGACTCCTCCCCTGTCCTCGGTCCGTACTGCTCCCCCAGGTGGCACAAGCTGCTCAAGTCGTTCTACAGCGAGAAGAAGGACCGCTTCGACATCAGCAAGGTGCCCGACATCTACGACAGCGCCAAGTACGACGCCATCCACAACGCGCGCCTGGGGCTGGAGGTGCTCGAGGTGCGCTCGACGGCAGTATCCCCCCACCATTGGCCTACTGCTTGCAAATCGTCCGCCTTCTGATGCACAGCGGCTTCTATGGTGAAGCCAACCTGATTGCCCTGGCGCGTTGGCCCTGGTGCGCCAGCACATTTGTGAGCAGTTGTACCGGTGCCTACCATGCCACCCAGTGGACATCCGCATGCACCGTGCCGTACACTGCCGTACCCACACTGCCGTACACTCAATCCACGGCCCCAGGAGCTGTACATCGTGGCCAAGCTGCTGGCTGACGTGGTCATCCCCTGCGAGTACGGGCTGGACCCCGCGGGCAAGCTCAAGATCGGCGGCAAGATCGCCAACGAGCTGCTGGGCAAGCTGATGGTGGACCTGGCGTCCATGCGCGAGGAGAGCATGGCCACCGCCGCCATGGCGGGGGCGGCCAGCGGGGCGGCCTTCAACTACGACCAGCTGGAGGGCGACGTGGGCAGGTGGGGCGTGTAGCGGGTGCGGTGCGGGATGCAGGCATGATGAGCTTAAGACAGGTACAGGCAAACAGAACTAGGAGACAGCGTGAGGCAAGGCGAAGCAAGCAGGTGGGGCGTGTGCAAGGGAGCGGCATGTACGGTAAATACCAGCAGTGTGGGGGCAGGAACAGATGCGCTCTAAGCAGCGACAGCAGGGTTTTGCGTCGGTACCGGCATCCAAAGGACGAAGGTACTTGGCACCTCGACTGTTGCGTGTACCAAGCCGTAGCCACTTCACTGGCCATTGTTCCTCGAGGGCGTTGGTGTGTCCATCTCAGCAATGCCGCAGCTTCTCCTGACATCTGCTACCGGTATGCGCGCTGCACTCCTGCCTGCGCATGTGCAGGATCTCGCTGCAGGACGAGGCCATGGTCAAGTACGGCATGGGCCCGCGCCACGGCCCCGCCTCCGCCGTGTCCTCCTCGCGCGGCGGCGGCGGCCCCGCAGGCCGAGACTCCGAGCTGGAGAGCGGCGGCGGCGGCGGCGGCGAGATCGAGGCGGCCGAGACGGAGACCATCCACCGCCTGTGCCCCACCTACGCCTCAGACATCAACTCGCCGCTGCGGCATGTGCGCACACGCATCTACTCACCTCGGAGAGCCACATGCACAGCCTGATCAACGTATTGCGGCACTGCCACTTGGGGGCGGACGTGGCTGGGTACGGTGTACTGCCGCCCGTAACGCCGCCGTCGTTCGTACTGCCGCCGTCGTTCGTACTGCCGCCTGTGACGCCCCCGTCCGGCACCGGGGGCACCTCGTCGCCAGACCTGCGCGCCTCAGCTGGGGGCGCCAACAGCGGCGAGGGGCCGGTGGCGGCGGCGGTTGCGTCGGCGTTCGGGCGGGCGCACATGGGAGCTGCTGCCGCCGCCGCCGATGGCGGGCGCGGCGGCTGGCGGGGGGTGCTTCGGGCGGCAGTTCGACAGCTCGCCGCTGCTGGGCGACCAGGCGTGTGCGCAGGTGGACATGACCACGGAGCTGGACTACCTGACGCAGGTGGGGATGGATGGGGGTCGTGGGGGCTGGGTTGGTGGTGTTAGGGATATTAGGTTCAAGCCGCTTCGGGGACAGGGTTGCATTGGGCAAGGGGCGTGGGTGAGCTTCGTTAAAAATCTCAGGTCGGGGGCATGGGGCGGCAAGGTTGGGGCGTGCCAGATTGTAGCCGTCCTGGGGTTTTGCTGAAGCAGGGTAGCGGTCAATAGCGTCGAACGATGGGTAACGAAGGTCTGATAATGGGTGAAGAAGGTCTGGAGCCGAGTGTTTCAAAGGCAGGGATGGGAAGGGCGTGGGGGCGGGCCGAAAAAGGCACGGAAGCACTGGCGGCCCTGCTGGGTCCACCGCTCATCTACCAGTCGCACTCCAGCTGGTTACTGAAGCGAAGCAATGCCACATTCGCGTGCCACGGCTGCGCCCTCACTCTTACCATGCTTCGCTGCCCCGCAGGTGGTGTTCCGCATGTACGAGAACAAGACGGTGCCGGTGGGCAGCCCAGGTGGGGGCGGGCGCGGGGCAGGGCGCAGCATATGGGGCATGGTACAGCCTGATGGCCGTACGCGTGGCATGGCTTGAATCAGCCAGTCGCGGGACATCCGCGTCAAGCGGCCATCAGGCTGTGCGCATGCAGCACTACATGTGCCATGCAGCAATGGCCGTGCACATGCTGACCTGCACACGGCAACCGCCGGGAATAAGGCAGCGCCGGCCCACCACAGGAGCTGCGTCCGCCTGTGCCTCGTAAGCGCCCGGCTCCAAACGATAGTCCCTTCCATGTCACTTTAACGCATTTGGCATTTCCCGTGCATACCGTACTCCAACCCTCCGCTCCCACCTGACGTGTCCCGCCCCACCGCCCCCGCAGAGCGCTTCCGCGTGGAGGTGCTGTTCTCGCCCGGCGCCAACTACAACCCCTTCGAGGTGCTGCCGCCGCACCACAGCTCGCACGTGCTGCCCACCATCCCGCGCACCGCGCTGCACAAGGGCGAGGGCATCACGCTGGCGGAGATGGAGGAGAAGCTGCTGCCCTTCTCGCAGGTAGGGCCTGGATGGACGTGGGCAGGGTCGCAAGCGGAGGCGGCAATGCACATGGATTCGACAGCGTTTGGGCGTGTGGAGAGCATCGGCCGGGCCTCATTCGCACGGACACCATGAGCGGAGGTTACCGGAGGCGTGGCTCTCTGACGCTGCGTCGCCAAACAGAGCCGAGGGGAGCCACAGTGGGGCCAGCTTTACAGGGCCTTGTGGAGCCGTAGCCACAGCGCCGCAGCCAGAAGCCCGCAGTAGCAGTTTGCGCATCTTCCTCCTCAGTGGGCCTTCCCTAACATCCTACTCCGTGGAAGACCGACAAACAGCATGCCTGACGTCCTCGCTGCCCCTCCCTCCCTGCACGTTCCCCTTCACTATTGCAGACGCGCAAGTTCAACACGTGCAGCTACGCGCTGCAGTACTCGCTGCGCGCCCCGCCCCTGGGCGGCCAGGGCAGCCGGTACGGCAGCGTGGGCATGCTGGGCCACGCCGCGCGCAGCACGGCCTCCATTCCGGGCAATGACAGCCAGGGGGACATGAGCAAGGCGGTGGCGCAGTCGGCGGACAACAAGGCGGCGGGGGAGAAGGCGGCGGAGAAGGCGGGGGACAAGGCGGCGGACAAGGGCGCTGGGACGATCGCGGTGGCGGCAGCGGCGGATGGCGGCGGCGCTGCACAGTGAGACGACAAGCTGTAAATGTGGGTGAAGCCTTGGGTCAAGTGACGATGTGGTGTGGAGGGTGGAGGGAAGGGCAGGGGGAGGCGTAGAATGGTGAGGAGGCGAGGAGGCTGTGATTGGTTCCTGGGTTATGTTACCGGTATGCACTGCTGTGATCGCTGGTATACCGTGAGCGTGCGATGCATGGCACGGGAGCGCACGATGCGACAGGCGCTCAAGAACAGGGTGCCATTTAAAAGCAGGGGTGCGGAGTACATGGCGGCGAGCGTTGCGACTTGCAACGGCGTACGTCAGCTTGGTTTAGGCTGTCTACCACAGGCCGAAGGCGGGGGCAGAACAGCAGTGACTGCGCAGCGGCCTCCCCGCTTGGTCGGAAAAAGGAGTTGTAACTTTAACCGACAACGGCCGGCGTGTCGTACTGATACTGTGATACGTTATGGTCCAGACAACTGCCAAAACACGCGTGCCTTTGATAATCGTGCAGGACTACGCCTGGCGCCACCTCATCCGGTGATACCATGTTTTCGACACTGCCCCACCTGCCTGCCAATCCATGCCGCACGTGCACAGCTGCCAGGGCCATCAGGCAAAGTGATGCTGTGAGCTGGCGGCCCAGCACGCGACGCTCAGCAGCGTCTCGGCTTCCCAGCCATCCTGCACCTAGGCCGGGGTACCGTACCTGACCGAACACCACATCTACTGCTGCAGTAAGGACTGAGGGGCGTCCCGCTGCGGCATTCGTTCCGCATATTCACCCAGCGCTGTCGGGCGGCTCGACAAGCATACACTGAGTGTGCATCTAGTGCTACTGGTCATTTTGCACAATTGGTCTGTGCATCAGTCAGATTCCACTGCAGTTGAACGGAAGGCCTTACAGGTGACCCATGGGTCGGCAGTTAGCGGTCCAGAGGCCGGTACCGGTAGTCGCCGACGTTACCAGTAGTCGCCGACGCGTTCTGAGCGGAGGCAACTTGCTCGCCAACGTGGTGCTGTTCATCACAAGAATACATTTTCCATGATTGGTGAGTTGAGTCAGCGTGCTGATGAGGTCACCATGGCCGGTAGGGCGAGTGCGGGGCCAGTTGCTTCTCGCACGTGATGGCCCCTCTCGTTCCTACGCATGACAACTTGTTTGTAAGACCTCAGACTGCAAACGCAAGTCTATACTTGTGCGTCATATTTTACCTCAAGTTACTCATCAGTGAACGCAAGTGCAATGCTAATCGAACATTTGAAGCAGTCGGTCCTCGCGCGCCGCCACGGTCGGACGGGCAGCGGTAAGGACGATACCATGAGCGCGGAAGCGAGCCGCGGGTCAGTCGGAGGCCAACTTGGCACGGATACGTCGCGTGGACAGCCCGAGGATGGCCCACAGGGCGGCTCTGGGGTCCGGAGGGTGCGCCGCCGTCGTTTCCGCGCTTTCCTGACAGGTGGGGTCGTGGCAACCGCACGGCAGCACCCTGGGCTTGCGCCGTAGCAGTGTGCGGCTGCAGTAATGAGGCACAGCAGCACAGCCGAAGCCCTTGTAAGCACGTCTCCGTAGCTGAGGGCAGTTGCTGCAAACATTCCTTTACGTTGCGCAGAGCGCCAGTTCAGCCGCGACCTGGCATTTGCGCTGTGGCTGCCGCTGGTGCTGGCGGCGTTTGCGGTCCGGAGCTGCGACGCGCCGGGGGCGGCCCCCGGCACGTGCGAGGCCGCCAAAGGGCGTGGCCTAGCGCTGAGCAGCTTCCCATGCGGGACGCACGTGGCTAAGCAGGTCGGCTCTTGTGTTACCTGCCTGGTAATGATGTGCCGCACTACCGTGGTGCCCTACCTTCAAGACCACCGCCAGGCGGAGCACTCAGTGGTTCGGTGTAAACTAGACCACCAGCTTGTGCGCAAGACGCACAATGCCTGGCAACCCTCCCTGCCCCCACTAGGTCTGCGACCTGGTACCTGACCGCACGGCGGACGGCGCACCCTTGCAGCTGCCTTCAGTCTCGCTGCTGCTGTCCAATCCTCATCTCGTTCCATGCATCTGCGTGCCTGCCGTGCTCTCAACCTCAACCTGCTTACCCCTGGTGCCGACCCTGTAGCCAACCCTCGACCCCCTGACCCCGTCCCTCCCCCTTGGTTTCCCGCAGCTGCTGCACGTGCTGTCCAACCTGCGGTGGTACATGCTGGTGCGGCCCATCCGCGTGGGGGACTGGGCGGGGCTGCTCAGCAACGCGCACCACCTGGCGTTCACGGGGCTGGTGCTGGTGCTGGCGGCGGCGCGGAGGCAAGGGAGGCTGTGGAGTTGGTGGAGGAGGTGGGTGACGAGGCGGGGGGCAGGGGCCAAGCATTGTGTGCCGAGAAGGGAGGGCAGACAATACTGGAGGGGTTTTAGGAATCATTCGACTCTCTTCCGCCGCTTCTTCCCACTCGTCTCATCCTCGGGTTCTCTGGCACCGCGTCTTCATACGTTCGAGCATGACCGGGCGTACCGTTTCGTTGACCACTGATGCCGTTGGTAGTATCCTGCGACACCAACCATGGCATGCTGAGTCTATTACGGTACTCTTTCCGGCTGCCCCCGGCCCCACAGACGCCGCGTCCTGGCCGCCTGGTCCACCGCCCGTGGCGGCTCTACGCTGCTGCATCTGGCCTCCTACCCCCTGCTGCCGCGGGCCCGCTGGCCGGACGCCGTGTTCGGGCCGTACACCCTGCTGGTCAGCACACACCCGCTGGCCAGCACCCTCATCTACTGCGCCCTGGACCTTTTTGTGGGGGTAGGTGTGGCCAGCATGGGCGCTGCTGCGGTATGAAACAATGCCGAAAACACCGAATCTTTCATGTGTACGGGCTGTTCGGTGCGCTGTGGATGGTGCAGTCTCAGATCCATGCCTTCGTTCACACCCTCGTCTGCTGTATTGCGTGCACTCTGGCACCGCAGCAAGCGCACTGCGCTTTCCCTGCGCTCTGTTGCCAAACGTAACACAGTCACGGCCTGTGCAAAGCCAGGGCGGCGAGGCGTGTTCCTGTCAATCCCTAGAGTGGAAGCCGCAGCCGGGCGGCGCGTCCTACCTTGACTCCCTACATGACTTACATGACTGACGCTTAACTACCGTATGTATGTGCCCCACGCCGCGCCTGCCCACGCGCGCAGTTTCCCTTTCTACCCGCCTTCACCGGCATCCTGCTGCACACCGCCATGGTGTGGGTGGCTGCCTACACCGTGGCCCCCAGCATCATACACCTGGAGCAGCAGCGGTCGGCAGCAGCAGCAGCAGGCGTGGGTGGTGGCCCCGCCGTCAGCAGCAGTAGCTTCGCGTTCGACAGTCCGCTGCAGTGTGACAACCCACGCATAGCTGCGCTGGTTTCTTGTCGCCCCGTGTGGCAGCAGTGCCTGGTTGCTGCCTTCCTGGTGGCCTTCCCGGCTGCGTTTGCCACCGCCTCGCAGCGGTGGCTGTGGGGCCGCTTCCGCAAGGCCCCGGCGGGCCAGCAGCTGCGGCAGCAGGAGCAGCAGCTGCGAGGCGCACAGCAACAACGCAAGGAGCAGCAGCAACAGCACACTCCGGAGCCGCATGCTGCACAGGTTCACCAGCAGCCACTCGACCCCATCGGTGCTGCCGGCTGGCAAGCAGGCGCTGTCGGTGCGCCCCCAGTCCCGCTGGGGGACCCCATGTACCTGAGCCGGGTACGCAGCCGTACGGTCAGCGTCAAGGTGCGGTGGTTGGGGGCTGAGATACAGTGTCAACCCGGCTAAACACAAAGTAAAGTACAATATGTACAATGCTCAAGCTGGACGTGGGAAGTAAGGGGTGGTATTTTGCGGTGTTGTCTAGCCCGTTTCTTACAGATGAACAAGTGCCGTATATGGTCCACTCACTGCCTGCGTCCTCGTACCACGTGCGCCAGACGTCACTTGCAGGAAGGGTCTGTGTTGCGAAGTGTAATGCACTGGCAGGGCCTTGCAGTGCGTCCGGGCCTTGTTGCCATGAACTGTAGCGCCCCAGTGGCAGCTGCCATTACGGGCCCCTGCTCTCCGTACGTCACCGCCACTGCGGCTGCAGCCGCCTCCTGCGCTTGGGCCGAATACGGTTGCTTTGGCCCCAACGCAGGTGCTGCAACACCCGGGCAGCCACGAGGAGTTCGGCCCCCGCCTGGCCGCCGCCGTGCAGAGGGCAGTGATGGAGGCGGACCGGGAGGTGCGGCGGCCTGTGGAGCAGCAGCAGTGGGAGCAGCAGCAGCAGCAGCAGCGTGGGAGGGTTGTAGCTGCTGGGGATTCCGCAGGCCCCTCCAGCAGCAGCTCCAGCTCCCGCGCCCTGGGCGGCCTTGGCCCAACCCAATCGGCAGGAGGACCCTACGCTGTGTGCAGCATGGCGACGGTGGTGCGCGGCTGCACGCAGCTCCTGCTGTGGTCGGGCCTGCTGCGGCGTGACGATCTGTTGCCGCGAGGGCAGCAGCCGCGGGGCCACATGCCCGGCCCCTACGCCCCTGCAAGCGGACGCTCCGTCAGCGGTGGAGGCAGCGGGAATGGGGACGTGGCTGGTCTTGGCAGGTCGGAGGACAACAGCAGCAGGGGCGGAGACAGTGGGAGCGGCAGTGGCAGTGGCAGTGGCAGTGAGGGTGGTGGCACGGAGCCCTATGTGGCGCAGGCACGCGGAGTGCCACGGGGGGCCCGTGCCTCGGAGGGCCAGGAACTCCAGAGTGCAACCAGCAGCAGCAGCAGAACTAGCAGCAGCGCCATCAGCAACACCAGCTACACCGCCAGCGCCGGCACTGCTGGCCAGCCCTCTGGGTCCGATTCACCAAGCCCACGGTCGTCGGACCAGCGGCCGCCAGAGGAGCGGGAGGAGACACAGCGGGAGCAGCAGCTCCAGCAGGAGGATGCCAGGGAGCTAGCTGGCCGGCTGCTGAGCGCCGTGTCGAGCCTGGGGCGGGTGTCGGGTGTGTGCGTGCAGGTGGGATGTGGAGGCGTGGTGTCGGTGCTAGGTGTGGGAGGCAACCAGCAGCATGAGCAGGAGGTGGAGCAGGGGATGTCCTCCGCGGCCGCCGTACAGCTGCTGCGCATGTGTCCTCCCGCCCTGGCGCTGCCGTCCCGTGGGTCAGTGGGGCAGGGGGAGGCGGACAGCGGCCCTTGGGAGTTGTGGCCGGCGGGCGAGGAGGGGATGCATGGACAGGAGCAGGGGCGGGTAGAGGGCGAGGGCGAGGACCGGGAGCTGGGGGCAGAGCAGGGTGGAACGCTGCGGCTGCTGCTGTCCAGCCCAGTGCCACAGGCAGCCAGACTGGTGGTGGCGAGGAACAGCCATAAGACCGGGGCTGGGGCGCAGGGGTACCGCAACCGTGAGGTTGCGGAGTTTCCCCTGCAGCTGCGCGGGGGCGAGCAGGAGGTGGAGGTGGAGCTGGCAGGGGTGCTGCAGACGGTGGGAGGGGCTAGGGTTGAAGGGGACCAACGACGGCCGTGTGACCCGCCCGCGGAGGTGCTGCAGCTGCTGCTGCTGCCGCCGGTGCACGGAACGGATGCCGGACTCCGCCACGAGGAGGACGGCGGGAGTGCTGGGGGC
>VFQN01007923.1_pt1 | contig 11111 bp, 7 predicted proteins | sample 3512371 | NCBI WGS metagenome assembly VFQN01 (sample SAMN10412370, study PRJNA504923) | tailings metagenome | isolation source: Replicate 2 from Balatoc abandoned mine | place: Philippines: Itogon, Benguet | collected 2017-08-28 | reverse complement strand
TCTTTTTGCCTCGAAATCTTCACGTATAAGTCGTAGCAATAGATTTTGCTCAATCTGATTAAACAAATCACAAGGATTTCCTGACTCTGGTAAATGAAATCGCTCGATAGGTACTTTACTCTCCATACAAAGCTTGATTTCTCTCGCTCTCTTGATCACTACTGGCAACACTCCCATCGCCTCGGCACACTCAATCCCATATGCTTCTCTCTCAACCCCATATTTTAACTTATAAAGCGGAATTACTCTCACTTCTTCTGATACTGTGGGCTCTTTTTCATTCATAATTGAATCAGTGATTGTTTCCATTCGAAACAGATTCATTGCATGAAATACATGATGTGGGAGTATATTATCATTCAAAATCTCTGTGTAGTGCACTGAGAAGATCGATTTAACATGACATTCAGCAAATTGTTTCATCACTGATGCTAATAAAGCCATCCCATCTATTGGCTCTGTGCCTTTACCAAATTCATCTAACAAGCAGAGAGATCTGGTTGTAAAATGATTGAGCATTCGACTCACTTGAGTGATGTCAGAGGTGAAAGAAGAATGATAATCTGTTGCACTTTCCTCTGTGAAAATACGAGTGAACATCTGATCAGTCAGACCAATAATCGCCTTCTCACATGGCACAAAGCTTCCGATATGAGCCATATAGACAATCAATCCCACTTGCTTCAGATAAATACTTTTCCCACTCCCATTAGGACCAGTAATCACAGAAACACATTTGTCCTCAGTAATATAGGTATCATTTGGGACAAAGGTATCAACTGTTAACTCTTGCAGCAGATGACGACCATTCTTGATCACTATAGCACTATCAAGAGTAATCTGTGGGCATGTCAATTTATTTTGTATTGCGATCTCTCCTAAAGACATATAACAGTCTAATGTCCCGATTGCCATCGCTAATCGCAATAAATCAATCTCAAAGTCTAACAATTGATCTTCTAGGTTCACTAATATCGCTCTTTGACGAATGGCAATGTCTGTCTTTAAATCTCCCAACGATTTATCTAATTCTCTCATTACTCGATGTTTAAAATAGGATTTATCTTGATGAGAGTAAATCCAGATTAGTCCATTATCAGTTGAGGTATTCGAAGATGGTGTGAAAGGATCTGCGACTATTTTCCCCATATTGATCTCATGTTCATTTCGAATGTGACCTTGCCTCCGAATGCCTTCGACCAAACTATTATCCAGAACTAACATGTAACCAACCTGAGGGACGTAATCAACATTGAATTTCTATGACCAAGATGAGCCAGATACAAAGGATAAAAAGGATAACTTCTTACCTGAAGGAAAGGTGACTCTTGTAAGATGATTTGCCCCGCTTCCACTAACAAATTATCTAAATTACCATAAGCTTCCCTCTTTTCGTCTAATACCGGATCGATATCTTGTTGAATAATAATTTCTCCGACCTCAATCGTCTGATGAAAGTCGATAACAGTGGCGAGAACTTTCACAAGGTTCCTAAGAACATATTGATTAACATCATGAAACATCTTTTCAATAAACCGATAATCATCTGAATCTTCTTGTAGATATTGCTTATGAACTTCCATTTTCTCAACTATAGCAGTTGCGTTGGTCAGAGAGGCAAAGAGTTTGCACCAATCCTTCGCCTTTGCTGTTACCTTCTTAATCCTGACGATTAAGCGAGGAATATCACTGACATGTCGCAAATGAAATTTAAACTGGGATAATAGATCTCGATTCGTCTCACGCAAAGTAAATCTTACCCCTTCCTGCCTTTCTAAGATACGATCGATGTCACAGAACGGCTTTGCCATCCACTCTCGAAGCTTTTGTTTCCCTAATACTGAATGAGTGCGATCGTACAGACCATATAAACTAAAGCCTTCCTTGCTTTTCCCGTAGTTGGAGATCCAATTAGGATGATAATCTTCATGGAATATTTGTAATGCCTTATAACTATTATCATCTAATCGAAGGTATGTGATATTAGGGAATCGCTCGATTGCTGAAACAAAGATCCTTCCTTGATCTAAATTAAAGGTATGATCTTGAAGATAGGTTAATAAGGCCCCTAAAGCTTGTTTGAGTATAATCTTCTCAATATCCATATCAATCTCTAATCTCCGGATTGTTTCGAACACTGACTCGGCAACTGTTCCTTGTGGTGCACCTTCACTTCTAGATCTTATCTTCAAGTCATTGTAGATCAAAGGAGCTGTTACTTTCTCATTCCAAGCTGAGGATCGAATAGTTTTGTAGGTATATGTATTCTCTCGTCCATCGATTCCCTCAAGAATCGCTTTCAGCAGTGAAGTATTCGAAATGATACTAGGATGTAAGAGGAAAACAGTAGGCTCGAAAGTAAGTTTAACCGAGAGTAAAATCGGTTCTATATCTTCCAATCCTACATCAAAAACATCTCCATAGATTGTATTATAAAGTTCTCGATATCCCGCAATCCCCAATTGACCGTGCGAATAGCAGAGTGTCAGAATACTTTGCACTTCCTCAACATTTCCATTATCGTCATCTTTGTTCACCTCCTCTCCAATAAGCAATGATCGTCGATCGCTGGACATCTTTAGAGGACTTTGGAGGTGAATTTAATCAATGATCTATGATGGAATCCATCATCAGCGAATTTAGAAGTCCCATATCTTTCGTCCTTTCATCTTTTCAGTTTGAGTAAAGAGAGGTGCCAAATTACGAGAATTGAGGTTTGCGATTTGGGTCTTGGATTTTGGGTTTTTACGTCAAGAGTAGAAAATTAACTGTTATTTGGGACTTCTTTTTGAGGCTTGTTAATCCAGATATGGCCTCTTCTAATGGAGATTGGGTGACGGTTTATGATGAGGGAAGTCAAAGTTACTATTATTACAATCAAACAACTGGAGAAACTTCTTGGGAACAGCCGGCCGGTTTCAGCAATCCCTCCTCAGATACCGCAGGCGGTTTGCCTCCAGGCTGGGTCCAGATAAATGATGAGACTTCTGGTACATATTATTATAACGAACAAACTGGAGAAACATCTTGGGAACCACCCTCAGCGTCAGTGGCTACGCATGAAATAGCACCTGCAACCACAACAACCGAAACAACTCCCGCGAACACGACAGGAGTAACAACACCAACAAATTCAGCAATTGCTGATGGATGGAGTGAGAATTATGATCCTGATTCTGGTAAAACCTATTATTACAACGCTGCAACTGGTGAGACTTCATGGGACCCACCTTACGCTGCCAATACCACAACTGTTCCAGAGAGTTTTCCTGAGACAACTGAATCTAGCAATACAACGAAACTTTCTATTGATACTGGTTCGGAATGGGTGGAGCATATCGATGCCTCCTCAGGGAAGGTTTATTATGAAAATACTGTCACTCATCAAACACAATGGGAATCTCCGATGAAATCCTCGCAAACCCCGAATAAAGGTGAGGGCATTGCTTCATATAGATATTAAGATCTGATCTATTGCTTTCTAGACGACTCTATGAGTCTCTATAGCTCTTCCAACCTCAATCTCCCTGTCTTTCCGGTTCTCTCCTCAACAGAGGATAATCAAGGCAGTGGAGGGTATGATGGTCGTGGTGGTTCTGCAACACCCACAGGTGGTCGAAATAAACGTAGTGGATACGTAGTAGCTCCAGAAGACTTCAATGACGAGTATATGAACATTGGAAAGAAGAAAACATCTTCTTCGAATCTCCTCTCACCGACTAACGCAAACAGCTCAAACCATGCATCAAATAATAACAACAATGCACATTCTAACTCTGCAGCTTCCTTGATTTCCTCCAGTAGTAGTTCTTCAATACCCTCAGCAAGTGTTCTCCCCGAGCATGACTTCACCACAGAAGAATGGAATGCGATTATTACGAAAATTGATGCATTCCATTGGGATGAAGAGAGTAATCCATTGAAAATATCAGATTATCTTTATTCTCTTCCTCATGAATATTATCAATCAATTCATGTCATTCTTTACATTGCAAAGAAGTGTTCCAATCATTTTACTTTATTAAAGTTTGCTCAACAATTCTTCCAATATGATCGACGTGTTGGTAGTGCGAATAACTCAACTACTCCGAGTTCCATACCTTCTGCTACTGCGACGAATCCCCCTCCTGCCTCATCCAATTCAAGCCACGGTGGCTCTACCAGTCGCAATAATTCCCTGCTTGGTGGTGGCAGTGGGAAAGATACCCCTCCATCGAGTGACAAAGGTCACGGTTCCAGTTCTGCCCCTGCTCACACCTCCACTACAAATAACAACAATAATAGCAACAATGGTAACAACAACCAAATCTTGACGAATATGCTCGAGAAACTCATTTCCCATCAATCAGAGCCAATCAAAACATCATTGACCATTCTCAACAATCACTCACTTGTCAATGAAGCTATCAATACCTTCAAACAGATCCAACTATTCATGACAATCGTGAATAATACCAATAATCCTCCGCCTCCACCTGTTGCAAACTCGTCCAATGCAAGTAGTGGAGTCGTGCGTCGTCGCTCGACAATTATTTTCTCACCTCCGACCAGTGGATTGGGTTCCTCCTCGTCCTACTATGATAACAACCATGGAATGAATAACCAATCCTCTTCAAACAATAACAATAATAAAGGAGTTAATTACTATGAAGTTGCTCTTCATCTGCTACAAACAATGTTAATAACCTCGTATGAAGAGTTACAAGATGAGATTTATTTACAAATCATTAAACAAATTAAGCGCAACCCTCAGATTGAGTCTATTGAGTTAGGATATCAATTATTCCTCATTCTGCTTTCATCTATTCCTCCATCACGGCGTCTATTACCTTTTCTGTTAGTCTTCCTAGCAAGTAATATTGACGTCATTACTGCTCCTGAGGCAAAGAAATTCGCGATTTATTCAATTAAGCATGTTATGATGTCGTTCCTTGCGACAGGAAAACGAAAAGAACTTCCAACGATCTATGAACTGCAAAGATTATTGTTAGGAGAGAAGATGCAATTACACATCCTCTGCATTGACTTTAGCATCTTATCAGAGTATATTGACTCTTACACAACCGTGAAAGATTTAGAGAAGATGATGTTAACAAAATTAAAGATACTTCCAGATCATGCAAATATCTTTGCTTTGTTTGAAGGCTATTCAACGAATAGTAATACTGTGAGCACTCCCTTAGCTCATCAGAGTAGAGGTGGAGGAGGAGGTGTTGTGGATGGAGGTGATGGCAGTCTTGGCGGATTGATTGATTTAGGAGAGAATCATGGTTTTGTTCATTTATTGAATTATAATGATCGTATTGTTGATATTCTTTCTCGTTGGGAGAAGATTGATCATATTCGTCATGATATCTTCCATGATAATAAGGAACTCAATGCAACTGGTACAACTCCTTCTCCTTCATCAAACCAATCGAAACATCTTCAGAATAATAATGACGCGAATGGGGACCATGCAGTAGGTGGCAATTATTACACTTCCCAGCATCATCATCCATCTGCTACTCTGTCATCAGTATTAATTGGAAATCATTACTTTATCTGGAAAGTGAATTATTACTTCCCATTGGCCTCACCTGAGCGCGATTACCATGCAAAGAGATTGATCTATTACCAAGGCATTCATGATGTGGTGACTTCATATTATCCGCACTCCCTACAAGACGCTCTCTTCCTTGCTGCGTTGCAACTTCAAGTAAAGTATGGTGATTATGTCATCGGGAAAGAGATCAAAGAGTTACGGTCAATGGCATTATTGTCTACCATTCTCTCACCTCTTTGGTTTTCTCCTCAGAGCGGTGGAAGTACTGGCACTGGAGTAAATCGCAGTGACGTAGAGACGAGGATTATTGCACTCTATAAGAAGCTTCAGCATGTTAGTAGCGAGCACGCAACTCAGCTCTTCTTGTCATATATTCAAACATGGAAGCTATATGGAACGAAATACTTCCACGTCAAAGGTCAGCAGATCGCGACTGCCTCTAATAGCAATGCCACACCTACACATCCGCCGCATCACCCTCATTACTACCAGCAACAACAGAATAATACCGCATCGTCGGAGAAGCAGTTAATCCTTGCGATCACTTTGCATTCCGTGATCATAATTGATGTGATGACATATCATTTCCTTGCTGACTACCACTATGAGCAGATTTATTCATGTGGTCACACGTTCGAGTCTTTTGTTCTTATCATAGGAACGAAGGCGAATCAGGTAAAATCTTATTATCGAACGACACAAGGCAAAGAGATTGAGGAAATTCTGAGAATATATCTGACGCATCATAAAAATCTACAGCAACAACAGTTGTTGCAACAGTCAAATAGTACTGGTGGTGGAAATAATGTCACTTCCTCACCATCAATCACTGCTGGTCATACCTCATCATCAAGTGCGAATAGTTCTAGTCTTTCTCTCGAGGTCTCAAATTAAAGTTCTTTTGTTTTCTTCTTTTGTATTGTATAGCTCATCAAATAGAAGTCATGTGTATTCGTTACTTTAATAATTTGATAACCGAACACCATCTAACACATTTAGGGAAAACTGGAGGTATAAAGTCGATCCTGCAGAAATGGGAAAGTGAAGCAAATCAATTCATTAAATTAAGACTTTAATATAGGTCAATAAACTATTTCTATATAGTGGTGCAAATGAAATACAAATCGTTCCAATTGCGCCAGTATGTGAAAAGGTTCTGGTCTTACGAAATCTTTTATTTACTTGTTTCTGAAGTCTGAAGACGTTTGGACCTATAATGTAAATTTGTGGAAACCGTTTCAAATCAGATTGAAAGATGTTACAAGAGAATTATCATCCACATCGTAAGCTTGGGATCACAACAGATAATGAAACTGATTTATTATTAGCTAGAAGAGTCAAGAAAATTAGTTATGAGGTGCCTTCCACCTATCAACAACAGAAATATTTGCATGATATTGAAACAGGTGCTAATCAGAATAGACCTTTATCCCCCAATACCTTGTCAAAAAGGAAACCTTTGGTTAGTTTTATTGATAATTTTACTTTGAAGCAGTATTCTCTCGTCAAGCCAAAACGAATTCTGGTAAAAGATCGTGATTTTCTTCATCTTTTAGGTGAAGTGAATGGTTCGAAGTATAACTACTGTTCGAGGCCTGAACTTGAGATATTAGTTATCGGATTGGAGAGTCAAAAGTATTATAACCAGGTTTTTCATCAAGAGGTGAAAAGAGATGCGAACCCACGAGGTGGATCGCGCCCTCGGTCAGCGTCAGTGGCAGTGAGCAATACCTCCACACGACCAACCAGTGCCATCAGAAAGTCAGAAACTATTCCTGAGGATAGCCATCTTCCAGATGATGCAGAGGCTATCCCACTGGATGGTCCACCTTTTACAGATCTTCCTAACTTCCCTCAACACATAGTTCCTAACAGGCTGTCAGAATTATCTTTTAACCTTCTGAACGTTCTTCCTTTTAATTCACCTGCTGCTACCTTTGAAGGGAAACGCTACTTAACTCTCTTGTATGATCCTATGAAGAATTTAATCATCCTATCCGAGAAGATGGAGATTGAACTCATTCAGCTTCTTCTTACATGTCATGAAGATAATGTAAAGAGAAAGCAAGAATATGATGCAATAGTCAACCCAAAACGTGCCAGTGCAGCTATTGAGACTAAAGCGGTGACTAATCCTATCGTTGCGCCTATTAATGCTGCGGTAGTGACTCAAAGACCATCATCGGCATTTGGAAAGAATCGTCTAAAGACTCCAAGAAAGGACAAGAAAGAAAGTAATAATAAAGAAAATACCAAAACAACACCAAGGAAAACTCTTACAAGACAAAGAACGAATGAAAAGATCTTAGACAATGAAGAAAAGAAGAAAAAAGGAAATGCATCAGATTCCTCTGATCAAGAAGAAGGAAGATCTCGCTCTACCTCTCGTCCTCAGACTTTCATTAGAACGGGAACAAACACTTCGATTCTCTCTGAAGCATCCATTGATCCGCCAATTATAGAAGAAGTGAATGAAACTGCGATTCTAGAAGCTCCTGTTCCTGTCATTGATCCGGTGTTATTAGCGAATATCACTCCACCAGAGAAGAAGGACCTTATCCTACTGCAATCATTCTATTATATTGGGAATGACGATATTATTTATACACTTAATATTGAGAAAATACGATATTGGAAGCGCTTTTATACATTTTATCTTCTTCCTTTCTTTACGTCTTATCTGGATGCTTATTCACATCAATATAGTTTTATCTCATCAACATTAGTAGAGAGAATGCATCAGATTGATCATCATATTGAATTAAATCAGAACAAAACGATATTAGAAGATTCTCAATCTGAGGCGAGTGATCATCATTCGGTTGGATCGCAAGAAGAAAAGAAAGGAAGAAAGCTTAAGAAGCAAAACACGATGCACAAGAAGAAGGGAAATAATTTGATCGCAACGTCGAATGGAGGGGTCTCGGAGGCAACTACGGGTCCTGCTCCATCTGGCGGGATTTCATCTTCGGAGGATGAGCAAGGTGATACCCGAGCAACAATCATTAGAAGAAATAATATTAAACCAATATTCATTCCGAAAGAAAAGCAGAGTAGCAAGAAACACAATCTGATCAAAGCCACGTCAAGCTCGCAACTGACGAATGATAAATAAGAGTCAGGGAATTGCTAATCTGGTCTGAAGACAACAGATTAGTATGTATTTCTTGGTCTGTCATATAACTGTAGGGTTCGTGTTTCCTGATGATAAGATTCGAAAAGTTGAATCTTTAGACTACAAGATAGGCACATACAAATCGTCCCCAAAAAAAGGTCCTTAGGTAATCTTAACAATGAGGGAGGAATGGTAGAAGTCGTTCAGCTGCTGTTAGGATAAGAAATTAATTTGAAGAGAAAACAACAATATGAAGTAAACGGAAGATCTCACTTCTCAAACTTTCACTACAACCAGTACAAACACATCCATTGGTGGATCAGTAGATCCACCAACAGAAGAAGTGAATGAAACTGTCATTCCAGAAGCTCCTGCAGCTATCATTGATTCGGTATTATTAGCGAATATCATTCCACCAAAGAAACAAAGAGAATGCATCAGATCGATCATCATATTGAATTAAATTAGAAGAAAACGATATTAAAGGATTCTCAAATCTGACGAGCGATCATCATTCGCTTGGATTGATCGCAACATCTAATGAAGGGGTATTAGAATCGGTGACTGGTCTTACTCCATCTTCTATTTCCTCTTTTGAGAATGAGGAAGTTGATCCTCGAGCAGCAATCGTTGGAAGTATTATTAAACCCCAAAAGAAACGAAGCGTCACAGTAAGCTCGCAATTACTGGAGGCAACTGGCAACTCGTATGTCAGCTCTTCGTAAGCCTTTGTGATCTTTGTGAAAATCTCCTCTGCCACTTGATCCCCCGTGTTATTATTCGGATCTGTAAGTAGAGCTTAAGATACTTCTTCTTGATCTGTGCGACAGTGGAGCCTTGTTCTATACCGAGGATGTTGTATGGGTCATTCTTCACTAGGTTAATTAGATATAAGAAGTTGGTCCAAGCGACGACCGTTAATGCTAAATTAGTAATGTATGCGGTTGTGTTCAGTCTGGCCCAGCCTGTCGTCTGTTTCTTCGGCTCGTTTACCTTGTCTTTCTCGAGCTTCGTCCTCTTAGCTCCCACCTCAACCAAAGCAGCGATAAATTCACTGACACATTAGAGTACTAGGCAATATATACATCACCAATAAGAGGAATGCTAAGTCATAGAAAGCTCTATAATTGTATTTCATTGGCAATGCGTATTTCTTCCACTAAATCAAAAGCTATCTCTCACCTCCAAGATTACTATCAATAAGCTATCTCTCGAAAGGTCTCAGTCAAAAGGTTCACGCATCTTCTTTTTTGCACAGAACTAGAGGTACATAAAAATTGAAAAGTTCGAAACTTTTGAACAAAGAAAAAATTCAGTAACTTTATTTACAAACATAGAAATGAGAATATAAAGAGATTGTTAGTTTAACAGCATCTAATTATCTACTTCAGCATCATCCAAGAAAGAAGGAAACTCCAGATGAATGGAGTTATGAACTTCCGGCCAAGTCAAAGATCCAAGTCCCAGTGGTTCCTGAAGATCAGCATCAGTGAGATTAAAGTAAACTTGGAGCTCTTTTGTAAACGGAATCCATCCACAATTCAATGCTTTCGAAAAGGAAAACTTCGCGCGCAACGGATTCTTCTGTAAGGGTTCACACCATTCGGGAGTTGCAACGTAAGACCATCAACAGAGCTGACAGACGATTAAATGGAGTTTCATCTTCTGCTCTCATCATTTCATTAGCCAAGCCGTTATTAAGTAGTTCGCAGACAACTGCTGAGTTACCGGATTGTAAAGAAAGCAAAGATCCTTTCTGTCGAAGGCAAGTTCAATAGGTTCGAGAAGCAAAAGACCATTGCGAGGATGATCGACATTAGGTTCCAATCCAAAGTATTACATTAAATCACCATCTGTACACTTCTTTAGAATATGACTTCCTCGAACATGCTTTTTCAAATAAGACTGATTCGTAAGCATGCAGATGATGTTGTTTGCGTTGTTTGGGTCAGAACGATTATAAAATTCAATTAGAGATGATTTAAATAAGTCATCTTCCATTCTTGTTCTTGCATTTGAATGCCAACAATCTAACTCCTTGCTTAATCTTCTGATTTCCAGACCAGCAAAATCTTTTCTTAATTTATTGAGTTCAGAACCAACTTTCTTCAATTCTTCAAGGACAATGTTCTCACCTGGTGCTTCCCACTGCTTCAGCTCCTTCTCTTGTAGGAGATTCTCTTTTTTATGTAATTCTTTCAACAAGTCTTGTAATTCTTTTCTTTCATAATCGAAGTAAGTGAAAACATATTTATTGTTCGGAAAGGCTGATTTCAATTCATTCAATCTTACTTCACGTAATTTATCTGGAAACTCAGTAAAAGATGCTAAAATTTCTTCAACCACATGAATTTTAGTTCTAACTTCCTCCGTCTTGATTGACGACAAATTTCATTTCCTCCTAACCTCAGCTTTCTCAGTTTTCTTGAAACTCGACTTTTCTGAGTGTTC
>VFQN01007922.1_pt1 | contig 11112 bp, 3 predicted proteins | sample 3512371 | NCBI WGS metagenome assembly VFQN01 (sample SAMN10412370, study PRJNA504923) | tailings metagenome | isolation source: Replicate 2 from Balatoc abandoned mine | place: Philippines: Itogon, Benguet | collected 2017-08-28 | reverse complement strand
ACGCTTGGAGTAGAATCGGTTTTGCTGTCACGAACCTGAAGAATTGTTGCTTATCTTTCATATATCACAAAGTGTTTTGTTTCCAAATGATCAATCGATTCGTGTCGATTCTTCGATACTCGAAAGGAATTGAGTATGATTGATTCAGTGGCTATCATTAGATCATTCGAAATCAAGAAAGAGATCATTCTTACTTTTACTATGTTTGATGTATTTTCTTCCCTTAAAGTTCTATTTGTGTCGATTCGAGGCACATGATCGATTCTGCCTCCATCCTGAGAAGGCTTTAAGAGAGCCTGCTTCCATGACGATCAATTAAAAGTCGAACAGAAATCAATTCTGATAACTATCGCGATGACAATAAAATAATAGAGTTTCATAGTTATGAGCGATTTAAAAAGTGCTGCGAACTAGAAAGAGATCATGCAAATGTCAATATGATATGTTACGAAAACCCTGAAGTTCTTCAGTATGCGATCTTAGCGAGTGTTTTTATTATCTCTCCTTTAACGCGGTGAATGCATCCCTAATCTTGTGTCAAATTCTAATCGTAAAAATTGTAAATATCGACGATAATGATGATTATCATCTTTATTCAAATAAAATCCAATCCATCCATTCAACACAGTCAGCACCACCAGCACTATCCACACAGAATAGTGTAAATCAGAGTATTCGTAAGTCTCGCTCCCACTTTGAACATCAGAGCAATTAATGCCAGTGAAATACATCGCCGCTTCTCCACTGAATGTGCAAGATCGGAACAACGCGCGGAATAAAGAGATTATTGTATGGAGCACCAACAAGAGAGCGATTGTGATATAATAAGCTGGATAGTTCCAGGGTAATGGAAATCCTTTCCACAGTTGCTGACCTCTAAACGGACATTAAGAAGGAGAAAGAAGTCTTTGACGAAGGTAACGTACCTAACCAGCAAGGAGAAGGAATGAGCGATAATAGATAAGAAAGCTGCATGTGTCATCATATCTTGAATAAGCCAAAAGATACGCAGATCTTCAATCTGACTGGTTGTAGGGTTATTATTCTCTAATAGATGATGAAAGGCGACTAGCACTGAGAAAAACACATATTAGTTTGACAGAGAAAAAAGAAAAAACTAAATATCGCTTACCTTTCATAGAAGTCATCACTATCACGTTCACTTTGCCTAAACACCGATATCGTTGTGATGTAACCCGTAGCCCAGATATTAAATACCATAAATGCAACACGTGTAAACAGATAATAGTAAAATCTTGATTCATCTCGCCATCGTCTTTGAAGATTCGTTTTTCTTGGTGTTGTTTTCATAATACCTTCATGATCATCAGTAAAGACCATTACTAACATCATTACGGGTAAATAAATCGCAACAAACACCATCAACATACTCGGAGGACAGATTGGAGGGATTGAAATTGGAAGAGCAAAGGCTATACACTGCCATAAACTTAACGATAATACAGATAAAACATATAAACCAATGCATTGAAATTCATTTAATAATAATACACGTCCTTTACGAATTGTTTCTAATAGAATTGGTAATTTTAAATGATCAATTAATGATTCATCAAATCTTTGCATCCAATCAGAACGATGAATGATAATATCATTATAAAAACATTTGGCTTGTAATAAATTAATCGTTCCTAATCCAACTAAATCAAATGATAATTTTAAATCAGCCTTGGTTAATGATTGATCAGAAAAAACAGGAAATAAATCATATACATCACGTTCATAGGCAGGCAGAAAAGAACGAACATTTGGTAATACGGCAACAGATGTTGCTAAATTTGCTGCAGAATAAATATTTTGATTATAAGAACGATAACCTGAACCTATTGCAAGGACTGTTTCACCATTTTCACGAAATATTTCAATCATTTGTTGTATAGTATCAGGTGTTGCATCAGTAAATAATGATACTAATAAAGGAACATTATCAACGTGTTGAATATGATGGCGAATTGCTTCGATACCATGTGGCATACGTGCTAATACATCCCAATCAGCATAATGACTAATATGACGATGTGGATCAGGTTTATCAGTATCTAAACATCTTAAAGAAATCGCACAATTCCAATCAAATGGTATCCCAATTTTCTCTGCTACTGGTTTAGATCTTTTCATATTTTGTGCAGAAAAATAAACAAATCGAATACCAGCAACATCTAAATCTTCTTTGGTTTGAGTTACATCACGTCTGACAGGTACACTTGATGCAACCATTCCTAAAAAGATTTGTTGTCGCATGAGTGACCATAATTGACGAAGAGCTTCTCTTCTTCGTTGTTTCATGATTGCATGATTGCGTTGCTGTTGTTGCTGTTGTTGGGTGGTGAGATGGCGTGAAGATACTGATGCAACACTTGCGCGAAAAGCTTTGGCAGCTCTTCTGCCTCCTGGGCCTATACCGGTATCAGACGGAATGGTAGCACTTGCTTGCAAGGTAGGGTCAGCATTTAGTTGAGTGGTACTTATACTCGCCCTGGTTAGCTTAATGGATGAAGTCGCACTTCTCTTACGACTGACAGAGAGCAGAGGAGGAATCTGATCGGCATCAAAAGTGTCTTTATGCAGCATAGACGCGGAAGAAGAAGATTGCAGTTGTTTTGGTGAAGAAATTGATTTTGCTTTCAACTTTGGAGATGACTGTTGCGTCACTGCATTTCCTAGGTCTAAGGAAGAAGGAAGAAGCTCAAGATCAACAGGATTCGGAAGGAGAAAATCAGCTTCTTCATTTGTCACATGATGGTCTGGAGTAAAAGTTTTTGAGCGCTGCCTTGTGGGAATCAATGAATCCTGAATCAATTTCTTTGCTGCTACAACTGCCTTTTCTTCTTCCAGATGTTGTAAGAGCAGATCTTGTTCTTGATTGTGATGGTTTGATCTTCGAGATTGGTTATGATCACTGCTGTTTTGACTGCTTAACGGGTTAATGACATCTAAACCTTCATTAAGAGACAAAGACTTCATCAATGGAGTGGTTGAAGAAAGGAGGGAAAGATCATCACCCTCAACACTGCTTGGCTGGTCTTGATTAATAATTGCATCGATATTCTCAAGGTCAATGGCTTCTGCTCCACCGTAGCTCTCCATTGTCTCTACCTTTTTAATTAAATTCCTTCCTTCTCCATTTTCCTCGAACACCTCGATTGGGAATTCTTCACTTGCCTCTAATTGTTCCTTGGCAGCAGTAAAAGGGTGGTGAGATAGTGGCTTTACATACATTGAACGAGAGTAAGATTGGGACCGACTTTGACTCTCTTGCATATCAATTGACATATCCTCTAAGTCCGAGGAAAGTGCCTGATACTTATATCCGCTCCTTACACTCTCCAAAGAAACACCTTTCGTCAATTCGCGATCCTTCTTTCCAGCAGAACGGTTTATCATTTGTTGGTGGAAATTTGGTTGTGGTTTGAGTGTCACTGATGGTGAACGGTGTTGAATATCATCATCTTCCTTCGCGCGATCAGGTGGTACAGTTGGGAGCTGAGAAAATCCTTTTTTCTTACCGCTTCCAGCTCGATGAAGAACATTATGGACCGAATCAGTTTCATCATCTTCTAAATCTCCTTCAAATTTTTTGGCAGAACGGCTATTTACTCTTGAAAGGTTTACAGGACTGTTTGGCATCGAGTTGACCGGTGTATGCGAAGCTGACGAGGGATTCGGCGATGGAGGAGCGCCGAGACTCAAACCGAGGGAAGTCGTTCGTTCGAAGGTAAATTTCTTTTCGGATTCATCATAGGGCATTGGACTAAATAGAAGGGAACTGTCATCTCGTTGCATTAAAAGATCATCATCACCATGCACACGACTACCTGCTAAAGCTTTGACGGCTAAATTTGAGTCACTCAGAGATTTTCTCAAACCTCTATTTCGAAGTTTGGCGATTTTCTCACTAAAGTTATCGTTGATCGCACTACCCGCGACACTGGCAGCAACATTGCGGAGATGTGGCGGAAGGTGGCTATCAATATTCTCTAATGACGCTTGTATTGAGTCGTCCCAACTTTCGCCCATGAATGATTGTGATTCACCACGATCGGAGGCGGTCATAGCGTTTGGGCGATTGTGGAGATCATTCACATCGCCGCTGATCGATTTTGGAATTTTTGTTGGACTGGAAAGCTTCTGATGCACTGATGTAGACTTCATAGCGTAAGTCGGTACAGTTTTACTCCGAATAAACGCATTTTCTTCCTCTTCTAGACCGCTCGTATCAATAGGTATTACTTCATCTTGGTGATGAAGATTATCGTATGTGAGAGGAAGAATCTCTGTCACTGTTTCTCGACGAGTTAATGGTGAACCTTCAATTTCTTCATCATTTTCATCCAACTTCTCTCCTGGAGTGACGGGAGAGAGATGGAGTTGCTTCGTTGTATTGGTGATAATTTTTTCAGAAACAGTTAGGCGCGGTTCAATCTTCAACTCAATCAATCCCGGATGAGAACCACTTTTTGAAGATTTTAAGATACCATCTCCCCCGGCACTTCCACTGCTTTCGCGAATTTTTGTGTCTTCCTCAGGAATGGTCTCAGGACGTTCTTTTAGGCGAACGTAGCGACCATCTGTCTGTTCCCCATGAGTTCCGCTTTTCACCGCGGGATTAGAGGCAGCAATAACGCTCTTTCGCCGAGCTTTCCCGCCCATTAATTCATGAGGTTTGCTAGGATCAACGAAGAAGATCGCAGGAGCTTTCATCTCCGTAGTATTCTGCAAATTCGCCGCATTGCCGGCAACTATTGGGGCGTTATTCACGCTCATAAAAGATTTCCTCGAAGATAAATTCTGATCGAGACCTTGTTCACTTGTGAAGTAGAGTAGTGGTGCAACTGGCATTGGAGAGTAACTAAATGCGACGACGTCAAAATCTTCCAATCTCCAACGATCGAATACCGCCAAAACCTCTGCGCGATCAGCAGCAGACAGTGGTGTGATACTTCGGGTGTTGCCATCCCAATATTCTTTGCAATAATTTAGTACAAGTGACGGGTCACCTAATGACATCATCTGCAAACCTCCACCAGAACGAACATCACGATAAACGCCACCACGTAAAGTTGGTAACAGACTGCCACGTCGACGAGTTTCATCTTGTCCCCAAACATGATTATCCTCTAATAGATGAGCATTTTGTAAGCCCGGTGCAATCACATTCACCTCAATAGCCTTTTGGAAATTTTGAAGATCATCCGAAAGAAAGCCAATCTCTTCCGCCAGTTCTCGGAGAAATTCTAAAGGCATGGTCTTTCGGATGTGTCGAACCAGACCTCTCTCAATATCTATAATGGAGGAAGTCGAAGAAGTAGGTTTTGCATCGCGAGGGTTACTGTTGCTTTGAGTTTCGATCAAAGGATTTCCGGTCACAGTTGCTGTAACGTTCGGCGCAATCGAAAAAGACGTATTAAACGATTTCATTCTCCCTGAAAGGGAAGCACCAATCCCCGTGTTCAGACCAAATGGCCCACCCTTCATGGTGGAAAGATCAACAGACGCAGTTGAAGGATTTTGGAGATTTTCTGCTGTGTGCTGGTAGGTTAATAAAGCATTCATGCCGAGAGGTTTTAAGCACGGCAAAAATTTCCACCACAAAGGATTTTCAAAGCGACTTCCGGTGGCTTCGGGGTTTGCATGAAGATCCAAAACAGTGCCCTTGGTGTAACTACCTTTACCACTATTAAATGGAACACCACTAACGCTGCCGAAACCTTCGCCATTCGGAGCAGTTGTTGTTGTAGAGGATTTATAAGACTTATAATCACTTCCAGGCTGCAGTTTATTTCCAGAGGATTCATTCTCTTTCTCAATATTTTCACTTAAAAGAAAGATTTCTTCCGTAACAGAATAATTCTCACTAATAATATCATCATCGACAAAGCAAACCATGGTAATTGCTCCTAACTGTTCGGTAATATTAATACTGGCGAGAGGTATTGGCAACAATTCCAACGAATTTTTCGAGCGCTGACTTCCTTCGTTATCTGCGACCTTTTCAATATGTCCTAGGAAAAGTCGCGTACTAAGGATCTTATAAACATAATGCAAATACCGCCCATAACCGACTTTCATAGCAGTTTCTTCAGCAATATCATCAACACGTTCATCTAAATCTTCATCAACGAATTCATTCATTGCCTCTTCCTCCGCTTGGTGTGTATGACGACGGGGTGAATGAGCTTCTTCAGAAGCAACAGGCTCATGATGCACAGGGTTACGTATACTGCTTCCAAAAGTGGCATTGCTTTCTTTCCGTAAGTTAGATGAATATTGAGTAGGACTAGCTGCAGAAACAATGTTCATGCTCATCCTTGTTGGTTGAGTATTATTGGGACTATTTAAATTAGAATTAACACCAATATTATTGTTATTCACGGAATTAATATTTCCTCGATTCGAATGATCAGAATAAGATAAAGCAGCTTCTAATGTTGATAAAATTTCTGCAATAGAAAAAGATTTTAATAATAATTGTATTAATGGTATATTAATAGGTGTTGCAATTAATATTATATTACCAACCGGTATTAGAAAGGTTAGAAAGTATTCTAATCGACATTCATTAAATAATATTAATCGAATAATTGCTAAAATAATCATTATTACTGCAATAATAAATAAAATTTTTGAACCTTCTACAATTAATGCATCACGTAATTTAAATAAGAATGTTTGTTGATTTCTTTCAGCTATTGCTAATTGTTGTGAATAAATTGTATGTATATAAGATTCTATAGGAGTTTCTGCAACAAGAAAACAACGTATGTTGCCACATAATCGTAATATTTCAACACTTTCAGGTCCTAAGGATCGATGACGATTCTCAGCATGAGTTTTCTTACTTGAAGATGCACTTTGATGATGATGGTGAGTTTCATTACTTTTGTGACGATGATGGGTATGTAATGGGGCGTCAAAGTCATGATCCTGAAGATCGTCGTGATCGTCTGCGTCACAATTATCATGTGACGTGGTACGGTGGCGAGAGTGATGGTGTTGCTGATGATTGTTATCATGTGCTGCTGTCGAAGATTCCTCTAAATCAATGTAAATCTTTTCACCTGTGGTAATTAATTTAGTTTTCATCCATTTTAATTCACTCTCTGAAGACTTTTTCGTGGTGGCATGATGAAGTGTAACACTTACCACTTTCAACTCATACACTTGACAAGGTGTAATATCACCACCCATTAAAGCAATAATATCACCTTCAGCAAGTAATAAAACAGGTATTCTCATCCATTGATGGTGTCGATAAACATGAACAATCGAAACTTGTGAATGTCCTGATGGGATTTGAATAGCTTGAAAGTTATTTAAATTCTGATCAGATAAGACTTTAGCTTGTTGAGCAAGGTAAGACTGGTACTGTTGAACAATACTTTGAATAAGAGTCGATAATTCAATTTGATTAATGCGATGGCTTTGAATTAAACAGATAAAATTAACAAGGAAGAGAATACCAAAAACTATCAAAGTAAAGATTAATCCAGGTTGATACGCAGCGATTCCTGTAAAAATTAAACTAAATAAATAGATGAGAAAGGTAAAACATGATAAACCAATCCACAGTTGAAAGCTTTTATCTTGAAATACTTTATTCCAGGATTGTTTTGATTGCACTTCTTTAAAAAATTCAAGCACATTGCCCAACACATTCTGTATTCGATTTCTCGCCTCTAAAAAGGTTAAGCCAGTGGTGGAAATAATTGAATCGGATGTCGATCTCATGCTGAAGTTCGCCTTTGAAGCTAAATTGTTGAAAAACCAAAACAATTTCAATCGTACAGCTGGAAGACGATCGTGTAAACGATCTATTCGAATGAATGACGCTGTTTCATGTCCTTCTGATAATGATTCTTTGTTTTGAGATCAATCATAGTTGGGACATGCACCTTCACCAATTACCTTGGTCTACTTTCAAGAAAGTCTCCCATCACAGTCGACTGAAGCAAAACGCAGCAAAGAGCCTTCACTCCTTGAACTCCGACAACTTAAATCTTCTCCCTGAACAATATTCTCTTCGATTTAAAAACGTTGCGAGACTATACCAAAAGAATCAATTCCAAGATATTCTCCAACGACTCTATGAATCCTCTGTATGTGTGATAGGCCTTGGAGGAGTTGGTTCATGGGTTGTCGAAGCATTAGCCCGTAGTGGTATTGGAAGATTGACTTTGATAGATTTAGATGATATTTGTGTAAGTAATATTAATCGTCAAGTCATGGCTCAGTCATCTACTGTTGGTCAGTTCAAGTCAGATGCCCTAAAAGATCGTGTGTTAGAGATAAATCCTGATGCCAATGTCACGACTATACTTGATTTCATTACTCCGGAGAACGTTGAAAAATATTTAATCAATAAAATTATAATAGAAGACAAATCAAATTTCAGTACTCGTGTGCTTTTTGAACCAAAGTTTGACTATGTCATTGACGCTGCTGACAGGGTTACTGATAAAGCTGCAATTATTCACGCTTGTGTGCAGTCTCAAACCCCTATCATTAGTAGTGGAGGTGTTGGAGGACTCTTAGATCCTACATCCATTCGTATTAACGATTTGGTTGATGTCAAAGGAGATAGTCTGCTTATGAGAGTTCGGAGGAAACTGCGCGAAGTTTATGATTACCCAAAACTAAACAATAAAACCAAATTACACCCTCGAAAGTGGTACATTCGAACAGTGCATTCGGTTGGTACTGCGGAATCCTCTTTATTTTCATCTCAAACCTCCTCCGATAGTTCTGCAACCATTGAATGTGATGCTGTCGGAGACAACGGGCGAGGTGGATTTAGATCATGTGATACAACATTTGGCAATGCTTGTTTTGCAACTGGCACATTAGGTTTTGTGATTGCAAGTGAAGTTATTAATCGAATTGCTTTAAATCAAACGATTTATCCGAAAGTTCCCCAACGTAATTCTTTTATTAAAACTGCTAAGATAAAGGTGAATCATTTATCTGAAGGTGGAGAGGATACGAATCGAAAGATTTCCGAAAATTCAAAGAGTATTTCGAATGATGATGGTAATCGGAAAGGTAACTCTGATAATCATCCTTTTGATTGTTCGTGCGGAAAAGAGTATTGCCAACCCTCCTCCAGTTCTTCCTCTCCGTCTCGAACACTGCATGAAGTCTTACAGCAGCAGCCAGAGTTCATTAATATTACAAACCCTCTATTCGATGCACATTGCCATTTACAATTACCTCCTATTTACGATACTGTGCATGATGAGATTGCTGTTTGTCTACGAGAGAACATTACTCAGATGTCTGTTTGTGGGACTTGTCCAGCGGAGGACTGGATTCGAATTAATCACCTTGCAGCAGATTATCCTACTTCCATCTATCCAAACTATGGTTTACATCCATGGTGGATAGAAAAGTTTGAGGCAGCAGAGGGAGAAGACTCAATCTCCTGGATTGATCAACTCCGCCTTGAGTTGGAACAAAATCCATTAGCTGGGGTAGGTGAATGCGGGTTAGATAAAAACTTAAAGAAACAAGTATCATTAGAGAAGCAAATTTCTTATCTTGTCCCTCATATTCGATTAGCATGTCAATATCAACGTCCTTTAATATTACACTGTGTTTCAGGTGGTTGGGGAAATCTTTATCAAACATTATTAAAAACACTAAAAGAAGAGAAAGAACTTCATCCATCAAATCAAATTAAATCAATTATATTACATTCTTGTCAAAGTTTACCTGTTGATATGTTACCAATGTTTCATGATTTATCCAAGCGATATATTAATAACAATCTCTTTTATTCTTTCTCTGGTAATAGTTTACTTGTCCCTGATGAAAGGAAAGCATCAACATCATCCTATCAGAAGACGATAAAGCTTTTAACATCTTTACCAAAAGAAAGTATTTTAATTGAAAGTGATTCACCTGATCAACTTCCAATCTTTGCACGTGATCAAGAAGTATTATATAATACACCTTTGATTATTAAGTTAGCATGTGTTGAGTTAGCAAAATTATTCAATACAACCATAGAAGAAAGCGCACTATTAACTTCATGTAATGCAAGAAGAGCGTTCGGGTTGTTTGAAGAAACTACTACATCGACTAAAGCAAAATGCAGGTAAAGAAGAAAGCAAAAACAAAAGATAATCAAAATTGTTCAAACATGGAAGGGAACAGTTGCCCATGATAATAATTAAAGGCGGATGTTGGAAGAAGGCGAAAGTCGCTATTATTCGCTCGACTGCTTTTAGATAAATATGAGGCGAGCAGGAGAAAGAAGTATCAGTTTCTTCCAGAGGAGAACTCCGAGTCTTTACAGGAAAACCACGGAGGATAGACTTCAACGTAAAACCAATTTACAATCAATTTCGGCGGAAACCACAGTGGTAAAATCAATTTTTGAGTGGTACCGCATCCAATTTCTCGACTTTCAGCAAAAATAAATCCTAAGTAAATAAATTCGGCTTAATCATTGTCCCGAGTCCTTTCTAATTCGCTCATGTTTTTTTTCTCGTTTTTTTGGGATGTAAACATTTCGGATCGAAGTAAGAAACATCACAACATCAACATCACAACAACACAACAGAGCAAAAAGATACCAAAAAAAAAAAAAAAAAAAAAAGAAGAACGAAAAAGATATTGAACAGACTTTGAACATCATGGTAGCAAAGAAGGGTTTCTTTCCAAGCAAGCAGTAAAAAGAAATAAAACACCTTTCATACGACTAACAACAAAAGACTAAAGTAGAAAACTAAGTAATATATAAGTTGTCAAATGATATCGTCATATCTTCAAAAGAATTAATTTCAATAAGTTTCATTTTCATTATGATTTAGCTGAAATAAGGCGAACTTGACATAACATTTTTCAAACATCATCGACCTATCCATTCCTCCTGATCCACCTTTCTTTTCGAAGATTTAATTGAAGATGGCAACGATGATAAGGAGGATGCCAAAGATGGGGTAGTAGTAGTAGTAGAAGGAGAAGAAGAGGAATTATAGTAAAAGTGATTTTCAATACATTTTTGTCGATCATTCAATGCTTGTTTAAATGTTTGAACCATTTTCTGCAGGGTAACAATAATTCCAAGGGGAAAACGAACACAGATATTAC
>VFQN01007921.1_pt1 | contig 11112 bp, 6 predicted proteins | sample 3512371 | NCBI WGS metagenome assembly VFQN01 (sample SAMN10412370, study PRJNA504923) | tailings metagenome | isolation source: Replicate 2 from Balatoc abandoned mine | place: Philippines: Itogon, Benguet | collected 2017-08-28 | reverse complement strand
TGCTTGCCCCCATCTCGGCCAGACTGCCCCCCGCCTTACGTGCCTGGATTGCAACTGTGACGTTGTGAGGTGGTGTACTTGAGCTGTTGCGGGTGCCGCTACCCTGCGCTACCCACGTCCATACGCAGGAACCAACGGCTGGCAGATAAGGGCAGGTAGGAGACAATGAGGGTTTGGCCCCAAGGCATGGGAAACCTGGTGACCCTTGGTGCCCTTCAGCTGGGTGAGTGCCTCCAGCCGCAGGATGGCAAAGGTGCGGGAACCAGTCACAAGTACTCAGGACTCGCTCAAAACAGTGCATGCTTCCATGTGTAAGGGATAAGCACCGTGATGCAGTAGTGGGGTCTGGTGGGAGGGCAAGGAAACGTGAAATATCAGCAGCAGCGGGGGCGCTGAGGATATCGGGCTGCCCCTGTGCTCCTTATCGGCTCAAGGAAGGTGGCGGCAGGCGGCGGGGCAGGCAGGGACTGAGGCACCTGCAGGCGTACGGCAGCCATCGGCGTGCAACTTCGCTCGCGGTCTGGCTTCGTTCGGTGCCGTGTCATGTTTCCCTCGTCCAGCTGTAAGGCCCAGTGTGGACCCCCTTCCCTCGCTGCACGTTCTGCTCGGTGTACGGTGTTTCCGCCCCGGCGGGGTTGAGAGCGACACCTGACCAGGCTAGTCATGCATGGAAGGCATAATCGATTGTCGTAGTACACCACCGGCACAATGCTGCGAGGACATGTGCATGAGAGACCAGCCGGCAGTGGTGCGTGCCAGGGGGTAGTCAGGTGTCCGTGCACACACAGGTACCCGCCTGCAGCTCGCGGCCTCCGACTGCCCACCCAGCACTGCAACCAAGTCAACACACATGCCCACGAATTTTGCTTACGAAGTATCGCCTCGGCGCCTTACTGCCTCAATACGACACATTTCCATCCCCAAGCTCTCACAGGGCATGCATTTGCGACGTACGGCAGTCGACTGTGTTACCTTCGCTTGCTGGGCCACGACTGGTCGCAACGCACGAGGGCTGACCGGGTGACCCGCTGCTGATACAGCGGCAGTGCAAACCGGAACCGTGCTGTGGAGCTTAGCACTGCAACAGCCTGCACCGAGGAACGCATTCATGACGTTTTGCGAGCAGGTAGGCCAAGGGATTGTGCTCCGAGACGTTAGATGCGATGGACATCGGTTGCCACGTGCTGCTGCCTCGCGTGAGCAGAATACTTCGGAGCTTTTAAAGTTTTTTCATATGTGCTGTGGTAAGGAGGGAACCACGCAACGTTGAAGCCAGGGTGCCGTGCTTTCGGAGGCCTGCGCTGCGTGCAATGTCGGTCGCGCCAGGGCACTGGTCGTGGCCCATACCGCCTCCTGTCCCATAAAACATCTGTACGCACTTATACTCCGCCATATGGTTTCCTGCCTGTGTTAACCATGTGACGTTCGCATTTGAGTTGCTGACTCGCAACAGCCACAGCCACTTGGAGTCAACGTCGCGACGAGCCCCGGTATACCAGAATGGAGTTGCGTAGTAAATCCAAAAGCCAGGTGCGGCCGTCGCCTACACAGACTGCACAACGACCTTGGTCCCGAAAAGCGTTGCGGTTATATTGGAAGTCCTAGCCTTGCCGCTACGCCGATCCTAAATGTCAAGAGACAATATTACGGAAAGCTTCTACCCAGTAAGCAGTCTCCGCTTACGGGTGAGAGCTGAGAGGCCCCCTAAGCATGTCTCCTTCCCCCGTTGCTCAGGCGCCCCAGTGCCTGCCCCCATGCGATGAGGACGTGCAGCTTCCCACAGTAAGTCGCATGCTGACGCCTTTGGATATGCCACAACATGTATGCACACCGGTCACAAGCGATGTAGCCCGTCCTTGTGAGCGCAACCATGAGCTGCTGACGCCCTCTGCGCTAGCTGGCTACCTGTGACGGCAGCACAGCCTCATCACAGGGAAGCATGTGCCAGTGTGCGCGTGGAGACCAAGGCGCCAAGTGTGGGAATATGCCACCTGCTTCCGCTGCGCAGGGGGAGCATGTCCAATTCGTGCTGCTGCCACTTTTCGGGGAGCCTGGCACGGACGCGTCCAAGAGCAAATTTGGGGACGTATGCGAGCTCCTCAAGTCTGGGTTTACCGACCCTTATGGAGAGGCAAGCTGGCGCGGCTCGTCGAGTTGCATGCATACCGACACTGAGCAATGTGCCACAGTCGAGAACCTTGCCATGTCAGCGCAACGCACGTACGTTCAGCCGCCGGCATGTTGTACAAGGCCAGCTAGCAGGGACCCGCAGGTAGTAACGAGACTTGTTGCTGCTGGTTGCACCAACGCAGATTGAGCTGCTGGCGTACCGGGGCCGGAAAACGGCTGTGAGAAGCCAGGAGGCCAGGTGAGTAGCAGTTAAGTTGCATTTAGGCAACTCACACCCGGCCCCTCACAACGGTGGCTTGTCCGTCGCGCCCTGCATCCTGCCTATGAGCCAGCCGTGCCAGACCTGTCAACCGACGTTCTCCTCACCTTACCAATAGTGAGGATGTATGCCATAACAGTGTGGGGCCAAAACGACACGTCACTGGTGGACGCACCTTCCCGCTGCCCGTTGCGTTCGTCCCTCCCTCCGTGCTTGGTGCAGGCTGCAGGCGTGCCAGGTGGCTGGGCTGTGGCTGGGCGGCAAGCTTGTGTGCGCCACGCTGCTGCGCACCAACCTCCCGGGCAAGAGCGGCGCCCTGCACACCATGGTAGGCTTCCGGGGCAGTATGCCGTTGCGCTTTTGACGGCAGCATCATGGCGCCATTGGCCATGGGGGTGTGGGGCGGTTGCATGTCATGGTAGGCTCCTGGGGGCAGCGTACTACTGCGAGGATGACGGCTGCAATGGCAGCGTCCTGGTGCCGCGCCGTGACACGTTGGCAGATTGGTCACAGTGGTGTATGGCAGCTGTCCGCTGCCATTGTGACGGTGCTCAGAGTGCGGACTGCGGAGCGCAGTCGGGGAGGCCGGTAGGCCCTCGCTGACGCTTGCTGTTTATGTGGTGTTGTCGCCCGCAGATCCTATACCAGGCCACGGCCAAGGGGGAGCAGCGGCGCGGGCTGGGGAGCCTGATGACGCACTGCACTTTGCGGGCTGCTGCGAATGCCGGCTACAAGGTGTGTTGGGAGGGCCAGACGGCCGTGGGCAGGGGACGCGGCAGCCAACAGGCCGCGGGTGCGTGGGCCACCGACGATACGTTAGGGGTCCACCGCCAGCACCAGATGAGACGTCTTGCTCATAGCGCCGTACCAGGTACGGGGCCCCATGTTGTGAGCCGCTTTGTCCCTTGGCTGGCTCATACTGCATGTCCGTGCGCTGTGCTGCAGGCGGCAACGGTGGCGGTTTCCGGCAAGGCAGGGCGCGCCTTCTGGTGCGCAGGGGCAGGGATTCAAGGGGTGCGGTAGGGGCTTCGCGGTGATGTGGGTTAAGCTAGCACGCACCGCATGGCGCCACAAGCTTGCCGCTGCGCCGAGTCTGAGAAACGGCCTGGCACCTGTACGAACTCATAGAGTCATCCTGATGTGCAGAACCACGAAAGGGCGGATCTACGCCGCTCGACGCACACTGCGGCCTGTATCGCAAATGCCTGAAGCGTAACCGTGTTGCCTTACAGTACCTTGCTGTACCCGCTGGCGTCCCTAGGGCCAAACAAGGCTTTGATGACAGGCATAACGCCAGCACCCAGGAAATGCACATTACTGAGGCCAGCAGGGCTCACGCCATGGCTGGATGCAAGGTCTGGATGACGTGGCTCACGCGTGAGCAGCAGCAGCAGCAGCGTGGGGCGTGCCCGGACGAGGCAGAGCTGGACCAGGAGGAGGGCCACGCGGGCGCCCAACCGGCGGCCAAGGACTGGAGCCACATGGTAGGCGCATGTCCTCGTGTTTGCGGCGACCTTGGGAAAAAGGGTGCGGTATGACTTACGCGGCGCGGCGCTGATCGCAAGGAGTTGGGCGCTCAGCCTCGCTAAAACAAGCCCAGCCCGCTACCAAGGCCCTTGTAGCGTAACTGCTATTTTTGCCTGTCTGGCCATTGTCGGGCCCTATTGGGAGCTGCGCGGGCCACACCATTGAGCTACACTGTCCTGGTGACGTCTGTGCGCAGGTCCAGGAGGCAGCGCGCCGTGTGAGGCCCCCGGCCAAGTCAGCCAAGGCAGGCAGGGGCCAGGCTGCGGCAGCGATGGCCCCCGCTGGCGCACCGGCCGAAGCGCCACAGCCCAAGGCCAGGGGACGGCCCCCAGCGGCCAGCAAGGAGAAGGCCACGGCGGGGCAGCCCGGGGCTGCTGCAGCTGCAGCGGGGGCCGCTGGATCGGCAGGTGGGGCAGACACACTACCCGCTGGAGCCCGGGGCGGCGCCAGGGCGGAGGAGGAGCAGCCGGTCCCGCCGACGCCGGTGGCTGCGGAACCACCGGATGCAGGTGCCCCTGCCGCTGCTGCAGCAGCTGCCCAGCCGCGGGCAGGGGAGGCGGCACCCTGCAACGCAGCACGTCCAAGGGACGAAACCGCGACCGTGCCTAATGCAGCCGCGGCCAATGCTGCCGCAGTGGTTGCAGCTTTCCGGAACAGAGGGCTGCCGCGGCCGGCGGGCGGCCCTGCTGGAGGAGAATGCATCCGGCAGCAGACCGCAGCGCGTGCCGCGGCAGAGTGCGTGCCCCCTTGCGCAACGGCCGCTGCAGGTGCTGCGCCTGCAGCGGCGCCTGCAGCCCCAAGTGGCCGTGCGGCCCTGGCTGAGTTGCCCCCGAACCAGCTCCTGCGGGCCTCCAACATGGCGGTCCCACGCAAAGACAGGAGCAAGGACAAGGCGCCATCGGTGGGACCGCCGCCGAAGCCGGCCCCGACGCCGGTGCTTGCGACCCCTGCTGCAGCCCCAGCCGCCGTTGGAGGAGCAGCGACAGGAGCCAGACAGGTGCGGCAAGTTGAGCGTGGGGAGCAGCAGGAGAGGGAGCAAGGACAGGCGGAGGGTCCGCGTCGCGCGGCGCAAGGGGAGGACCAACCTGCCGCTGCCGCCGCCGCCGCCGCTGCTCTGCCCGGCCGCCCCGCGTTGGCGGTGATGCCCACCAACCAGGCACTGCGAGCCCTGAACAACGTCAAGGTCATCAAGCGCAAAGACAGGGCCAGGGACAAGGCGCCACCTAACGTGGAGGACGCCGCGGGGCCAAGCGCCGTGCCGGCAGCAGCAGGCCCCCGAACTACGGTGCTGCCGGTCCCAGCCTCACCGGCCCAGATCCGTGCCCCGGCCCCGGCCCAAGCGCCCGCGGTCCCTGCGCCAGCAGCAATACCGCGTACAGAGCGGGCCCAGGTGTCCCCGCGGGACCGTGCGGGAGGGCAGGTGGGGCAGGAGCAGCAGGCGGCCGACCCCACGGCGCAGCAGGAGGCGCTTCGGAGGCCGCCTGCAGCCCCACCACTTGCTGGCGGGGCGGCCGAGGCGCAGCGCGCACGTGCCGCCGAGCGCCAGGGCGTGGGCAGCACTGGCGGCACGCCAGCGGCAGTGCAGGGGCGGAAAGGCGGACAGCAGCATGCGGCGGAGGACGGCCGCGGGGTACCGACGCCACGGTCGCCGCTGCCGCCGCAGCAGCGGGCGGCTGAGGGGCAGGTGCAGCCGTCCCCGTCGCCGCTGCAGCCACCTTCGCCCTTGTCACCACCCAGGGGGCGGTCCCCGCAACGGTCCCCGCAGGGGCAGCAGCGGCAGCAGCAGCCCCCGGGACGTGCTGGTTCTGAGCACAACCACAGGGAGGAGCAGCGGGCCGCTTGCCAAACGCCGGGGCGGGTGCGGCAGCCGGTGCAGGGCGACAGGGAGGTGGACAGGCCGGCTTGGCGGACTCCAGGGCGGCAGCCGGCACAGCCGCAGCAACAGCAGCATGCCGGAGCGCGTGCCACCGCTAACCAGGGCGACAGGGAGGTGGAGAGGCCAGCTTGGCGGACACCAGGGCGGAAGCCGGCGCAGCAGAAGCAACAGCAGCAGGCGGCCGGCGCGTGTGCTATTGCTAACCAGGGCGACAGGGAGGTGGACCGGCCAGCTTGGCGGACACCAGGCCGGCAGCCGGTGCAGCGGCAGCAACAGGCCGAGCCGCGTGCTGTCAGTGCTGTTCGCACCGACGAACGGAAGTTACAGGCAGCTCCCCGAACACCCGGGCAGGTGCGGCAGCCGGTGCAGCCGCAGCAGGCTGAGCCGCGTGCTGCCAACGCTGACGACAGCAATAAGGACGGAGATAGGGCAGCGCGTCGCACGCCGGGGTTTCATCAGGTGCAGCGGCAGCAACAGCAACAGCTGCAGCGGGCTGGGACGCGTGGGGCCAACATCAATGTGAACGATGGAGAGGATATTCGGACAGCCCATCACACACCAGAGCGGGGGCGGCAGCAGGCAGCGACGCGGAGTCGGAGCAGCAGGGCGGAGTCGGAGCAGCAGGAAGTCACGCTGGGGCGGGGCCGCAGGAAGAGCATGCCGCCGTCCTGGATGCGCGACGGGACCTTCTACGTTGGCGCGGCCTGTAAGGCGGCGTTTCGGCTGGCGGGGCTGCTGGAGCCCAGGGTTGACGTGGAGGCAGGCAGCGGGCGGACCGAGGGAACACCCAGCCGGCGGCGGCGTGCGTCGTTCGGGGGCGGGGCCGCAACGGCAGCCCAGCTGCCGGTGCCGCGGCGGCGCGCCAAGTCGCTCGCGCCTAGGAAGGCGCCCGCGTACGAGTACTTGGAGGAGCAGGAGGAGGGGCCCGCGGGCGTCCGCGCCTGGGGCGATGCGGCTGCAAGGGCTGAGCAGCAGCGCCAGCAGGATAGGCAGGAGCAGCAGCAGCAGCAGCAGGATGAGGGCGCAGCGCCGCCGTCCCCGGCGGCTGCACGCTTCTCCGCCACCAGCCCCGGCCCTCGGGCGAGCAATGACCGCGTGGAGTGGGAGGAGGTGCCTGAGCGCTTCACAGTGCACCTTGCTGGCACCCCGCCCCCGCGTCCGTCCAAGGGCGCTAAGGCTGGTGAGCAGCCGCAGCCGCAGCAGCCGGCTGTGCGCCTGGGGTCCAGGGGGGAAGAGCACGAGCAGCCACATCCCCCTGCAGCGCAGCTCCGGCAGCAGCAGCAGGACCAGCAGCAACAGCAGCAGGACCCATCCGCGGCGGCACGGCCTTACGCGCCAGTGCTGCTGGAGCAGGAGCGCCCGGGCTGCTCTGTAGGAGTGGAGGCACCTGCCGGCGGTGAGGCGGCTGCTGGGGGCGGCGGCGGCGAGGCGGCCTTGCCGGTACGACCGGCGCTGCGCCGTCGTGACAGGGACCCTCAAAAGCGCGGCTGGCGGCGCGTGACGTTCCACGGCTCGGTCACCGGGCACGGCCACGTGTCCCCGGCGGCAGTTCGTGACGGCGGGCAGCTTGGGGTGCAGGAGCAGGCTAGAGGGCGCGGAGACGGCGGCAGCGACGCTACGTGGTTTGCGGAGGGCGTGCTGCAGCACCGTGTGGAGAGGAGGCGCTGGAGGCAGCAGGGCCTGGAGGCCTGCCCGGAGGGTGCTGAGGTGGCCGGGGTGAAGGCGGAGGACGGCGGTGCGGAGGCCCCTGCTGCCCTGCCACGCAAGCGCCGGCTGTCGGACGGGATCGGCTACCCCGTGCTGCTGGGCGGAGGTGTCGAGGGAGCAACATGGAACAGCTTGGGGTTTGCGGTCCAGGACGGGGCTGCGAAGCGCGCCAGGCGCGCGGAGGGCGGCGGCGGCGGTGTTGCTGTACTGCATGCGCAGCCGGCGGGCGGGGAGGAGGCTGAGTCGCCGCCGGCGGCTCCGGGTAGCGCCGTGCCGACGCCAGTGGCATGGGTTGACACACCTGCCAGGGCCAGGGACACGCGCGCGGCTGCCACCACCACTACTACCACTGCTGCACCTGGTGCTGCCGCCGCTGCTGCGACCACCAGCACCGTCAGCCCGCAGGCGGCCTTCGCTGTGCCTGCCCTAAGCGGAGGCGACAGCGGCGTGTCTACCCGCTCCACGGCAGCGACAGCGGGAGGCCTGGCAGCCCCCACAGCCCCTGCAGCTGCTGCCCAGGCGGCGGTCGCACCGGGCGCTCAGGGCGCCCCGCCACGGGCCCGGGGCGCCTCCCCGACAGACCCAGTTGCCGCAGCCGACGCGACCCTGCACCTGTCTCCACCAGCGCCAGTAGACCACGCCCACACCGGGACTCCGTCGCGCACGAGCACCCAGCAGCAGAGGGCAGTGGCGCAGCCCGCAGGCAGCACGGCGTCCGATGAGCTGGAGTCCACGGGGCGTGTCCCCGCCGTCACACGTGGCGGTCATGGCGCGCAGCCTGCACCGCTGGACGCCTCACCTGCAGGCCCGTCTTCCTCCGCCGCCTCCTCTGCCTCTGCCTCTGCCACCGCACAGCAGGCTGCAGCGGAGGCGCGACAGGAGCAGATGGGGCCTGACGCCGACCAGGCTGGCAGCGGGTGCCCGGATCCGGTCTGTGACCTGCTGTCGTCCCACCCGCCCAGCCTGTCCGTGTTCCAGCTGCTGCCCGGAGGGGTCCAGGAGGCGGTGCGGAACAGTGTGCGGCAGCTGGAGGCTGCCGGCGCTGCGCTGCGGTTGCAGGAGGAGTCAATCTTGGCGATGGAAGAGGCGGCGCAGAGAGCAGCGGCGGCAAGCAGCAGCGGGGCAGGAGCAGGGACCAGCGCTGACTGGGCGTCAGCGGCGGCGGTGGCAGCGGCGCTGGATGCGGCGGAGGAGGAGCTAGACATGTGCGGCTCAGTGCTGCGGTCGGTGACGGCGTCGCAGCGGCTGCCGTACATGTTGGCGGGTGTGGAGGCGGCTGTACGGCTGGCTAAGGGAGCGGCGGGCGGCGACCTGGGGCTGGGGCTTGGGGTGGACGGTTCCGCGGGGACGTATGCAGAGGGTGGGGGCCGGGGGGAGGCGGGGGGGTACCTGCCGCCGGTGGTGCTGGATGCTGTTGCTGAGGCGCGGAGGGAGTTGGCAAGTGCTGCTGAGCTGATGAGTGCGCAGCGGCAGGGGCTGGTGTCGGTGCTCAAGGCGACTGCGGGCTGGGAGAGCAGGGCTGCGGGGGTTGTGGGGGCGGGCTGTACGGCGGCGGCGGCGGCGCTGGACGCGGGCGCAGGGCGACTGGGGCGCCTTGGCCCGGCGCTGAGGAGCTCGGCGGCGCAGCTGCGGGTGCCGTACGTGCTGGGGGCTGTGGAGGCGGCATTCAGGCAGGCAAGCGCAGCGGCGGCGGCGGGGCACAGCTAGTGGCTCGGCTGAGGGGGATGGTGGCGAGGTGCCGACTGGAGGTCCTGCTGTGGTGCGGGCGGAGCTAGGTGCCTCCCCCAACCAGGCAACCAGGTGGTTGCGGGAGGACTTGGTGTGGGCTGCTGCACGGGCGTCTCCCGCGGACAGAAAAAGTCAAGTAACGCGTGTGCGGCCGCATTACCATTGGTGCACTGGTACAGCGCTAGCTGCCGCATACGGCGGTTGACGAACGGGCGCAGTCTAAATCGCCCAACGTCTTCACCCCGCAGACTGAGTTTGTGCTGTTGCTACAGAGCTCACGCTCAGCGAAGTACATGTACCAGCTCAGTGAAGTACGTAGAAGTGCCATTTTAGACAAAGGTTTCGCCGATGTGTGTTACTAGGTGTGTTACAGGCTTACACTGTTAAGAGGCAGGTAGCCTATAGCTACTTCGTCCAGTAGACTGTTTACAGTCAATGCAGGCTAGCATATGATGAGGGCTATTGCGCTGGGCAACTAGTATTACGCCCTTGTCCTGGCGACTGCTGTTGAGATAGCCCACATGAGCATCCGCAGAGGACATTTGTATAAGGACGAAGCAGGTGTGCCGTACATGGTGGCTCGGAAGGGTGGTACATTGGTGGCTCGTTGTGCTGCTGCTCTACTGCAATTGGCGACATGCGCTGGTAGTGAAAATTAGGGTAGCGCAAGTTTGACACCAGATGCATAGCAGGACAGGAACCAGAAATGTTCTTGACCGGTTGACCTGTTCGCCTTCACCGACCATGGAGGGCTCCCCTGACGGCAGCGCGGTGGTGGTGACCAGGGGACCCCTGATGTCGACACTGATGAACAGTACGCCTCCTTCCTTTGGCCCAGAAACTTCTGAGTTTCCTGTGTGGTGGCTGATCACAATAACCAGTACGTACGTGTTACACGGCGAGTATCTTCCTAGCCGCAGTTCTGCGCGTGCGATCGACCCATCTACGAGCCGGAGGCTCAAGGGCCGACAAACTTAATACGGTACTACTTTGATTCCCCCCCGACCATGGCGTGTGCCGTGCATGGCCCACAGCCGGGGTAGCGGCACCCCAGGGCAGCGCTGACACCCTGAACGCGCACAAATCAGCAAGCTACTACGCGTTGGCCACGCATCTGCCGTGCTTCCAGCACCTTCCCGGCGGGGTCTACAGTGCATAATACCTGGAGCCTTTCCTTAACACGCCCAGCCGACGCAGCCGTACACCAACGAACAAATTGCCCAGCCTACGAGCAAACCACACAGGCTCAGACACTGCCAACCGTGCCAGCCGACCGCGGCTACCAAAACCGCAGAGCCACGCCAAGCACCAGGCAGTGCCGGTGTGATTACCATCGCCCACCTCTCAGGCCGTGGGACCACCCACGTGCTACAGCACTGCCTGCGCCTGGTTTCGGGGCTAGGTAGGCTCACTGCCCCACACACTTCCCGAACTGCATTTGTCCAGGCCCCATTCCTCTCCCTCCGCTTTCCATCTACACCCCTAGGGCAGCTCCAGCGGCAGCTCCCTGCTCCAGTCCAGGGCCTGCGGGCCCCTCGCGCAGTCCAGGTGCGTCACGCGGAAGGCGCCCAGCAGCACCTCGGGCAGCTCCCAGGGCCGCGTGCCTGGTAGGGGTAGAAGAGCCGGGGATAGTCATTGTTAACACAGGTTAGTCGCAACTGCCCTGCAACCGTTGAATATGTTTTCGTGCTGGGTTGTGCCGGGTTGAACACACTGCAGCACCTTGGACAGCGCCCAGGGGCAGGGTGGCATCGCCAGGGGCCTCACGGTATCAGCCCGACAGCTTGCAGAATCGTGTGTGTCTTACCCGTGGCAGCCCCAGGCCCCCCGCCCCAACCCCCCCCCCCCCCCCCCCCCCCCCCCCCCCCCCCCCCCCCCCCCCCCC
>VFQN01007920.1_pt1 | contig 11113 bp, 18 predicted proteins | sample 3512371 | NCBI WGS metagenome assembly VFQN01 (sample SAMN10412370, study PRJNA504923) | tailings metagenome | isolation source: Replicate 2 from Balatoc abandoned mine | place: Philippines: Itogon, Benguet | collected 2017-08-28 | reverse complement strand
GAGCTGTGCTGTCGTGGTGCCGAGTCTCAGTGGGAGATGGCATCAACGTAGCACGCTTCTGTCCTCTGTGGAGCAGTTTCCGCAGTGCGCTTAGCGCTGCGAGACCATTGCGTGACAGACTTAGTTCTTTAGCAGCTCGGCGAGGGCCTGTGTGCCTCTCGCCCCTGCGCCAACCACAAATGACTCGTACTCACATGCTTTTCACCTCTGCACTATCCTGGTCCGTGACACCCTAACGGGTCTGTCACAGACCCCAACGGGGTACGTCCGGAGAGCCAGGCGAGGGAGTACTAAGCATGAGGGAGTAGTACTAAGCATGACGGAGTACTAAGCATGATAAGTAGTGGGATATAACCGTACTCGTAGGTGCACATGCGCACGCAGCTGCCTGGACTGTTGACAGGGAGAGGGTTGTGCAACTCAGGCTAATGAAGGGGATGTTGCGCCCCTGGTTGCGTCCAATTCAAACTCATGACCACGTGGCTGTACGGCCAGGTGTTCCGGAAGAGGTCCCTTCGTTGGAACTGAGCCAAGCTAGCCTGGATGATGCACGTCTGCATACCTAGAGCGCGAGGGCTGAGTCCTGATGAGCGCGGGAATTCCTCCATTGCAAGGCGTACAGTAAGGCGCACCATGCACTTATGCGCAACACCTGACCTGCCAGCGCTCTCGTGTGCCCATCTCACCGCCCTCCCCCCCACTACCACCACCACCACCTCCACCCGAGCTCCCCAGACTCTTGCCGACCCATTTCACGTTGCATCCGCCCTTTCCAACTACTGCGCTCAGGTGCGGCATGCTTATAAGCGCCAAGCCATCCTGGACAAGCCAACGCAACGGGTCCAGTTCAGATTGTGCGTGGTTCCGAAGCATAGCCCTGTGTGCAAGTCCCAGGGGAGCTCCCTTGACGTGCTCCAAGCTTGGATGGGCTTCACACAGGCAGGACCGGCAACATTGTACGGTGCAATCAACACACGTCCCAGCAACGAGCAAGGCCATGCAGGAGACAGGAGTATTCGCGAAGGAGGTGGGCCGCGCGGTGGGGGCACGCACATCTTGTGTCGCCAGGTTAATAATGGCTCGCTGTGCTTCGGCGCCTGTGCGCCACAGACTCCACGTGCTTTCAAGCCCATGCACCGCCGCCGAGCATGCGCCCTTCAGCGCGAAAATGCACGGACGCCGCTACCGTATGTTACTCCCATCCCCCATTCTCCCAGCGATGGTTGCCCCTCATGCCCCCTGAACCCGCATCGCCTCCCCCAGCTGCTCAGCAAGCGTGCACACCGCCCGCACCAGCACCTCAGCCCAGGCCCCCGAACACCTGCCCCCAACAGCAGCTCCCCGCGTTTCGCTCGCTCCTCCCGGCTCCCCGCTCCCTCCCGCACCAGCCTTGGCCTCCCTTGCGCCCGCCGCCCTGCCGCTGTCACCACCGCTGGATCTCCCCCCGTCTGATGAGTCCGCACTGTTCACCACCTCCTCGCGCGGGTGTTGCAGCAGGGAGCGGAGCTCTTGGTCTGCCGCGGGTAGCGTGGCTGTGGGTAGCAGCACGAGCGGCAGGGACACAGACGAGCGTTTGATTAGACACGTGTCGCTACGCTCGCCCCATCGGTGTCACGTGGACTCCCCACAGCGGGCTCACAGTCACGGTGCATGAAATTGGTCACTGTCATGAACCGCCAACGCTTACTTGGCTAGCACTGCTACGTGTGCACTCTCCCCTGGTGTGCACACGTGCTTCATGCGAGCACCCACCTACGTAGCCTGGCAGCATGTGCGCCTGGCCTGGCGGGATGGCCGCAGCTTATGCGATCACGTCTGGTTCTTGCCCTGTCTTACCCGATATGCGGTACTGACAGTCCCTTGTCGCCGTCTGCACACGGGTGAGCGTGAGCTTGAGCTGGTGGGCGGAGCCGTCAGCAGCCTGCGCGGGGGCGGGGGGCAGGGGGGCAGGGGAGGCGCGAGCATAGGTTCGTCCATAGCCCTGGTCGCTGTTTACAGTTACGGTATGCCGGGCAACCGGTAGCTAGTAGCAAGCAGCCAGCAGCCGTAGCCAAGGGCCGGGCACGTGCCCGTTGTGAAAGCAGCATCAAGAGCAGCATGCATGGCGACGAGCACACGGTACTACACCTACCGACGCTACCGTTATCTCCCCCACGTGCACCTCCTTGCTCTTGCGCACCGCCTGCTCTAGCTGTATGTCCGGGCCCACGGCCTCCCGCACAGCGCCTGCCTCCGCCGCCGCCGCCTCAAAGCCCCGGGCGCTGACGCTCTTGGCCAGCTCTTCCGCCACGTGCCGAGCCGCGGGGTCGCCCTGGAGTAAGCAAGGTTAACAAAGTTAGGCCACGGATCAACGGAGTTCGATGGCCCCAGCCAGCGTACGGCAGCAGGCAATAGGCGAGCTCAACACACACGTGGCTTCCTGGCCCCTGGTATTCCATGCAGAGCTACGTGTCAGCCCATGGCATTCTGCATTTCCGTCCACACCAGGAAGCGCTTCCTTGGCATGCGGCCAAGGCAACCGTACGGCCACGGCAACCGCACGGCCACGGCAACCGCACGGCCACGGCAACCGGACGGCCACGGCAACCGCACGGCCACGGCAACCGCACGGCCACGGCAACCGTACGGTCACGGCAACCGTACGGCCACGGCAACCGCACGGCCACGGCAACCGTACGACCAAGGCAACCGTACGGCCAAGGCAACCCGTACGGCCAGGCGGCTGCCAACCCCTCTTGCCTGCAGGTTCCTGCCGTTGACCAGCAGCTTCAGCCTCAGGTCGGGCAGTTGGGGGCTGCCTAGGAAGGACACGAAGTGGATACGCTGCGGGGGCAGCCTGACTTTGCGGATGGCTGCCGGTGATCTGGGGTTGGCAGGGCAGCAGCAGGGAGCGAGGGACACAATGTTCATGAATCAAGCTTAGGTTGTTGTAAGGTTAGGTTTTCTAGCTGGGCCAGCCGGCCCTGCGGGCTGTGGTCAACGTGGGAAAGGCGTTGACGTGCCACGTGCGTGTGGCGGACACAGGCATGCTGTGCCACCCCCGCGCCCCCGCACCCCCGCACCCACGTACGCATACCTCTTGCAGGATGCCACCTGGCCAGTGTGTGCACGACCGTGCATGGCGCACCTGCTGAGGTCAAGGGACACATCGTACTTGACGTTGAGGCGCCTGTTGAGCACCCCTATGGAGGCGGTCTCCTTGCAGCCCTCGAACCGGAAGCCCCGCCGGTTCCCCAGCCAGGACTTGGCGGCCTCGTACTGGGAGGCGGTGACCACGTTGCTGAACACCTTCTTGTGCTTTGCGCACGCGGCCTGCGCTCCCAGTGAACAGCAAACAGCAACCACAACACGTGCTGTACAAACCACCATCATTCCATTGCAAAGGTTCGTCCATGGCGTGCGTAGAAGGCACGACGCAAGGGCGTACCGTACACGTGCAAGCGAGCCGACACAGGACGGCAGTACGGCCCCAAGGGCCCCAGCCCTACCTACCTGCAGCTGCTCCAAGCCCAGGCCCTCGTCCCACCGCTCCCGCCTCCACAGCTCCTCGTCAACCTTGTAGTGCAGCTGCTTGCCTAACTGGAGGCGTGGCTTGGGAGTGGACAAGTGACCGCTGCACTCCTGCTGCCCACTTCCGTCCGGCCCTGCACCTCGGGGCCCGCCGCCGCCGCCGCCGCCGCTGCTGCTGCCGCCGCCATCCCTTGCCTCCGCCGCCGCCGCATCCGCATCCGCCGCGCCCTGCGCCGCCCGCGCCCGGGCCGCAGCTGCTGCGGCATGTGCTGAAGCGGACAATGCCGCCGCTACTTGCTGCATGCCAGCGGCATCGTTGGTGTAGAAGTTGACGGCCGAGTCGATGGCCGTTGGGTGCTTCTGCAAGCTGAGACCGATCGTTTTACGCCGTGTGTGGCATTGTTGCTGCACGTTCCCTGCCGCCCAAACAGAGCGTTTAGAATGCGCGAGCGCGTTGGCTGCCTATGTTATGCCGGTACCAGCGGGACAGGGGGGCGTACAAGGATCGCGCGCTGGAACGCTGCGGGCAGCGGCGGGCTGACACCACATGCAACACACGCAAGCACTGCATGCCTGCTCAGAAATGCGCCACTATTGGCCGTAAAAACAGCTTTGTACAGCAGAAGGATGTCCGTGAGGGTAACCCCTACATATCGCCCGGCAGCGCTCCCCTGTTGCATGTGCGTTTTGCGGCAGCGAGCAGGGCCTGTGTTGCTGTACATACGTACCGTACCGTCCGTCCGTACCTCTCTGGGGCGGTGACCCCTCGTCTCCTTGGCTTCCGCGCTGAGGGCCAGTCCACGGACGGCGCGCTCTACTGCTGCGGCGGGCGCGTCAGTGCCCTCATGTCTAAAGGGCACGAGCTGGTACAGGCGCTCTCCATTTTTGCGGATGGCCGCAGTCACCGTGTCTGAGGTAGTGAAGGTGCACGCATTGACCAAGTGATTGCGCTTGCAAAGCGGTTAACGCTCATGCGTACCGGTAGCGATGTGTGTGATACCACTTCCGGCTCAAAGTGATGCACAAAATGGTGGCAAAGCGCTGGGTTCCTGGGACGGCACGTGCATCATCGCCTGCCGAGCGAGCCGTGCCCTTAGGAGCAGAGGCACCGCACAGTTTTGGCGGTTGCTGAAGGTACCGTAAACGCCACACCTGACTGCGAGCCCGACGTTACCGCTACTGACGCTGCTGAACGACGTGAAAGTACCGTATAACCCGGTGTGGACCGAGCGCACTGCCTCAGGGGCCCGCAACGCCCTACCTTCCCGAGGTGCCAGTGTGGCTCGTGGGGCAGTCCCGAAGGGCCCCAGCAGCACGCAGTCCACGCGCTTGGGATGGGGAAAAGCGCAGGAGCCTGTCGTACAAAACCGCACATGCGTAAAATATTAGAGGGTGTGTGCCATGCAGATAGGTTGGATGGCTGCTTTAGCTATACAGAACAGTCGTCCTGTGCAGGGGGACGCCCTTGTGCAGGGGGACGCCCTTTCCTGAGGCACAGTGGCTGCAACGGCGCTCTCGTTGTCTGGCTCCAACGGTTACTGTGATTCTTACCCTCTAGAGCCCCACACAGCCCGACGCTAACGTCTGGACGCACCGTAAGCAACCGCTGCTGCAAACTGGTCTTGAAGTAGCTGCCTGGCTTTCGCGATGACGGTTTCGTCCTTGGCGCTGAGGAAGACATGGCCATCGTGCGCCTGTATGTACAATCCGCCCCCGGACTCCCGGATGATCCATTGCGCGTTGTAGCCATCGTAACCCAGGACAGCGCCACAGTTTAAGACGCTAGGAAGGGGCATCTGGTCATGGCAGCGCCACGGTGTCGCGTGTCGGTTGCCCCTCTGGGCCAACGCTCGCTGGCTCATTGCTTGTATCTTGCCGCTATGTACACCCAATCGAGCACGACATATAGGCTACTGAGGCTATGCACAAAAAGTGGTTCAGGACAGTGCACAGTCGAGCCTTGAGCGTCACCATACCGGTATGTACGGTGCCTCGCGCGTGACGAACACCCGTGACCCTGCCCCGTGACGCTGGTGCTGCAGAGGCACGAAATGCCTCCTAAGGCGATACCAGCCCAAGGCCAGCCTTGAACTGCACCTTTCATACGGTAATACCCTGCAACTTGCCCGACATGCATCGTCGACGCAGGTGTTCCTGCCCTGGGACGTTGGAGCCTTCTTCGCTCATCCTCACCTGTCCTCACTGTGGCTGCCCTAGGCTCGTGTGGTGCATGAAGCGATGGTGCATCCGGGGCGCAAGGAGGCACGCCCACTCCTGGGCCCTATTGAAAATCCTGATGCTTGCACAAGAAAGCTGCTCAGCAGAGCTCCATTACTGGTGCACGCAGCTGCTGCAGGGGAGCTGCCGTTGCCCAACAAATGAACAGTACTTCTCCCGTTACACTACAGCACCACAGGTAACGGCCGCCAAGAATCGCTCCGGCCTCCGCCAACGGCCCTGCCCCGCCCTGCCGTCGTCTCGGCTTTAGGTCTGCAGAATTCCAGCCTGTACACCCAGCGTGCCAGTACCTCGTTACCGGTGCCCACCATATGCCCCACCGCGCGGCACAGCTCCTGACCGGTAATACACACCGCCCGTCCAGCCCCTCAGGCCAGCCATCTGCACCAATACGTGCCGTAGCTTCCAGCTGCCCCTTTCACGCGCTCCAACCAAGCACGCTCGCACACCACACGTGACTTTTGGGAACGTGCCTCATGTAGCTCTACGTACGCAGAACGAAACTGCTCAACACTGCGTCTAGTCCAAATGGCCCAAATGCAGACCAGGATCTACTTCAGGTCGCCCGGGCCTCCAGTGCCTGGCCCAGGTCCTCTGCAAAGGCACACAACGTCCGCACCACACCCTCCGCCCAGCTGCCTTCACGCCTGCTGCAGCTCTGCGCCGCCGCTGGCTCCCCGCTGCACTCCCCCGCCTCCGCTGTTGCACGGACCCCACCCTCGCTGCCGCCCCCGTCCACGCCCTCCCCACTTCCCTCTCCTGCCGTCCCATGCGCCTGCTGCTGTTGCTGCTGCCGCTGCGGTTGCTGTTGGTGACCGTCAAGCAGGAGGCGAAGCTGCTTGTCCGCTTCCGGTAGCGTACCTGCCGGGCGTACATAGGGTGCGTAGGCAGGTGTTTAAATAGAAACACCTGCGTACATGCTGGAACACAGATCGCTATGCCAGGATCCCAGGAGTTTTGCGCACGGACCACAACCATGAGTGGTGAACAGGATGGATGACCAACGTATTTGCTACACATCTGTGGCCAAGTTACACGGCATGCTGCTGGTCGTGCACTTGTGTCTTAGGCCGGTGCTCGCTAAGCACTAGTACATGCTGGTACTGTGCAAAAGGGTCCCTACCCCACTGTGTGCAATGCGTGAGCTCATGCATGCAGCAGAGGCCACATGACCCTCACACGTGGCGGACCGACAACCGACATGCCAGGCACCCCCGGGGCCCCCTGCACGTGCTAGCTGGCACGTATGCGATACTCCCCCAGCCCGCCGGTGCCCCTCACACCTGACACGTGGTACTCCACCGCCTCCGTCGCCGTTTCCACCCGGGACAGCCTCAGCTCCAGGGGCTGGGAGCAGCCGTCACCAGCCTGGCAGGGGGCAGGAGCCGGAGCAGAGCCTTGGCCCGTCGTGGTACGGAAGACGCATTGTGCCGTACGGGATGCGCAGTGTGTCGTAAGCAAGACGCAGTGTGCCGTACGGGATGCGCAATGTGCCGTACGGGAGCCGCAGTGTGCCGTACGGGAGACACAGTGTGTCGTACGCAAGACGCAGTGTGCCGGCATGTGTCTGGCATAACCACCATGGCATAGCCTCCGGTGCTGCCAGGGACCTACATAAGTGCTGTGGACCCCACAGGACACGCGTCTCCTCTCACCTTGACCTCCCCCACGAACAGCTCCTCGCTCTTCCGTGCGGGGCTCTCCAGCTCCAAGTCAGCCCCCAGGCCCGCACCCTGCGCGCCCGCCGCCACCGTTGCCGCGAAGCCGTGCGTGCTGACGTGCGCCGCCAGCGCCTCCGCCACGCGCCGAATCTCTGGGTCGGCCTGCAGAAATTGTGATACCCAACAATGCGATCTGGTTATTTCAATGAAGGAGTGACGACGTGGTCCGCCACGTGTCATATCTCGAGGTCGCCCTGCGGGTGTAGGTAGGCAGCAGTTCAGCCGCCAACAGCTCGTGCGTGGAGCTAATTTTGGCTAACAACTTGAAGCGGACCTGTTGTATAAATGCATGCCAACACAAAAACGGTCCCGCACGCGAAAGCGAGCGGAGATGAGAGCTTTCCCACAGGCATCATGCTGGCAAGCCACTCCCGCCAGGCCACTGCGCCCCTCTTACCCACAGGTCCCTGCCACCAGTCATGAGCTTGATCCTCAGGTCAGGCTGCTGGGGGCCGCCCAGGAAGGCGATGAAGTGGCGGCTGGAGGCCGCCGGCCGGACCTTGCGGACGCTTGCTTGCGGGCTGTGGCGAATGCGAGGTGCACGAGAACACGCGGGTAAGCGGTGGGCCAGTTGATTGCTTTGGTACTCAGTAAGCAGTGCCGATACGGTGCCCGAGCCGATGGCTGCGCAGCCTGATGGGAGTGCATCCGCGCTCCGGTGGGTTTGTGTACGGCATAACGTTGGCACGCCAGGCTCGTGCCGCACATGTCCAACTCCTACGATACTTATGCAGCCTGCATATGCGCACGGCATGCGTGCGTGGCTTACCTGCTGAGGTCGAGGGACACCAGGTACTTGATGTTGAGCCGCCTGTTGAGCACCCACACGTGGGCCGCCTCCCTGCTGCCCTCCAGCCGGAACCCCCGTTGGTTCCGGAGCCAGGCCCTGACGGTGTCGTACTGCGAGGCGGTGACCGTGTTGCTGAACACCTTCCGTTGCTGAGCACTGGCGGCCTGCGCCCAGAGGGGTGGAGGCGGAACATGGAGCGGCAACGTCGGTCACGTTTACTTGCTGGGAGTTGGAAGTGTGCGTTTATTGCAGCAGTACGACGCTCACGAGATGCTCACTGGGTCAACAACATGCATTGAAAGTCCGGGGGACAACCACCGGACCATTAAGGCAAGCCCGAGGCTCCTGCTGCTACCTACATACGTACTTGCAAGCTCTGACCCTGCAGCATGCATATGTGCGCCAGGTGTAACCTGCTGCGCACACGGCATGCACCAAAACACACGTGTGAGCAGCAGCGGGGGTGCACACCACACCAACGCACCTGCAGCTCCTGCAGGTCCAGCCCCTGGACACGTGCCTCCACCCGCAGTTGTGGCGGAACCTCGTAATACAGCTGCTTGCCAAGGTTGAAGCGAAGCGTGGGATGGGCCCCCTCGCTGCTGCTGTCACCACTACCAGCACCACCAGCACCATCGCCACCCCCTTCACCATTGCTGCTGCCGTTGCCTCCTCCAGCCCCGCCGGATGCACCGCTCTCCGTGTCCAGTGCCGCCTGCGCCGTCTCCGCCGGCCTTGCTTCCGCAGCCGCTTCCGCTGCTGCCTCCAGCGCCGTCGCCGCCAGCGCTGCCCCCAAATTGGCGAGGCCTCCATCATCCGCGGTCCAGAATCCAACGTGCGAAACGTTGATCCGCGGCCGCTTCTGCGGAGCGCAGTAGCGATCAAATCCAGGCGGAGTTCAGTCGGAGGCTTGAGGCCAAGGCAGGGGTGCACTGCAGGCAGACCAAGTTCCCTCCAACAACGGCACGGCTTTGAATCAGACTGGACTAACATGCAGGCAGTAGTAGCGGTCTGCAGCGCACCGGACTCGGGCTATGGGTGGTCTGCGTTGGCGTGCTGATGGCCGCGGGAGGGCAGGAAGTGACGCCCGCTGCGTGCGCCTCAGCGCCCTGACGCTGCTGCTGCTGCTGCTGCTGCTGCTGCTGCGGCGGCGGCGGCGGCGGCTGCTGCGGCTGCCCGAAGGGCGCCAGCTGCAGCAGCTCGCATTTGTAACCCGTAGCAGCGGCAACCTCATCTGCATGTGTGAGCAATTCACGTCAGCATGGCCATCCAGCTGCGCTGGGACACAGTGCACGTGTGGTGTGCATCAGGCATTGAGGGCAACATGCTGTGTTGCGGCGGAGCACGTTCGGTACCGGATTCCAAGTACGGTTGCCCAGTCTCGCCTTGGCGTGGCGACAGCGTTACGCGGAGGGGAGCCGCGAAGGCCCGCAGCAGCACAGAGTCGACGCGCTTGGGGTGGGGGTACGCGCACGTGCCTGCATGGCAGCAGTACGGCAACAGCATCAACATGTGCAGTAAACCCATGTAGCAGAGCCCTTCACGGCACGACATACTACTGATGGCCTTTGTCAGCTGTGCGGAGCGGCAATAGCTACGCTCTTCCGCCCGGTCCCGGACATGAGTGAGGCTTTGAGGGAGTTCATCCTTGCTGCCGTCCCAAGGTAGCCCCGAACCCTTGTCGAGCCTGCAAAGTCACATAACTCGATGCGTAGAAGCTGCCGGCTATGCAAGCAGCCAGCTGCCAGTGCATGGACGGAAACGCATGCCCTCAGGGGTGCTCGGTAGTATCGTGCCTGTCGGCCGCTGTCGCGTGTCGGGTTATAAGAGAACTTGCCGCTAAACGTTCATGCGCAGCGCTCAAAAGCAAGTGAATATTCTTGCGCTTACCAACTTGTATGGCTGCCTTAAACTGGGCCTTGAGGAGCTGCCTCGCCCGGGCCAGCGTGCCCGCGTCGTTGGCGCTAATGTGCGCATGGTCGTCTTTCACAAAAATCCAGGCACCTCCTGACTCCCTGCTGATCCATTTAACGTTGGAACCTAGCTGCCCTACAACAGCGCCAGTGTTCAGGGCAGCCGGAATGGGTATCCTGTCCTGGAAAGGCCGTGCCGATGGGTGTTGGGCACGTTTTGACTTCTTCGGCATTTCGCCTCACTACTTCTACGAGACCTGAAAATGACAGCGTGGACAGACGTAGGCATTTTATGTTGTGACAGTGGCACCCGTGACGGTCGCGTCATTGTAGGTACTGGCCTGTGGCGTAGAGCCCTAGGCAAATATCTTGAGTGTTCTCCTGTCTAATAGCAACAGAGTCTCCAGCACTACGTCATGTTACAGCAAAGACTGTTTGCCAGATGCTCTGGACCGAAACCACTTCTGTGCCGTTCCTCTGCCTTTGCAACGGTTGGCGACAGGAAGCCAACGGCTGGGTGCAGGCTCAGAAACGACAAGAGGCACGTGGCATCGCATTGCATCACCCCGCGCCCATCAGCATTACCCAACGCCCAAGGCCCCTATCGGCCGCCGCCTGCAATAGGTAAAGCCTTCCCAGGCGTCAAGCGACCGGGGGTGCAGAAGCGACTGAGCACCGACTTCACCGTCCACACGTCTTCACTGCTTGGTGCTCAACCGTGGTGCTCGGCCGTACGAAGTGCAATGCAATGCAAATGTAATGCGCCAAGCAGCGGTGCTCAGCCGCATCAGTTGACATGCTCCGCCGCCTATCCCCACGTGCTGCGCGTCAACGTTCGTAGCCGCTAGCCCCCCCTACACTAACCCCCGTACAGCTGCCTCGTATCCGGTTCCTCCTGGGCAGAAGGGTGGTGGGGAGCCACGACAGGGGGGCTGCTTGTG
>VFQN01007919.1_pt1 | contig 11114 bp, 7 predicted proteins | sample 3512371 | NCBI WGS metagenome assembly VFQN01 (sample SAMN10412370, study PRJNA504923) | tailings metagenome | isolation source: Replicate 2 from Balatoc abandoned mine | place: Philippines: Itogon, Benguet | collected 2017-08-28 | reverse complement strand
AACAAGGCGTTCGAGAAAGCCTATGTAATCTCGAAGAAATAAGCCGCCGGAGGGACAGTCACCTCCTGAAACACCGCTCTCGATGAACACGACCCTCGACGATCGGGCTGCCCGGGTGAGCATTCACTCCGGCAGCCCGTCGTTGTTGAATAGCGCTGCCTGTCAAACACAGACCAGCGGGTTTCAGACCGGAAAGTTTCAGACCTGCAGCAGCTCCGTGGCATGCAGGGGCCGCATGGCGATGAACGTCTCGTAGATCGCGTTATCGATCTGGTTCAGATGCGTCTGCAGGTGATCAATGTACTCGTGCAGACCGGTGCTGATGATTTCGGCCACGTTCGCATAGGCCAGTTCGGAACGCAGTTGTCCCAGCTTCATTTCTGCCGGGTTGCCGAAGGTGTCCGCCGGCGTGCCGGTGATGGCGTGAATCGCCTGTTCGGCTTCCAGCACCGAGTAGTGAATTGCCCGTGGAAAACAGCGATCCAGCAACAGGAACTCGACGACCTTGTGCGGTGTGATGCCGTGATGTTGTTGCCGGTACATCTCGAATCCCGAAACCGACCGCAGCACCGATTGCCACTGCAAGTCGTCAATCGTGGAATCGACGTCGTGCAGTTTCGGCAGCAGGATGTAGTACTTGACGTCGAGAATCCGCGACGTCTTGTCGGCCCGTTCCAGCAACCGTCCCAGTCGCGCAAAGTTCCAGGCATCGCCGCGGGACATCGTGCTGTCAGCCAGCCCCTTGAACAGGTGGCTCTGCATCTTGATTTCCTGCAGGAAATCCTGAGGCGCCTGACGCACATTCGGTTCCAGTTCGGCAATCCGCACGTTCTGGTAGAACTGGTTGAGCTGTTCCCACATCTCCGACGAAATCGTCTCGCGGATGCTGCGGGCATTCTCGCGGGCCGCGACCAGGCACGAGTGAATCGAGTGCGGGTATTCGGCATCGAAGGCCAGGAAATTGATGACGCTGTCCGGTGTTGCCAGACCGTAGCGATCTGCAAACCATTCCCGATCGCCGGTTACGTTCACCAGCGACGGCCACAGGTCGCCTGCATCGCTGCCGCATTCAAACTGCAGGTTCAGCGTGACGTCGACGAACCGGGCCAGATTTTCGGCCCGCTCGACATAACGACTCATCCAGTAAACGGCTTCGGCAACACGGCTGAGCATGAATTTCGTCTCGTCGGATTCGTGGCACAGATTACTTTGTGGCGCAGACAGCTTCGCGGTCAGGACCACAGTGCGGAACTGCGTTTCCGGAACGCTTCCCGGAACCGCGGTCGTCAATCGTGGTCCGGACAGCGGAACATTTTTGCTGCTGATTTTCCAGATCCGCGCAGCTGCTACAGCCATCAACGGCTGATGAGCTGTTTCGCCGCGCGGAGACCGGAAGGTGAGAAACGGGATCATTTCCCATCGCGGGCAGTATAGACTGCATCCCGCTACTGGCAGACACCAGAAACTGCGGAAAACTGCGGCAGCCTGCCGCCCGGCGGAGATCCCGACCGGGACCGCTCAACTGGCGTCCACTCCGGAACCCCCTGACCGAACCTGTTGACCATGCCCTCGCCCGTTGAACTCGCAGCATCACTGAAGCAGACAGGGAAGGAACTCGGCTTTTCCGTGGTGGGGATCGCGCCGGCCGTCAGTCCCGCCGGGGTCTCGCGGCTCCACGACTGGCTGGAAAAGGGGTATGCCGGGGAGATGCAGTACCTGTCGCGCCGGGCCGCTGCCTATCAGCACCCCGAGCATGTGCTGACAGGCGTGCGCAGCGTGGTCATGGTCGCCATGAACTACAAACCGCCACCGGATACAACGTCAACTCTCGCAGGCATTCCGGCCCGGGTGGGAGCCTATGCCCGGGGACGGACAGACTATCACGATCTGCTGCGGGAACGGCTGCAGTCCCTGGGAGCTGAATTGCATCGCCTTGCGCCGGGCTGCCGTACCCGCTGCGTGGTGGACACCGCCCCGTTGCTGGAACGGGAGTTCGCCCGCCTCGCAGGGCTCGGCTGGTTTGGCAAGAACACGATGCTCATCCACAAGCGGCTGGGCAGTTTCCAGTTTCTCGGGGCACTGCTGACCGACGCCGAACTGGAGCCGGATTCGCCGCACGAGACCTCGCATTGCGGCACTTGCACCCGTTGCCTGGACGTCTGTCCGACGGACGCCTTTCCTGCGCCCGGAGTGCTGGATGCCCGGCGCTGCGTATCGTACCTGACGATTGAACTCAAGGGACCAATTCCGGAAGACCTGCGTGCCGGGATCGGCGACTGGCTGTTCGGCTGCGATCTCTGTCAGGATGTCTGCCCCTGGAACCGCAAGTCGCCCGTCGGAACCGAGCCAGATTTCCTGCCGCAGCCCTGGCTGGCTCCGGCCGATGCGCTGGAGATTCTGACTGCCCCCGACGAAGCGCTGATTTCGCGATTTCGCGGCACACCGCAGGAACGCACCGGCCCGCTTCGCCTCAAGCGCAATGCCGCCATCGTGGCGGGAAACTCCGGTCAAACCCGCGCGCTGCCGGCTCTTGAGCATGCCCGGCAACATGAGTCCGAACTGGTGCGCGAAGCCGCTGCCTGGGCGATCCGGCAAATCGGCAATTTGCATCAGATAGCTGCTCCGCAGACCGGCGATCCGTCGTCCTCTACCGTCACAGGCTGACCCGGACGCTTCACCTGACGACACATCTTCACCGCAAGTCATTCTTTAACAGGCCACCCGGGAAACTGCCCCCAAAGCAGCCGACAAGTACCAGCCCGAAGCGCCAGCGAGGGAAGCCTGTCTAATTCCTTCCTCGCTGGCGCTTCGGGCTGGTGAATTCGCCGGTCTCACGTACAGGAACGCTGCCTCCGCTTGACGGAACCTGCGGGTTTCGACAGATTTGCTCACCGGTCAAAAATGACAGCGATCGCGATCTGCACCCACTGCAATCTGTACCCACCGGAATCTGCATCAACCGCAATTTGCATCACAGGGAGACACCAGCATGCCGCGTTTTCAGGATCGGGTTGTGATTGTCACCGGAGCCGCCATGGGCATCGGCCGCGGTTGTGCAGAAGTCTTCTGTCGCGAAGGCGGCAAGGTTGCCATTCTGGACCTCAACGTCGAGCGCGGACAGGCGACGGCGGCAGAACTGACCGCAGCCGGTCCGGGCGAAGCCCGCTTCTGGCAATGCGACGTCTGCCAGCTGGAAGCCCTGCAGCAAACGGTGCATGACGTGGCAGCGGCCTGGGGCCGGCTGGACTGCCTGATCAACAACGCGGGCACGCACCCGCCTGCGACCTCGCTGGAAGACACCTCTCTGGCAGAGATGGAACAGCTGATGCGACTGAACTATCTGAGTACGTTCAGCGCGACGCAAGCGGCGATTCCGCACCTCCGCCAGACCAGGGGTACGATCGTCAACATCTCCTCAATGACCGCGATCCTGGGCCAGGATCTGGCAGCCCCCTACTGTGCGACCAAGGCGGCCCAGGTCGGGCTGACAAAGGGGCTGGCGATCGAACTGGGCCGCGATGGCATCCGCGTCAACGCCATTCTGCCCAGCAACATTGAAACACCGCTGATGCACGTGTGGGCAAAAACGGTTGCCAACCCGGAAGCCGCTATTCAGCACATGGCCTCCCTGCAGGTGTTCAACCGGCTGGGTCGCCCCGACGAAATCGGCTCCATCGCCCTGTTTCTGGCGACGGACGATTCCAGTTTCATGACCGGCCAGGCCGTCGAGGCCGAAGGCGGATCGAGCCTGGATTACTGAACGCAGGCCCGCCGGCTCCCCGCGGTGTTCAGAGCAGTCGCTCGCCAGGCAGCAGCGGCCTTCCCGGCGTTAAACCAGTTCCTCGCAGGCGGTCAGCACCCGGTTTCTGCCGGCAGCCTTGGCCTGATAGAGCGCCTCATCGGCGGATTGCACCAGTTTGTCCCCCGTCAGGGCATGCAGCGGCGCTGAGGCCACGCCGATGCTGACGGTCACTTTCAGATCGCCCTTGTCGCAAGTAATCCTGATCCGGGAAATCGCCGTCCGGAGCCGCTCGGCGATCCGCAAGGCCCCGTTCACACCCACTCCGGGCAGCAACAGCGCCATTTCCTCGCCGCCGTACCGGGCTGCCAGGGCAGTATCACGATCCTGGGACCGCATCTGGTTCACCTCGTCCAGAATCGCGTCCGCCGCTTCCCGCAAGACTGCGTCGCCCACCTGGTGACCATGATCGTCGTTCACAGACTTGAACCGGTCCATATCCAGCAGCAGCAGGGAACATTCCACGAACTGCCCGTTACGAATCTGCTGCATGGCGCTGGCCAGTTGCTCATCGAACGTGCGCCGGTTCGCCAGACCGGTGAGACCGTCCTGCCGGGCCTGCTTTTCGATGACGTCCAGACTCATCGCCCGCTCCAGGGAATGCGACAGCGATTCCGCTGCCCAGCACAGCAACTGCCGCTGCGTGGTCGAGAACCCCTGCGACGTTCGCCGGGTCAGACAGACGACACCCAGCGTTCGGTCGGCATCCTTGAGCGGCATTGCGACAGCCGATCCGATCAGCGTATCGATGCCCTGCCGGCAAAGCTGCGGGGTATCGAACATGGCGATTTCGCCGAAGTTGAATCCCTGCCGGGCCAGCTTTTCCTCATGTTCGTTCCAGCGGGCCTGAATTCCCGTCTGCATTTGCGGACCGCAGCGTGTGGAACACTGCAGGGGCAACCCTGGCTCCCGCGATGGGACGAACAGCGACGTCCGTTCGGCATCCACCATCTGGCCCAGACGGGTCAGGAATTTTTCGATCATGATCGTCGGGTTTTTGCTCTTGCTGTCGGCCAGTGACCGCAATTCCAGCATTTCCCGTGTGCAACGGAGCTGGATCGACTGCTGTTCCAGTTCCAGGGTCTGGCGCAAGCTGGGGGCAATGCTGGAGAGCAACCGGGTAATCAGTTCCACCTGCTCATCGCGCGAACCGGCAATCGGCAGCAAGGTGGAGGCCAGCAGGACGCCGAGCAGGCCCTGATCATCGCCGACCCCGACCAGGAACAACTGCCGGGCCTTGCGGCGATCGACCGGTGCGAGCTGACCGTAAATCGGGCAGGAATCATGGGTCGGAGGCGACCAGATCAGCGCACCGCGCTCGCGCAGCTTTTGGAGCAACGCATGGTCCAGGGAGATTGTCTTCACCGATTCCGCGGACAGGCCGCGACTCTGGACCGGCATATCGCTGGCAGGGCTTAGCGGCATGAACAGACCGAAGGCATCTTCGGAATTGACAATAATCCGGCGCAGCAGCTGTCCCATCGCCCGCTGGCAGTCGGATTGCGACAGCACCTCGCGGAGAATCTGGTTTTCCAGCCGCTGCAGTCCGCGCTCGCGGCTGAGCTGCAACACTTCCAGCGACAGCCCCTCGACTTCACGCAGATACTGGGTGGTCGTTCGCCGCGCTCGCGCTCGCAGACTTACGGAATAGGCATATTGCAACAGGACCACCATCGCCAGCGCGGCGGCGTAACCATTGATGACGGTTGAATAGGTCATCACAGTGAGCGGACTCGATCCCGGCATTCCGAACTCGTCCTTCCGGAATCCATGGGTCATGGACACCGCGGCGGGGGAGGCATGGCATTACGACTGCAAAAAAAGTAGCTCGGAAATTCCTGTAACGTCGGCGAATCCTCATCCGGAACTTCCGGATTCACGATGACAAAAAGCAACACGCCACCGGGCAATCGCCTCATCCTGCCGCTTTTTGGACCGGTTGCTGGCGTCGGCACGCGGAATCTGGGAGAACAGACCCTGGCCCCAGCCCTGCCTGGCAGCCAGGAAAACCAGTGGCAACGCCCTGCTTTCAGAAAGTCCGACGATGCGGAATCCCGTTCATTTCCCTCACGTCCCGGCCCGACAGACCGTCGCCCGGGTCTTGATCGCCGTGCTGGCTGGCCAGTTCCAGCCCCTGGTTCAGGCAGCAGACACCCCTGCTCCCGAAACGCAGCCGGCTGAAAAGCAGCCTGCCGCGACCCGCTTCCGGCCGCTGTTCGATGGCAAGACGCTCGCCAACTGGGAAGTGACCGACTTCGGCGGCCAGGGAGAGGTCGAGATCAAGGACGGCGCGATCGTCCTGCAACAGGGGTCGGAAATCACCGGCATCACCTGGGCCGGAAAACCGCTGCCAAAGATCAACTACGAAATTGCCCTGGAAGCCAAACGGATCGACGGCAGTGATTTCTTCAGTGGCATCGTGTTCCCGGTCAAGGACGAATACTGCAGCTTCGTCGTCGGCGGCTGGGGAGGCGGCGTGGTGGGGTTGTCGTCAGTCGACGGCCTGTATGCGACCGAGAACGAAACCGCGTCCTTCCACACCTTCACGGATGACACCTGGTACAAGATCCGCCTGCGCGTAGCAGAGGACTACATCCAGGCCTGGATCGACAAGGAGATGGTCATCGACCTGCCGATGAAGGGCCACAAGGTCTCACTGCACCCGGCCATGATTCTGGCCAAACCGTTGGGGATCGCGTGCTTCTCCACGGTGGCAGGGCTGAAGAATATCCAGTTTCGGGAACTGACGAAGGAAGAACTGGTCCACGTGCCGAAGGAGGAATAGAGGGACTTTTCTCCGGGATTGAAAAATCGCGAATCCGCCAGCGATCAACGGTGCACCGGGGAGCGCCCGGAACTTCCCGGCGCACTCAATTTCCAGACGCCCCACAGGTCCACGATCACCGCTTGCGGTTTCGCGATTCAGAGCGCCCCAAATCCCCTGTCTCAACCCCGGTTTCCACCCCTCATACGGCACCACAAACCCCCACTTCTGAGGCGCCATCTGCGCCTTAACCGGGTTCTGTTCGATATACCGCACCGTGCGCACCATGTCTTCCGGTGTGAACTGAAATACCTTCCAACCGGGTCCACCCCAGACCGGGTGAACGGCGCTACGGAAATCGCGAACCCGCAAGCGGTGTCGGCTGCTCTCCTGGAGCGATTCCATCATGGTTTCCGCCGTGTCGCGGTGCTTGCGGACCAGCAAGTGGACGTGATCCGGCATGATGGCCGCGGCGTAACAGGTGTAACCACGCTGCCGGATGGTGCCGGCGAACGCTTCAGCAATGTTCTGCCGTTCGGCTTCGCTGAATTTTAACAGATCGTGTTTCAGCACCCGTTCCGCATACTCGTAGAACTCGCGCAGTTCTCGCGGGAGGGGTTGCACGCGCTTCCGCTCATCGTGCCGTTCTCCCAGGGGTTCAATATGTTCCACGCGGATTTCGTGGGACGTGCTGCCGCGCGGATCATTGGGGAGCCACCACCCGTAGGCCGTGAAGATCAGGTGGTGGCCGATGATCATTTCTTTTTCCCCCTGGGGAAGAAGAAATCGCGAACCCGCATGCGATCGACGAAGCGGTGGCGAGCGCTCCGCAGAATAACAGTCCACGCTTGCGGTTTCGCGATTCTCATGAAATCCCGGGGAAATAATCACCCTCTCTCCGCCCGGAACGTAAACTCCCCGTGCTGGGCATCGACGTAGATCTTGTCCCCCTCTTCAAAATCCCCTGCCAGCAACCGGTTCGCCAGCTCATTCTGCAACCGCTGCTGAATGACGCGTTTGAGCGGACGCGCCCCATAGACCGGATCGTAACCTTCGTCAGCAAGCACACCTTTGGCTTCGTCGCTGACTTCGATGTCCAGATCCTGGTCCTTCAACCGCCGCTGCATCCCCTTGAGTTGCAGTTCCACGATCTGACGGATTTCCTTTTTCGTCAGCGGATGGAACACGATCGTTTCATCCACGCGATTCAGAAACTCGGGCAGAAACTCTTTGCGCAGCGCTCCCAGCACACGGTTGCGGATCTCCGTGTCGTCCTCGACACCCGTCATCTCCATGATCAGGTGACTGCCGATGTTCGACGTCATCACCACAATGGTGTTCGTGAAGTCGACCGTTCGGCCGTGGCTGTCGGTCAAGCGACCATCGTCCAACAACTGCAGCAGGACGTTAAACACATCGCGGTGGGCTTTCTCGATTTCATCAAGCAGCAACACCGTGTACGGACGCCGGCGAACCGCTTCCGTCAGCTTGCCGCCCTCTTCGTAACCCACGTATCCCGGAGGCGCGCCGATCAGCCGCGCGACCGAGTGCTTCTCCATGAACTCGGACATATCGATGCGGACCATCGCCCGTTCGTCGTCGAACAGGAACTCAGCCAGGGCCTTGCACAGCTCCGTTTTCCCGACCCCCGTCGGACCGAGGAAGATGAACGAACCGATCGGTCGATGCGGGTCTTGCATCCCGGACCGCGCCCGACGGACCGCATTCGCGACCGCCGTGACGGCTTCTTCCTGGTTGATCATCCGTTGATGGATGTGATCCTCCATGTCGAGCAGTTTCTGACGTTCCGTCTGCATCATGCGGGACACCGGTACCCCGGTCCAGCTGCTGACGACTTTCGCAATGTCTTCCTCAGTCACCTCTTCCCGCAGCAGCCGCTGACCTTCGTCGATCGTGGCGACTTTCTTCTCCATATCGTCCAGCTTCTGCTGGGCCATTTTCAGTTGCTGTTCGGACTGAAACGCACGCACATAGTCCTCGTTCGAGTTGGTCCGCTGCGCCTGCGAAAAGGCCTGTTCGTAGGCACACCGCAGCTTTTCGATTTCTTCTTTCAGCGGACGCAGACCCGACAACGCTGCCTTCTCGGCTTCCCAACGGGCTTTCAGCGTCTTGACCGATTCTTCGCGCTCGGCGATTTCCTTCTTCAGCGTCTGCAGCCGCGACTGGCTATCGGATGACGTTTCCCTGGAGAGCGCCGCCGCTTCGATCTGCATCCGCGTCAGTTGCCGGGTCGCTTCATCAATCTCGACCGGCATCGAGTCCATCTCCATCCGCAGCCGGGACGCCGCTTCATCGACGAGGTCGATGGCCTTGTCCGGCAGGAACCGGTCGTTGATGTAGCGATCCGAGAGCGTAGCCGCGGCGATGATGGCATCGTCGCGAATCCGCACGCCGTGGTGCGTTTCGTACCGTTCCTTCAGACCGCGGAGAATCGAGATCGTGTCTTCCACGCTCGGCTCATTGACCTGAATCGGCTGGAACCGACGTTCGAGGGCCGGGTCTTTCTCGATGTGCTTGCGATACTCGTCGATCGTCGTGGCACCGACGCAGTGCAGTTCACCGCGGGCCAGAGCCGGTTTCAGCAGGTTGGCTGCATCTGCCGCCCCTTCCGCTGCCCCAGCTCCCACGACGGTGTGCAACTCGTCGATGAACAGGATGATCTTGCCTTCTGCTTCGGTGACTTCTTTCAACACTGCTTTCAGGCGATCCTCGAATTCGCCGCGATATTTGGCCCCGGCGATCAGCGCGCCCATATCCAGCGCGATCACCCGCTTGTCTTTCAGATTCTGCGGGACGTCGCCGAGGACGATGCGGTGCGCAATCCCTTCCACGATGGCAGTCTTGCCCACACCCGCATCCCCCACCAGCACCGGGTTGTTCTTGCGACGGCGGGACAGCACCTGGATCACGCGGCGGATCTCGTGATCGCGGCCGATGACGGGATCGATCTTGCCCTGCTTCGCCAGGGCAACAAGATCCTTGCCGTATTTTTCGAGGGCCTGATACTTGTCTTCGGGGTTCTGGTCGGTCACTTGTTGCGATCCTCTCACAGACTTGAGGGCATTCAACACATCGTTCCGGGTCACGCCGTTGAGCTGGAGCACCCGTTTCGCCTGATCGTCCACTTCCGTCAGCGCCAGCAGCAGGTGCTCGGTCGAGACGTAGCTGTCTTTCATCGTGTCGGCGGACTGCTGGGCCGCGTTCAGCACCTGCATGAACGCCGGACCGGCTCCGGACTGCCCGCCGGACTGCTGCGGGAACTTTTTCAGGTCGGCTTCCACGATCTTCTGAAGTTGCGACACATTCACGCCCACTGCCTCCAGCAGTGGGCGGACGATGCCTTCGCGTTCTTCCAGCAGGGCCGCGACCAGGTGCAGCGGCTGCAGTTGCGGGTGCCCCCGGTTCTCGGCCAGTTGCTGCGCTGCCTGGACCGCTTCCTGGGCCTTGACGGTTAACTTGTCCATACGAAACGCCATGGGAGCATCCTCAACGACGTTAAAAGGAACGTACGCACACCGGTGGCTGTGACGTAACGCATTGTATTGTAAGGGGAATGTCAGAAAAACAACCGGTCGGGGAATCGGACCGGTTGCAACCACGGGCAAGGGCGGTCCCGATCATGCCGACCGGAATCGCCTGGTCCGCAATCAGGCGCACCTGAATTTTCAGGGCGGAGTGGCTGAGAGTTCAGCTGTGGGCAGGTTGGTGACAATGAAGTTCATCATCAACAGCCAATACGGTGCTGACGACAGAAATGCTGGAAATTTTTCAACGGTAAATTCGACAGGCGATCGGCGAGCCCTTCGCTGTGCTCAAACCTCAACAGATCCACACATCTGGAAACGACTCCGGGTTCCTCGCCAGGTGAGATCCCCTCCCCGACTTGAGCCTTCCTGTGCCGCGCTGGACCGCGCCACACAACCATTGCAACCACAACCTCCGCTTCAATCAAAAACTCCAGCAAATTCGGGAAAATCGCTCACAACAGCACAGTCAGCACAACCAGTCCGTGATGAGGCGTCTCCAGTGGCCAGGCTGCGCGATGTTTCAGCGCGATGCCGGAAAAATCGGTGCAAAAATTTCGTGTCAAGCCAGATAAATGTCGTAGACTTTGATGGTAGCGGTCGTGGTTTCTGTAACCAGGATTCCGGTCTTCGCGAGATCGCGGGTTGATCCTCAACAACTCGTGTCAAGTGCAATCACGAATCTGCCGATCATCCTTCCCAGACGGTTTGCAGCGGTGCTGTTCGGAAGACCTCCGAATCGGGAACAACGGAAGTTTCCGGTCAGCACCGGGGCAGGACGTCGGGGGGTTAGGACAATTCGGACCACTCACCTGTGAGCCGGGACGCTCTTCGAGGAGCCGAACCGGTCTTCGCCCCTGACGACTGTGCGCTCTGGGATCGGAGCGTGGAGTCAGAAACCCCGTTGTCGAACTAGCCGAAAGATCCGGTCACATGCGTTGTCGTGTATGCGACAGCGTTCCGTCCCAGATGAACGACAGAGATTGGCCTCTCGTGACCGGGTGGC
>VFQN01007918.1_pt1 | contig 11118 bp, 6 predicted proteins | sample 3512371 | NCBI WGS metagenome assembly VFQN01 (sample SAMN10412370, study PRJNA504923) | tailings metagenome | isolation source: Replicate 2 from Balatoc abandoned mine | place: Philippines: Itogon, Benguet | collected 2017-08-28 | reverse complement strand
TAGTTTGTATTCAAGCCCGTCTTCATCAAATCGGCCACTGCTAAGTGTACTTCGGGGGTAGTGTTACCGTGCCTGAAAGAACCCGTATCGGTCATAATGCCAGCATAGAGGCATTCTGCGATGGGTTTATCTACCAATTCAGCATCACCCATTTGTTTAATGATTTCCCAAACATACTGAGCGGTCGCGGCCTTGGTAGTGTCTGAAAATTCAAAATCAGCAAACGATTCTGGCTCCAAATGATGGTCTATCAGTATTTTAGTTGCTTCTGAGCTTTGCGCCAAACTCCCCAAGCCTTTGATTCGATGCAATGCATTAAAATCTAAACAACAGATGACATCTGCTTCTTGGAGAAGTTTTTTGGATTGAGCAACCGTCTGTGCATTCTGATCAAATGTAATCACCTCGGCATAGTCGGGCATCCAACGCAAATTTGATGGGCATTCATTAGGAACAATAACCGTAGCGGTGTGTCCTTTTTTCTGAAGGTACAATTTCCACCCCAACGACGACCCAATCGCATCTGCGTCGGGGTTTTGATGGGTAATAATCACAAAACGTTTTGAATCCGAATTAATAAGCTCGTAAAAGGCGTTCCACTGTTGCATAGCCTGCAAAGTTAGTAACTTTCGTTGAAATGTTTCCGAAAGCCGTATAGACTTCCTAATTTTGAGGCATTATTTTAGAAAGACAGCTACGTTATTTTGTCCTAATGGCATGTACCTGACCAGTAGCGTTCTGGTATGAAGCAGTGATTATCCGCTGCTCAAAAATTGTTTTTAACTACAAATGAACCAACAAATGACGACTAACCGAACATTTACGATGATTAAACCAGACGCCGTAGCGGATGGTAACTCAGGAGCGATTCTCAAATTAATTGAAGAAGCAGGATTCCGAATTGTAGCATTGAAAAAGACGTTGTTGACCAAAGAGCGGGCAGGTGAGTTTTATGCTGTGCACGCCGAGCGGCCTTTTTACAACGACCTTTGCAACTATATGTCGTCGGGCCCGATTTATGCGGCCATCTTGGAGAAGGAAAACGCAGTCGCTGACTTCCGCACCTTGATTGGCGCAACCAATCCAGCGCAGGCAGCAGAAGGAACCATCCGAAAATTGTTTGCTAAGTCTATCGAAGCCAACGCCGTTCATGGCTCTGACTCCGACGAAAATGCTGCCCTAGAGGGTAGTTTTTACTTCTCAAAAACAGAACAGTTTTAATGTTTTTTAAGCCAAATTATATCCCAAAAATCCTCACACAAAATGAGGATTTTTTAGTATAAAATCCGTGAAACGCCAATTTCATAGTCGTTTCACGGATAAAAAGATAGGATTCACGGAAAAAACTTGTGTTTTGGGTATACCTTAATGTATCTTCATACCAAACCGCTTGAACTATCCTCAAAAAACGACTATGAAAAACAATGAAATGAGAATTCGCAAACTTGACTCTTCTGTATTGGTAGCAAAAGAAGAACCATTTTCCTGCGAGGTATTAAGCAAACTTCTGGAACGAGAAGGATTTGATGTTGTTGGACGTGCCAATGAACTCGATGATCTAATCCAAAAAATCCACACTAAGAAGCCTAAGTGCGTTATTGTTGAAGCAAATTTAATTGGCAAAGAAACCAATCATCTACTTAAGGAACTTTCGGAATCGTCAAGTCCTCCTAAACTGGTTCTTTACTTCAACAATTCAAATTCAAAAGAGTTGACCAAAGCCCTAGACGCCAATTTCCAGGGATACTTGTATTCGGAAGACCGGTTGGAAGAGCTCTACAAATGCCTTATTTACATTCAGACGCAATCAAAATACTACAGCGATGGATTCAAAGATTTAATCAAGAAACAGGGCCTTAATGAAATTGACAGCGATACGCAGCAAAAACTGAAAACATTAACCAATCGAGAGAAGCAGATTCTTTATTTAGTAACGGAAGGCTTAACGGGTTATGAAATCTCTGATTCACTTTGTATTAGTTATCGGACATTAGCCAATCACAAACAGAACTTAATCCATAAGCTGGGGCTTTCGAGTAACCGACAATTACTGAAATTTGGTTTACAAATCAAATCTCACATAAATACGTTATGAAAAAAGGCATTACCTGCTCCGATTGGCAGCAAGGGCATCTTTGAAGGCGGGGAAACGTTGGCGAGACATCATCATCTCTTTAATCTCAGCCGCTGTTTTGATATAAACGATATATTTACCTTTTTCCCAATAAATATAGCTGTCAAGATGGTCTAGATTAATGATGTAGCTACGGTGAACCCGGAAGAAATGTAGTGGATCTAATTCTTCTTCTAAAACAGATAAGGGTTTCATGACTCGAAAACGTCCCTTTGGATGTACGACATAATACCGCTCCTCATCTGTCTCAAAGTAATAGCATTCCTCTAATTTCAGATAAACATCTCCCGTACCCGTCTTGGCTTCAATGACTCGCGGGTACATTTCTTTTTTTTCAACTCCCACTGGTTGTAACGAAGTGGTTGAGGGTTCTATTGGTATAAAAACGGTAGTAGTGGGGATAATCGGAGTGATTTTTACCTGAGAAGAATCACCACTGTCTAAAAAATCTTTTACCAATGCGGCATTTACTAAGATGTACCCTAACAATACAACAAACGGCAGATACATAAGGTAGGTTTGCAAGGTAAACCCTTGAAAAACGTACAACTCAATGTAGCGATGTAAGGAATAGTTTGGAAACTCTCTGAGTAAAAAGCGAACGTGTAAGGTAATCGGGAAGAATAAGAAAAACGAAATAAAGAACAAAGGCAGAAATGCCGCCTCGTATTTAATCATGGACGAGAAATTGATATTAACCTTCCGAATGCCTAGGAAACGGTGAAATACATCAATTAAAAACACCATTATGTAGAGGGTGCAAAATTCAGGTGCAAGTAAACCCAGAAACAGATTCTTTAAGTAAGAGAAGAGCGTTTGGTACGAGCTGTAAGTGTATAGCTTGTTAGCGGGTGAAATAGCCCATCCTATGATTTCAAAGAAGAGGACTATCACCAGCAAGAAAATCAATCCATTTTGTGGGCTCCTATAAAGAGACCGAGTCAGTGTTAGTGAACTCATAATAACAAAAAACGCTCTACACTACCTGATAATAACTTCAACTTTCACACTTTGACTACTCCAAAAGTACACAAAATAGTCAATAATGACTATAAAGCACTACAAATATAGCAATTAGTACGGATAGGCTGCAACTTAGATGTACTCTACCTTTGCATTGTCGAAAGATTAGAACGATAAATATAGCAAAATCTTTTAACGCAAGGAATTGTAAATCAATATTTTAAAATCATTATTTCACTTAATTCAAAACACAACAATTATGAAAAAGTCATTCAGCATCCAACCAAAAAAAGCTTTGAATTCATTCATCAAAGAAGGCAAATTCTATGCTAAAAACGAATCAAGCCGCCTCCTGAATTTCGGTGATAAAGATCCAATGGCCTCTTGCTACGGTATCTCACTTGAGAAGCAGGCAGAACAATCATTAGCTCTTTAATTATAATCGCATGAGAACCTCGGATTTAGCCAATTATAAACGTGCACTTCTTGACTGTGAAGACGCGCTCAACCGAGTGAATTTACACGAAGAGGAAGGTTATACGGTAAGGTTTGCTATTTTTTCGGCCAACCTTACCAACTTTCTCCCAGAAATCCCCCAATCAGAACATGCCGAACTTTTCAAAAGTTTACTGACTAATTTAGCTTTTGAAAGTTTTGAGCGCAATTTACTGCAAATTGGTGATTTCTGCGATGTCAAAGGCAATATAAAATCGCTTAAATCCAACAAAACGCCTCAGATTTTCTGTACGTTTCACTTAGGTTCTTACAGAATCATTGCAAACCTGCTTATCAGGATGGGGCACAACTTCTCTACCATCGTCAGGCAGGATGTTTATAGTAAACAAATCGAATCCATGATGAGCTATACCGCTCGCATGAAGGAGAAGTATGATACCAACAGTGAGGTAAGTGTATTAAATGCAGAAGACCCTCAAATTTTATTGAAGTTGGTCCGCGAGCTTAAATCTGGTAGATCACTGTTAGTATACTTAGATGGCAACACTGGTACAGGAGATGAAAAACTTGACCCAGTAGACTTTTTAAGTCAAAAAATTAACGCACGCAAAGGGATGACCTATCTTAGTTATATCACTGGCGTGCCACTCGTCCCTGTTGTTTCGTACCGTAAGCCCGACCGCACTAATATGCTTTATGCGGGCGAGGCCATAAAAGCCGAACCAGGAACTTCGAGGGAAGAGTTTTCAACCAAAACATTACAATTTCTTTTCGATTTTTTTGCCAAATATGTGGCCTCCTATCCAGAACAATGGGAAGGATGGAACTATATCCACAACGCACTAATCAGCCGAGAAGATTCATTACAGTCACCGCCAAATTCGGCATATAAAAGAGTTCATTACGAATTCAACTTTAGTAGGTATAGTATTTTTGAGCTACAAGACGCTCCAGTATTGTTTGACAAAATACTTTATTCAACGTACGAAATTTCTGACGGTCTAAAAAATTATCTTTTGAAGCCGCCTTTTGTCAACCCTAAACAAGCGCTCGGGAAATTTATTTTCAAAGAGTTGGTTCGACAGGGAATCCTTATTTGATCCAAAATCTCAGTTTTAAGAACTCTAAAAATCCTCGTCCAACCGAGGATTTTTTATTTTGTTGTCAAAATTTATGTCTAAAGAGTAAAAACAAGCCTACAAATTCACCCATCAATACAGTCATTTCACCTGCTTTTATAGTCATTTCACCGGCCAATAGTTAGGTTTCACGGTTTTTTGAGCCAAAATAACGCAGTCTGTATTCAAATTCACAGTAATTTAGTGGTCGGAAAAGCAGTCAAAAAAACTCTTCAAAGAGTAATTCATATTGGCTGTACTCAATGTTATGGAAAAGCAATAAGCGAGCTATTCGATAGCTTCAAAATAATTTTCAAAGTAGGGTAAAGTGTGTAGCATTGACCCCGTCTCCTTGAGACGGGGTCATGTCGTTTAGGGGTATACCCATTTTTATCGTTTTATTTCTGAATCTTAGCCACCGGCAATTTCAACGTCTCCCGCCTATCCTCAAAGGTTCAATTGGGAGCACCCAATAACAATTCTTTTTGGGATAAAAAATTACATATTATACTTATTGACACAATTTCTAACATTCTTACACCTAAAATTCGGCGTAAATCTCTACCAACTCGCTAAGTAAGCTGATTAATTGAGTCCAAAATCCTAAAAAAGCCCTAATTGACACTCATTTATAGACAAGCAAATAAAGAATAACCTATAAAATTCATTTTTTGGTACGGTTCTTGATGCCCTCCTTTTATTACCTACTTAAGTAGTTCTCGGGCAAAGGAAGCCCACTAAAAACCCCTAATTTTTACTTCAAAAAGAAAATTCCCCTCTTTTTCTGCTCTTTATTAAGATATAGCTCCTCCTTTTCGATCTTTAATGAGAGTTATGGTATATTTATTGCTCTAAAATCGTTACAAATGGTATATATTTTCATTTGTTTCGCTAGCAAAAATTATCACAATTAAATATTCGGGGTATGGGGGCTTTGTACGAGTATGCACTCTCCAAAGGTGTGAAGGGGCTAAGTTCAGTTGTTCTTTACGTAGTTCAGTGTGCTTTTCTTTATTGTTTAACAGGAACAGTGGCAGAAGCACAAACAATTCAGGGGATAGTCTTCCGAGATTTTAACGCTGATGGACTTAAAACAAATACCGCGACCTTTAATGAAATAGGGGTCCAAGGTATTTTAGTTTGTGCTTATAAGAAAGACGGTTCGTTGGCCGACTCGACCCGTACCGCCTCTGATGGCTCCTATACGCTCACCAATACACCTGATTCGGATACACTACGTGTAGAATTTAAGGATTTTCTCGTAAACGACTATGACGGCCCGTTTAATCCAACTGGAAGTAATACTTCGGTTCAGTTTGTTGTTGGAAATTCTACCGGGGTTAATTTAGGAATTAATTACCCTAATCATTATTGCGATACAGACAACCCCCAATTGGTAACGACTTGCTTTGTATCTGTCAATGCCGCCACTACTCCCCTCGGCAACCTTGATATACTGGTAGGAGTCCCGTTTGAAGTGATTGACACTACCAAGGTTGTCTCCCATTATGCCTTCGTAAAAGACCTTGGCTCGGTGTGGGGTATTGCTTACAAACGCGAAACCGCCCAAATTTTCACCGCCGCTTTTACCAAACGTCATGTTGGTTTTGCCGAACAAGGCCCAGGGGCCATTTTTGTCACAACCCTTGGAAGCTCAGATACCACTACCACTGAGTTTTTTAACTTGGGCTCGGTAGCGGGCGTTGACATGCATACTGACCTTCCCGACAGTATTACGGCCAATGCTCGTCTCGACAGTTATGATATTCCAGCATACGACGCCGTAGGAAAGGTTGGCATTGGTGATTTGGACATTTCAGATGATGGCAAAACCCTTTGGTTGACCAATCTAAACAATCGAAGACTGTATGCTTTGGATATAGCTACGAAAGATACCGTTTCGTACCTCATTCCTAACCCCTGTAATGGGCAAAGTTATCGTCCGTTTGCGACCAAATATTATCGCAATAAAGTATATATAGGTGTAGTTTGTACCCGCGAAGATGCCCTTGACAAAAGCGACACCACTGGACTGGCCGCCACCGTTTATGCTTTCGAAAATGGAACCTTTACGCAAGTACTCAGTTTTCCCCTTACTTATTTAAAAGGTGCCTCCAACGCCGATATCCCCACCAGCGACGCAAGAGGCCAAAAATGGCGTCCATGGATTCCGCTTCCGTATTTGGTCCCCGACAGAGACAATAATTTCACGACTTATCCACAAGCCTGGCTCACCGACATCGAGTTTGATGTTGACGGTTCCATGATTATTGGTCTCCGCGACCGTTTTGCCGATCAAATGGGATTCAATAATCGATTCCCTATTGCAAATGATACCAATTTTGTAACCGTTATCGGCCCTGGAGAAATTTTACGGGCAGGCCCATGCGGCCCCAACGGGACGTGGATTATTGAAAACAACGGTTCGGTTTGTGGAAGTACGGCGTCAATTCAACAAATGAGTATGCCTGGCATTGGTGGAGGAAAATACTATTGGGGAGACCGTTCCCAAGACGGCAACAACCATGAAATTAGTTCTCAAGCGGGCCTAGCACTTTTGGCAGGCAGTGGCAAACTCGCCATGACCGCCATTAACCCCACTGATATACCCAATACCGGGGGAATCAAACGCCTCATTAATTCAAATGGCAATAAAGACGGAAATGCTACCGGAGAGGCGCCAAACCCCAACGGAGGTGCCGTTCTATATACTGACGATGTATTTGGGTTTGGTAAAGCAAATGGTTTAGGCGATTTGGAAATTTTGTGCGCACCACAGCCGATTGAAATCGGTAATAGAATATGGTGGGATAAAAATAAAAACGGAATACAAGATGCCAATGAGGTCGGGATTGATGGCGTAATAGTTACACTGTGCGATTCAAACGGTACCGCTTTAGCCAACGTACAATCTTCCAACGGAGGTCAATATTACTTTTCATCAGCAACCGTTTCTGGTGGGCCTTCATATATTAAGTACGAAGTTGACCTTAAAACAAACACTAAATACCTCCTTAAAATCGGCGATTTTGCTACGCAAACAGCTCTCCTTGGTTTGAGTCCTACTACTCCAAATAGCTCCACCGATAACATAGATTCTGACTTTGAAGAGGTCGGGCCTAACGTAATATCTACATTTACCACGGGCGGTGCTGGCCAAAATGATTTTAAAGTCGACGCAGGTTTCGCCGATTATCCAGTAGACTTAGCACTCAAAAAAAGTATCAGCACCAAAATCGCCCAAATCGGTGATACCCTCACTTATACCATTAAAGTATGGAATGAATTTAACAACAATGCCACTGGTGTTGAAGTAACCGATTCCATTGCCATTAGCATTCAATTTATTAATGGCTCTTTTAATGCTTCGCGCGGCACTGCTTCCATTAATAATAATGTTATTAAGTGGGACATCGGAAACATTGCCGCCAACGGGGATACCGTCACACTGACCTACAAGGTAAAAGCCGTGCAGGAGGGCGTCCATTTCAACACCGCTGAAATCAGTAAAACCAACGAAAATGACAAAGACTCCTCCCCCAATAATGCCCAAGAAGGAGAGGATGATTTGGATCGCCAGTGCTTTACGGTTCCAATAAAGTTGTGCTTCGGCGAAAAAGTTCAGGCCAGCGTCCCTGCTAAGTACACGGGAGTGGAATGGTTTAAAACGGGCACCGCCGAACCCGTGGCAAACGGCAACGAAGTATTATTGAGTGAAACTGGTACGTATACGTTTAAGGCACTTAACAATACCTGCCCCGCCGAAGGGTGTTGTCCTATCATTATCGAACCTGGTGACAACTGTTGCCCCGAAGATTTATGCGTACCTTTTACCATCAAACAAACCAAAAAAGCAGGAAAAAATATCTAAAATTCTTTACAACCAAAAAGAGAGAGCTCCTAGGGGCTCTCTCTTTTTGGTTGTAAATGGTTTGGCTTAATTTTTGCGGAGTGGCTATGCCCGCAAGAATGAATCATTCTGAGATTAGAAATAGCAAATTATATAGCATTTTCAGTTTGATGCGCATTTAATTTCTACGGCCCATTTTTTAAAACTGACGCTACGAATTAACCCTTCCTTTGGCTACACACTACATTTTTACTGCTAGAACGAAATTTCCCCTTTAAATGTACAAGGCCCCACAAAACTTATGCTTTGAGGCCTGAAAATACTGTACCCCTTTCAATCCCTCTACAAATCAACCATTTACACTTTTTTGCAAAAACTTATTGGAATAATATCGATAAGATTTTATGGATATTATTTATGATAATTATGACTATTTTAATATCCATATACATCAATTTATATACTAATAAGTACTAAAATAGGTATATATTTTAAAAAAACAAAAGAATTGGCATATAATTTGTATACCAAATAGACATCTCCAATAGCTGCTTTTTATTTCAAAAAGGTACTATTAAGAAACATTCCATTCTAAAACACATATCGGGTATACGCCAAATTCTCAACTTTTATGCACTCAAACGATTACTACATTTTTTTTAAGAGTAGGCCAAACTGGCAAAAATTATTTATTCTAGCTTTATCTATATGGCTCACAAGTGTATCTTTTTCACAGGCACAAGTAAAAGGAAAAGTATTTAGAGATTATAATGGGAGCGGTACTCAAGATTCTACCTCGACGCCTTTATTTAAGGAAATTGGGGTAGCAGGTATAACAGTTACTGCAACAAACGGAGTACTTACCGCAACAACCACTACAGGGTCTTTTGGTGACTATGCGTTCCCGAACTCAGGCGCTACTGCTTCAGGGCAAAAAGTCCGTATTGAATTCTCCGGTATTCCTGCTGGAAATTTCTCGGGCTTTCACGGACTCAATAATACATTTAACGGCACATCAGTGCAGTTTGTAACTGCTGGAGCAGCGACAAGGGCGCATTTAGGAATAAATATACCCGAAGAATATTGTCAACCTAACCCGCTGATTGCTTTGGCTTGTTACGAAAATGGAAATGCTATTTACAGCGTATCAGGAAACACTCATCCTGGATTTGTAACCTTACCTTACAACAGTTCGGGTTCGGCAAGAACTGAAATGAGCAGTAACATTCAAATTCTACAAATCGGAACAACATGGGGGAATGCGTGGCAGAAAGCAAAAAAACGGGTTTTTACCTCTGCTGTTTTAAAACGCCATTCTGGGCTTGGTCCTCAAGGCATGGGAGGTCTTTATATGATTGACTATTCAACCTCTGCGGGCGGCAGTCTACTAAATGCATTTAATTTACAAGGGATTACTCCTGGCAACGGCGGTGCCGCCATCGATCTGGGAAGTGTAGATCGTACAGGAGCCAATGCCCTACCCAACAACACAACTGATGACAGCCGGGACATTGATGCTTTTGGTAAAATAGCAAAAGTGGGATATGGAGGAATTGATATAGCCGATAACGATAATTTTTTATGGATGGTGAACCTTAACCAAAAGGCACTTATTCGAATGGATGTGAGTGCAAATACCCCTACTCCCTCGACAGCAACCGTAAATCAGTATCCCATTGCCAATTTTAGCGGATTGCCTACCTGCACAAATGGTGAATTGCGTCCGTGGGCACTGAAATTTCATGGAGGAAAAGGTTATCTTGGGGTAGTATGTAGTGCTGAAGGCGCAAGCGGGGTGGCGGCTAATTTACACGCGTACGTACTTTCATTCAATCCTTCCAATCCTACTGCTTTTACTACAGAACTTTCGTTCCCGCTTAACTACGCCCGGGAACCCGCGACGGTTTTTAGTTCTTCTTTATCTGGGAACTGGAATCCATGGGCTGATACTTGGGCCGAAACAGGGCTTACGGGAGGAAGCAATGCCAACAGCTTCAATGAAAGGGCTTTCGCACAACCTATCCTGTCAGACATTGAGTTTTCAGATACAGGTCTTGACCTTGGTTTTTTGGATCGTTTCGGACTTCAAGGAGGATTTAGAAATCTTACACCTCAGGCATCACCCACAACACTATATTTGTCGGTAGATGTGGCAGGCGATATTATCCACTACTGCAAAGTAGGAAACAGTTATGTGCAGGAAGGCAGCGCTGGCTGTGCAGTTCTAGACAATACTACCAATAGTACCTCTGCCACCGACGGGCCCAGCGGTAATGGCGAATTCTACTATGCAGAATCTTATAATGACACGGATGTTGGTCCTACGTTTAATCACAACGAAACCTCATTGGGGGGACTGGCTGTGTTAAAAGGCTCACAGGAAATTCTTAACAATGTTTTTGACCCTATCAGCGGAACCCAGACTGCAACCGCTTTTACCCAAGGGCTTCATTGGTATAATACTTCGACAGGGGCGAAAACAGATCAATATCTCATTGTACCAAATGCAACTGACAACCCACAATACTTTGGTAAAGCAGGTGGGCTCGGAGATCCTGAGCTACTGTGTAACCCAGCTCCTTTAGAAATCGGGAACC
>VFQN01007917.1_pt1 | contig 11118 bp, 14 predicted proteins | sample 3512371 | NCBI WGS metagenome assembly VFQN01 (sample SAMN10412370, study PRJNA504923) | tailings metagenome | isolation source: Replicate 2 from Balatoc abandoned mine | place: Philippines: Itogon, Benguet | collected 2017-08-28 | reverse complement strand
GTGCGGTACGAGAAGGGCCGCGAGCTGCCGCCCAAGCGCAAGCCCGTACCGTTCACCGTGCTGCACATGGGCCCCGACGGGGCGGGTGAAGGCAGCGGAACTGGCACAACAGGCGCAGCGGGCAGCACAGGAGGCACCAAAGGCGCAGCGGACATCATAGCAGGCGCAACAGGCGCAGCGGGCAGCACCGCAGGCAGCACAGGTGCAGCGGACAGCACCGCAGGCGCAACAGGCACCATAGGAGCAGGGGAAAGCACAGCAGTTGCCACCGTGTACAGCTTTTCCATCTTCACCGACTCCAGCTCCGTCCAACTCCACGCCAGTGTTGAGTCGCCCACCTCCAGGCTGCCTGGCAGCACCCCATCCGCTTCCCCTGCTGCACAAGGGCTGTGTGTGGCCCCACACCCCTTGGCCCCTTTTGATTTCAGCTTGGCTGGCACGGATAGCAGAAGCAGCCGCATCGGAAGACAACATGTCGACCAGCTTGTAATGAAGGCAGCCTCTATTTTCAAGGGGCTACGGTTACGGTGTTGGGCCGCCGCCAAGCACCTGATAAGATGGGCTACAGACCCATTAACGCTTATCCTCCTGGCCGTCGTGCTTTTTAAGGAGCTCATGCTGTATGAGGCGTGTGTGGAAAGGCTACAAGCGCGACGCGTTGCGGACGAGCACGTTCGTGCCAGCCACGCGTTGGCGCGGGACCTGTACGTGACCCAGAAAAGCTTTGTAAGTACGATTTGTGTACGGCCAGGAGGAACATGCGCTTGGCGTCTGCGTGAGTTGGTGGGGTTTGCAGTTCCTGCTACACAACGCTTAAAATTATGGTCGTTGTGCCCGTGCAGGAAGATGCAGATGCCGACGCCTTCAAGAACATGCCCAAGCCTGAGACCTTCTGGCGGCTGCCCGTCCGCACACCGGAGGAGGTGGCCGCCCTTCGCCGCACCAATTTCCTGGGCTTCCTCCAGGAGACGTCGACGGTAAGGAGGGTCTCTATAGCGCTTGGTTAGCTTGCCTGCAATTCATGACTTCTGGCGGCTGGCTGTGGCCAGGCGATGTTACTGTTATCACCGTACCTTGCTTCCTGCCCGCTTACCCATGCAACCGCGCCAAAACGCTAACCGTTGTGCCGCTTGGGGCTGCGTGCCCTTCGGCGCAGGCCGCCATGCACCGCCTGTGGTTCTGCATCAAGAGTGCCCCTGGAGTGTCATACATGCGCATCAAGCTCATGTGTCGATTCTGCTTCATCCGCATCAAGCCGGCGTACTTCTTCGTGACCGACTATGTCAGGCTGCTGGTGTCAAAGCTGCCCCTGGGTGCGGCCGCACGCCTGGTGGCCTGCGCCCGCTTCCCCCTCAACTGGGTGCAGGTGAGTCGTGGGTGATCGCGAGCAGCACGCATTTGCTGCCATAGGCAGGGCTTGGTGGCGGCTGGTACTTGTTACGCGTGCTGTCGCGCTTAGGAATGAGGAGACACGCCTAGACGACTTGCGCATGGGTTCCTTTACGGAAACGGATACCGGTATGCCGTGTCGTGCACGTAAGGCTGCATGCCATCGCGTTCGGGCCATGTGGGTCAGAGTTCTATGGCCACCCAACTGAGTAAAACCGCCTACCGTCACCTGCCGCCACCAAGCCTACCGTTGAAATCAAGTCGTGCATGTGTTATCCTGTTGTCGCCCTGTGTCATGCAGACCGACGGAGCCGACGTCACAGCCCCTGCCCACGCCGGCGAGATGCCTGTGGAAGGGGTCCTCACTGCACGGCGCAACGCTGAACCACCCTCCCCCGTGGCGACGAAGACCCCAAGGCGGCTGGCTTCTGGCCAGCAGGAGAACCAGCCCCCGACCTCAATTAACTCCCCTGGCGGGTAAGTGGGCTCCTCTATGGACCCTAGGCATCTCGGCAAAACCCGCCGCTGTGTCCCCTCTGTGCTCTCCAGGTCTGCAGTACGCCAGTGCCACATGGCAAACCGCCTGTGGCAAAGCTCAGCTGTGCCAGTCTGTGTACCGGGCATGCATGGGCATTGCGCATCGCGCCTCGCTCATGACTTCTTCAGCAACAAAGACAAGGCTAACGCCGTGTGTCTTGTAAACCTAACCGCAGGGCGGGACTCGCTGTGCCCACAGCTGAGGCCCTGGGAGACGCCACCAACCGCCGTGGCGCTGGAACCCGGCGCACCCTCCTGCACATGCGATAGGCATGCATGTGAGGTGCATGAGCCAGGGCGCCTTGCGCAAGCGGCAACCCCTGGAGACTGATGAGGCTGCTGCTGTATCGTGTCAGGGCGCTAGTTGGCACTGGGTAGCAAGCGCATAGCCTGCTGGGGACGTTTGGCCATCACTTAATTCGCCGACCATGGAGCACAAGGTGGTTGAGCGGGGGGAAACTGATGAGGTTGCTGCTGCACTGCACGGGGGCAGCGCTTGATGTAGGTGGCAAGCGTGTAGCTTGCCGTGGACGTTTTGTATGGAGTCCGTCTGTGAGATAGAGTCGTACATACATGCAGCAACTGCATCGTGCCGAGCGTGGGTGGAGGTGTGAAGCGCCCTACGTGTACTCACATGTGGCCCATACGCTAATAAGATTCCTGCTCATTCGGACAATAGGTGCTTGGGTTGCACGAGGCCGGATTGGCATCCACAAGTGCCCAAACGCCTGAAGGGCTTCGGTTGGTGCTACCTCCGTATGGGGCTCATTCTTGAGGGTAGCGTGCCTTCAAAGTTTTGCATCGCGTATTCATGTTGTAGTACGGTATGGCATATATGTGTACATACCTCTGGACAATAAGCATGTCCTGGGTGGCATGCTACAATGCCAGGATGCGAGCTAGGACGCGTTTGCGCTGGCGTTGAAGCGTGTCGGCGGGTGCAGATTGTAGACCGTGGGAGGGGCCAGTGCTAGTGGTAACCGCGTGTACGGTGGGCGACTGCTGAAATGGGTCGGCGGTGGGGAGATGCGTCCACGTGGTAAAGCTGTCATATTCGCATTTTGTGGATGTGCGGGGGGACTGCGCAATAGGCGCGTAGCCAGTTTTGGAAAAGGCCTGAGCGCTTGCTGGCGTTAGCGAGCAGGCGGCAAGCAAGGGACACGGCACGTGTCGTGTTGACACGTGTGATCACGGTACGGCACCTAGGTTGCACGTGCAGGGTACGTCAGTCGGTGGGGTGTCAGCTATGTATTATTAGTTCTTTGATGTGCGATTGCTGCATGCGTGACGGTCCTTGGCTGTTCCACCTGCGCTAGCCTCCACCGTCTTCAGAAGCAGCACACGACAGCAGGCAGTTGACCGCCAAGCCACACGTGCGGGGTTCGTCATCCATTCTAAATCACATGTAGTTTGCCTTCCTGTTTACAGCAGTTCCACCCTCAAGCACTCGTGCATTGTACGGCAGAACGGCATGGGACCCCCGCGCCTGCGAGCCTTGTACCGAGTACAGTTGAGTACAGTTGACTACTCGATGCAGGCCAGCTCTAGCCGCGGGGTTCTGGACCAGGTTCTGGACTTCTGGTACCGTATCTGGTTCGCAACAAGTACCAGTACTCAGCCCAACATTATATTCCTGTGCCAGCCGCCATGCCCTCCTATGAAGCCGCACGCGGATACCGGTATGCAATGGACGAGTTCCAGCTGGCGAACTCCCTTGGTTGAGTCTTGAGTGTAAGGCCCCTCTGTTGCGGACTACAGGGATTTCCATGCATCACGCTCCGGCACATTTCCGAGTTGAACCCATGCCATCCGTACAATACTGTGTCACCACACAAGAGTTGGCCATGCGTTGTACCTCCCCTCACCGCATCCCGCTACACAAGAGGTGGCCTTCCGTAGGCCGATATTGAGCATTTCGGTCAGACCCAGACACCAACAAAACGCACTGACTACTGCTGCCCAGCATGGTCAGCGGTGGTGAGCTGGTGGCTGGGCTCAAGTGTCGGTACCACTGTCGTCTTAGGCAGCCACAGCAGCACACTCTCTCCCCACGCTCGCCCTCACCCTCCGAAGCACAAGGACCCACAACCTCACGGTGTGACATGGCGTTTGGGGCCATCACCCCTGCACCTAATGGTAAATGGCCTAACGGTACTCATCTAGCTGGCGCCAACATGCACAAAAACAGGTCGGCCCTGCTGAGTACTATTCCTCAGCATACAGGAATCCAGGGGAGCGTGAGCGCCCTGCAGCGACCAGGGCACGTACCTGGCACCTACAAGGGCGTGCCTGCGAAAGGGTGCAGGGATGGTTGTAGGTCCCAATGTGCTGCAGCTCGACGGCTGCCTGGTTTGCGAACTGGTGGTTATGAAGATAAGAGTTACCCCGAAGGGGTCGTTGCCCTTTGCGCAAGCGCACACTGTAGTGACATCCTGTCTTGGGGCGCTTCCTCTGCTGCTACTGTTGGAGCCATCAGACGCCACCGGCGCAGTATAAGTACGGGTCAAGGGTCTGGCCTTGGTGTGGCCCCGGCGTGGACCAGGGGGGGAGACGCCGTGGGGAGACGCTGTGTTCTCAGGTTTGCTGGTTTTGGGGCCATGACCCCACGGCAAGTGGCCTAGCAGCCCTCCGGTACCCATCCAGCGCCCAACAGGAGCCTGAAGCGCCTGAACCACCGCCTGCCTCCGGGAAGTCGCAACAGGTGGCAATGTACGACAATGAAGTTTGTGAAGTGTTCTTGTCGTGAGCTGATCATGCGATGTTGTCAACCTTTTGTTGCAAAACATCATACCGACCTCTTAAAGTTAAACTCCTCTGCTTGGCGAGTCCGGGACGGCGAAGCCCTGACAACCCGAACTACACGAGCCTGCTGCACAAGTCAACCTGTCAAGGTACCAGAAAAGCCCTGGGGCAAGTAGCGATTCTGAATCTGAAACCTTGACGGTGTCTGTGGCCGTCCGTCTGTGGGCGTCGGGTCCCAAAAGAATACATCCTTGCTTGCCAACAGCCAGGCCGTTCGTTACGAACAGCCAAATTGCGCAGGAGCACGATCAGGTTTTACGTGGGATCTTAAGGCCTCACGCCGCAAGCCACACATGAGGCACCCTTTTCGGAGATCCCTCTCTCTCTTGTCAGCCCCTCATAACCTGTGCATACGCTGAGCAATGGCTTACGATGACCTGGTGACACATGTCCTGGTGCCGCAGGCTGGGTTCTCTCGCCCCGCAACCGGACTTGGGTGACAGCGCAAGGAGCCATCCGGCCTAGCCATGGACCGCACCCAAGACCTCGTGGCCAGGCCACCAACAGCCCGCCTGCCGCTCGACCTGCGGTTGTACGTGCTGTCATTCCTACCCCCCAACGACCTGGCCCTGGGCGGCAGGCTGAGCTGCAAGGAGGAGAATTTGTGCTACCGCGAGCCAGTGTACCGCACAGCCTCCCTCAGCCGCCCGCTGCCGGGCCATGTTGTGGACACCGCCTGGTGCCTGGAGGGCGCGCAGGAGGCCATGCAGCAGCTGACCTTCGGGCAGAAGTTAATGACGCTCAGCATTGCGGCCGCCAGCGGCTGCGAGGCTAACGTGGAGTTTACGTGGCGGCTGCTGCAGCCGCACGTGTTTCCGGAGCTGCTGCACACAGACCATTATCGCCGTATTGCGTTTAGGGACCTGGGGTCCGCTGCCGTGGTTGGGGGCCTGGCCCACCTGCTGCCCTCCCTGGCGCGGCGCTGCCCCGGGCTGCTGGACCCGGGTGCCACCCTGGAGGCGGCGGCGCGGCACTGTGACCTGGCGGGGCTGCAGGCGGCGTGGGGGGCGGTGGGGCAGCGGTTGCAGGGGTACATTCCGAGGTTGCATGGTACTCCGTGGGAAACGTGGCGGCGCGTCCTGTGTGCGGCGGCCGGCTCCCCCACCCCTGACGCGCTGGCCAAGATGGAGTGGGCGCTGGAGAAGGGCCGCGCCTACGGCCGGCTGCCACTGCAGCACGCTGACGTGTGTGGCGCCGCCGCCGCCTCGGGCGACCTGGCCCGGCTGGCCTGGCTGCGCGACCGTGGCTTTGCGTGGGCCACTGCTGCGGTGATAGCGGCGTTGGTGCGTCACGCGGACCTGGGCTTATTCCAGCAGCTGGAGCAGGAGGGGGGCTACCTGTCGCCCGTGGAGTTTCAGCAGGCTTGGGCCAGTGAAGGTATGGTGACTGCTGCTGCCGCCTCACCTAGGGACAGCATTGCCAAGCTACAGTGGCTGGCGGGCCGGGGGGCGGACCTGGGCAGCCGTGAGGCACTGCGTGCTGCAGCGGCATGCGGCAACCTGGAGGCGGTGCAGCTGCTGGCGGCGCAGGGGGCGCCTGCCTGGGGCGATGATGCCTTTTCCGTCTCCATCTTTGACGCCGCTGTTGCGTCGGGCAGTGTTCCAGTGGCCACGTGGCTGCGGCAGGCGGGCTGCCCCTGGGGCGTTCTGTGCTTCAGGACAGCGTTCTGCAAGGGCGACCTGCCCATGGTGCGGTGGCTGCTGGAGGCGGGCTGCCCCTGGGAGCAAAACGACAGCCTCTGCGGAGCTGTAGACCTGTGGCCGTGCCTTAAGCCTGGCGACAGCTGTCGGCTGGTGGAGGCGGTTCGGCTGCTGGCGGCGGCGGGGTGGCCCGTGGCAACGCCCGAGCAGCCGGTGGCGCTGGAGGCAACAGTGTGGGCGGGCCACCCTTGGTCGGTGCTGCACACACTGCTGGGCCTACAGTCCGCTGATGTCCGTGACATGGGCATCGATGCCGCTGTGCGTGCTGCCAAGCCGGGCTGTGGGGCAACCCTGCACGCGCTGGTTGGCGCAGGCGTGTTGCAGGCACACAGGGGTAACCGGGTGGTGTTGCGGTATGGTGACGGTGGCACAGGGGCCTACAGCTGCGACCTTGCGCAAGCCTGGTACGGCTGTGCCGCCGCGGCCAGCGACCGGGGCACGCTGGCCTGCCTGCGGCAGCTGGGGGTGCCGCTGCAGAGCAGGGTGCTGGCGGGGGCCGTGCGGCAGGCAGCTCCCCTGCCCGCCCTGAGCTGGCTAGTGGATCAGCACGGCCGGTGGCGGGTAGCAAAGGCTCAGCGAGAAATGATTGAGCTATGGGGAGCCAACAGCTACGCAGGAGGTGGAGGCGTGCAGCTGGGCAGGACCGCCTGCACCGTGTGGTGCATCTGCTGGGTGCTGGCCGTGCTGGCGGGTGCCGCTGCCGTCGTTCGCCTCATGGGCGCAGACGACCGCGTGTCGTGGCCCGTGTATGCCACCATCATCATGATAGGCTTGTTTGCACGGGGCTTGGGGCAGCTCCCCACGTGAGTGCGTGCAGTCCAGCCTACTGCCGACTACTACACGCGCGACAAGGTTTCTGTGAAGTTGGGTGACGCTACCTTGGTTTCGCACATCGCACTGCGGGTGCGAAGGCAGCACGGGGCGGCGGGTTTGGGAAGTAGACAGGACCGCGGGCAGGCGGAGGTTATGGTGCTTTGCTCAGGGTACTGGAAGTAGTGTTTTTTGAAAGGCGTCTACCATTGTGAATGCACCATTGTGAAGAGTCTGCCAGCCAGCCCAGGCGTGAGGCCTAAAGGGCTTGGCATTATGCGTGTGGCGAGCAGCACGACAGTACAGGGCTTGTGCTGTACGGCAACGGACGGAGTGACCCAGTGGGCGGTCACAGAAACCAGAGGACGAAACTAGCGTGCAACCTTACAGCATTGGTCCCCTTCCTTGTCCCGGCCTCGAAAAGTGGGAAGCAACAACGCAACGGGACACCCAGGAAGGGGGGCACGGAACCCGGGTCTACGGAGTACCATGTCAAAGGTCCCCTGATGAAGGGTAGGCTTTGTCGGTAGGCAGTGCTGTGATCAGGCAGGATCAGGTTGGTAGACCTGGTTGAGATCGTATAGCATGTAGGAGTAGGGTACGCTGGGGGTACGTAGGCATGCGCTTAACAGCGAGTGACAGAAGGCCATGTGGACAGGTGCTTACACGCCTTTGGGGGGCCACAAGGCCACATTTGGCAGTTGAGGCTGTGTCCCCACGGGCAACAGGTCCGTCTTGGACACCATTCCGCATATCCTATCTTGCAACGGTAAAATCATGAAGCTGGCCCGTGCCTGCGTTTGGTCCCGGCCTCGGCCCTTAGGTCCACGCACCCCGAGCCAGGCCACAGCAGCGCAGCAGTCCTGATATACAGCTGCTCGGTCAGACCAGAGGACAGCCACGTGTGCATTAGCACACGTGCCAGCCATACTGAGCTAGGAAGGAGGGAAAGTCCCTTGCGCGCTAGATACAACATACCCACACACACGCAGCAGCAACAGCTAGGTGCCGTGAGGGCAAGTCACTAGGCACCCCAACAACGGTCCCGGGCAGGTGCACGCCTGCACAAGCACCTGACGCCTAAAAGGGTGTGCCTGCGAAACTGCGCAGCCGCGGTCGTGTCCCAATGTGCTGCAGCTCGACGGTTACGCATTACATGCGCTAGTCAACATGCGCTAGTCATCTCCGGTGGCAAGGCCCAGCACAGCCACTGTCCCATGCTCTTCGCTCCGCCGCAGGCCCGCACACCACTGCCCGCACACCCCTACACCCCCCAACAAGAGCTGCAACCTCGGTGCAACATGCAACACCCTCGGGTACACACGTTGTAGCCACACGCGCGTTATCCATGCCTCGCAACCGTCCGCGCTGCTACCTTGCGCCCCTGTTGCTAGTTTGGGCTCGCGGTACCCCCCTACACTTAACCACTGACAACGCTCTCCTCAGGCCCTACTGGTTCCCGTCCCTGTTGCTTTGCTGCTCTGCGAACTCCCTTTCCCCCCTTCTACGCGACGTAGAGCGAGGCTGCGAAGATGACGTCCCTCTTGATTGCGGCGCTGGCCGCCGCCATTAGCTGGAACAGCGCGGTGTTGCCCATCACGCGGGCAGCGTCCTGTGTGTAGGGAATGGGGGGAGGCAGGGCGTGTGTTGTGTACTAACAGGAGCTGGCGGCCGCCATGAGCTGGAACAGGCCCATGTTGCCCGGTAAAGCAGGGTTTATTGTGTTCACTGTAAGGTTTAAATCTGCTTACGCATGTTACTAAAAGTGTGTACGCAAATGTTGCGGGCAGCGTCCTTCCGTTCCGGAAGACAGGAGGCAGAGTGTCCGGTGTGCGTTGATAGACAGGCAAGGCAGGAAGAAAGCAAAGGTAGCCTTTGGGTAGAGGATGAGACCGGCAGGTGGCAGGGGCCCAGGGATGTGGCACGCATTGTGCAAGAGGGAAACATATACCGGTAGGTGAGTGTATGGAGCGCGGAGGGCGAGACAGCTCAAGAGGTTCAGCAGCAGCAGTCGGCGCTCCCGTGGGGCTCCCGTGGTAGGTTCAGCAGCAATACGGCAGGCTCTCCCGTGGGGCTCCCGGCAGTGGCATGTCCGTACACCAGCCCGCTGTGACCACAGGAAACGCGCAAGTCGTGCACCCCGTGTATTAGTCGATACCGCACATTCCCCCTCCCCATGGGCCCACCTGCAGCTCCCTGCACGCCTGGTCCAGCCGCACCATGGCCCTCACGATGGAGCCCTCCATCACGTCAGTCAGCTGAGTGATGTCGGCGAAGGGCGTGCCGCGGGCCCACTCGTACACCACCTGGTGGAAGAGGGGAACAAAGTTACTACAGAAAGGGGTATGGTAACGCCGTAGTGGAGTATTGTCGGAGAAGGGAGTGCCATTTACGCGCCCATTCGTACACCACCTGGTACACGGGAAGGCATGGGTGCAGAGGTGGGGGCCACGGAGAAGGACGGTGTCGCGGGTTGTTGCAGTGTTCCTGCCTAGGAATTGCCGGTATGTGCAGTACACGGAACACAGTGTCTGTTAGAGCGCCAGCGCCCGCAGCGAGCTACCGTGGCCCACTTGCGTGCGCCTAGACACTTGCGTGTCGCCTCGCAACTCCCATGGCGCCCCACCTCACCGCAGCGCGCCTCCTTTGTCTCCCCGCCCCCAGACGGCAAGTATTATTATGTTGCGAGTTGCGGTCGCGATATGCCTGTCACCCACCTCCATGAGGCCGCAGTGCAGCACCTCGGCGCAGTGCGCCTCCGGCTCCACGTCCAGCCCCGCCTCCCGCTGCAGGGCGGCGGTGGAGGCGGTGAGCGACGTCAGGGCGGCGCGCGCCTCCGCCAGGCGGGGGGGTAGCTGCGGCTCCACCTCGGACTTCTCCTGCGGGTGGACGAGTGGATTGAAGGGTGGACGGCGGATTTGGGGTGAGGGTCCTGCCGTACGCCGTGGGCACGTGTTGCGGGTTGGGAGGGCTCACTGCGCAGCGGGTAGCGCTAGATGTCAGGTGTGGTGTGCATCATGTTCAGGCATGCCGCACTCAGGACCCGGCGCAACACACTGACCACACGTACCGTACATCCCCGCTCCCACCTTGTACTGCTTGTTTGCACCTTGGCCCCCCTCCTGCCACACATGTTACTAGTATTTTGTTTCCCCGCCTCCTACCCCCAGCCCCCTCCCGCCCCACCCCACCTGGAACACCAGTGCGCTCATGAGCGCCACCGCCTCCTCAGGGCTGAGCTCCCCCAGCAGACCACTGAACACTGCCTCCGTGGCAACCAGCTCGTCCTGAGGGGAGGAGGAAAGAGCGACAAACGGAATTGGGGGGTTTGGGGGTTGGGGGAAGGCCATTAAGTGTACTCTGTGATGTCCGCTGAAAACCGCCTCTATGAGGCAACCAGCTCGTCCTGACGGGAACAAGAAGGGAAGGGGGAGCTTGGAGTAATACGATATACGATATTCGATATGCGATGTGCATGATGACCTCAAGCGTTGATGTCCGGTCAAATTCGACTCAATGGGGCCTTGGGACCGCCAGGCACGGTGCAGCAGGCAATCAGAAGAGCGGCACGTCCCATGGCGGCACAGGCGCATGCTCACATGCAGAACCCTGTAATACATCTCAACTCAGCTCCCCCATCAGTGGTCTTTGCCGCTTTGCGATGACCCCTTCCCCGCCTGCTACGAACGGCCTGTCACACGGCACAGCCACGCCAACTGGCCCTTGCGAGCACCGCCATTCTCTCGTCCTCCCATCCACGCCCCCCCCCCCCCCCCCCCCCCCCCCCCCACCCCCCCCACCCTCCCCCCCTCCCCCCCCCCCCCCCCCCCCCCCCCTCCTCCCCCCCCCTCCCTCCCCCCCCCGCCCCCCCGCCCACCCT
>VFQN01007916.1_pt1 | contig 11119 bp, 14 predicted proteins | sample 3512371 | NCBI WGS metagenome assembly VFQN01 (sample SAMN10412370, study PRJNA504923) | tailings metagenome | isolation source: Replicate 2 from Balatoc abandoned mine | place: Philippines: Itogon, Benguet | collected 2017-08-28 | reverse complement strand
GGTGCACTGGGTGGCGCCGCCGCTGCTGCTGCTGCCTGAGGAGGCTGCTGGGGAGCTGTGCGGCCTGTGGGAGCAGATGAAGAGGGAGCAGGAGGAGGAGGAGAGGGAGCAGCAGCAGCAGCAGCAGGGGCAAGACCAGGAGCCACCGGGACAGACCGTGCCAGACGGTTTGCTGCCGCATGCCGCCTCCCCCACGGCCCCCGCGGCGGCCGTTGCCGGCGTCGAGCAGGAGGCCTCCCTGTGGTGGTCCCACATGGCCCCGCTGATGGGGGACCTGGCCTACGCGCTGTCTGCGTGGCACGGCCAGGACCAGGAGTCGGAGGACGTCACATGCCAGCTGCTGGACTTCCTCTGCAGCAACGGCCTCCACCGCACAGCGGCCCTGCTGCAGCAGACCGCGTCGTGCAACGGTCCCGGAACTGCAGGGGTGGTCCCCTCGTCCACTTACTCCGTACCCACTCTTGACGCCTCCGCCACCGCCGGTGCCGCCGCCGCTCCTGCCGCCGCTGCCCTTGCCGCCGCCGCCACTCCCGCCGCCGCCGCTCCCGCCGCCGCCGCCGGCCTGCCCGAGCCTACGGCGCTGCGTGCGCTGCAGCTGGAGCTGGGTCTGCGCCGCTGGCCGCCGGGCCAGGAGGCGGCGTACCGGGCGTACGTGCGGCAGCGCGCCTCGCCCCCACTGCTGACGCTGGTGGATGTGGCGTTGTCCGTCATCATGGTGGTGCGCAGCGCGCTGGGGCGGCTGCCGGCGGGTGCCTTGGTCACTGCCCTGCTGTCCACGTGGGTGGGCGTGGCGGAGGTGACGGTGTGGGCGTGGGCGCCAAGCGGCACGCGGCGGGGCGGAGGCAGGGACGGCGGCGGTGGTGGTGGCGGGTTCTGGCGGCGGCTGCGCGAGGTGGGTTATCGGTTCGCGTTTCTGGGAACACAGCTTGAACGGACATACCGGTAGGTTTTCATGAAGAGCGTCCCAACAAGTGACGGAAACACAAGCAGTCAAGCCACTGCGGATGCACCACGCACCAAAAGAGATTTGCTTGTTTCAATGCCACTGCGGGTGCTACTACCTTTCCTCGCTGCTAACGTCGCCTCATCGCTGTGGCAAATCCGACTGGCCTATGCCGCTGTGCACCCACTCGCCTTCCGTTCCCCGCGCCCGCGCCCCCGCCCACCCCCTGCGCGCAGCCTTCACCGCAGGACGTGGTGCTGTGGCACTGCGGCTCACACATGCTGGCCAAGCTGCTGTGCGCGTTGGGTGTCAGCGCGCCGCCCGGCATCGAAGCGTACGTGTGCGGCCCGGGCGCGCTGGTGTACGAGGGACTGTTGATGCCCGTTTGCAAGTTGGTGAGTGGCGTGTGCGGTGTGCGTGGTGTGGTGCGGTGTATGAGCAAATGGACTGCAGTCCTCAAAGAGCTGCTGCGTCGAGTGCCGGTCAGAACAAACAGCGGGTAACGGCTGCGGGTGCGACTGGCGTAGCAGCGCGGGCTTGGAAGTTGGGAAAGCAGGCGGAAGCACCTACATACAGAATTGCGCTTCTTGTCGCGTCAATACCGTGTCCCAGGGGTTGGTTGGCGTTCGTTGGACAACATTCCTGCGTAGTCCATGCACTCCATGCGAGGAGGATCCTTGAGTTGGCTACCTCGCACGAGCGCTCGTGCACCTCGCAAGGGCCCTGAACTGCCCCGCCTGCCGCCCCTTTGCAGATGCCCTTCCGCGTGGCGCTACCCCTATCCTTCATCCGGACCGTCCTCAACGCTGGCATGATTTACACGGTGCGACCAACCCCTTACACCAACAACCTCGTCATTGTATGCTTGCCCCTAATGAATAGCAGACCTGCGCCATTTGCGTTGAATTCCCCGCCTGCACACTGATAGTGTACTGCTTATCCGGCATGCCCGCCTGAGGCGTTATGCTGTTGGCATCACCTTGCAACACACGCAGGTGGGGCGCCGCAGCGTGCTGTTCGCGTGCAGCTGGGCGCTCCTGGTGAGCTGTGTGGAGCTGACCACCACGCTGGCCATGCACACGTGGCTGAGGCGTGGCTTCCTGGCGCGCCGCCGTAAGAAGTTGGACTGAAGGGCAGAGAGAAGGCTCGAGCGCCAGGACGCGCCGTTACACCAACTGGCAGCTAGCAGGTGCGGCCATAGTAGGCCTGCCCCCACGGGCCCCGCGGCGGCCGTTGCCGGCGTCGAGCAGGAGTCCTCCCTGTGGTGGTCCCACATGGCCCCGCTGATGGGGGACCTGGCCTACGCGCTGAAGGACGGGGCGGGCCAGGACCAGGAGTCGGCGGACGTCACATGCCAGCTCCTGACTTTCCTTTGCAGCAACTGCCTTCACCGCACAGCGGCCCTACTTCTTCTGCCGCCCTCATGCTGCAACAGCCCCGATGCCGCAGTGATCCTGTCGTACTCATCGGGCGGCACATTTGTTTTGCTGACCACCCACTCTGTGTTGGCGGGCACTGCTGCCCGTCGCTACCCTACGGCGCTGCGGTAACAGACTTCACGAGCACCACCAGCGACTCCGTGCTTGCCACCACCACCGCCGCCACCACCACCAACAGCATGAACACGGCCGCACCAACGGGCCTAAGTGCCGGCCCCCTAAGCTGCCGCCAACTTCTCACCCTCGTCCAGCGGCTGCCGCTATTGCCCTCCATCGCCCCTTCTCCCCGCCCGCCCTGGAGCTGTCGTACCGGGCCTGGTGGCTGGCGGGCCTGGCGGCGGCGGCGCCGTACGTGCTGCTGGCGACGGCGCAGCCCCTGCTGCTGGGCTTGGGCAGGACAGCGGCGCAGCAAGGAATGCGGCAGTCTCTGATAATGGCGCCCTTGGCAGTCCTCAATTGGTTGTCTGACTCGGCCACTAATTTGGCGCTTCTGACACTCCCTCACAGCAACAGCTGCCGCTGTGACGGCCGCAGCGGCCGTAGCGTGGCCAGTATGCCACCGGGGCCGGAAGCACCTGTCGACGCCGCCGCCATCGCCGCCGCGACCGCCGCCACCACGGCCGCCGCCACCACCGCCGCAGCCCGGCGGTACACCCTCTCCGGAGTGCTCCTGGGTCCCGTCATTTTCGTCGCAGCCTCCGTCGCCGTTCACCTGGGGTGGATGCCATATTTTGTTAGCTACGTGGGCAACTCCCGCATCGTGACGCTGTCGTTCGTCCAGCGTTCACTGATCCTTCCGACCGTGCAGCGTCTGCCCCTACGACACGTGCTGGCGGCGTCTCCGCTGCTGGCGATGGGCGAGGCGCTGCAGCTGGCGGCGCTGCAGCCCACGTGGGGGTGGCGGCGCGTGACGGCGTACGTGGCGGCACGGCGGCTGGTGGCGGCGGCAGTGGCGGCGGCGTGGGAGGTCCTCGCGAGGCGGAGGTTTGCGGCGCTGATGGGGCGGCGGCGGCAGGGGGAGGCGGGTAGAAATGGTGGCGGCGGTGGTGGCGGCGGAAGGGTGAAGAAGGTATAACGACGAGCAAGAAGGCGTGAAGGTCAAGAGCGGTTTGGCTGTTGCCGTCGCGTGCTGTCCGTTGCTGCGTGCCGCGCATGTACGTGAGTCCGACGTCGGTACAATCGGTAGCCATTAGCAGACAGGGCGCGGTAGGTGCACATACGGTACAGCAGGGATGTGCGTCGGTTCTTAACCAAGCAAGTTACCAGTACCGATGCCACGAAGCCACGAAGCGTTTTATACAGACGTCGAGTTCCTCACCATGTTCCGTGATAGCCCTGCTTCCTGGCCATGCCTGTCTTTTGGCAGCTTTGCTGCAGGCCTGCGCACGAACGCCACAGTCATGTTGTAGTCTCACGCGCGCAAGGAGGTATTGTTCCAAGTAGTTGCCAGGACGTTGCAGTTTGTTAACTTAAGAAGACTGCCCGCGCTACTTGCGGTGGACCGGCAGTTGGCTGCCCCACGGAGGCGGTGTTATTGTACATGCTCCTGGGCCAGCAGGTGGATTGCTCTGACGCTTACCACTTTGCAAACACACTGCGGCTGCGGGCGTCGAGGGTTATACTCCGTCAATGATGCATAGTTGTGCTTAGGAAGGCAGTCCTGTACTGGAACGGACCGGCATTACCCGCTAGCTGTTTCGCAACCATGACTGGGCCTGGTTTCAGGTCCTGGTACTGTGTGCAGCGCAATGCACTGGAGAGATGGATTACGGTACATATGCTGGATGGATAAGGTTGCCATTAGGTCGTTTTCGTTCGTGTCTGCCCAAGGCAACACCAGGGCCCTGGGCACGGCTGACAAATGCAGGAAGGCGGCGGCACGTTTGTCAGCATGTTCCCTACCACAGCTCGTCAGGACGCAAAGGTGGTACGTTTGTCAGTGTCCACTAGGCATTTTGGATCAGTCGATCATCAAAGCCGTGCCACTAGGCATGCGCTCCCTGCTTCGCCCTGCGTCGTCCTGTTGCCGGTTTGTTACTGGCAAATGCTGCCCCGCCGGGCCCCGCCATGGTTAACAGCAGCATGATACATAGTGGCGTCTTTGGTAACCATGTTCATTGGCCATGGTGGTAGGGGAAAGTGAGTGGGTATCTGCAGGCATATGTATGGTTTGAAAAGCAGAGCCCTCCAGCTGTGGCTGGCTGGGCACCCGTCGAGGAAGGGACGCTCTTCATCAGGAGAGTGACCTCAACGTTGTTGACGGGCACTTCACCATTTCAGGCCGCGCCAGTGGTGCCTCTTTGCCGGTACCACGTCCAGTCGGGAGGAAGGGAGCAGGTACATGCGCGCCACATACAAATCCCTGGTCTCACCACACGCACTTTTGAGTGCAGAAGACCGCAGAGCACGCGTCAACTGGCGTTACAGCACTGCCGAACAGACCGCTGTGCAGCTGCCTTATTCAAGTTCAGCCATGCCGCAATTACCATCTCAACACAGCCACGCACGGCCGAGTGCTATGCTAGTACACATACGCGCCGACAGGATGTGCGGTCGTTTCATTGTGCCTGTTGCCTAGCTAGCGGCCTAGTGCTTTCCACCGTGACTCGCCTGAGTGCCCATTGCACGCAATGCAAGGCCCGGGCCTTAACAACTGCCCTGCACTGCAGACGGCTGATGCTACCACGCGTACCCTCCGCATCACACCGATTTGACCCCGCCGCTGCTACCGCCGCCACTGCCACGACGATCCTCACTAGCCGCACGGCCGCCGCCGCCCGCCTCCCCCTCCCGCCGCCGCCCCACCAGCGCCGCAAACCTCCGCCTCGCACGGACCTCCCACCCCGCCGCCACCATCGCCGCCACCAGCCGCCATGCCGCCACGTAGCCCGCCACGCGCCGCCACCCCCACGAGGGCCGCAGCTCCACCAGCTGCAGCGCCTCGCCCGCCGCCAGCAGCGGAGACGCCGCCAGCACGTGCCGTAGGGGCAGACGCTGCACGCTGGGAAGGATCAGCGATTGGTGCAGACACGCGAACAGCAGAGCGCGGTCACGTCCAACAAAGCTATCGAAGTGCGGCAACAGCCCCACGGCGACAGCAAGCGATGTTGCGACCGCCAGGCTAGGCCCGAGCACCACCCCGGCGAGGATGTAGCGCCGAACCACGGCGGTGACGGAGGACTCAGCCGCCGGCGGCAGTCCGACGGTGCTGCCGCGACTGCCGCCGGTAAGAACTGCAAAATAACAAAGCAACACCAGGGTCGAAGCTGACTCGGAGACCCAGTCCAGGACTGCCACTGGCGATGTCACCAGGGCCTGCCGCATCCCGTGCTGTGCGGCCATCTTGGCCAAACCCAGCAGCAGGGGCTGCGCCGTCACCAGCAGCATGTACTTCGCCGCCGCCGCCAGGCCCGCATACCGCCACGCCTTGTACGACAGCTCCAGGGCGGGCGGGGAGAAAGGGGCGATGGAGAGCAGTAGCGGCAGCCCGCGGATGAGGCCAAGGACGGCGGAAATCAGCTGAATTGCAAGGGGCCTTGTCGCAGGTGCGTTACCGGCAGGGCTGGTGGAGGAGGTTGAAGTCATAAGCTGTGGGCTTTCGGAGCGCTCAGGGGACGGCAGCTGGCCAGCAGCGCCGCTGCCGTACGCATTGTTGTACAGCGTCAGGGGCAGGGGTAGGTTCCGCTGCTGCAGCATGGCGGCTGTGTGCCGCATGCCGTTGTCGTGCAGGAAGGTCAGCAGGTGGGGAAGCACCGCCTCCCGCTCCTCCCCCTGGCCGTGCCACGCAGACAGCGCGTAGGCCAGGTCACCCATGAGCGGGGCCATGTGGGACCACCACAGCTCTGACTCCTGCTCAACGCCGGCGAGGGACGCCGCAAGGCCCGTGGGGGAGGCCGCATGCGGTAGTAAACCGTCTGGCACGTCCTGCCCTGGCTGCTCCTGGTCCTGCCACTCCTGCTGCTCCCTCTCCTCCTCCTTCTCCCGCTGCATCTGCTCCCACAGGCCGCACACCTCCCCAGCAGCCTCCTCAGGCAGCAGCAGCAGCGGCGGCGCCACCCAGTGCACCAGGGGAGGGGGACGCCGGCCCTCCTGCTGCCCCGACTCTGTGCCCTGTGCCACGTGCATTGGGCCCACCAGCATGACCCGTAGCACGCCTCCGCCACCTGGCAGCCCTGCTCCCTCCCCCTCCCCCGCCCCCTCGACCGCCTCCGCCACCTCCCCCGGCCCCAGCTCCACCTCCACCTCCTGCACACCACCTTGAAGCGCCACAGCCACCTCCCGCAGCAGCACGGCACGGGGCGGCACGGTGCCGCCAGCCCCCTGCCGCTCCGCCAGCACCAGCACACGCGCTGGCTGCGGGGCGGGGCTGTGCAGCAGCAGCCGCACCGCCACAGGGCCGGACGCAGCTGCCCCGGCGGCGGGGAGGGAGGCGGCGGGCGGGTCCACCTTGAGCAGGCGAGCCGCACCGCTGCCGCCGTTAGGCCTGTGAGGAAGTGCTACTTCTGCTTGGCCTGCATGCGCCTCCTCCTCCTCCTGCTTCTTCTCCCCCAGCTCCTCACCCTCGTGCTGAAGGCGCCCACCCTCAATTGTACCGTGCGCCACCGCCACCGCCTGCCCCACCTGCACCGACACGCCCCTCACGCCGCCTACCCTAGCCCCCGCCAGCCCCGGGCCCCCTAGGCGGCCCGCCAGCCTCTGCAGCAGGCGCTGGGCCGCCACGGCGTCACTGACTCCCTCCGCCATGGGCCCCTCCGGCACCCAGCCCCACAGCACCACCTGCACGCAGCCGCGGATCACCGAGGAGTGCAGAATTGGCGCTGCAGCAGCTGCTGCTGGCGCCGCAGCCTTAGCTGCGCGCAACCGCGTGGTGCCCTCCGCCGGAAATCCTAGCCCATCAGGTGCTGACGGGGCGGGACCTGCCGGCTCTGCCGCCGCAGCAGCCATGCACTGCTCCCGTACCACATCGTAAAGCACGGACGCAAGGTGGCACCCGTATTCCTCAAAACTTCCCGGGTGCTGCTCGACCTGGGCGGAGGAAGCGGCGGCGAGTATGGCGTCCACAATTAGGCCATCCCGAACTGTATAGAAATAACTTGAAATTGTGGGCTTGAAGATAAATGCAGCCGTAGCATGGCGTACAGGCTAACACAGCCAGCAAGACACCACAGTGCATACATGTTGCACTGACTGACCGCCGGCGCGTTGGCCTTGTGCCTGCGACCACACCACAGGGACACGCTAGGGCACGCAGGGGTCCCCTTTCAGTCCTTCCAGACGCGATCGCAGGGGCTGTTGTGCCGTTCTCACCTTGAGCGACACCATCACGCTCGTCCTTGGGCTGCGGTACCGGACGCTCGCGGCGGCGGCGCCTACAGCACCTTGGGCCTCCCCAGGGCGCGAGCTGCCTGGCCCCGCACTGCCGCCCCCAACTGCAGCAGGGACGCGGGCAGGCAGCGCACCACCGGGGGCCCTGTCGGCCCCGACGTTTGTCCCGCCCGGCCGCGTGGCATGGCCAAACCAGCTGTGCCGACGGAGCAGAGAAAGGGGCGCTGCTGCTGATAAGCTGGTGCTCCGCAGGGTCCGTTGCTGGTGCTCTCTGACAGCATACCGTACGGCATGTACCTGCTGCTGCTCCTCCCGCCCCCATGGCTGGCTACCCCAGTCCTGGCACAGCTCGGCGTGCTGCCTCCTCAGCCTCCTCTCCACCGCCCACGACAGCCACACCGGCCACGCCACCATGGCCAGGCCCAGCAGCACCTGCAGCGCCAGCGGACGGCACGGCAGCAGCGCGGAGTGCTCGGGGCGCAGGCCGCACTGGAGGGGGACGGGGGAGGTGGAGACCAACTCCACATCACTAACGGGGCCAGCGTAGAGCTGCAGCTGCTGTCGCTGCATGGTGACGATGGTGGGCGCCACAAGGTAGGCCAGCAGGAACACCCCCGCAGTTTGCGCCAGGGCGTGGAGTGTCGCGCCAGGAAGGAGCACCTGGACGGGGCAGAGCAATTCGTACGTAAGAACACCGTTGCCCGCAAGCGGAGACTCAGCAAAAAGTGCAATACCACTGGCTAGCGGGGCAAGGCAACAGGAGTTGGTAGCGGGGTAGTACCGGTGTATGGAAGACCTGTATGGGGTGTAACAGTCGCGCCCTGGAAGTTTCTGCAGAGAAACTCTCGGGACAGTATCCACAGAAGGTGAGTACATACCGTAGCGCCGACGTCGACGCACCTTTGCAAACTGGTCGTACACGCTGAGCGCCAGTGCGTTGGCCAGGGGCCTGCTGCTGGCGCTGACCACGTAGCCCGCCCACGTGTGCGTGGGCCAGGCGGCGGGCGGCAGCAGCAGGAAGGTGCACGCCAGCGCGCAGCGGCCCAGTAGGGTGACAGTGGACAGGAACGTCAGACGATGCCTGCAGGGTGTCAGGGTGTTCTGGAGTGTAGTCTGCGCACAAGTATTGCGGCAGGTTCCGGAGCGTCGTGCATGTGTGAAGAGCATAATCATTGTGTAACTACGGAATCATTTTCCCATGGCTCCGGCCTGTTCCAGCCATTGGATGCCGGTAGTGCTCCAGAAGACACAGCAGGAGCAGGAGTGGTGCTGGAGCGCTGCCCCTCAGCCATTTGGAGGCTGCCATAGATAGGATAGATGCCGTCATTTGGTTTGCACACTCACCTCCTCCACCAGGCCCACACGCGGCCGCTCCTGGGGCTCACGGCCACCAGCAGCAGCGTGCAGGGTAAGACCACGTTGATGACGTTGAGCAGCAGCCCCGCCCAGTCGCCATTGCGGGCAGGGCGCGCAAGCACGTACCACACCAGGTGGCGAGCCACGTGCAGCACCTGCACGCAGCCGTGAACATTGACAAACCAGTATGGCGTTTGGCGAGGGGCACCTGCACGCGCCACGGAAAGCGTATTGCGTACGTAGCTAAAGTACGCCAGGCGCGCACCGCGGGCGGCCCAACCGCGTGGTAGGCAATGCTGCTCTATGGTGACTTAACCTGCACAGCTGCGTTGGCTCCAAAGGGGAAGTTGCCGCGCGCCTCCCACGGCGGTGGCCCCGCGCACGCGAACCCTGCCCCGGGCCCTGCCGCGGCCTGGCCCGGGCCCCCACCGACCCGTGGGTCAAGGGAACGCGCGATGGAGCTCAGCATCATCAGCGGAGCTGACAGCGCAAGGCTGAGGTCTCCCGCAAAATGCACATCTGCGGTGATAGTAGCGCAGGAAGGTCTCAGTGGTGTAAGGTGGTTGGCCCCGCTGGCACTCCAAGGCTGCGCCTGAACGTGCAGCGTGCGTCCCTTGGAGCCCACAACGGCAAGCAGGTACCTCGGCCTATGAGTCACGTGCAAGTACTGGCATGTACCTGCTACGTAAGCGGCAAACGACGGTGGCGGCGCCTCGGCCGCTGTTTCGTTCCGTGTGCCGGCCTTTCCGCTGGCCGCTCGAACACCTCCCACATCAACCTTCTGCATCTTCATGTCTGTGCTCATCTATCCTTTTATTGCGAATTGAATGAGGATCGTTGCAGGAGGTCTCGGACTTGATAAGCAAATCAGGGACCAATGCACGGTTCACAGTTCCATACCGAAAGCTCCCTAACAACGACGACAGCAATTAAAAGTACTGAAACAAGAACAATCGCGCCAGCCAGCCAAGGCCAAATGCTTGTGGTGATGACTCACCCGGTGGCACCGGGGGAGGTCCCCTGGGTGGCAGCTCACTAGATTGCCGAGTGTGAGACGAAAAGGGCAAGGGCAGTTCCATGCGGCGGCTGTTGGGCATCCTCCCCACGGGTGCTCACCTCAGTTGCATGCGGCGACACTGCCCACCGTCAACATACAGCAGCAGCGTGAGAGGTCGTGCACTAGCCGCCGTACGACAGAGCGGCATCATGGATAGCAGCATAGCACAATTGTGTACTGAACTGTCATGTGTCAGCATGGTAAGCCCTGCGACTTGCTACGCCCTCAACCGTGCGCTAACCATGCGCCATTTCGAGCCCCGCGAGACAACGTCGTGCTCCTTTGCCGCGCCCCTGCTACACAGCCCTCCCTGCCACCAGCACCCCTGCACACCTTCCTAACATCCAACCCACGCCATTGGAGCATCGCAACCCCACCTCCGCTTCTAGTAGACAACTAGTACACTTGCTCACACCCATGCCCACACTCACTCCAGTACGCCGTGCTGTATAAGGCGCAGCTTGACATCGTTGTAGTGCAAAAGTCCGTCTTCTTCAGGTGGTGCGTCCTGGCCGGCCCTTCCACCGCGTCCCCTTCCCTGCTGGTCTGGGGCTCGCACGCGCGAAGTGCCCATCGAAGCATATCAACCCAGGATATCAACCCCACCCACCAAGTAAATGTACGCTTCTTCACACCCACACTCACAATGTGATGTGCTGCGTGAGGCGCACCTTGACATTGGTGAGTGCGAGTAGTCCGTCTTCGTGAAATGGTGCGCCGGCCCTCCGTGCTCCGCCGCCTCCCCTCCCCGGCTGGCCTCCCCTAACTGGTCTGTGAAGGTGCTATTCGGCACACGCATAGTGCTCTCCGCATAGTGCAGCCCTGGTTCAACCTCCACCCCGTGTCCATTGAGCGCTTCGTGGACTGCAAGCTTGCGTACTCGGCTTGCCGCTCGTTTAGTTGTGGCCCCTGGCGCCCAGACCCCGGCCCGTCGTTGCTACTTTTTTTTTTTTTTTTTTTTTTTCAGGAGAAGGGTTATGGGAGTATCGGAGACCTATT
>VFQN01007872.1_pt1 | contig 11119 bp, 6 predicted proteins | sample 3512371 | NCBI WGS metagenome assembly VFQN01 (sample SAMN10412370, study PRJNA504923) | tailings metagenome | isolation source: Replicate 2 from Balatoc abandoned mine | place: Philippines: Itogon, Benguet | collected 2017-08-28 | reverse complement strand
TAACGAAGGTTTTAACTATTATGTTCGTGATGAATTTATTTCTGACAATCCTGTGGTTCCAGATTCGCGTCGTCGCTCATCAATGATTACAATTTTATCACAAAGTCATGAAAGTGGCGCGAGTACGCAGAGTGGCAACAATTTACAAAGTTCAAGTGATATCAATCCTTAGGAACGAGTTCGCAACCGTGTTATGAATAAATATCTTCCTTCTGATGTGAGATTAGATATTAGTTTAGATGAGAATAGCGATACAGTCTTTGCTGAGGCCAATCCAATGAAGTTGACTCGATCTCCATCAGAAATTCTGTTATGACTGAGGAAATTGTGAATCAAGTGATGCATGATGTGAGCCAGTCAGAAGTTAAAGAGTTGAATAAAGAAGAGATTAAGACGTCTTTCGAGCCAGTAGGCCCTGCCAGACTCGTTGCGCCATTGCAAATTAGGTCACCACTCTTACTCGCGAGACCTACTCGATCAAATACCTCCTCCGCTTCCGGCACCCCAGCAGCAGCTTCAATCCCAGTTGAAAAGGAAAAGGAAGAGAAGAAAAACAGAGAAGCCGAAGTTGACATGAAACATCAGTCTGAAAGCAAAGTAGTTGAATCATTTGAGTCTCCTAAAAGTAAGATCCAGGAAAAAGTCAAGAAGCCTGAACTCACCATCGAAGTTCCCATTCCTGTAGAGACAGCTATTGAACCAATCTCCTTGCCAGCACCAGTGGTACCTCTGCCTGAAGTTAGCACTGTCCCAGCCACTGTCGTCACCGAGGTTTCAGTTTCGAAGGATACCCCAATCAAGGTTGAAAATTCACCGGCCTCTACTCCAGTTAAATCCTCTAAAGTGGCTGCATCTCCTCTCCTTCGACCGACATCATTTAAAAACAGTATTGAGAAAATTACCCGAAAGATCTCAAGCAAAGATGTGTCTAAAATCAGTGAGCAATCCAAAGTACAAGAAGAAAAGAAAGAAGAACCTTTATCCGCGAAAGAGCGACTTCGACGCAGAATGACATCAAACAAAACCAAGCCGGAGACTCCCAACACCTCATCGTTCAACATATCGACTGAGGGCACAGAGAAAGGTATCACCGACAATGTAGAACTTGAAACAAACACGGGAATTCTGATCAATGAAACTGATGATAACAAAGCCCAATCAACTCCAGTGAAAAAATCAAATTCCATTGATAGTGTTGACAAATCTCCTGTGCAAGTTCAAACAACTGTAATTACGGTTTCATCGCCCAAGCTAAATAATGGTAGCATTAGTCCGCGAAGCAAGAGTCCTTCTTTGTCGCCAAAGCAAAGTTCTTCGAACAACAACAGCCGAGCATCAACTCCTACAACTACCCCAAAGTCTAACAACACCAGTACAGAATTCTCTGTTTCTCCGAAGGCTTCAAAAGTCACTGTCATAGCTGCAGCAGAAGCTGTTGATGTTTCAAAATTAAATGCTAAGGAACGATTAAGATTACGCATGGAAAAGAATAAAACCAAGTAACTTCCATGTAGAATTTCGAAGATTTTGAGTGTTGGCTTCGATTATTTTTTTTCTCTATGGTTGTGTTATCTATATTTTTCTTCATCGTGATTGGAATGAAAGGCCTTCCGACCAGGTCAGTTAGTCAGTTTCAGTGTTCCGCTCCTTGTCTCTTCGAGCAAGGCAAGTGTTCTTTTTTGATTTCAGCTTGGTAAGATTATCCCGCACGTTAGGTAATTGGAATTACAAATAAAAAGCTTTTTTCCTTATAAGCTTTTATTTTGAATAACTTGTTTGTTTTGTTTTAATAAGTTAACTGTACATTCAACCATCTAAAACAAACACCTTGTGCACTTTTCTATCCCCAAGTATTTTGCACGCCCTGAGAAGGAGGCACAGTTGTTACAAACTTCGATGAAAGAGATCTTATTATTCTGATTTTCATCGAGATTTTGAGATTTTTAAGATGAGTTACGACAGTAGACCACTGGTTCAATGGTCCTTTCTACAGTATAAAAAGACTAACAAGACGAATGTGGCTGCACCAACCCCTTGCTTTCTATCAAGCGTCACTCAAATTGGCTCGAAACTTCTGTATTACGGAGGATGTGATTATAATGGAGACGCGTTGAACCAGTTACTATTATATGATACTGTGAATTTTCTTTGGTCTGCTCCTCAGACTCAATTAATAGAGGGCGAGGAAGATCATCCAGGCTGTAGATACGGTCACTCTGCGACATTAATCGAGATGCACCCGCCAAAGATTCTAATCTATGGAGGATTTCTTGGTGGAGGAACCTTTGAATTTGATATTGATGTGGATACAATTGATGATACAGAGACCATGTCAGTAATGCCAAGAGCATTTATGTCATGGAGAAGAAAAGGGAAAAAATCGCAATTAATCGAAGAAGTTGATGATACTATCCACTTGTTAACCCTTCAAGCTGATCGTTGGGTATTCAGTAAACCATTAATTCATGGGAATAAAGAAGCGAAGCCTGCAGCTCGTGCTGAGCATAGTGCTTGTAAGACAGGAGCTAACGAAGTGACGATCTTCGGTGGTTGGGCATCACGACCTCTGAACGACATGTGGACCTTTAATTTTGTGGATTTAGAATGGAAAGTCACTATTTCCTCAGGTATTCTTCCACGCCCTCGCTATCGCCACAGCGCTGAGGTTGTTGGCAACAGTATGTTCATCCTAGGAGGATCGGATAATAACGAAGATATTGCTGAAGAATCTAGAAATCTTTCAATTCATGCTTTAAATTTACAAACTATGCAATGGTCACACCCAACACTACATGGTAGTAATCCATTCCCTAGAAGTGGTCATAGCTCTTCTGTGATAGGAGCGAAATCAATCGTTATCTTCGGAGGGAAGAGAAACCCAACAACCTTCTTAAATGATTTAATACTAATTGATGTTGAAAACTTCATTGGAGTGACAGTCAATTGTGTTGCCAATGCTTTACCTACTCCAATAGGGAATATGAATCTCTCGGCTATCGGCAATAAATGTTTTGTCTTCGGTGGCACTGATCAGAAAGGACTTTGTTATAATGATATTCGTAGTCTTGATATCGGGAGTTATCTCAGTCCTGATGATATTACAGTAAATGAAGGAGCTTCGTCGGATTATTCATTTAAAATCATTATTATTGGAGATTCAGGTAGGGCTCATACAACATGCATCTCACTCTCCTTCTCACTCTCCTTCCATCTCTTCTCTTAGCTGTTGGGAAGTCAGCACTGTTAACTCGATTTTCTGAAGGATCATTTCTGGCAAATCATACCCCAACGATTGCTATTGATTTTAATTCTCGTATGATTCGAGTAGATCAATCTATCTGTAAGCTTGAGATTTGGGACACTGCAGGACAAGAAAGATTCGCGAATATGACAGCGAACTATTAGTAAGCAACTCTCCCTCCTTCATTATCCTTAGCTAATACATCTACTCTAGTCGAGGGGCACAAGGAGCTCTTCTAGTCTATGATATAAGCCAGAGAAGTTCATTCGAGCATGTAAAGACATGGTTTACGAGAGCTAAGCAACTCGGCGGGGAAGACATCATAGCGATTTTAGTGGGAAACAAGATCGATTTACACAGTCAGAGACAAGTCAGCACTTCAGAGGGAGAGACTTTGGCTTTCGATATGGGCATTCCCTTTATTGAAACTTCTGCACTGAACGGGTCGAATGTGGAGAAAGCTTTCGTTTACATGACAAGACATATTAAAAATTATATTGATAAGAAAGGATTGCGAGGGGTGAAGGCAAATACTCTCTCCTCTTCGGGAGGAGTAACTTTATCTACTTCCGAGAAATCAAGTACGGTGAGAGCTTGTTGTGGTTAACAGTTGACAGGTTGTAAGTAATGAGTAAGTAAGTTAGTAGGTAAAGTAAGTCAATTAGTAGAAGTTACAGTACACGATTTCCCCATTTCACATATAGGGTAAAATATTAAAAAGTCCCACTCTTACCATATGAAGATGATTCGAATGAATTAATAAGCCTCTGTGAGAAGGGTAAGTTAAGAAACATGTTGAAAAAGAGAATAATATATGAAGTGATTGTTTACTTAATTATTAACATAAACCAACCCAAAGACTAATTCCATTTTCTATTATATATATTCATCTATATAAATACAACATACTATATTACAATAATGCGAAGCGATGAAAGGTGATGCAATCAACTCCTACAATTAATAACTACGATGAGTCTACTACTCGCTACTGATTAATACTATTTTATGAATTGAATAATATTACGACTAAACTGACTCTTTCTTTACAAAACTATCGTACCCAGGATTCCTAATTAGCACAAGCAACTCACATCCAACAAATGATCAAGGAGGAGGATAGCAGACGCCAAGAGAATAAGACACATAGAGCAAAGCATTAGGAAAGGAGAGTGATGAGAAGACAAATTGCCAGAATACACGAACGCGAACGATCAAGAGAAGTAAAAGAATTGGAGGAAGAAGAAGAAGTTAGAGTGAATATGAAGAAAAGATTGTTTTAATGTTGAAGCGAATCCTCAATCAATCAATACATCACAACACATTAGGAGAACGATTATATACAACAAAGCCAAGAAAACCACCAAAACCTACGATACAACAAACTCAACCAGCATTTCAATACAAGGGATTTCAAATAATAAATGTTTCATAAAATCTTCGAGAAGACGCGATTCTTCTTTAATAAAGTCGATTTGATTTGGCCGCCTCCACCAGCAACGATGGCTTAACACCGCATCCCAAGATTGAACTGTATTCGTCAGATTATGCTTGCCCTTGCCTCTTATTCGATCCATGTGTATTCGACAAGCTTCTCCCAGCGACTGAAAGTCAGAAAAGCTTTTCCAAGCAATAAACTCTCTATCGTCGATGAGTATTCTTAATTTGTACTCTGCGACCTCTGATAGGAAGAATTTCTGAACGAGACGAATACCATCCATCACTATACAAACATTAACTTTTGTACTTGCGGGACCGGTGCTTTCAAAGGAGCGACAACTGACATCAGCATGGAGGTCTCCAAGGAAGCACACCACACTCGAGACATCACGGGAAATAATCTTCTGTGCAATTGGGGAATGAGCGAGGGATTTAGCCGAAGTATATGGAGTTACGAGATTGGGATTATTGGAGAAGCTTTTCTTCGACATACATACGTTATAACAATTCTCGTCCATTGAAGGTGTCGGCTCATCATGGAAGTCATCGTAGTATCCATACTCGTCATCGGTCTCAGCTGAAAAAGATGAACTACTGCTACCGGATGGCGCCAGAACGGAGCAATTTTGAGGGAGCTTAATACTAGGTGGTCGTAAATCCGTCAGACCATCGATCGTTGGGAAATTTCGCTTCATAGGAAAGGAAGAGGGAGGAGACTCGATCCACGCCTCTCGAACAAATAAATCATCTAATTTACTTGTTGAAACTTTTCTAACTTTCATCGCCATTATCTTAAAAGCAAAACTCGAATATGATAAAAAATAATGAAAGATGAGAAGATTCAATTAGTCAAATAAATCAAACAGATGATTGATTGACTTCAATTTAACGCGTTCGTATGCGCATTAGACCTCGCATGGCATCATTCTCTCTCCTTCGATCTCTGTTGTTCGTGTGTATCGTTGTTTTAGTGTGATGTGTGATGATTGATGATGATCTGTGTGATGTGTTTACCTCTATTAGTTAGATATTTCGAGATAAAGAGAGCGCCGTAGTGAGAGATGTCAGCAGCGCAAAATTCGTTTTGGCGAAATTCAATGGCGCCTATCCCTGTCGTTGAAGTGCGCTGTAACGTGAACAACATCTTCTTCCTCAAAAAGGAAGTGCAACAGCCACTACCTCGAACTTCAAATTTCCCGAAACTCGAAAAAGAAAATCAAAAAATTGTCTAATTTTACGCTGCAACAACGAACTGTTAAAAAGTTACAATAAGAAGAATGTCACACTGTGATAGAGGATATGCAATATGAACAAAATAATATGTACAAGTGGAAGCAGACTATTGTTAATCATTCTCCTTCTCATAGGCAGTCACCGCCTCTTCAATTAGTTCCTCTCCAACTTTCAGTAGTTTCGACAGATAAGATCCATATATTCGATTACCTTCAAAAAGACGACTCTTTCTAATTACTTGAACGCTATTCGAGACAGGGATTATAATAGGTGATCCTGCCTCGACTAAAGGTTGAGCACGTCGAACAATAATACGTAAAAGAGGGTTTGCCTTAACGACAGAAAAATTAACAAGACTCTTTGTAAAAGAAAGCATCATATGCTGTTGCTGTTGAACGTTTTGGTTCAAAGCGCGATACTGCACCCAAAGAGTTGATATGAGTTGTTGAGAAACAAGTAAGAACTGATCTAAACTTCCTTCAATCAATCGATCGACAATCGTATCCAAATGCTGAAGAAAATCCGTGAGAAGCTTATCCATGAGCTTAAAGAATTCCACAGATAGATCAACGATAACCATGAAGATAAATTTGCTTGCAGCAGAAAGAAAGTCAGTGATCGAGTGAAGTAGTTCTATCGCCGTGGAGGTTGATTCAGATTCTAGGATACGCTCTAAAGAATTTTTAAATGCTTGATAGATTTGAACACTTTGTAGCTTCCAAATCCTTTTTCTATTCTGTCGCTGATGTAATTTCTTCTTCCCTTCCGCGAGATTGTGCTCTGGTGACATCATCTCTAACATTTTATCAAACTGATTTTCCCTACGAATTTGTTCTTCTTCAATCTGAATTAAATTATCATTTTTATTAATCTCTTCGATCTTGTTGTCATTCTCATCAGATATATCTTCGCGATTGATTGGTTGTTCTTCTAGTTGAGAATCAAAACTAGCGAATAACAGCTCATCAGTGAGATGAGTATCATCAATTACATTGAAAAGAATATCCAGTTCTATACCATCTTCAATAATTGTTAGAGGGGATGGCATCATTCGATCTAAACAAATTATGGGTATTTTGAGTTTATCGAGGAAAGTGATTTCATTCTCGCTGTTCTTTGTCATCAACACAACTTCGATCTCATCATCAACCTTAAAATTCCCAAGAACTTCATTGGCTGATGCCTTCTCTTTACTTGCCCCTGTCTCAACTTCTGTTATAAATAGTTCGTGACCGCTTGAAGTAAATTGTATAACAAAAGATGTCTTGCTCTGATTCTCCTGCTTCTCAATCTCCACTGCTGATACTAAATTAAAACATGGAATTTAGCACTATTTCAAACAAAAATCAAATGCTTACCAAAGACAGAAATGAGAACATAAGGATCAGTTTCTTCTTCTTTCATTGCACTCATCTCGTTTGATCAATTTGAACTTTGTGCACTTTCTTCTTTCGCACAATATCTTATAAAAGAACCCAAATTGAAGAAAGATGTTGTTTGTCTTGCTCTTTTGCGTTATTGGCTTTTCGAATGCGTTTGCCTCCCAAGCGTATGATAAGGTCAATTCATTTATTGCTACAGGGGGTCTTGCTTATGGATACGGAGGGATTAACCCTGGAGCTCAATATCCCTTCGGAGCATTGCGACTCGGCCCTGATACCACTTATTCCGTGGGTGACATTAGTTGGAGACATTTTTCTGGTTACCATTACCAAGATACTCACATTCGAGCCTTTTCTCATTTACATTTAGTTGGGGGAGGTGTGAATGATCTTGGATCGGTTGGTGTAATGCCATTCTCGGCCACAAAGAAACTCGAAAACGTTACTCATGATTGGTGGTGGTCAGAGTTTTCGAAGTCTACCGAAACAGCTTCTCCAGGGTTTTATTCTGTCTATTTAGATGGTCCAAAAGTGAAAGCGGAGATGATGGCGATAGGAACTTTGGCTGGTGTGCATCGCTACACTTGGAACACTCCTTCCTCTGGCACCGTCAAGCCATCTATCGTCATTGATATGTGTCATGATTCAAAAATTGAGTATGGTTCATCAAAAAACCGCTGTTTAGATGCCTCACTGACGGTTGATGAGGCCAATCCTAATATTTTCACTGGACACCAACACACGAAAGATGGATTATCAGGCAATCTTACTGTCTTCATATACGCTGAGTTCGTGCCTAATTCCGTCAAAAACAACCAAGTAAAATCCTGGAAAATGTGCAGTCAAACTGACCGACACCCCTCCTGTGAAGATGATGTGTCGACCAAGACAGCGGCAGAACATCTGTATGGTGTCGCCTTCTTCGATCATATCGTCAGCTCTTCCGAGCATACCTTTACAATCGAGTTAAGAATTGGTATTAGTTTTATTGGCTCTGACTTTGCAAGAAAAAATCTTGAGGACGCGCTGTCAGAGACTAAGAACTATGATCTGCTTGCTAAGCGCACGAAAGCAGTATGGACTGACGCACTATCTTATCTCAGCATCGAAACCATGCCTGAAGATAGCGGAGAAGCTACTGATGTGGTTTTATACTCTGCCAGTTATCGTACATTAATGAGCCCGACTAATTACACAGAGAGCGGAGGTTATTATCTTGGTATTGATCGTCAGGTTCATAACACAGTAGAGGAGAGAAGTGCGAAATATGGAATCAGTGAATCTTCAAGAAATCAGTACTCCTTTTTCTCTGATTTCAGTTTTTGGGATACGTTTCGTTCTTTTCATCCTTATCTCTTTTTAGTTGATGAGGAGCTAACGATGGCACTGGCGAGATCCATCACTGACATCACTATTCAGCAAAATGCTTTTCCTCGTTGGGTCTTGGGAGCACATGAAGCGAGTTGTATGAATGGTGAACATGGTGCAGCGCTTATTATCGAGATGATATTGGCTGGCATGGGAATGGAGTTGGATATCCCATCTATTCATAAGATCTTCTCACAACAGCTAACTCAACCATGGCCGGTGAACGGAAGAACTGATCTTGATCGCTACTTGAGTGAAGGGTACGTATCAGAGGAAAGTAGCGACAAAGCAGCTTCTTTGGCCTTGGGTTATTACTTCGATGACTATCTCCTCGGGATGATGTCAAACTTTGTTAATGATTCAACCACCGGACAAGCGGCTTTTGAGCGGAGTCAGAAATTTTCTGTTTTATGGAATTCGACAAAACATATTTTTTGTCCTAAGTATGTTGATGTTGGATTGCTATGCCCTGAGACCCCTATCGCACTATTACAGTGGAAATATTATTCTGAGGGCGATGCGCTTCACTATGCTTGGTTCGTCCCTCATGATCCCGAAGGCCTTGTGAAACTATACTCATCTCCTGATGAATTTAATGCGAATCTTGAATCCTTCATGAGCAACCATGTTATTTTCCACGAGAAGTTCGGTTCATCGGTGCCTAATCCGTATTATTGGGCAGGAAACGAACACAATTTCCTCGCACCTTGGTTGTTTAACGTTGGCCCGAACTGTACAAACACACAGTATTGGACACGAAGATTGACTTATATGCACTTTTCGAATACACCTCATGGCATCCCAGGCAATGAAGATTATGGTTCGATGTCGACATGGTTGTTGTTTGCTTCAATAGGTCTCTACCCCCAAGCCGGGACTTCACGCTTCTTTATTGGTAGTCCTCGAATCATATCCGGGAAAATCCGATTACACCATTGGAATCGAACAGATACATATTTAGAGATCGTCACGGTCAATAACTCCCCAGAAAATGTTTACGTGGACAAGTTATTCGTTAATGGTAAAGAGTGGTTGAAGCCTTTCATTGATCGCTCTGATCTTACACACATGAATGTTAAGTTGGAATTCTATATGCACTCTGATGCTATCTCATCTTTATGCCAATCCAAGTAACTCATATTTTCAGCGAAATGGTTGCTCGTCAATGATATCTCCTAAATCTTATTGACGTTTTATGACAGCTTCCAAGAAATAGAATATATTTTCAATTAAAGATTGTTGAGAAAATTTTTCTGTTAATATTAAACATGAAGTTGGACGAAAGATATTCGTGTGAGGTTCACAAATGTACAGGCAAAACTGAAAGGCAAAATTGGAACTACGAAGGAACGTTTAGTTTGTTGCTTGTGGTTGTGGGGTGGCATAGAGAATAAGCTCGTTCCACCAATAAGCTGATGTTTCAACGGCCCGTGCAACATAAGGGCCATATTGAGAATTTTCTCTCAGGGATGATTCGATCGCTTGAGCTTTCTCGATAACAGGAGTGACATAAGGAGAAGCCTTGTCGTAATATGGGTGAGAAACATCAACTGCTTTCTGTACAACAGGGATACTGTAGTTCACCGCTTTGTGCACATATGGTTGAGCCGTAGTCAAAAACTGTAAAGTGTACGCACGAATGTACTCTGGGACTTCTCCATGATAGAGCTGCTTTCCCGACTCTACTGTGGATTTGACTCGTTCGATGGTTTCTGAAGCAAGCTTCGCTACTTTGGGAAACTTGGTCTCAGCGGTATTCTTTAAAAGTGCTAGAATGAGTAATGCGTGCTCGAACTGTGAACTAACGACTTGAGTAGCATTGTCTTTTTGCTGCTTAGCAAAGTTTTGTGCCCACTCTGAGTGTTGCAAGAGAGCCGTGATGAGCGACTTCAAGTTTGTATTGAATTTCGCTCGAACAGAATCAAAGCCGTCATCCACGATGACTAACTGCTCAGAGAGTAAATCGTCAAGCTTGTTGATCAATTCCTTGGTTTGATCGACATCAAAGACAATATTGATGCGAGTGCTTTCATTAACATACTTAGTGAGCAGTGCGATGGCTTGTAACGACTGCTCGAATAATTCCCCGCTTCGAGGGATAAACTTTGTAGCACCTTTAACGAGTTTATAAATCTCAGAGGTTGAAAGATACCATGGTTTGTGACCTTTCTCGAGAATAGTTAGAAACGATTCAGAGGTATTTGTAACTTTTCCCTCCTCCTCTTCCTCCACAAAAATAACTTTGGTTTCAACGTCGGCAGTGGTCATTGTTCTTTGTCTTCGCAATTAATTTATGATCGTGATAGGGAGGGTGATGATAATTGATTAGGATTTCTACAGGTAATCACTCCGCTGCCACGAGGCAATAACTTTCACATCTTCCTCACTTAGCATCGCCCCATCTATCACTCAAACAGAAAATCTCACTCTCTTCGAAATTTCTGATCGAATAAAC
>VFQN01007915.1_pt1 | contig 11120 bp, 10 predicted proteins | sample 3512371 | NCBI WGS metagenome assembly VFQN01 (sample SAMN10412370, study PRJNA504923) | tailings metagenome | isolation source: Replicate 2 from Balatoc abandoned mine | place: Philippines: Itogon, Benguet | collected 2017-08-28 | reverse complement strand
TGGGTGGAATGGGCGAGGGTGGTGGAGAGGGAGGGACAGGGGAAGGCGGGCTGGGCGGCTCGGGTGAGGGTGGGGGCGGCGGTGGTGTAGGGGAAGGCGGAATTGGGGGAGGTGGCGATGGAGGAGGCAAAGGAGGTGGCGGTGAGGGTGGGCTAGGGGGCACCGGTGAAAGCGGGGGAGGGCTGGGGGGGACCGGTGAGGGCGGGGGTGGGCTGGGCGGCGCTGGGGAGGGTGGAGGCGAAGGAGGGCGGGGGGAGGGCGGAGGGCTAGGCGGTAGCGGTGATGGAGGAGGTGAGGGTGGGATTGGGGACGGGGGCGGGGGATTTGGAGGCGGGGGCGATGGTGGAGGCGAGGGCGGCCTTGGCGAGGGTGGGGGAGGGCTGGGGCTGGGTGGAGGGGGAGAGGGAGGCAGCGGTGGCGGGCTAGGCGGTCGCGGGGAGGGCGGAGTCGGGGAGGGTGGACTGGGAGATGGGGGGCTGGGGGAGGGGGGCATTGGAAGGGGGGGAAAGAACGGCGGCGGCGGGTTGGGCGGCAGGAGCGCCCTGTAGCCCACCAGACGAACGGCGTCAATGACCTGCAAGTACAGTATTGCAACAGCCCGCATGTCAGTGACTTGACGGTCGCCCGAGCCGTAGAGCTATGTCCTACGAGCTACGAGGTACGAGCGGGGGTCAGAGGTGGTCTAAATCTTTGTGCGTGTGCACAGCCACCTGCGGCCACCCCAGCCCGCTCGCTCTGTAGCACGGTATTCAGTGCCTAGGCTGTAGCAGGGACACCCACAAACCGGGCGAAGGGGGCTGTGCGACAGGGTTGCTGCTTCCTTGCGGTTTACCTTGTACCCGTTGTTGGCAATGATGAAAAGCAGGCCACTGCGCCGCCGGACAGAGTTGACCCAAATGCATGCAAGGGCGTGACGCATGGGGCGAATCAGTAGCAGTAGTGGAAAGCAGCTGCGCTGGCTGGTAGGGCAACGCCACCTGCTAGGCGACAGGCCGCCCAGCAGCGCAAGCAACGCGGCCCAATGCCGGAGCTGCAAGGGAATGTTGCATGCGGAACGCGTGCACCGGCTAGCCAGCTGAGGTCTGCTGGTGTCTGCAAACTGCCAGATAACGCTACCGTTACGCACGCCAAGCTTGTTGTGCACGGCCTTCACGGACCTAGGCAAGTCTGCACCGTCCGCATCTGGCTGAAAGTACGTGTCCTCCGTCCCCACTGCCGCTCCCGCGCGCACCCTCCCAGACCCCGCATCACCGACCACGTTGCCCGCCCCACCCACCTGACGAGCTGCTGCGCGCTGGACCCAGTCAGCGTGCACGAGTACCTGCGGCAATGACAAGTGAGTCATATTGATTGTGCTGCATGGTTTTTTCCTCAAACGCGCTGCTTCGTACATTGTGTAGTAGGCTTACCAGACCGCCTACTGCCCCGCAGACCGTGCTAGAGTATGCTCGCTCCTGGCATGCACGCCCAAGTTGATCTCTGCCATGTCTATCCCTCTACTTGGCACGCACCACGTGGCTGTGCCGCCCCTCCAACCTCCGGCCCTGCGCTCCCTCCTTGCAACCCCCGCCCTTTCCGGCCCCAGGCCCCTCGGCCCCTCCAAGCCCCTGCACGACACCCACCATGCGGCCGCGTCCCTGTCGTCGCATCGCGCGTCGGCATCCCCCGGGCAGCTGGTCACCATGGTGCTGCCGTTGTACAGCAACAGCACGAGGTTGGGCTCAACCTGTGCGGTCCAGTGGCACGGTTGATATACCGTTAGTTGGCGGCTGGCTCGACTTCACTTGCACCAACTCGGGGTGTCAGTGATCACCCCACCCGACAAGCCCCCCGCACGCCGCTGCTTACCACACGGCGGGCTTTGAGGACCACATAGATGCCGACCTGCGGACAGACCGGACCGGATGTGGAACGATCTGGGTTAGTAGTGACGCTGCGTCTAGACCAGTATGTTACAGTGCGGAGGTCGAGGCGCGTTGGGGGGGCAACAAGCAGGGGAGGCCCCGAGCGCCGACTACCGCATGTGGGGACACACACCTGTGTGGCGTACAAGGGCTGCTCGAAGGTGACTGAGATGTTGCAGGTTGTCATGCCGTTGTTCCCCGTGTACCTGCCGGGACACAGGTACCAAAAGGGCGTGTAACATGAACGTTTAACCTTGTGCACCCTGAATGAGCTGCATAGCGCATGGTGCAGGTTTCGAGGTTGGCTGCTGTCTGTGGGGATGCTGTGACGTGTGAGCGTGTGGCCGATCATGCCGGTCGTCTCTGTGCAGCCCCACGCCAGAGCGTGGGTTATGGCGCTCAGTGGTTGAGACAGGTGCACGGCGCCCTGTCTACGAGGTGAATAGCTATTGGAAAATCATGTGGCAGTTGCTTGCAGCACGGGTGGTACTTGGTGTAACGTTACTCTGTGCCGTGGTCCCATGGTGGCAATGCACACCTCTCGCACGCGGTGCACGAGGGGCTGTGCAAGCAACCGAACTCAAAGAACCCCATGCTTAGACGTTCCTTCACTGCCCGACCGCAAGCAGCTTCATGCCTATGCACTGTGCACAGCTGCACACTCACCATGTGCTCGCCATGAGAGCCGTGGTCGTCGGCTCGGCTGCCAGGCATTTGCCGGAGACCACAGGTGGCCCCAATAGCCCCCCGGCTGTGCCCGCAACGGCGGTGGATGGGATGGTAGCATTAGTGGCTGCGTACACCGTTGCCATACTGCTGCAGTCGTAAAGCGGGCTGCCTCCGCCTGACCACACGCTCCCGCTGCACTGGCCATGAGCAAACGGTATGAATGCGAGGATCGCGAGGCATGCAAGCCGTGCGAAGGGCACCGCATGGCGACGTCGGCGGCTCCATGCAGGGTGACTGAAGTCAGCAGCACGGTATGAGTGATGCGACTTGAGGTCTCCGCGGTAACTTTGTGTTGAGGGAGCACTCCCCGCGGCAGGCTCCCTGATAGTCTCAGCTCTCATAAGCTCCTTCTGTGATTGGTTGTCTCCAAGAAGTGTCTGGAGCCGATGTGGTCTTGCTCGCCAGCGCTGGGCATCGAGCGACCTGGGCTGCCGGTCGTGTCTCCCGCTGACCACTGGAACTGGGTACTACCTACGACTCATTGCCTACAGTGTCATGAGGCTTTCTTACAAAGCAAGGTAGCAAGCGGCTGTCCACGTGTGCGCGGGACGCACGGCAGATGGTCAAGCAGACCAAGAGTCGTCTGAAGTCCTCGAAGGGTACGAATGCGGGCAAGAAACGTTTAGGGTATCATGTAATATTGTACTCTGATGATCTGTACTGTGACCTGTCTGTACTGTGACCCGCTTGTTGTTCGTCGGGTAAAGTGCTCGTCCAAAATTGCGACGCTTCGCCTGACCGCTGATTCTACAATTAACTAACGGCCCAAAACGTGCTGGTAATATTACTATATCTAGTCTGGATACCTAAAGGGCTACGCTGTTACACCACGAATCCTCAATACCGGTAGTGTGGGTGTCAGTCTTGCGGAAGGCACGTGCCTCAGGACAGAGCAAAGTACAGAGCTCGTCAAGCGGAGATTGCTACGGTGCAATAGTAGTTCAGCTTGCGAAAATTGGTAGGAAAGAAGATAACGGCATTGGCTATTCACAGAAAGGGCAACCACCGAGGCCGTGGAGGTGAACTGTCACCATCGAACCATCAAACATGGTGAGACATCCCCGCCTTCAGGGCCTGTCACCTGCCGGGCCGCACGGGTCTTCCCACGGCTGTAGGGGGTTGTGGGCCACGGGTCTTCCACATGTGCAAGCGTAGAAGTGCCGGTAAGGCCGGATCCGGACCTCTGGTGGACTTCTGCAATGTGGCTGCTGGTGCTTCTGGGTGCTACCTGGTGCTACCTGCTACGGTGCTTCAACAGTTGGTTGTAGCAGGCGGCCCCGTCCTGCATGCGTGCACCGTGAGCATACATGTATCGCATACCGTACGCTGATAGCATACGGTACCGTAGCTCGTTACCTGAACTCCTAAAGAGGACTCCTCTGCGGTCAGCACTTAGTGGCGGCGGCCAGGTGTTAACCCGTGTTCCGAGCTTGCAGCTCTGGGGGAACGAACGGCTCACAGGAGCGGCTTGCCGCTGGGTGCTCTGCATAAGCCACCCTGGATCACCAACGCCCCGGTTCGGCTGCGACAAGCTGGGATGCGTCAAGTTGGACCAGGTTGCACCCTGTTTAAAGTCAGTGCCCGAACAAGTGCTCGCAGCTGCGCTCCTGACATTCATGTTGGTCCAGGTGGGTCCCAGGGTGGTCCCACGGACGGTGTGCCCTGACGGAGCCGAACAAGGCTACAGGAGGTTGGCCTACCGGCATGGTGCTATAGGTGCGTGATGTTCCAGGTACCAAATTACACATGGAGAGCAGCCATCGTCATGTCGCCAGCCGCCAGGCTCAGACATGCTCAAGCAAAGCCTTTCGGTGGAGGACCCAACCCTAACAACCGCCAAGGTCCATGCTCCTTGCTTCGCACCGCTTCCATGCGAGCTCGGAAAGCATTGTAAGCGCTAATCCTGTACACCAATCTCCCAACCAACAGCTGAAACGCCACCTGTCATACGAGATGCACCATAGCTACGGAATGGAAGTGCACGCTCATTTGCCTCGCATCCACATCCCCAAATCACGCCCGCTCACCCATTTTTCTCGCCTTGCGTATGGGTAGCGGTTCCACAGGCGCGTGCCCCAAAAGACAGCATTCGCATCATGCACTGGGCTTCGTTTCCACCCCAACAACAGCCGTACCTAAGTATGTCCTTTACCCACGCCCCAATCTGCCATGTAGGTGAGATCCCCTGGCGCGACAGCTGCCTCGAACGGTCAACGGAGCTCCTACTGCATATCTTGTTCAGCTGTGACAAAAATGAAGGGCATAACGCGAAGCACCCACATGATACCGGTAAGCTTTTTTCGCCATTGTCCTGCACACCGTGCAACACACTGGTTAGGAACGGTGCATGCGAAGCCCTCCGCATCACTACGGCACATATGTACAAGGCCACGCTTAGCTTAGCGTAGCAGGCATGCCACACGCTCACCATATGTACAAACAAAGGGTGCCGGAGCATGCCGGTCACTGCTCCGCCACACTGTGCACGATGACCTGAAGTGCTGGTCAGGGGACTGAGTTGCACATACCCTGCCCCTGCTGCTGCCCCTCGCATTCGCATCCCCCATGTCGCGCCTTCCGAGCAAACCCCCAGCGCACAGTTCCGGCCGCGCCCCATTTCCATCCGGGGCCGGTCCTTTGCCGTCCCTTGGTGCCACACTGGGTCAGCTGACACAGCTGTGCACCTCCCATGCCCCAACGCGGCTTCCCACGTTAGGCTTTGGTTCATGCCCTAGTGCCCTGTCGGCGTCTGAGCACCCATGCTCATCAAGCGATACCCCCCCCCCCCCAATTCTCCCAGATGCAATTCCCTAGGCTGTAGGGCCGCGCCAGATGCCGCCAGCATTGCCCAGAAGCCCCAACAAGCCCATTTAGTGAAACTTTGACCAAAGCACCTCTGTCGCATTGTCTCAGAAACGCCAGCACGGCTGGACTACAACGCCTTTTTCGCATTTGAAGATCCAGCAGTGTTGCCCTATCCGGTGCTCTGTTCCACCTCTCTCCCAACTCCCACTGCCAGAGTCCGGGCAAGCACCTCCCCAACGACCCCTACCAACAATGAAACAATTGCAGTGGCTCCCAACCCGCTTATTTGCTCACGGACAGGTCCTGCTCAGCCCCTTCCTCAGCCCCTTCGCTCAGCGCAGCGTCCGCCAATGCCGGCAGTCCCGGAGCACTGCTTTGCTGCAGCGGGCCGCGGGCCTGGGGCGACAGGAAGCCGGGCGTTGGCGCCATGGGGGACGGAGGGGACAGGGGAGTCCCCAGGGTCACCTCGCTCCGGCGCTGGGATAGCAGCCATAAATTACTGTCCGACGCAGGGCCTACGTCCAGGATATCGGGCGGCTGTAACCACGGCGCAACGGCGGCCCGGGCCAGTATGGCCCCGGGGCGGAGCGGGATTGGCTGCTGCTGCTGCTGGGGCTGCTGTGGGAGGGCGTGTGGCTGGAGCTGCGGGGAGGTCTGGGAGCCACGGCGCGGCGTTCGAGAGTCAGCCCACTTGCCGGTTGAGGAGGCCCCAGATGCCCCTGAGGCAGCGGCTGGCGGTGGAGCGAGCGTGGGGCTTGCGAGCAGGGCGATTGCTCGCCCCAGGACAGGGCTGGCTTGCAGGGACGGCTGGCGGCCGAGGATGGGGCTGGCCAGTAACGGTGGCACCTGCGGGGCGCATGGGCTGGAGAACGCAGAGCCAGGGCAAGAGTATGCCGTTACTGCAGCTGCCGTTGCTGCTGCCGCTGGCCTGTCCAACGAGCCGCTGTGCATCATGGCCAGGCCAAGGGCAGGGGGGGATCCAAAGCTGGGACTTGGGTCCAGCTGATCGGGCTGCCGGCCCAGGCTGGCGCTGGCTTGCAGGGCGGGTGTTGTGTGGGGGATGAAGGACGAGGCGGGCCTCGAACCGAAGGCGGACCAGCCCGGTCCCATGCTGGGCCCTGCGGCCCCGGCAGCACCGGCACCCGCACCACCACCAGCCGGGCCCAGCCGCGATGCGCTGTGCCGTTGGGAACCGGCGTATGGGTCGGGGTAGTGCTGCTGCTGCTGCTGTGCAAAGCCCGCCGACGCAGCGGCAGGGTGCGAGGAGTGCCGGACCCCGGTGTGCCCCACACCGCTGCTGCTCCCACGGCCGCCGCCGCCGCCACCCCCGCTGCCAGAGCTGCGCGGAGCGTACATCGTGCCGAGCAGGTCCGCCAGCACGCTGGAGAGCTCGCTAGGGGAGACTCCCCTGCCCAGGACGGAGCGCCGGGAGGCGCGCTGGCCGCCCACGCTGTGCCGTGCGACCACCTGCACGGCGGTTGGGCTGCCGTGGCTCGCGCCGTGGCCATGCGGCAGCACCTGGTGCGTGCTGCGCAGACCCATGGGACTGCGGCCGCTGCCCAAAGACGACGGGCTGTCCGCCAGCGGGATGTCCATCGCAGCCGCTGCCGTGAAAGGCGTCTGCGATGCAGCGTGCGCTCCGCCCAGATCCGCCGCTGCCTCCACCGTCTCCATCGCCGCCGTCACCTCTTCTACGTCCATGTCCGACAGGCCTGTGCCAGGGACCTGGAAGGACCGGCGGCGGTGGTCTGGTTGGCCGAACGTGGGCGGCGGGTGGATGCGGAAGGAGGGGAGGTCGGACGGCGGGTCGAGTGCGCCGGTGGCGGGAGGGGTCCAGGGGCTGTGCGGCGGGCTGCCGCCACCGCTGCCGCTGTCGTACAGCCCCTGTATGTCCCACACGGCATCGTAGTGTTGCAGGCCCTGGGCTTGCTGCTGCTGGTCCGGCTGGTCCAGCTGCTGCTGGTGCTGCTGATGGTGGTAGTCGTGTGCGTGCTGATGCTGCTGGTGGGTAATGTGCCAGTGCTTGCCCGTGTGGTGCAAATCCGAGCGGGGCCGCCGGCCGCCCACAGACTGACTGGGGCGTTGCAGCTGCTGCTGTTGCTGCTGCAGCTGCAGCAGCTGCTGCTGGTGCTGCTGGTACAGTCGCTGCGCCGAGCTGGGGGCCGCCACAGGCCGCCCACTGCCCCTGCTCCCGTCCTGCCCCTGCCCCGCATCCAAAGCCGCCGCCTGCCGTACCCTCACCTGGTGCGCCTCTGACCCATGGGTCGGCGTGACGGAGGACACCCCAGTGTCCTCACGGCTGCCGTTCCCGGTGCCCCCATGCGACCTAAACGCTCTGCTCACCGCCGCAATGCCGCGAGCTACATCCACATTAGAGCCCATCATCAGCGCCGAGACCCGGCTCCGCGGCGTCCGCCGCTCCACCCCTCTACCCGGCGACCCGCGCAACAGCACCCCGTCCGATGAGGTACTCGGCCCCGCCCCTCCAGCACGCCGCAGAGCCCGCAGACCCCCGCCGCCTTCGCCCGCGGCCCGCTCTGCTCCGCCGATCGGGACGTTGTTGGCCGAGCTGCGGAACCGCGACACGCCGACACCGCTGCGCGGGTGGCGACCCACGCTATTGGCCCGGTCAAAGAGCTTCAACGCCCGACCGCGCGGCTGCGGCTGCGTCCCCGAGCCGGTGTTGTTGCCCGTGCCGTCGTGGGAGTGACCCGCCGAGTCAGTGTCTCCGCCGCTGTTACCGCCACTGCCGCTGCCTCCCCCACCCGCTGCACCAGCAACACTCCCCCCGCCGATCTTCATGAGCACTGCCGTACGTGTTGTGGACAGGCGGTGCAGCTGCCGCTCGAGGTGCTGCACAGAGGGCCCTGAGCCGCGGTTTGGTCGGGTGGCGGTGCTCAGCGACACGGGCACGTGAATGAAGGACGGCTCTTCCATGGCCTGTAGAGGGGTCAGGGGCACACAGACATGCCTTGAGTAGTGTGTGAACGGCCGTGCATCCGAGCCGTACACTTGTTGGTCCGTTGCAGCGGGGCAGAATGGCAGACAAACACTGTCGTCATTGGACTCTGCAGCATACGGTGCATGCAGACCAGCGGACACACGACGCCGGTCTAGTGGTGACCCTGGGGCAGACCGCGCCGCGTCCCCGCGCTCCAGGGGGAAGCTGTGCCTCAGAGTTTCCACTAGCTAGACGCCTTGTGTCCGCTGGTCTGCATGAAATCTTGATCGCCCCCCAAGACTACACCTCAATGCCAAGCAAGCAAGCACTGTTGTCATGGGAATCTGCAGCATCTGCGAGGACACGCCGAGCAACGGACACAAGACGTCTAGCTTTTGGAGACTCTGAGACACAGCGTCCGCGCCCCCCAAGACCGCACCGCATACCCCACCTGCGCCACCTCCCGCTCCAGCGCCTTGTCCTCCTGCTCCTGCTCCTGCCGCCGCCTGCGCCGCCGCCGCCGTTCTGCCACCACCGCTAACGCGACCAGCACTGCCAGCCCGCAGCCCACGCACGCAAGCACCACCGTCAGCATGGGAGACTGGGACTTGGAGGCTACCGCCCCGCCGCCGCCACTGGCCCCAGGGCGGGAGCCGGGACCCGGGAGCGAGCCGCCCGGGGCACCCTGTAGTGAGTGGGGTTGCGTTAGTCCGGCTTGTTGTAAAGTGGCTGCCGTTACTACTGTGGTGGCCCACGACCTTTCCTGGCATCGCGCTGGCTAGGAAAATGCACATCGGCCACATGCTGTTGCGGCTCGTTAACCGCACGACCCCGTACCAGCTGTCAACTCAACCCTTCAGCACAAGCAAACCGTGCTTACTCCGGGAGCCGGCGGCGGCACGGACACGCTGGCAGAGGGAAGTAGTAGGCACACGCAGAATGCAATCTGCCTAACACATGGTGCTCACCCCGGGTGCCGATGGCGGCAGGGACACAAAGCAGCTGGCGCCCGCCAGGCCCAGCGCCGAGGCCTCCTCAGCCGTCACTCCGCCCCCGCACGCGGTGTTGTACACGGACAAGCCCTTCTCGCTCAGCGGTACCAGGTACGTGGCGCGCACCTGAACGGGCGAGGAAGGGCGTGGGGCCGTACACCGTACAGGTCTGGGCCGGCCGTACAAGCTGCCGTACAAAGGGGCACATGAGGTCCCACAGGCCTTGCACGTCCTCCTGGCAAGCCTTGCCCAGGTTACACTCTGCGTTACCTGTGCCATGGCTGACGAGCGACGAGCGTCCGGGTCCCACCCCGCTCGCATCACTCGCAAGCTTACCAAACCGTGTGTAAGCTGGTTCTTTAACGCACGCAGTCCTTCACCTCAAACTTTTACAGACCTGTGGTCAACACACAGCTGCACCATGTGGCAGTTAGCGCTGTGACGCACGCAGTCCCGCACCTGCGTGCTGGTGGCGATCTGGTCCGCGGCGGGCAGGCACACCTCCATAGCCGACGACGCCGCGGCCGCCGCCTCCTGCTGCCACGCGCTCAGCCCCGACAGCACGTGCCCCGCCAGCCCGCCCGGGCCCGGGCCGTTGTTGCCGTTGACCCCGCTGTAACCGTTGAGACCGTTACCGTTACCGTTGCCGCTGACCGCCAGCGTGCTGGCGCTGTCCGCTGGCAGCCGGACGGAGACGTCCATGGTGATGGACGGCGGGCGGCCCTGCATGCAGCCGGGGAGGGCTCCGGAACTGAAAATCCTGCTGCTGCTGGCGGTGCCGCCGCCTGCCTCTGCAGCAGTATCAGCAGAGGCCTGGAGCACGCGGCGCTGCTGCTGCTGGTGGTGGTGCTGGTGGCGGTTTTGCTGCTGTTGCTGGTCAGGGTGTCCGTGTGGGCCTATGACGCCGAGGTCCGCCAGCACGCTAGGGTCGGGCGTGGCGAGCAGGGCGCGTTGCTGGGAGGACGGAAAGGCAAGGGCATGTGGGCTTGGGGGCAGAGCTGGAGCGGGGGCGGGGGAGGGCGGGGGCGGCGGGGTCAGGACGACCTCGGTGCAGGTTAGGTTTGTGACGGCTGCGGCGGACAGGCCCAGGCGTTGGGTGAGGTCGCGTCGGACCTCTGCCATCAGGGCCTCATCGGCGCAGCTGGCCTGTGGGAGAAACAAGGGGCGGAAGATGACTGTGACATACAGCAGCAAGGCCCGACAATTGACTGTGGACCACTGCCTTCAGAACGACGCAAGTCCAACTTGGGCATATGTGCATGTAGCATGCACGCAGGGGGCAGGGAGAAGCAAGCTGTTAGATGCGCACGTCCGTCGGGTTGCAGACGTAACATCCTCGGTTCTCCTCCGTCAAAGGAGCCGCCAAGCGGAGACGACGAATCTATTTATGCAGACGACATAGGCAGCTTGTACGTCAGCTGGGACCGCCACCAATACATCCGCAGGTATGTCCACACCTTACTGATGCCGGACTGAGGTTTGGGTGAGAGGCCCAACGGCAGTGCCAACACGAACGCCACCGGGACCACAGCCGCCGCTCCAGGGAAGAGCGCGGTTAGGGTTTCGGGGCTGGGGCCCTCCCCTGGTAGCGTCTCCTCCTTAGTAATGGACAGGAGGCCGGACGCGTTGGTGGGGTTTGTCGCAAGCAGCTCTGGCGGAATGCCCAGTTCCACTAATGGGGGCACGGGTGGGGGAATGGGGGCCGGGGGGCTGACGGGCGGGCTCATGGGCGGGGTAGTTGCGGGGGTC
>VFQN01007914.1_pt1 | contig 11121 bp, 7 predicted proteins | sample 3512371 | NCBI WGS metagenome assembly VFQN01 (sample SAMN10412370, study PRJNA504923) | tailings metagenome | isolation source: Replicate 2 from Balatoc abandoned mine | place: Philippines: Itogon, Benguet | collected 2017-08-28 | reverse complement strand
AGGCCCGGCTCGATGGTGATCACCATGCCGGGCTCGAGTTGCTGCATGTTGCCCACCATCACCTGGGGCGGCTCATGGACGTCCAGCCCGAGCCCGTGGCCAGTCTTGTGCACGATCAGCTCGCTGAAGCCTGCGTCGCGCATCCGTGCCGCGACCGCCCTGTCCAGCGCGTCGAGCGTCACGCCCGCCGCCGCGGTCTCGCGGCCGACCTGGTTGGCCGCGCGGACGGCTTCGTAGATGTCGGCGTGCTCCGGCGAGACACGTTCGACGAACACGGTGCGGGTGATGTCGGCCGCGTAGCCGCCCCAAGCCGCGCCATAGTCGATCAGGAGCGCATCGCCCGCCTTTAGCAGGCGGTCCGCCTGCGGCGTGCCGTGCGGATCGGCGGCGGCAGCACCCGCGAGCACGATCGGCTCGAAGGCCGGGCCATCGGCGCCATGCTCCAGCATCGCCATCACCAGCCTCTGGCGGATTTCCGCTTCGCTCTGTCCTGCCCGGACATTGACCAATGTCTCGGCAAGTGCCTTCTCACTGATGGCGATCGCCCGGCGCATCGCCTCGATCTCGGCTGCGTCCTTGTTGAGCCGCATGCGTGCCACCGCGGCTTGGGCGTCAAGGACGGTGCCTTCGCCGAATGCCTTGCGGATAGCCTCGCTTTCGAAGACGCGCATGCGCTGGCCTTCCACGCCGATGCGTCTCGGTGCGAACCGGCCGGCGAGCTGGCGGAAGGCGTCGTCGTAACCGTCCGAATCCTGCCAGAACACGGTGTCGACGTCAGGCGCCATCGCCTGCCAGCGGGCGCGCTCCAGCACCGGAATGACGGCATGTTTCGTCCCATCCGACTTCACGAACAGCACGGTGGGGCGCTCCATCAAGTGGAAGTGGACGCCGGTCAGGAAATAGAAATTGGCGCCGGGCACGATCGCCGCGGCGTCGAGGCCCTCGGCCTGCATAGCCTTGATGAGCCGGCCGAGCCGGGCTTCGCTGAGTGATCTGTCGATCATTGTGCCTGCTTCCAATTGTTATCCAGGGCGAATTTCAGGCCGACCTTCGGCTCCAGCGAACGCTGGACGACCCGCAGCTCGGACAATACGTGCTTGCCCATCAGCGCCTCGGCCTCTTCGGCTTCGCCGCGTTCGATCGCATCGACGATCGATGCGTGCTCGGCCAGACAGGTTTCGCGTTCGGCTGCGCCGAAGATCGGGTAAAAGTGAAGGCGATGCATGCGCCGACCGTAGTCGAGGGATAGCCGGTAGAATTTCCCCAGGAACTCGTTGCCGCTGGCGACCGAGATGGCACGATGGAAGGCGAGATCGGCGGCGTCGATGGCGTCGATGTCTGACCCGGCGACCGCCTCGGCATAACCTTCCTGGCTCTTCCGGATTTCGCCGAGCGAGGCGTCGGTCCGCATCTCTGCCGCCAGCCGAACGATCGCCCGCGACAGCAGCATCAGCGTGTCCATGTATTCGTGCGCATTGCTCATCGTGTGTGGCGTCACGATGGCGCTGCGGCTCGGCAGGAACGTCACAAGGTCCTCGCGCTGCAGCATCAGCAGCGCCTCGCGGATCGGTGTGCGCGAAAGACCGTAGCGCTCGGCGAGCGCCACTTCGTCGAGCGCACTGCCGGGCCGGATCTTCAGCGAAAGTATGTCTTCGCGCATGTCCTCATAGACGGCGGTCGAGCCGCGCTCCCGCCGTCGTCCGGTCGCTTCCTCGCCGTTTCCCGCCTGCTTTTTCGCGCCGGCGCGTCGGCCGCGCCGGCCTGTCGGCTTGTCCAAGGTCGTCTCCCTTCGTGGCGCCTCGGCAGGCGCTCTCTGTCGCGTCAGGCTTATGCGCGGCCAGCGGAAATCACAATTGCCGCGTTACCAAAATACCTGTTGCATAAACTTTGTATTATGCACTACGGTCAGTCGTCCAGAGGGAAGGCCGATAAATGTCGGCATGGTCGAAAAGGGAGGTTCTCATGCATCGTAAGGTGAGGCTTTTGCTCGCCTCCGTGGCGCTGGCGCTCGGAGGACTGTCCGGGTCGGCGGCGGTGGCCAAGGACCTCAAGGTGGCGTTCTTCGCCTCTTCGGCGCAGAACGGTTTCAATCAGGCCGTCTATGAAGGCGTGGTCGCCAAGGCCAAGGAAATGGGCGTCGAGACATCGATCTATGACGGCCAGTTCGACGCCGCGCTGCAGTACAGCCAGATCGAAGACGTACTCGCCGGCAACCAGTTCGACGGGTTCGTGGTGGTGCCCAACGACACCGTCGGGATATCAGGCGCGGTCGAGCAGGTCGGCGCCGCCGGCAAGCCGCTCGTGACCGCGCTGTTCCCGATCGGACCGGATCTGGCGAAGCTCGAACCCCAGGTGCCGGGTGTCACCGCGACAGTCGCGAGCCCGCCCGCCGAAGGCGCCAAGACCCAGGCCGAGGATGTGGTCAAGTTCTGCGAGGGCAAGGACCCCTGCAATGTCGTGATCATCATCGGGCAGAAGATCTATCCCTTCGACAACCTGCGACAGGAAGCCTATCTGTCGGTGCTGGCCAAGCATCCCAACATCAAGGTGGTGGCGACAGGGGAGGGAAATTACGATCCCGACAAGTCGCTGACCGTGATGCAGGACATCCTGCAGGCCAACAAGGACGTCAATGTCGTCCTGTCCAATGCGGATCAGCACCTGGTCGGTGTCGAGATTGCGCTGCGCAACGCCGGCTACAATGTTCCTGACCTCTATCTTTCGGGCGGCGGCGCCTCGTCGATCGCCGTCGAGGCGATCCGGGAGGGCCGTTGGGACGCCACGCTCGCCCACTTCCCGGTCACGATGGGCAAGCTCGCCCTCGAGGCCGTGGTCAAGAAATTGAAGGGCGAGGATGTCGCGGTCGCCGTCGACATGGACAAGGTCGGCCCATTGCCGGCCCTCATCACCAAGGCCGTGCTTGATCAGCACCCCGACTTCAAAGGCGAGTGGGCGCAGTAAGAAGGCCGCCGTCGATCGGAGGCGGCCCTGCCGCCTCCGCAACAAGCTTCAACAACAATCCGGAGTCTTGCCGTGAAGGGTTATCGCGTATCCGCGGACATTGGCGGAACGTTCACCGATCTTGTCTTTCAGGACGCCGAGACCGGGCGCTGCGAGGCGTACAAGGTTCTCTCTACGCCCAAGAATCCCGCCCTTGCGGTGATCGACGGCCTGGACAAGGCATTGCCGCAAGGTGCGGGCGTCGCCTTCTTCATCCACGGCACGACGGTCGGGCTCAACGCGGTGCTCACCAGGCGCGGCGCCAAGGTCGCGCTGCTCACGACGAAGAACTATCGCGACGTCTACACCATCCAGGGCAACGACCGCGGCGAGATCTTTTCTATCCATTGGCGCAAGCCGAAGCCGCTGGCCGCGATCCCCGACACCTTCACGGTGGATGAGAGGATCAGCGCGAAAGGCGCGATCGAGACGCCGCTCGACGTCGCGGAGCTCGATCATCTGGTCGCGGCGGTCAAGGAACGAGGCTACGAGGCCATCGCCATCTGTTTCCTGTTCGCTTTCAAGAATCCCGCTCACGAACTCGCCGCGGAAGCCTATCTGCGGGAGCGCCTGCCCGACGTCTCCATCACGCTGTCGCACCGGGTCTCGCCGGAATGGCGCGAATATGCGCGCACCTCGACGACCGTCATGGACGCCTATGCCGCTCCCGTAGTGCGGCGCTATCTCGACACGCTGGTCGCCCAGCTCTCGGACAGGCTACCGGACGGCGGTCAGCTTCATGTCATGGAATCGAACGGCGGCGCGATGACGGCGTCGGCCGCCTCCGAGATCCCGCTCCAGACGCTGCTATCCGGGCCGGTGGGCGGCACGATCGGCGGGCGCACGCTGTCCGAGACGACCGGGCGGCCCAATCTGATCTGCGTCGACATGGGCGGCACCTCCTTCGACGCCAGCCTGATTATCGACGGAAAGCCGTCGACCTCCAACGAGGCCGAGCTCGAGGGCCTGCCGATCCAGATGTCCGTGGTCGACATCCACGTCATCGGTGCGGGCGGCGGTTCGGTCGCCTGGGAGGAGGCGGGTGCCGTGCGCGTGGGTCCGCAGTCGGCGGGATCCGTGCCCGGACCGGCCTGCTACGGCCGGGGCGGCACGGAAGCCACCGTTTCGGATGCCAATCTGGTGCTCGGACGCCTCGACTCCGCGAATTTCGCCGGCGGCACCATGACGCTCGACGTCGCCAAGGCGCGTGAGGCGGTCGCCCGCCTCGGCGATCGCTTCAACCTTTCGACCGAAGCCATGGCGCAGGGCATCATCGACATCATCAACGCCAAGATGGCCGACGCCATCCGCACCATCACCATCCGCCGCGGCATCGATCCGCGCGATTTCGCGCTCGTCGCCTATGGCGGTGCCGGGCCTGCCCAGGCCGTCGCGCTGGCCGAGCAGCTCGATATCGCCGAGGTCATCGTGCCGGTCATGCCCGGCGCCTTCTCCGCCTGGGGCATGCTGCAGACCGACGTCCGCCACGACTTCAAGATGACCTATTACGGCAACTGGGATCAGGTGGACCCGTCCGATCTCGAACGGCAATTCGCCGGTCTCGAGGCCGACGGACGCGACTATCTGCGCAAGGAGGGGCTGAAGGACGAGGACATCTCCTTCGAACGGCTCGCCGATTTCCGCTATCATGGCCAGGAATATGTGCTGACCATCCCGATCCCTGAAGGTGCGATCGACATGGCTGCCGTGCGCCGTTCCTTCGACGAGGCCTATGACCGGCAATATGGCCACTCCAGCCCCGACTATCGCGTCGAGGTCGCCAATCTGCGCGTCGCTGCCCTCGGGCGCCTGAAACGGCCCGCCATCGCCGACCCGCTGGTCATGCCGCAGGGACCAACGCGCAGCCGAAAGGTCTATTTCGGCGGCAAGGAGCACGACACGGCGATCGTCGAGCGATCCGGCATTCCGATCGGCGTCGTCGTCGCTGGCCCCGCCATCATCGAGGAGGCGACCGCCACGACCCTCGTTCCGGACAACTGGCAGGCCGAGGTGATCGCCGGTGGCCACATGACGCTGAAGCGCAAGGAGGCTTGACCATGGCGACCGTTACCGCCGATCCGATCACGACCGAGGTCGTCCGCAACTTCGTGATCTCCTGCGCCCAGGACATGAACGCCGCGCTTTGGCGTTCGGCCTTCTCAGCCATCATCTATGAGGGACGCGACAGCGCCGTCGCTCTGCTCGACGACAAGGGCAACATGCTCGGCCAATCGACCGGCGTTCCGCTTTTCGTTGGCGCCATCGACGCCTGCGTGAAGCTGGTGCTGGAGCGTTACGGCGAGGACATGCATCCCGGCGACATCTTCGTGCTCAACGATTCCTACCTGCAGGGCACCCATCTGCACGACGTGACGGCAATCGGCCCGCTCTTCCACAAGGGGGAGCTCGTCGGCTTCGGCGCGGCGCGCGCCCATTGGCAGGACATCGGCGCCATCGATCCCGGTTCGACCATGGGATCGACCTCGATCTATCACGAGGGCATCCGCCTCGGGCCGACGCGCATCGTCTCCAAGTTCAAGCAGATCCCCGAATGGTTCGATCTCCTGACCCGCAATACGCGGCTCAAGGATATGACGCTCGGCGATCTCAACGCCCAGATCACCGCCATCCGCACCGGTGAGCGTCGGCTCGGCCAGGTCCTCGACCGCATCGGCGCGGACGTCTACCGCGCGGCCTGCGCCAATATCTTCGAGCAGGCCCAGCTTCTCGACCGCCAGGCGATCGGCGCGCTCAAGGACGGCACCTATTCCCGCGAGGGCTGGCTCGACAATGACGGCGTGGGCAGCGAACCGGTGAAGGTTGCGCTTACCCTCACCATCGAGGGCGAACGCATGATCATCGATCTCGAAGGGTCGTCGGGCCCGGTCGAGGGCTCGATCAACTGCGGTGCGGTGCAGACGGTCTCGATGCTGCGTCTCGCCTACAAGACCATGATCAATCCGGAGCGCGCCATCACCGGCGGTTCCTTCTCGACCATGGAAGTGAACATCCCCGACAACTGCCTGTTCAACGCCAAGGAGCCGGCGGCCTGTGAATGGTATTTCACCGGGCTCGGCCTGCTCGCCGATCTCATGATCTCCTGCCTCAGCCAGGCGATGCCCGAGAGGGCAACGGCAGCCCACTACGGCGATTCCATGGTGGCGGCCTTCTTCGACATGGATCCCGAGAAGGGGCAGTGGATCTCGGTCGAGCCGACAGCCGGCGGCTGGGGCGGCACGGTTGGGTCTGACGGCGAGAGCGCGCTGATCAACCTGTGCAATGGCGGTTTCCGCAACATTCCGGCCGAGGTCTATGAGACCAAGTTCCCGGTTCGTGTCGAGGAATTCTCGCTTCGCCGGGATTCGGGTGGCGTCGGCCGCTGGCGCGGCGGCTGCGGTGTGGTGCGCAGCTACCGGCTGCTCGACGACTGCTTCGGCGCGCTGTGGTTCGAGCGGTCGAAGACGCCGGGCTGGGGCCTTGCCGGCGGCAGCGACGGCGCCGGTCCCTCGAACGAGATCATCTATCCCGATGGCAAGACCGAGACGCCGCTCAAGATGCGTGCGCGCCGTTTCCCAAAGGGCACGCTGTTCGTGACCCGCACCGGCGGGGGCGGCGGCTACGGCAATCCGAAGGCGAGGCCGGTCGAGGAGGTCCATGTCGACGTGGTGAGCGGGCTCGTCTCGGCGGAAGAGGCCCTGGCCCGCTACGGTGTCGCCTTCACCCCCGACTTCAGCGTGGATACCGTTCGTACCGAAGCGCGCCAGTCTTCGTGACGACCGGGCGCGGAGGGCATCGATGAGCGCAGCGGAACGGGAAATCACAGGCGGGGAGGCGCATCCGGTCTGTATCCGCCTGGTCGACGTCGGCAAGTCCTTCGCCGGCGTCCAGGTGCTGCGCAACATCAGCCTCGATTTCCGCCAGGGCGAGATCCACGCCCTGGTCGGCGAGAACGGCGCCGGCAAGTCGACCGTCGGCAAGATCGCCGGCGGCTACTATTCGCGTACCTCGGGCGATCTCGAAGTGTTCGGCGAGAAGGTCGGTTCCTGGGACGCCGCGACCGCGCTCGCCCGCGGCATCGCCATGATGCACCAGGAGCTCCAGCTCGTGCCGGAGCTCACCGTGGCGCAGAACGTGTTCCTGGGCATCGAGAACCGTCGCGCCGGTTTCCTGATGCGCGACGAGGACCAGCGGCTCGCCGAAATCGTCGCGCTCTGCGGCTTCGATCTCGACCCCGCAGCACCCGCAGGCTCGCTCAGCATCGCCGACCAGCAGAAGATCGAGATCATGCGCGCCATGGCCCGCGATGCCCGCGTGATCGTGATGGACGAACCCACCTCGTCGCTGACCGCCGACGAGGCCGAGCGCCTGCATGCCACCATGCAACGGCTGCGAAGCATGGGCCGCACCGTCATCTATGTCTCGCACTTCCTCGACCATGTGCTGGCGATCTGCGACCGCGTCACGATCATGCGCGACGGCAGGATGGTCCGGACGGCCGACGCCAGGGACGAGACCAAGGCCACGCTGGTCGCAGGCATGCTCGGCCGCGCCGATGCCGAGGTGTCTTATCCCGAAAAGACGGTGCCACCGGCCCGAGGCGCATTCCCGTTGCTCAAGGTCGAGGGGCTCGCTGCCGACACCGGTATCAGCGGGGTCGACCTGGAAATCCACCCGGGCGAGATCGTCGGCCTGATCGGCCTCGTCGGCAGCGGCCGCACAGAAATCGCGCGCGCGATCTTCGGTGCCGATCACGCCGCGGGAAAGGTTTCGATCGACGGCGAAATCTACGCGGAGCGCTCGCCTGAGCGGTCCGTGGCGCTGCGCATCGCGATGGTGCCTGAAGACCGGCGCAAGCAGGGGCTGGTGCTCACCCAGACCGTGCGGCCCAACATGACCTTGCCGCATCTTTCGGCCTTTTCGCTGGCGGGTTTCCTGCGGCTCGGCACCGAAGGCGATGCGGTACGTCGCCTGGTCGAGCATCTCGGCGTCAGCCCGCGCCATGTCGACGGCGACGTCGTCAACTATTCGGGCGGCAACCAGCAGAAGGTGCTGCTCGGCAAATGGATCATGCGTGATCCCAGGATCGTCATCCTCGACGAGCCGAGCCGCGGCGTCGATCTCGGTGCGCGTCGGCGCATCCACGAATTCATCAGCGAGCTCGCCGGACGCGGCGTTGGTGTCCTGCTGATCTCTTCCGAGATGGAAGAGGTGCTTGGGCTCGCGCATCGCGCCTATCTCGTCCGGCGCGGCCGCATCGTGCGCGAGGTCGTGCCGGGTGAAGTCGGCGAGGACGAGCTGTTGTGGACCTTGTTCCAGGATGACGACGCGCCTGCGTCCGAACGGAGAGCCTCATGAGCAGCGACACTGCGACGGCCCATTCGACGGCCACCTCCCGCCTGACAGCCGGCTCCATCGTGCGGTTCCTGCAGAAATATGCGGTCGCCGTGATGGTCGTGCTGCTGATGGCGATGCTGACGATGCTCAGCGATTCCTTCCTGACGGCGCAGAACCTGCTCAACATCCTCAACCAGAACGCTCCGTTGGCGATCATGGCCGCGGCGATGACGCTGGTCATCATAGGCGGTGGCTTCGATCTTTCGGTGGGCGCCACCTTCGCCGTCGCCAGCGTCTCCGCCGCCTGGGTGGCACTTCACGTGCATCCGCTGCTTGGCCTTGCGGTCGCGCCGTGCGTCGGCCTGGCGCTCGGCCTTGTCAACGGCGTCACCATCACTTTCCTGAAGATCCATTCGTTCCTGGCGACGCTCGCGACCAGTCTCGTCTTCCGTGGCATCGCGATCCTGATCACCGGCGGGACTCTGATTCCCGTCCGCTTGCCGGAGTTCACCTGGCTCGGGCGTGGCCGCATCGGCCCTGTCTACATCGCGGTGATCGTGATGATCGTCTTTGCCGTTGCGCTCATGGTGCTGCTCAACCGCACCGCCTTCGGCCGCAAGGTCTTCGCCGTCGGTGGCAACGAGGAGGCCGCCATCCTCTCCGGCATCCGCACGCGGCGGGTCAAGATCGTCACCTTTGCGATCGCCGGCTTCGCTGCGGGGCTCGCTTCGGCGATTGCGGTGTCGCGAATCTCGATGGGCCAGGCCACGGCAGGCGCCGGCATGGAGCTGGAGGCGATCGCCGCCGTCATCATCGGCGGCACCAGCATCTATGGCGGGCAGGGCGCGATATGGCGCTCGCTGGCCGGCGTCATCATGCTGGCCCTGATCAACAACGGCTTCAACATCCTGAACGCCGATCCCTTCTTCAAGGATCTGACGACGGGATTGATCATCGTGGCGGCTGTGGCGATCAGCGCCAGCGGGCGAAGGCGATAGAACGACGAAGGCCCGCCGACGCCCGGGCGAAATCCCGTCGGGGTTGTGGGTTGATCAGAGTTTGCCACTGTGATGTGCAGTCTGCGGCGCCAGACGGGCTCATTCCTGTTGGCCGTCCGAGATTCGGCCTTGATGGTCATAGGCCGCGAAAATAAGCTCGATCGCGACTGAGCATGCCGGGGCGCATGCCGTTCATCAGAAGAACAACAGGCCGTGGACCCGACGGCCGATGAGAGGCGAGAGAATGAAGAAACTCCTGACGATGTCCCTGGCGGGTGCGGCCTGCCTGGTCGCGGCGGTCATGCCGGCGACAGCGCAGCAGAAGACGCTCACCATTTCCTGGTGGGGCTTCAACGGCGAGAAGCTCGACCAGTATGTGGTCAAGCCGTTCCAGGAGAAATGCGGCTGCGAGCTCGTCTTCGAGACCGGCAACAATGCCGACCGCCTGAACAAGATCAAGATCCGCAACGGCGAAGGCGTCGACGTCGCCTATTTCACCGACGCCTATTCCCAGATCGGCATCAAGGACGGCGTCTTCCAGACGGTCGACCGCGCCAAGCTGCCGAACCTTTCCGGCATCTATGAGATCGCCCAGGCCCCGCAGGGCGACTACGGTCCGGCCTATACGATCGGTCGTGTCGGCATCATCTATGATTCCGCCAAGGTAAAGACGCCGATCACCTCCTGGAACGACCTATGGAAGGAGGATTTCAAGGGCCAGCTCTCGCTGCCCGGCATCACCACCACGGCCGGCCCGATGATGGTCATGATCGCCGGCGACCATGCCGGCGTCGACGCCTTCGCCGACAGCGATGGTGCATTCAAGGCGATCGAGGCGCTGAAGCCCAACGTCGTGAAGAACTACAACACCGGTTCCGAGTTGGTGAACCTGTTCTCGACCGGCGAGATCTCCGCCGCCGTCGCTCAGGACTTCACGCTCGCCCAGATCCGGGCAGCAGTGCCGACGGCCGTATGGGCCGACCTCTCCGACGGCGCGGTGGCCACGCTCAACACGGTGAACATCCCCAAGGGTTCGGCCAATGTCGACCTCGCGCATGAGTTCATCAACTTCATCCTCGACCCTGCTCTGCAGCAGACGCTGGCCGAGAACGGCGTCGACGCGCCGGTCGCCACTTCGGTCAAACTGACGCCGGAGCAGGCCAAGCAGTGGACCTACGGCGCCGACATGATCGCTTCGCTGAAGCGCGTCGACTACGAGAAGATGAACGACGCCAAGAGCGGCTGGATCGATCGCTGGAACGAAGTCTTCGGGATGTAGGAGGCGGTTGCTGGTAGCGATTGCCGGCAGCGGTACTGGAGGCACGCATCGTGGAAGTACCCCTCATCCGACCTCGCCCTTCCGGGCGAGGCCACCTTCTCCCACAAGGGGAGAAGGCCGGAGCCCAGCTTGGCCGGCTCGGCAGTTCACCGGTGCTTGCGATTGACTAAGACGTTGCGGGAGCCTTCCCTTCCCCCCTTGTGGGGTCCGAAGGACGGGTGGAGACCCGTGGCTCCACCCCGGGCGGTGGCCGCGCGAAAGCGCGGTCGGATGAGGGGTACTTTCGCGACGCGCGACAGCCGTAACCGCTTGCTGGGAGACGATGCCGGCACGGGCGAGACACCGTCGAAAACCCTCCATCGAGGTACGATAGTTCAATGCTGAAACGACATGCCGGATGGGCGCTCGCGACCCCGGCCACGCTCGCCGTATTCGTGTTCCTGGTGCTGCCGGTAGCGGCCACCATCCTCACGACCTTCGGCGAGGCCGCCGGTCCGTTCTCGCCTTACG
>VFQN01007913.1_pt1 | contig 11123 bp, 6 predicted proteins | sample 3512371 | NCBI WGS metagenome assembly VFQN01 (sample SAMN10412370, study PRJNA504923) | tailings metagenome | isolation source: Replicate 2 from Balatoc abandoned mine | place: Philippines: Itogon, Benguet | collected 2017-08-28 | reverse complement strand
GACGCCCGCCTTGATCTCGGCCCGCACGAACATGCCGGGCAGGATGACGCCGTTCGGGTTCGGGAACAGCGCGCGCAGGGTCACCGCGCCGGTGCTTTCGCTCACCTGCACGTCCTGGAACTCCAGCGTGCCCGGATGGCTGTAGGTGGTGCCGTCCTCCAGCATGAGCTCGACCTCGGCCCGGTTCGGGTCGACGCGCTGGTACCTGCCATCCGCGAGCGCCCGGCGCAGCTCCAGCAGCTGGGCGCTGGACTGGGTCACGTCGACATAGATCGGGTCGAGCTGGTGGATGGTGGTGAGCGTTTCCGGCTGGTTGGCGGTCACCAGCGCGCCGGCGGTGAAGGCCGAGCGGCCGATCCGCCCGCTGATCGGTGCGGTCACCGTGGTGTAGTCGACATTGATCTTGGCCGCGGCCAGGGCGGCCTTGCGCGCCTCGACCGCAGCGCTGGCCTCGCCCAGCGCCGCCACGGCGTCGTCATAGGCGGCGCGGCTGACGGCGTTCGTCCGGATCAGCTCCTCGTTGCGCCGCGCCCGGTTGTTGGCCGACACCCGGGTCGCCTCGGCCTGTGCCAGCTCGGCCTTCGCGGTCTCATAGGCGGCGCGGTAGACGGCGGGATCGATCTGGTAGAGGGGCTCGCCCTTCTTCACGTCGGCGCCCTCGCGGAACAGGCGTTCCTGGAGGATGCCGGTCACCTGCGGGCGCACCTCGGCGATCTGGTAGGGGGAGGCCCGGCCGGGCAGCGTCGTGGTGATCTCGACCGGCTGCGGCTGCAGCGTCACCACCGACACCTCGGCCGGCGGCGGCGCCTCCTGCGCCTTGGCCTGGCCGTTCTCTTCCTGGCAACCGGTCAGCAGCAGCGCGCCCGCCAGCATCAGGCCGGCCGATATACGACCAGAAAGGTTTCGCATGCCCATCTCCGGAGGCGGAATCGCGGCGCCGTACCGATGCCGTCCTGTCTGCAGCTGGTCGGCGCGTCCGTCGCTTGTTTAGAATGAGCGTTCATTCTATGAATGCTGCAAGGCAGCGTCAAGCTGCTGCAACGCAATGCAAAGGGTCGATGCGCGGGATGAAGGACGATGGGAATCGCTGACCGGGCCTGCCTGGAAAGGACGCGCAACGAGTCGCGCCGCCAGCAGGTCCTGACCGGGGCAACCGCCTGTTTCTGCAGGCATGGCTTCCACAGCGCCAGCATGGCGGAGATCGCCAAGAGTGCTGGGATGAGCGTCGGCCACATCTACCACTACTTCGCGAACAAGGAAGCGATCGTCGTCGCGATCGTCCAGAACAACCAGGCGGAAGTCCTGGAGATCATGGACCAGATCGAGCGCAGCCCGGGTCCGCTCGGGGATGCGCTGGTCGACGCGGCATCGTCCGGCGTCGATGAATGCATGGACCTTTCCAACACCGCCCTGATGCTGGAAGTGCTGGCGGAGGCCGCCCGCAACCCCAAGGTGGCCGAGGTGGTCCAGTCGTCCGACGCGGTGCTGCGGGCGCGGATGCGCGACATGCTCTGCAAGGCGGCGGGTCCCGATCAGGATCCGGCGGATCCCCGCCTGGACGACCGGGTGGAAACGCTGTTCACCCTGTTCCAGGGCATGTCGGTGCGCGCCATCCGCAATCCTTCCCTCGACCGCGACCGGATGGTGCGCATGATGCAGGCCACGATCCGCTGGATCCTGCAAAGCTGAGCGGTATCAGGGCGCGCCGGTGACGAACCGCCGGAAGATCCGGGCCGGCAGCCCGCCGCCGGTCCCGCCCTTCATCGGCGTGTGGTCGTCGTTGCCGACCCAGACCGCCACGATGGTCCCATGCGCATCGCCGCCGACGAACCAGGCGTCCCGGAAGTCGGAGCTGGTGCCGGTCTTGCCGAATCCGCCGGCCGCGGCCGCCGCCTTGCCGGTGCCGTTGTGCATGGCGTCCGCCAGCATCGCGCGCAGCGTCCGGGCGGTTGCCGCCGACAGGGCGCGGACGGCGGGCGGCTGGCTCGTCGCATGGCGGAGGCCGGCCTCGTCGGCCAGCCCGGTGAACCAGACCGGCGCCCGCACCACCCCGTCGCCGGTCATCGCCGCATAGGCGCCCGCCAGCTCGACCATGCCCAGTTCCGCGCTGCCCAGCGCCAGGGACGGCACGGCCGGCAGGTCCGAGGCAATCCCCAGCCGTCGCCCGGTCTCGATCACGGCCGGCAGGCCGACCTCCGTTTCCAGGCGGACCGCGGCGGTGTTGATGGAAAGCGAGAGCGCCTGCTGCAGCGTCACCTGGGCTGCCGGTGGCTGGACGATGTTGCGTGGGCTCCAGCCGTCGATGACCGGCGCCGTCGTGGCGATCATCTCGTCCGGACGGTGGCCCCGCTCGAGCGCGGCCGCGAACAGGACCGGCTTGAAGGCCGAGCCCGGCTGGCGGCGCATGTCGACCACCCGGTCGGTGCTGCCCAGGCTGCCGGGCACCGAGGCCGCGGCCAGCACCTGACCGCCGGGCGCCATTGCGATCAGGGCCGCGGCCGAAGCGCCGGACGGTGCCGCCGCCAGCTCCTCGGCCAGGACCTTGCGGGCACGCTGGCCCAGCCGCAAATCCAGGGTGGTCGCCACGGTGAGGGCGCTTCCCGGCGCCATCCGCCGCGCCCTTGCCACCAGCGTCCGCAGCACCGGATCCGCATAAGGCATGGGCAGGACCCTGGCCGGCCGCGTCCGGGCCCGGTCGGCCATGTCCTGACCGATGGCACCGGTCGCCACCATCGCCCGGAGCACCACCGCCGCCCTTGCCCGCGCATCCTCGGGATGGCGCGCCGGGTCCAGCCGGGACGGCGCCCGCACCAGGCCCGCCAGCAGGGCGGCCTGCGGCAGGTCGAGGGCATGGGCCTCCACGCCGAAATAGCGGCGCGCCGCGGCCCGGATGCCGGTCATCCCGCTGCCGAGATAGACCCGGTCCAGGTAGGCCGCCAGGATCTCCTCCTTGGACAGGCTGGCGTCCAGCCACAGCGCCAGGGTCGCCTCGCGCAGCTTGCGCAGGAGGCTGCGCTCCGGGGTCAGGAACACCAGCTTGACGAGCTGCTGGGTGATCGTGCTGCCGCCCTCGGCGATCCGCCCGGACCTCAGGTTGCGCAGGAACGCCCGGGCCAGGCCCATCGGGTCGACGCCGCCATGGCTGAAGAACCGGCGGTCCTCGATCGCCACGATCGCATCGACCATGGGCGGCGAAACATCTTTGAGGCGCAGCGGCCGGGACCAGCCGTCGCCGAGCGTCGCGAGCGGGACCCCATGCCGGTCCAGCAGCGTCACAGCACTCGGCCGCGCCGGCCGGACGACGCTCTGCGCCAGCCTGACGCTGTCCAGGACCAGCGCCAGCAGGGCGAGGGCCGCCAGGAGCAGGAGCGAGCCCAGGATCCTGGACGGCCGCAGCCAGCGGCGGCGCTCCGGCGCCGCCGGCATGGCCGCGCCGGGCCTGCCGCGCGGGGCCTGCCGGGCAGGCGCCGGCCTGCCCGGCCGGGTCACCGGCCGACTTGTCCTGCCGCGTCCGGGAGCCGGGCGCGGCGTCCCCTGGCGGCTCATCGGCGCGGCGGATCCTGGCGGGCCAGCTTGAGCGTCACGTGGCGCAGGTCGATCAGCACCTTGCCGCGATGCTCGAAGTTCACGGTCGCCCGGTGCCCGATCACGCTCTGCACGACCCCCAGGCCCCATTCCGGCTCGGAGGGGTGGCGGACCAGGGCGCCGGGCACGATCGACAGGTCCATGCGGCAACTCTCGAAAAGGGCGGTGAAACGGCGGGACCTTCAGGAACCATTAACCATTCGGGTCCAGGATCGGGGCAGGGACACGGAAGAACCGTCGAAAGGTGCTGCTCATGGTCATGCCCGGGAACCGCTGGTGGCGAGCATACGACCGGACCTGCCCGGCTGTCGCGCCCCCGGACGGCGCCGGTCCGGCCGCGGGCGCCATGCCGGCCGGTCCGGCGGCGCGCGCGACGGATCTGCCCGACATCCTGCGCGACTTCCTGGATGAACGCAGCGCGGAGGTGATCACGCTCGTCGCCTGCCGCGCGCCAGCGGGCGGGCGGCAGGACGGCCCTGCTACCGATCAGGCGGGCGAGGGCACTGTCGCCCGGCGGCGCCGGGACACCAGCCGCTCCAGGTGGAGCCAGACCACCGGGGTGATGTAGAGCGTCACCAGCTGCGACACGGCCAACCCGCCCACCACCGCGACGCCCAGGGGCTGGCGCAGCTCGGCGCCGGCGCCGAGGCCGAGCGCGATCGGCAGGGCGCCGAAGATCGCGGCGAAGGTGGTCATCATGATCGGCCGGAAGCGGCGCAGGCAGGCGGTGCGGACCGCCACCACCGGCTCCGCCCCGGCGCGACGCTCCTCCAGGGCGACGTCGACGATCATGATCGCGTTCTTCTTCACGATGCCGATCAGCATGACGATGCCGATCACCGCGATCACCGACAGGTCCATGTCCAGCCAGGTCAGCGCCCAGATCGCCCCGATCCCGGCGGATGGCAGGCCGGCCAGGATGGTGATCGGGTGGACGAAGCTCTCGTAGAGGATCCCCAGCACGATGTAGATCGTGAGGATCGCCGCGAGCAGGAGGATCGGCTGGTTGGCGAGGCCGTCCTGGAAGGCCTGGGCGGTGCCGGAGAAGCCGGCCGCCATCGATTCGGCGAGCCCGCCCTCCGCCGAGGCCTGCTCGATCGCGGCCACCGCGTCGCTCAGCGCATAGCCCGGCGCCAGGTTGAAGGAGATGGTGGCGGCGGGCTGCTGCGACTGGCGGTTGACCGTGAGCGGACCAGCTTCCCGGGTCACCCGGGTCACCGCCGACAACGGCACGCTGGTGCCGTCGGTCGACTTCACGAACACCCGGCCCAGGATCGACGGGTCGTCTTGCTGCTCGCGCCCCGATTCCAGGATGATCGCGTAGTCGTCGGTGTTGCTGTAGATCGTGCCGACTTGGCGGGTGCCGAACGCGTCGTAGAGGGCGGAGCGGATCTGGTCCGCGCGCACGCCGATCGCGGCGGCCCGGTCCTCGTCGACCCGGATCTTGAGCTGCGGGTTGGTGACCTCCAGGTCGCTGGACACGTCCTGGATCTGCGGCAGCCTGGACATCCGCGCTTCCAGGTCCGGGATCGCTTCCATCAGGGTCGGCAGGGTCGCCGCCTGCAGCGTGTACTGGTACTGGCTGTTCGACCGCCGGCCGCCGATATTGATGTTCTGCACCGGGCTGAAGAACGTCTTGATCCCCGGCACCTGCGCCGTGTTCCGCCGCAGCCGAGCGGCCACGTCCTCGATCGGCTCGACCCGGCCTTCCGCCCGGCTCTTCAGCGCTACGAAGATGCGCCCGGAATTGAGCTGGTCGCCTCCCACCCGCGAGTTGAAGTAGGCGACCGCGGGATCGTCCCGGATGATCGCGGCCACCTTGCGCTGCTGGTCCACCATCGCGTCGAAGCCGATGTCCGGCCGCGCCTCAGTGGTGACCGACAGGAAGCCGGTATCCTCGGTGGGGAAGAAGCCCTTGGGCACCACCATGTAGAGATGGATGGCATAGGCCAGGGTGGCGAAGGTCACCGCCAGGGTGGCGAACTGGTGGCGCAGCACGACGTCCAGGCTCACCCGGTAGAGCGTGGCCATCCCGTCCACCACGAAGTCGGCCGCGCGGGCGAACAGGTTGCCGCGCCGGGCATGGTGCTCGTGCGGCTTGAGGAAGCGCGAGCACAGCATCGGGATCAGGGTCAGCGACACGAAGCCGGAGATCAGGATCGCCACCGAGATGGTCACCGCGAACTCGCGGAATACCCGGCCGACCACGCCGCCCATGAACAGGACCGGGATGAACACCGCCACCAGCGAGAGGGTCATCGAGACGATGGTGAAGCCGATTTCCGCGGAGCCTTTGAGCGCCGCCTGGAAGACCCCCATGCCCTCCTCGATGTGCCGGACGATGTTCTCCAGCATCACGATGGCGTCGTCGACCACGAAGCCCACGCAGAGCGTGAGCGCCAGCAGCGTCATGTTGTTGATGGAATAGCCCAGCAGCGCCATCACCCCGAACGTGCCGATCACCGACACCGGCAGGCTCAGCGCCGGGATGATCGTGGCGCGCGGGTCCTTCAGGAACACGAAGATCACCGCCACCACCAACGCTGCCGCCATCATCAGGTGGTGGGTGACGTCGCTCACCGCGTCGCGGATCGAGACCGAGCGGTCGTTGGTGATCGCGATCGAGATGGACGGCGGGATCTGCGCTTCCAGGATCGGGATCGCTTCCCGGATCCGGTCGACCACCGCCACGGTGTTGGCGTCCGGCTGGCGCTGGATCGCCAGCACGATGGCGCGCTCGTCGTTGAACCAGCCGGCCCCCTGCTCGTTCTCCACCCCGTCCCGCAGATGGGCGATCTGGTCCAGGCGCACCGGCTGGCCGTTGCGCCAGGCGACCACCAGCGGGCGGTATTCGGCGGCGTTGGACGGCGGCGCTTGAGGATCGATGGTGAGGGTGCGGGCGGAACCGGCGAGCGTGCCGACCGGCGTGGTCGAGGCGGCCGATTCGATCGCGTTGCGCACGTCGCTGGTGGTCAGGCCGCGCGCCGCGGCCTGGACCGGGTCGACCTCGACCCGGACCGCGAACTTCTGGCCGCCCCAGATCAGGACCTGGGCGACGCCCTCGATCTGCGAGATCTGGTTGGCCAGCAGGCTTTCCGCATAGTCGTTCACCTTCGACAGCGGCAGCGTCGCCGAGGACAGGGCCAGGAACAGGATCGGCTGGTCCGCCGGGTTGACCTTGCGGAAGGAAGGCGGCGTGGTCATTTCGTCCGGCAGCCGGCGCTGCGCGGTGGAAAGCGCCGACTGCACGTCCAGGGCGGCGCCGTCGATGTCGCGGTCCAGGGTGAACTGGATGGTGATCGAGCTGTTCCCCTGGGTCGACTGCGACGTCATCGTGTCGATGCCGGCGATCGTCGCGAACTGCCGCTCCAAAGGTGCCGCCACCGACGATGCCATCGTCTCCGGGCTGGCGCCGGGCAGGCTGGCGCTGACCTGGATCGTGGGAAAGTCCACCCGCGGCAGGGCGGCCGATGGCAGGGTGCGCCAGCCGGCGATCCCGGCCAGCAGGATCGCCACCGTGACCAGGGTCGCCATGACCGGCCGGCGGATGCAGAGTTCGGCCAGCCTCAACGTCTGGCCTCCAGGCCCTGCTCGCTGTCCACGATATGGACGAGGGCCCCCTCGGTGAGGCGGATCTGCCCCTCGGTCACCACCGTGGTGCCGGCCGGAGGGCCTTCCCCGAGCACCAGAAACTCCCCGGACGCCCGGTCGACCCGCACCGGCACGACCTGCGCGTGCTTCTCGGGATCGACCACGAACACGAAGGAGCCGGTCTGGCTGATCTGGACCGCATTGGCCGGCACCACCAGGGCGCCCGGATCGTCGCGCAGGATCAGACGCGCATCGAGCACCGTCCCCGGCCACAGCCGCTGGTCGTCGTTCTTGATGCGCGCGCGCACGGTGACGAGGCCGGTGCCCCGCTCGACCACGTTCTCCACCATTGTGACCGCGCCCTCGCGGGTCTCGGTGCTGCCGGGAAGCGGCACCTCGATCCGTGCGGTGCCGGCACTCAGCGCGGCGGACAGGTCGCTCAGGAGGTTCTGCGGAATGCCCAGCGCCACGTAGATCGGGTCGACCTGGTTGAGGGTGGCGATCGTGCCGGACGTGTCCGAGCCGCGCACGATGGCGCCCAGGCTGACCGCCACCCGGCCGATCCGGCCGTCGAACGGGGCGGTTACCCGGTGGAAGGACAGTTCCAGCTGCAGGGCGCGCAGCTGCGCCTCGCTCGCGGCGAGCGCTGCGGTAAGAGCCTCCACCTGGGTGCGGGCATCGTCCAGCGACTGCTTGGCGGTGGCGCCGCGCTTGGCGAGGTCGGTGGCGCGCGCGAAGACGAGGCGCGCATTCTCCAACTGCGCCCGGTCGCGGCGGACATTGGCTTCCTGCTCGTCGATCTGCGCCTGGATCGGCCGGTCGTCCAGCTCGAGCAGCACGTCGCCCGCCTTCACCAGGGCGCCGTCATGGACCAGGATCTTCTCCACCACCCCGTCGACCCGCGAGCGGATCGCCACCGTCTCGACCGCCTCGACCGTGCCGACCGAGCGGAACTCCACCGGCACGTTGCGGATCGAGACCTGCGCCACGCTGACCGGCACCGCCCCGCGTTCCCGCGCCGGTGCAGCCGGCTTCTCGCTGGATTCGCCGCGGATGATCGCCACCACGCCCTGCGCCCATCCCGGCGCCTGGTCGAGCCAGTGCGGGCGGTCGGCCAGGCGGAGCCAGACAATTGCGGCGACCACGAGGGTCGCGAGCAGGATCAGCCCTCTCTTCATCGGATGCCCGGATTCGGGTGGAAGAACGGGAGCTCGGGCGAACGAGCCTCAAGGCGGGGAGTGGCTACCTCGGTCATACGACAGCGCTTCCGAATCGGTTCATCGGATGACGGAATGTCCGGATCGGCGCCAGTCTATGCCGATCCAGCCATCAATGCAGCGCTGGTCGCGTAACAAATTGTGCAATGCATTCAGGTGCGCCGGGAGCCTGCGGTCCTGCACGGGATGGGCGGCCCTGCGCGGGCCGCCTCACTCCGCCGGCTGGCCGACCGGCCGCGGCGGCGTCGCTTCCCTGGCTTCGGCCGCATGCGCCGGCTTCCAGCCGGCCTTCTCGCGCAGGTACTGGAAGGTCACGTAGAGCATCGGGATCAGCAGGATGCCCAGGATCGACGAGGCCAGCATGCCCCAGAACACCGGCGTGCCGACGGCGATGCGGCTGGCGGAGCCGGGGCCGGTGGCGGTGATCAGCGGGACCAGCCCGAGGATGAAGGCGAAGCTCGTCATCATCACCGGGCGGAAGCGGAGCTTGGCACCCTCGATGGCGCTTTCCACCAGGCCCATGCCCTTGCCGCGCATCTCCAGGCTGAACTCGTTGATCAGGATGGCATTCTTGGCCGCGAGGCCGATCAGGACGACCAGGCCGATCTGCGCATAGACGTCGAAGGCCAGGCCCAAAAAGTACAGGCCGAAGATCGCGCCGAGGATGCCGACCGAAACCGAGAGCAGGACCGGGACCGGGATGTTCCAGCTCTCGTAGAGCGCCACCAGGAACAGGTAGGCGAAGACGATGGCCAGGCCCAGGACGATCGTGGTCTTGCCGGCGGCCTCGATTTCCTGCAGCGCCGTGCCGGTCCACTCATAGCCGTAGCCCTGCGGCAGGTTGGCGCCGACCCGGTCCATCGCCGCGATCGCGTCGCCGGAGCTGAAGCCCGGCCCCGGATTGCCGTTGAGCGTGACGCTGCGATAGCCGTTGTAGCGGCTGATCGCCGAGGGCCCGAGCTCCAGGCGGACCGAGGCGATCGACTGCAGGGGCACCATGTCGCCCTGGGCGTTGCGGACGCTGATGCGGAAGATGTCGTCGACGCGGCGCCGGTAGTCCGCCTCCGCCTGGATCTGGACCTGCCAGGTGCGCCCGAACACGTTGAAGTCGTTGACGTAGTAGCCGCCGAGCGTCGCCTGCAGGGTGGAAAAGACGTCGGAAACCTGCACGCCCAGGGTCTGGGCCTTGTCGCGGTCCAGGTCGAGATAGATCTGCGGCGTGTCGGCATTGAACGAGGTGAACACGCCGACCAGCTCCGGCTGCTGGTTGGCGCTGACGATGGCGGCGCGGACCACCTGGGCGAGCTGGGTCATCGAGCCGCCCTGCAGGTCCTGGAGCTGGAACTCGAACCCGCCGGTGGAGCCGATCCCCATGATCGGCGGGACGTTGAGGGCGACGACCTGCGCGTCCGGGATCGCCGCCAACTCCGGCCGCAGCGCGCCCAGCGCCGCGAAGACGCTCTCCGATTCCTGGGTCCGCTCCTCGAACGGCTTCATGGTGCCGATCAGGAAGGCGCTGTTCGACTTGGCGAGTCCGTTCAGGAAGTCGAAGCCCACGATCGAGGTGACCGCTTCGACTCCGGGCTTCTCCCGCACCAGGGCCTCGACCCGCCCGACCGCTTCATGGGTCCGCTCGACCGAAGCGCCCTCCGGCAGGGTGACCAGGACGAAGAACGCGCCCTGGTCCTCGGCGGGCAGGAAGCCCTTGGCGGTGACGCCGAAGCCCGCCCAGATCGCGAAGAAGATCGCCGCCAGCGCCACGATCGAGAACGCGGCCAGCCGCACCAGGCGGGCGACCAGCGCGCCATAGGCGTCGCGGACCTTGTCGATGCCCTTCTGGGTCCAGGCGATCGGCCCACGCCGCGGCGGATGATGGCCCTGCTTGAGCAGGATCGCGCACAGGGCCGGCGACAGGGTGAGGGCGTTGATCGCCGAGATCAGCATCGACACCGACACGGCCACCGCGAACTGGCGGTAGAGCTCGCCCACCAGCCCCGGGATGAACCCGGTCGGGACGAACACCGACAGCAGCACCAGCGTGATGCCGATCACGGGTGCCGTGATCTCGCCCATCGCCTTGCTGGTAGCGTCCGCCACGCTCAGGTGCGGCTCCTCGTGCATCACGCGCTCGACGTTCTCGACCACCACGATCGCATCGTCGACCACGATGCCGATCGCCAGGACCAGGGCCAGGAGCGAAACAGTGTTGGCGGAATAGCCGATCGCCAGGAGCACCGCGAAGGTCCCGACCAGGGCTACCGGCACGGCGATGATCGGGATCAGGGTGGTGCGCCAGTTGCCCAGGAAGAAGAACACCACCAGGGCGACCAGGACGAACGCCTCGATGAGGGTCTTCACCACATCGTGGATCGAGGCCTTCACGAACAGCGTGGTGTCGTAGTCGACCGAGTAGGACATGCCCTCGGGAAAGCGGCCTGAAAGCTGCTCGAGCGTCGCCCGGATGGCGTTGCCGGTCGCGACCGCGTTGCTGCCCGGCGCCTGGTAGACCGCGATCGAGGCGGCCGGCTGGCCCTGGTAGGTGGAGAAGCGGTCGGAGGACTGGGCGCCCAGCTCGACGCGGGCGACGTCGCTGACCCGCACGATCGAGCCGTCGCTGTTGGTGCGCAGGATCAGGTTCTGGAACTGCTCGATCGTGGTGAGCCGGCCGAGCGTCGTGATGTTGATCTGGAACTGCTGGTCGGCCGCCATCGGCTGTGCGCCGATCCGGCC
>VFQN01007912.1_pt1 | contig 11123 bp, 9 predicted proteins | sample 3512371 | NCBI WGS metagenome assembly VFQN01 (sample SAMN10412370, study PRJNA504923) | tailings metagenome | isolation source: Replicate 2 from Balatoc abandoned mine | place: Philippines: Itogon, Benguet | collected 2017-08-28 | reverse complement strand
AATATTCCCTCTGCGTGACCAGGAATATGGGAATCATTATCAGATAGTAATCGATGTGGTAATACCGTTTGAAGTAGATTTGTCACAGTAAAGTTGCACGGGAAATAAGCTTCAGCGATGAAATCAACTAAGTTAGACCAGGAGTTCCCGAATAACTTCTCCTTTGAAGAAAGTAAATCATCATTTTCGATTGGAAATAATCCTAAAGCATAGTTGATAGAAGAAATATGAGCTTTCCATAATAGTTGTAAGGATGATTCCATTAAAGGAGAGAGATGATAATTGAGTCGATCAGCGATCGGAGTATCAGGATGGGTATTCACTGTTTTGTATTCTTTGTCGCATGAGGTCGCAGTTTCTTGAAGTTGCAGGAAATAATTTTTCCAAGGTGTAAGAATTTCACTACAAGATTGTAACGATTTCTTTGAATCATCACAAAATCGAGTGGTATCAGGGTTATAAGTGATTTCTATGAGAGGAACTACGCCAGCTTCCATCGCTCCAAGATAAGGAACTACCGACAAATAATAGTTCATATCTGGCCACCAAGACTTTTCATTCATCTTTTCAGTAGTTGTATTCAATCCTTGACTTTTTGTGGTGGTTGAAGTAATAAATAGACGGCCTGAGCCATATTGCCATCCGTGCTGAAGTGGTAAACCCCAAAGAATATTACCCCATGATAAAAATGAAAGGTCACTTTCTTCATCTAAATTATTAGCTCTTGATTTCCATAAACAATGGGAGTTGGTACTTTCGAGGAGAGTTCTGTAAAGGGTCATACGATGCATGTAATCCCAGGCATCAACGATATAAGCTCCAGTCTTGTGATTCTTCGGGAACCTATAGAGACTTTGGACCTCTTTCCACTTTGGTGGATAAAAATGATCATCAAACTTCAAAGTACCTTGTAAAGAACTGCTTTGATAAGTTGATTGTAGCTTATGAAGCATTTGCACAACATCTCGTTCGACATCAACTCTCGCAACGGCCTGTCCAACGAATAACACCAAAGCGAATCTTACTAAAGTAAACATATCAAATTTCATTGTTTTTAAATCAATAGAATATGATGAATATGATCACAAGCTAGTAAGTGCTTGGAAGTGTTTGAAGGTGAAAGATTCACAGCAATCAGCAATGAATTGAGAATTGAGTGAGGAGAGGCCGAAGATGGCCGAGTGTCTATATGGGGAAAACCCGAACCCCAGCATTAAATTTTTGAAATTTCTTAGGTTTGTATTCTTTTATTTGTGCTTAAGTTTGTAAAGGCAAATCTTTCTTTGGATTTAAAACAAAAAGTACAACTTAAAACAAGACAGAAAAGGAAATTAGTGTCATTTTTGGGTTTCCTAAAAACCACTTACTTTACGAAGTTAAGATCAGTTGACTTACGCAAAAGAAATGGCAGTAAAATTATTTTCAGATCTTTACAATTAAATAGGTAGAATTTTAACACCTCGGTATGGGTGACAATGAAGCATGATACTTAAAGTAAGAACGAGCGAATCGAGTTATTTGGAATCGAAAGTGAAATTCACTGTCATCTTAAGTTTGATAGTAGACACTACAAAGCAAAGATAAAAAGAATAAATAAAACTAAAGCTTTACACTCTCTTGATCTGCTGAATTCTCTACTCCTTGATAAAGTATCATATCTTCCATCACATGATTCAACATCTCAGCACAAATTACACTATTCGGCTGAATAGCTAGGGCTTGATGATAGTACGTAGCAGCTTCCTCGAACCTATAACACATATGGATTAATGGATAATTGGGATAATTTCTTGATTCTTACCTACGAACCAAATGCATAGTGAAGCCAAGTGCGACTAATGCCCAAACATTATGCCACGACAATTTCAAACACCTTTGATACCAGGCAATAGCTTGATCGTATAGGCCTAATTTCCTCAATATTGTTGCATAATTATATAATATCTATCGCCCAAAAGTCACGCTTGAATTAAAGTAGAAAAGAAAATAATCCTTACCTCACAAGTACACGATGAATCCTTCTGTAATACCTTCATTGTACCGATAGCTTTCTTTAGAATCTGTTCACCATGATGTAAGTTACCCATTTTCACAGCAATTAAGGCCATTTCATTGAGAATGAGAAGATCTGAAGGATCTATCGCGATAGCTGATTGCAGCATATGAGCAGCAAGCCAGTAGTTTCCGCTGTGCTGCAACTCCTTGCTTAGACAAATTAAAGGTAATTTATGATTTGGTAAGAGACGAATAGCCGTGCGGTAGGCTGCTAATGCTTGTTCAGTCTCTTCATTTGCTGAATAGATGTGACCAAGTAAAATCCACGCTTCACTAAAATGTCGATTGTATTTTAAACTACGGCGTAAAAACCTTTGTGCAAGATCTAATTTATTAATACACCAATAATAACTACCAATTGTAAAGAAAGAATGTTCATCTTCAGGGAATAGATTAATTAGTTTATGTGAGAGAGAATAAAGGACAGAAGTTTGATTTGATTGGATTAAAGGTGTAATCTGTTGCATAATAAATTGACTATGGACAGGATTGATCGCTGTATCAGCTCCATGATTACTGATTAATGAAGTATTACTATAGTTTTGGTTATTTTCAGATAATGTTGGAGGATAATTCGAAGGTGTTAATTGAAGGTTTGATAGATTCTGTTCTTTTAAATGTTGATGATGTTGATGCTTTTGATGTTGATATTGTCTTTTTAATGATTGATATTCTGAAACAATACGATCAACAGATGTCATTCTTTCGTTGAAAATACAAACACAATAAAGTAACTGTTTGAATCACACAACTATAACCTTTCTTTATTTTTGACGTCACCTGCTTTAGGAAAGGGGAATCGTTTTTCCCAAAGAAAAACGATGTCCCCTTTCACTCCCTTAAAACACATACAGCACGATGTAAGAATTCCTTCCCTTTTCCAAGTAATTTCTTGGAAAACAGAGAAAATTATACAGTAAACAAGGTTTTTCAGTTTTTGGACCATGAAATAACTTCAAGGTTCAACCGTCCTGAAACCCTGTCAGAAAGTGAAAACAAGCAACAAGACACACAAACAACAAAATTAACTTACTAATTAACTTATTAACTTTGACATCCATTTTATCAATAGATAAAAATAACTTTTCAGTTCTATTGTTATCATTAGATCTGTAATTTTTTTCTCTATCGATTGATTATTTTTTCTTTTTTTGGAAAATTTGTTTCATTGAGAATTAAGTGATTCATTTTATTCATTTTTTCCTGTATATCGAAATTTGTTGTTTTTGCACGTTTGCATCTTGCTATTCAATCAGATTTACCTTTTTCGCCTTATTTATTAGCTTTAGTAACTACTCATTCAGGTAAATTATGTGAATATGCCTCGCGTCGCTCCAACTCACTCATAACCCTCTCAGTCGCCTCATCATAAACCACGATGAATATCTCAGAAACGGAATCAATTAACGCTGCCAATGACCCAAAGTCAGGTATGTCTTAAATATAACTGGTTATTTTGTTGAGCTAACCCCGCGCTTCAGCTGGACGATGGACGAATGAGGAGCATATTCTCTTCTTGCAAGGTCTGCAACTCTACAATAAGCAATGGAAGTTGATTGCAGACTTGGTGAAAACCCGCACAGTTGTTCAAATTCGTACCCACGCCCAGAAATATTTCCTGAAGATGCAAAAGTCCAAGCAAATTAATGACAAGAGCTATGCTCAGGTTTGTTGCAACAACGATTTTCCGAGTCCTTTTCTCATTTTCTTTCTTTAGCTTGCAAGTATTATGAGATCTGATTCGATTGATTCAACTGTGTACAATCAGGACTATGGTGCCTCAACGGGAGCGACCACCTCTGAAGGAGAGTCAGATAATGAGCGCTCCTTGAGCATCAACTCAGAGGACAGACTGCCGTCGATTATGCTTCCAAAGCTCTTATTAACTAAATCCGATGGTGACCTCAAGAGTAAGACAGACTCCCCAAGAAAAAGAAGTCGTGAAGTTAAAGGAACTCCAAAGATGAAGAATTCCACTGCGAAGAGTCCCAAGAGATCAAATGCTCGTTCAATCTCTTCTTCCGCCCTTAACTCCCTGTGTGCTATGTCCCGCGAAGTCGAGTTACTGCAAGAGGAGAATCTTGGTCTTAGCGTTGAAAAGTTTTGTGAATACATTCCTTACGAGGATGATGGAAGCACTGAGTTCGATGATAATTTCTTTGATCGAATTGAATGGAACCATCGTAATTACGATGAAGACAGTGATTCACGTTCTCAATCCCCGTTTAGTCGTTCTGCTAGCCATATAAATGGTGCCCCGCCTTCATTCCCCAATTTAACCTTCGAAGAGATTGGAACTGCCCATGAGCCTTCCTTCGCCTCCAGCTACAAAGAGTCCAGAGGTCTTTTCGCCAATCCCTCTGAAGACAGTTACGAATTACCTTCCTTCACTCGTCCCAATCTCACCTTGACCATCGGAAATCATAGTGCTTTACAGAATTCTTCCTATCAGAAGTCATTCGAGAGAGATTACCCTAATTCAGATGACAGTAGTTTCTCCCATCCGATTAATTCCGGATTTAACTTTAACGTCTTTCCTCCTCCAGCATCACCCGCCAGATCACCAAGAAAGAGAGGACGTCCAAAGAAATACTCCCACGCTGACGGAAATAGTGCTAGTATGGATGTCGAATACACTGAAAGAGCTCGATCCGAGTCCATGATGAGTATTGGTGATGCACCAGAACCGGCTCCTTTGCTTATTCAGCTACCAAACCCTACAATTGGTATGTCTGTTGTATCTAGCACAAAAGAGAGACAACTTCCCTCTATTGCTGATCAATTTACATCCAATAACACAAATACTTTATTATCGGAATCACGTTTACCAACCGCACCTTCATTGTTAACTAGTGAGTTAACTCGATTATCGTTACCTTCTTCTGACGCAGTCATTGAAGCAGCAGCTTCAAAATTAACTGTCGCAGATTTACTTCCTTTGGCAACTTCACCATCATCAGAGGGAATGTTCCAAGGATTTCACGACTCTGTTCGATTGACTGCAATCACAGAAGCACATTATTAAATCAAGGAGCAGTATACCAACTCATAAATGAGAAAAGACGAAAAGCCTTTAATCACTCAAGAATTCATTAAAAACGACATACTTATATTTCTGCTCATGCAGATCTTTTCACTCATCGATATATATTTTTATATTTAGGAATTGTAGTATGTAAAATCAAGATAGAATAGGAAAATATTAAGAAAGAAAATAGGTAGTATTTCATCATTTGTATTCATTGTCACACATTATTGAAAAATCTTTATATTGTTTGAACATGAATATTGCAACGCACTTGCATATGTATACTTGTATTTTTCGTTCATTCATTCATTGTGTGACAAGTGTCGTTATTATAGTGAAAGAATCGTTTGTTCCATTTTCGCACCATCGCCTATCATGAATATCTGTATAGTATTTCAAAAATTAGCTTCAGAGAAAGATTATTAAAGTAGTAATAAAACAGTACACATAGGTAGTTCTAAGCAAACGAAAAAGCGTAGTATTACAAATTGAGGATAGAATCAACCCTCCTGTTTCTTGTCGAAAGAATATTAACTGCACACATGATGGATAAATTGTATTTTCTTCCTTCTTGACTTTGATTCATTTACTTCTCTTATGTTTTTGTTTTCTTTCTCTCGTCTTCTTCTTTCCTCTTATCAGGTTTTGTTATTCTCATGTTTTGGTTTTGATTTTTCTGATTCTCATTTCATTTGCTTCTTTCCATTATCGCCTGGAGAAACAAGAAAGATTCCCTTGCATTAGGATCACTTCAACTGTTTTTATTTCTTTCATCCTCGTCTCGTGCTGTTTTCATCAACACACTCTTATTGTATTGTTGTCTTTGTCGCTCAATACTTCTACTTCTACGACTTCTGCGATCATTTTCGCCATTCTTTCCCTCTACTGTTTTTCTACTACTTCTATCCTGCATGCTTCCTACTCAATTCTTTGAAGTGCATTGTTTGAACTTGACGCTATTTGTTCAAACATCTTCTTCGGTGTTTTAATGCAATGAACGCATATCCTTTTTTTTTTCGTTGTATAATCTTTGTTTTCTGCTTTTTTTTCTGGGGTTATCTAGTTATTTGAAAGGTCATAGCTCTCTCTGACGCTTTCCTTTGAGAATACTACATACCCTAACGACTTCTTTCTCTTCCTTTTCTACACTTTTGTCTTCTTACGAAAGATATTGTTATATGTATATGATTATGTAAGCATATTTGGTAGTAAAAGAAAGGTGAGAGATGAAGGGAAGAAGGATTGATATAAATATATAAAAATACAAAAGAAGATTATTTATTTTGGTGGATTTTAATAAAGAATAAACAAGAAAAGAAAGAAGAAAAAACATTAAATAAAGTATTTAACAAAGATGAATTAAGATAAAGAATTTTCATAGAAAAGAGTTGAAATTATCCCTATCCTCCTTCATTAAGATTGATAAAAGTTACCCTATCTCTATTATTTTCAATCTTAGCCAAGACTCTTGTTTGATATTATATTGTATAATCGGATCCCAGTTAAATCATTTACCAATCAATCCACTTCATGTAACAAGAAGAAAGATGCACAAATTATGTATGTAAGCCGCTACAATAATAAATGAAATAACAACAAACAAAGAAACTAACACTTACTATTGAATATATAAAGTCAAGAAAGAGAATATAAAAAATAAATATACAATTTTGCTCATATTCATATGATATAATCGGATCTATGCTTTGCTCCCTATTCTCTATTTCTTGCTCGAAAAATTTTGATGGATTAATTAATTGTGTTTGTTGTTCTTATTCTATCTTTTATTTTCTCATTCATCTTTTATTGTGTTCTTCCTCATTCCTTTTCCTCTCCTTCAATGCTTTGATCATTCTAGATCCTCCTCCTTTATCAACTTTATTAAGCTTGGAGCGAACGGAAGATCATTCTAGCAAGCAAAACGATGGAAGGTGAGACTAGTGTAGTGGTTAGTAATTAGTTCGTTGTTATTAGTGGCTTTGAAATTTAGTATAGCATTTGATATTGTGTGATTCATTCATCAAAGGGGATAGTTCACTCACTCACTGATTTGGCATTTCACGATGTATATGGGGCATTGTTTGGTTTGGTTTCAATGAATGAGATTTTCATTCGTTTTTTTGTTTTATTTTTTGCTGGCTGATTCTTATTCTTTTCTTCTTATTGATTTTGCCTTTTTTTATTTTTGCTGCTAATTCAATATAAATTGAGTCTCTCTATACAATATACAATCAATCGCGACTATTCTTTCTTGTTACCCCAAGTAATACACAGCTCTTTAAAGTGTGATGGACTCCTTTAACATTTCCTTATGAAGGTGTTTGAGGAGAATAGTTGATAACTTGGGATCTATTGAACGAAAATGCGATCGAGTAAAATTTCTTTGCATTTCAGCATAGATTATATGCAGGATTATATTGTAGCACATTCATTTTCTTCTTGAGAAGATGAATATTCATCAAACCTGTGAGAAATCATGTTTTATTTCTAAATTATCCTAGATTTACAGAAAAGGAAATTCTGGAATATGTATCGACCTCAATCATTTCTTCAACTCATATCGTTATGAAATCCATGAAAGTCAACCTGTAAAACTGCTGAGAATATCACCTTTTTCTTTAATTAGAATAATTCACTACAGACAACAGTACAATAGCTAAAGTCGATAAACAAACTGTTTCCCTCTCTCTTGATAGAAGAGGTAACTCTCGATATATAAGTCTCTCTCTCTCCTGGTTTTTATTATTTTTAAATAAGTAGTATTACCTTGCCTTCCTTCCTCTTCTTCCTAGTTGATCTGAATCATTGACCTTGCTTCAAACATCATCATCATCTCTCTCGTTATCTTCTTCTTCACCATCCTCATCATCGTCATTCTCGTCATCGAATAGATTTTTCTCTTTATTGAAAAAGAAATGAAGAATTCCACGTGTTGATTGTTGTATCATTAGTTGATTTAATATCAGATATTCTTTTCATTTTCTATCTAATGAATCTTTTAAATCATTCAGAAGATGAACCAAAAGGTTATCAAGATCTTGTCTATGGTAATTATATTACTTCCATCTTCTTCTTAGGTTTTTCCTTTTTCTTTCATTTCTTATTATATCGATTTAGTAAAGAGAAGAAATCATTTGATTTTGATTATCAATTCACTACAGAACCAGCATATGCCTTCCCTGAGTGTATTAATATGTATGCAGTGCACATCTTGAAAGCTATTATCAGTCCTGTTGTGATCTTCTATTACCTGCTACAATCAGTCATCGTCGGATTAAAGAAGTTACATGAAGAGAAAGGACATTGGAGTGACTCTATTGCATTTGCTCTCTCTTTTGGTTGGAGTTTTTGGTTCTCTGCTTACTCTGGTGCTAGTGCATCTCTGCGTAGTATGCTTAGTCTCATATTAGGAATCCCACATATGATTGAGATTACTGTCTTTTATTTTCTATGGTGGATGGTTCGTACTCCTGTCTATATCATTTCTTCTCTATTATTTTTCGCTACTACTTTAACGAACTCTGAATTATTATATTATTTTCATGGTGAAAAGGAGAAAAGAAGTTATTATCTTTGTACGATTGGTGGAATGTTAATGGAAGATGTTCCTCAATTTTTAATTCAATTATTCTTTGCTATTTATGCATATCAAGTATATAACAAAGCATTAAATGGTATTCAATGGTTTTCTGTTGCTTTTACTATTTGGAGGTTTTGGAGTACTCTTGCATTAAAATGGATGAGATATGAGAAAGAAGTTCCAGAGGTTATTGAGGGAAATCCACAAGGCTTTCAGTTAGTTGTTTAAGTCTTTCGAGATATTGAAATGGATGAAAGGAAAAGAGATAATATTATACATTTAGATAATTGTAATTCATACAAATAGATCTTATTCTCTGTTTTTTTTTTAACTATATCTAAACGATATTCTGGTCTAAGAGACAATACAATGATCTGTGTGACTATGAACACCATAATGATGGTGATGACGCGCATTGGCCAAGGTCTGAGCTATGGCAGTCTGTTGGAAGCGTTGCTTCGTCTCTTCCACTGTACAAAGAGTTTCAATGATCCTCAACTCAAGCTGCTGACACTCAGGCACCAAGAGTTTCTTACCTTCTTGTATCCACTCGAAGCAGCTTCAAGCGACCCAAGCTTTTCTTATTTGCGCATGGCTCTTCGAGACTCAAATATTCAGTGGAACTTTTCTTTGATCAACAATCTTTAAGTTCGTCGCATAGGTACGATCAATTTCCTATTGATAAAATAGATTCATTATTGAAATCTTTAAGAAACTTGATAGACAACGTGACGTCACTTATCGAAATCTCTTTAGTCAAGTAAGGGCTCCTTATTCCTCTCTTTATTTTTAATCTTTTTTTTCTCTTTCATTTCAACATAAAATATTATTTTCTTTCTAAATATTACAATTTTAATAGATTTAAATTCTGTTTCTGTTTTTGAAAGAATGAAGAATTCTACAATCGCTTTGATTGTTGTATCATTAGTTGATTTAATTTCAGATATTCTTTTCATTGTATACTTAGTGAATATTTTAAATCATTCACAAGGGGAACCGAAGGGGTATCAAGATTTAGTATATGGAAGTTGTGTAGTTGCTATTTTCTTTTTAAGTTTTTCATTTTTATATCATTTTATATTATATCGTTTGAGTAAAGAGAAAACATCACTGGACTTGACTTTTAAATTAGCAAAAGGTACTCGTTTTACTTTCCCTGAGTGTATCCTCCAGTATATCGGAGCATTGCTATTTGTAATCGTCAGTCCTTTCCTGATTTTCTTTTATATGTTAAAATCACTGATTGTTGGACTACGAAAATTAGAAGAACAACAAAAAGAATCAAAGAATACTCCTCTAGGGGTTTTACTAGAAGTTTCTCTGATTATGGGTTGGGGGTATTGGTTTTCGACTCATTCACCGCTCAACGCGTCTTTGCGAAGTATGCTTAGCCTCTTAGGGATTCCACAAATGATTTTAATTTGTGTCGTGTCTTTTATTGGGACAACCATTTATTCGCTCTCTTACATAGTTTGTTCTCTACTGTTCAATGCAAGTACTTTAACGAACTCTGAATTATTATATTATTTCCATGGTGAAAAGGACAAAAGAATTTATTATCTTTGTACCGTTGGTGGAATGTTAGCTGAAGATGTTCCTCAGTTTCTGATTCAGCTAGTTTTTGCAGTTTATGCAAATATCTCCTATGACAAGCCAGTGAATGGTATTCAATGGTTTTCATTTGTGTTTACATTTTGGAGGTTTTGGTGTACCATCACATTAAAATGGATGAGATCTGAAAAAGAAGTTCCAGCAGTTATTGACGGAGCTTTTCAAAGTTATGAGTTAGTATCGAGTGCCATTAGCCTTTAGAAATGTTTACAATTGTTTCATATCTTCATAGTCTAGTACTAATTTATCGCACCCATGTCACTACCTTACCGATTCAATGTATGTGTAGAAGATATATTATTTAATGTAAGGAAATTTTCTATTTTTCAATCCTCAGCACGATTGATTAGTGAGATAATATTTAAATTCAACAAGGCAATTGACTTAGGAGAAACAATGAGCATTCAAATAGATGAGATCTGAAAAAGAAGATCCAAAGGTTGATGAGGTAACATTGCATAGGTATGAGTGAATTACTACTACTGTTCTTCGACTGTAAAAGAAAAATGTTGAACATAGTTTTTGTAGAACGATTCCATTTCCTTCCATATCCTTTTAAACTCACTCACCATCCTACTAACTCAAGTATAGAAGAGGTGAAAAGGGTTCATTTAAAGATTTATCTCAATCAATAAAAAGATCCTATTACCTAAGCTACTATAGTATATCTAAACTATATTCTGGTCTAAGAGACAATACAATGATCTGTGTGACTATGAACACCATAATGATGGTGATGACGCGCATTGGCCAAGGTCTGAGCTATGGCAGTCTGTTGGAAGCGTTGCTTCGTCTCTTCCACTGTACAAAGAGTTTCAATGATCCTCAACTCAAGCTGCTGACACTCAG
>VFQN01007911.1_pt1 | contig 11125 bp, 13 predicted proteins | sample 3512371 | NCBI WGS metagenome assembly VFQN01 (sample SAMN10412370, study PRJNA504923) | tailings metagenome | isolation source: Replicate 2 from Balatoc abandoned mine | place: Philippines: Itogon, Benguet | collected 2017-08-28 | reverse complement strand
GGGGGGGGGGGGGGGGGGGGGGGGGCGGGGGGGGGGGGGGGGGGGGGGGGGGAGGTAGGGGGGGGGCGGATGGCGAGAGCCTGTAGTGGATCCGCCTGGGCATTTTGGGCCGGCCGTTTCATAGCTATTCATGCATTGCACTGTTGTTGATATTGGTTGGTCGGTGCTTGGTGTTGTGCGACGTGCAAGGGGCGATCTTGATGGCTGCGGACCGAGAGCGTGCGGGGTAATGGTAGGGCGGGGGGAATTGGGGTTGCGTGTCCTTGCGTGCTCTGGGTCGTGTGTGCTGTAAATGGGTTGGCATGGACCCTTACGCCTGGCTGTCGCTGCATCGGCATGGAAGTGGAGATTGGAGGTGCGTTCACTAACTATTGAACGGAATTGCAGCGGCACAATCAGCCAGGCTTTGTAACGGTTTGCACGTGGCGTTCCACCCACGTCTGGACTCAGGCTGTGACACTCGTGCAGCAGTCACAGGGAGTGGAACGGACGGGCGGGCGATGCGCTGGACAGGGGCATGGCCCTCCGAGGCAACAACTAAGGACACAGCCATATTCATGTCCGGCATCCAGTCAGTGACTCAAGGCAGTACTGGGGCTTGCGTCCTGTGCTGCCACAGCAGCAGTCTGCGGGCACCGGACCACCAGTAGGGGCCCAGGTGCTATCGTATCTCGGCAGCAAAGGAAAGCTGGAAGTTAGTTATGGAGGGCCTTCTTGGTACAGCGGGCAAGGGTAGCGGCAGGAGCCGTGCAGTATCAGAGTGCGCCAGGCACTTCTTGCCGGTGTACTCCCCTTGCAGTTGCCAAGTTGACCTCCAAACAATGCAACGTGAACCAGCCAATGCATAATCATATTCCAGAGTGGAACTCTAGTTGGTCACGGCACAGTCAGTTCCAGTCGAGGTGTGTACAGGTGTCGAGAAATCAGCTCAGGGGGCCACCCCCGGCGGTTGGTGGGCAGCTGCCCCAGCAGTACGAGCAAACAGAGTGGTACATAAAGCCATACTGGTACCCACCACCAGCATGTCCTAAATACTCTGGGAGTACTCGATCCGTTGCTATTGTATACTGTTTCTGCTCAGTACCCGTCAGCACTACACGATGGCTCGCCGCGCTGCTGCTTACCGCATGTCTTCCGTCGCCCTCCTCGTCGCGCTCGTGGCGGCATTGGCTTTTGCTGGTAAGTGCAGTTATGATAAAGCTCATAATTACGCACGGTATTGCACCGCGTACTGTGAAGGGTCTGGGGAACTGCGAGTACTCAGTCCATGCGCAGCAGTTTACCGGCTAGTCTCCGACCATAGCGCTTCTGGGGCATGCAAGCTGCCTGGCGTTTAGACATCGGCACGAATGTTCCACTGAATAGATGGCGCTTGGACAGATGACTCCCTTCTCATCCCTTTCCAACCTTTCACACCAACCGCAGGCACAGCAAGCGCGCAGTCAGTCGTCAAGTCCAACCCCTTCAAGAAGTGAGTCATCCACCCCTTTGACTACACGCAATAAGCTTTGCCATACCAGTTGTAGGACCGCTCGCGATCTGCTTGCACTCTAGCCTCTCCCAGGTTCGAGTTGCACATTCTGGCCGGCAGCCCCGACATGCCAGCTCCCACAGCCGACAACATCTCCGCTACACCTACCCGAGGGCCTTGACACCAACAGCTGCATTCCACACACCGCCCCACCTCCAACCCTCAATTCTGCGCCCCGCAACGCACGCCTTTTCCGCAGCACGCTGCGAGCATGCGATCAAACACCACCTACCCCTCCTTCCTCACCATCCCGACCCCCAACCTCACCATCCCGACCCCCACCCGACCCCCCCCCTCCCTCACACCCTCCCCTACGCAGGTGCGGCCTACGCGGCAGCACCGCGGGCACCGTGCAGTGCCTGGTGGACCCCTGCTCCATCCCCGCCGCCTCCTGCCCCAGCCCCCTGCCCCGCGGCACCGTCTGCTACGCCAACTACTGCAACGCCTCCTACACCTTCACAGGGGTGGGCGCCGACGGCAGCAAGACCAGCTACACTGTGGGACCCTGCGGCGCCGTGTGGGCGCGCAACGGGGCCGTGCTGTGCGCCAAGTGAGGGGCACGTGGTGGATGAAGGATGATACCGTGGGTTAGCGGTGGGTAGAAGAGTTCTCAGGCTCACGTACATATGGTGGTCGGTTGGTGTCTTGGAGCAGCTTGGAGCTCTTGACTGTTGCTGCGCAAGACCGAGTAGCGAGTACATATTGCTTTTTGGTGTTGCTAGGTACATAGCCTTCGTTTCCGCTGAGGTCGTGCGGCACGAAACGGTAAACGAAGGCAAGGTTGCGCTTCTGGTGCGCAGAGACACGTTGGTGCAAAGCTTACGTCGGCCACGCTATGCAACTGGTCGGCGCTGAACTTCTCGGCACGTGCTTTGCAAGCGATAAGAACAATCCTCCGCCATTATCTGCTGCAGAGGCGTACATCGCAGACTGTAACACAAACGCGGTCAGGTGCCTCAGTGCCCGTGCACCGCAGATTTTATGCACGCTACGAGACGGCGACGCCACCTTCTAACCGCCCCAAACCCACGCACTGCAGCGCATCAGCAAACGGCCGCACTAGCGTGCAGTACTCTCCACCACCGGTCCCAGGGTGTGCTGTGCAGAAACACCCGCTGACGGTTTGCAGGGGAGAAAGCATGGGAGTGGCATGCGCCGCACACCAACACGGAGACGGATTGCGCTCGGTGCAGGTGCGAATACTGCGAAAGCCGCCCGTTCCCGAACCACCGACGTACCACGTCACTGACACACCAGGCATTAGGCTACTGTGTTTCACTCTTCAGACCACCCACTTGTAGGCCCCCGCCTTCTACCTGCACGTACACGCGCGCGCCAGCAGCGGCAGCAGGCACCCCGACCAGCGGCCGCCCTCCCCCTGCCCCTGCCCCTCCCCCTGGCCCTCCACCCCCTGCCAGTCGGCGTGGCTCACCCGCGCCAGAGCCACCCCCGCCACGCGCCCCTCTTGCACGCGCCGTGCTCGAGCACCGCCACCACCACTTTCACCATCACCACCACCGTCCGCACTAGCACCCCTCGCATGGGTTGCCGCCCCAGCGGCGCCGCTACACGGCTGAGCACCCTGCGTCCACTGCCCTTCCTGCCCCAGCGGCTGCTGCAGCTGCTCCGCCAGGCAGGCCACCACCCAGGGGTCGGGGTGACGTCGCACCGCCAGGACACCTCGGGGCAGCGGCGGTGCACGCACGTGCGCATACAGCCCCTGGCCCTGTTGCCCCTGCTGGGCCCCCTCCACTGGCCCCAGCGCCAGGGCGCAGCACCAGTCCCGCAGCGACGTCTCCCCCACCACTGACAGCAGCGGTACCGCCCCCGCACCCCTGCCCCCAAGCGCCTCCCCGCCCCCACGTGCCTCTCCGCGAGCAGACTCCAGCGTCGTAGCGGCGCCCGTTCCACCCTCCGTAGCGGCAGCCACAAAGTGCGACGGCCCGTCCACCTGTATCCCAACCAGCCATACCTCTCCCTCTCCTTCGCTCCCTACACCCCCATCCCCACGCCCACTGCCGACCTGGCCACCCCCCGCCCCGCGCGTTGCCTTACTGCCTGCCTCTGCCCACGCCGCCAGACCTTCTGTCCCCTCGCCCCCGCCCCCCAGCCGCACCAGCCTCACCCTGCATAGCACGTCCACCCCAAACACCCACCCAGGGAGCCACACCTCCTCACCCACCGCCTCCACTTCTACGCGCACACGCACACGCTCAGGCCCAGAACCCCCATCCCCAACGTCCACCTCCACCTCTCCCATGCGACCCCTACAGCTTACCCCTACTGCGCTTTTTTCAACCCCGGTCCCCTCTGTCTCGCCCCCACCGGCCCCCTGCCTCCCGCGCAGCTCCCCCACCACCGCCCCCTGCAGCGCCGACCGGATGGTGCCACGTGTCGTCTCAACCCACGCGTCCGCTGCAGCCGCAAACAGCGTTGGGCAATGCTTCCAGAGCGTCCCGAACCCTGCCTCCTCCTCCTCATCCACGTGCTCCTCCTGCTCCTGTGCCCGTTGCTCGGCCTCTGCCGCTGCCCCCGTGAAGCTCCCGCTCAGAGCTACGCCACTGTCATGGCAGCCGCCACCGCCATCCCATCCAGATCCCTGGCTGACTGGCTCTGACCCCCGCCGCCGCCGCCGCCACCGCAGCACCGCAGCTGCCGTGCGGGCTACCGCCAGAGCGCCCTGCCCTGGGCACCCCTCCGTTCCAACGTCGACTGTGCGCGAACCGCCACCGGCAAGGCTCCCGTGTGGGGCAGCCCCGCTGGCGTGCGTAGCTGCAGCCGGCGGGGCACAGCAGGCGCCCTCAGCACCAGGCCCCGGGCCTCCATGCTGCTGGTGCACCAGCTGCCCCACCGCCTCCGCCTCCACCCCGGACTCCGCCTCCGCAAGGCTCGCTGCGTAGTTGGCCAAAAACAGCTGCGACAGGCCGTACACGTGGTACGGCAGGGGTACGGTGTGTACAGCTTGCCCGCCAGCTGTCGTACATTCTGAAGAGGCTTTGTCCGTTGCGGCGGCAACATGTGCTGCGGTGCGCAGCAGGGCGCGCAGTGTGGGGCTGGCGGGGCGCAGCACGGCCAGCGACCAGGCCAGGATGCACAGGTGGCGGGGCAGCAGCGGGGGGGACTGGGATGGGGGGGTCGGGGCGGGCTGCGGGGGCTCGCGGTCACTGGCGCTAGCGCTGCTGTGGGCATCCAGCGGGGTGGGGTAGCTGGCAGTTGTGGAGGCGGTGGAAGGATGGTGGAGGTTGCTCTGCCGGCGTGCTGGCGGCGTGGCGCTGCCGGGTGCCATTGGCAGGGGCCACGTGGCGGCAACGCGGCGGTCCACCTCGTCCAGTAGGGCCTGTCCGGGGGCAAGAAGATTTCGCGGAATAGAGCCTGACCAAGTATTACCTGTCTTTATCAAATGGCCGCATGACGCCGAGGGAGGACGACGGACCAGGCGTTGGGCTAATCGACAGAGGGCAGAGGTCGGCGACCCGGCCTGACACGCGGTGTCGTACCGGCTCCATGCTAGCGGTGTGTCGCTTGAGGCACGCGGGAAAGGCAAACAGTTGCAACTGGCGAGCAGTGTGCGTGCATCAAACTTGCTACCGTGCCGCGATTTCACTTTGAACCACCGCAAACGCCACCCCACCCCCGCCCCCACCTGCAACGCGTCCTCCAGCCCGCCAGATGCAGCTTGGACAGCGCGGTTGCTGCCACTGCCGTCGCTCCCGCCGCTGCTACCGGCGCTCGCAGGCGCCTCCCTATTTCGCGTCAAGCCGAGAGGCCCCGGCTCCACAGGCGCCTGCCGTGCCTCCTCGCCAGCCCTGCCCGCCCCGAAACCCAGACGCGGCCCCGGCCCCGCCCCTGCCTCCATTAAGCCCATCCCCGGCCCCAGTCGCGCCAGGCTGTACATGACGTTGCTCAGCTCCTGGCCGCTCAGCTGGCTGGACAGAGCAGCAGCCTGGCGCACCAGGGACGGCACCAGCAGCAGTATGGGGCGCGGTCCGGGGGCAGCGGGGCCCGGTGCGCTGCGGCCACCGCCCCCTCTGCCGTCGGCACCCCCGAGCGAGCATGTGTCGGGCATGTGGGTGGCGGCGGGTTGCGCCAGGGGCAGCATGGCCAAGGCACTGAAGCACCACAGCAGGTTGGCGACGGCCTGGGGGGAAGGGGAGGAGGATAGATACTCCCGTGGTAAGGGTGGAGAAGGTAGGCGTTGGGCGGCGGTGGCGAGGGACGGAGGGGGCAACGGCACGGCTTCCCTCATAAGAACTGTGCAACACAGTAGCGCCTTGCAGACCACGGCCTGCATCAGGCAGTGGGCCGTGTGCCACCTAGATGCGGCTGCAGCATGTTCCAGCGGGATAAGGGATGATTTGTGCGCCCGCAGGAGCCATGGTGTTTGCGGAGGTGGCTCTATGGAAGCGCGCAAACCGCTTCCGTCCTAGCACGAGTTGCACCTTCCCTGCTCCCCTCCCTGCATACACCTCCCTAGCACACCCACCTGGGCCTTGCGCCCCTCGCCACCTGCCAGCCGTGCCGCCAGCAGCTCGTCCTCCCCCTCCTGCACCTCCTCCCCCTCCACCATACCTCCTCGCTGCCCCAGCAGCTGCCGCCCCTCCCCGTCCCTCACCCGCACATCACCTCCCGTCCCCTCCCGCCCCCTCCGCCTGGCCCCCCATGCCCCTGCCCCTAGGCCCCGCGCCACCGCCGCCAGCAGCGCTGCCGAATGCCGCTGCAGCACCTCGGCCGCCGCCCAGCCCGCCTCCGGTCCCGCCCCTTGTCGTGAGCCGGCGGCTCGACCCTTCCGTACGGCCCCGGAGCCGCCTGGTGCCGTCACGGCCGTGGCGTAGGCCCACGTGGCAGATGCCACGTGCTGGGCCGCCATGGAGGGGGCCCTGGTTGGGACACGTGGCGACGGATTGACGGGTCGGCACATGGAGGCGGGCACATAAGGTACAAGAAGGTCGCCATTACCGGAGTCAAAGCTCAGGTGGTTTTAGCGCTGCGGCCTACTGCTGTATGTGGCCCCGGGGCCCAGCGCCAATACGTAGATGACTGATCAGCTCGCCACTATCAGTCAACGCACAGCACAACGCCACGCACCCCACAGCACAACCGGAACACACCTGCGGGCGACCTCCGCTGCGGCAGCCGCGAACAGGCCCGGCGCCGCCACGCCCGTCACAGCGTACGACCACATCACGTTACTAAGCGCCTGGTCGTCCAGCCGCTGTACGGCAGACGCCAACGGCCGCGCCGCCGCCGCCAGGAGCCGAGCAACCGCAGAGGCGGCTGCGCCCCTTGGGCTGCTGCTGCCGGTGATGCTACTGCTGCTGTATGTAGCAGAGTCTTCTGCCCCGGTGGGTTGGGTTGTCAGCGTGGCTAGGGCCCATAAGCAGGTGGCAACGGACCGGGGGTCGGCGGGCAAGTTGCGGGAGACCTGGTGGGGGTGGTTGGGGCGGTTGGGGCGGTTGGGGCGGGAGTCACAGCAATGCCTCCTCCGGGCTGCTGGCCCCACATCCAGCTACAGTTGCAGCAACGTACGCCTTGCAAACGCTCGGTTAGTAAGCGGCACGTGCTGTTACATCAGCACCAACGGTTCCCCGCCGCACCTGGGGTAGCAGCTGCTGCACTGCTGCTGCGACGAAGGCCTCCTGCTCCTGCTGCTCCTGCCTCTCCCGCCGCCCCTCCCGCTCCCACTCCCCCCGCTGCCGGGCTAACCTCGCGGCAGCCCATAGCACGTTGGCTGTGGCACGGGGGCTAAGGGCGGGCAGCTGCTGCATCGTGTGCCTCCGCAAGTGGCTTAACAGCTCGCACGACACCATACCGCCACCCCCGCCACGCGCCAGGTCGCCCTCCTGCCCGCCCGGCCCCGCCCCCGCGGCGCCCAGGGTGGCCAGGGCCCACCACGTGTTGGCTGTGTCCTGGGCATTGAAGCTGCCAGCGCGCTCCACGCAGCCAGCCGCCAGCGCAGCGGCAGGGCCCCACAGCTCACGCAAAGTGGCGCTGCTGCTGCCGCTAGCCCCTGGAGCAGCAGCTGCAGGGTAACACACGGGGACCGGCACCCAACGGCGCGCAGAGTCTGAAGTCCTGCTGCTGCTGCTGCTACTATTCGCCCGTGGAGCAGCAACAGAGCAGCTGCAAGTTGGAGTCGCGAAACAACAATGGTACACATATGTTTGGAGACTTACTCTCAAAAGGTCGTACCAGTACATGCAACAAGGTGGTCGCACGCATGGCACTTCATGGCAAAAAATGCTCCATGCTGGTACGTCGTACCTGCCGTACGCGCCAGCAGCGCCACGCCGTATAGCGCGTTGCACAGTGTACGGGTGGGGGCGGTCCGCAGCGCCCCCGGCTGGGCCAGGGCGGCCGCCAGGCGGGGACCGTGGCGCAGAGCGCTGCGGGTGGCCAGCCGGCCTAGGGCCCACAGAGCCTGGCGGGTGGCAGCGCAGGGCACACGCAAACGCATTGCAGTGGGGCACACTGTCAGAATTGATAAAAGGGCCTGGCCCAACGAGGGGCCAGGTGTTATACGGTTGCAGCGCTTGCCGTATCGAGGTATCAACACGGATTGCCCGGAACCAGGCGCCGTGGTGCATCCGGGGCCGCCCCTGGGGGCCGCCCCTTGCGCTGGCACGAGTCGCCCGCCGCTGCCGTATGTCGCCATGTGCTTAGGCGCCAAGGCTTCGTGAGTGGTTGGAGTACCGCGCGCTTGCTGCCAGACTTACTTGTCCAATTTCTGTGACGCTGGTGGAAGGCAGCTGTGACAGCAGCTCCGCACACAGGGCATCCACAGCCGCGTCCGTATCCTGTCCGTGCCCCCGCCCGCCAAGCTTCCATACTCCGTCATCGCTGCCGCCCTCGCCGCTGCCGCCCGCGGCCGGAGGTGCCCCCTGCCGCTCCTTTGCTAGCAGCCACAGCCGAAACGCTGGGGTTGCGTCTGCAGCGTCCGAGGAACCGCCCAGGGGAGCTCCTCCACGGCTCCCCGCAGCGGCTGCTGGCGCTGCTGCGGCTTGGCGTGACGAGGTGCCCGAGCTGCTTTCCGAAAGCGTCCCAAACACAACTGCGAACCGTTTCCTTAATATCTTAGGGGCATTTGTATGCGTTCTACATGGAGTTATAGCGGCCCCAACAGCGGAAAGGCGAAATACTGCATCCCGACGATGCGCAACGCCAAACTGGCGCGTGAACGCAGTCATATGCTCTGCCAGGAACGACCTGTTACATCTTATCTACCTATGCGGAAAAGTACTAACTGCCAACCCAGGTCTAGCACGTCTGCTCTCGCGCTTTGAGTGCCGTACGGCAAAGGGCAGCGAGGACGGCGGGCTCTGCTTGTTGTAAAGCATCGCGTGGCTGTACGGGACGAAACTCAATATGAACCAGGATAGCGGTGTTGTGGTCCTGCTTGCCATGGGCCTTCCCTCTTCGCGGTCAGCCTGGGGACCGGCACGTGCCAGAGGGCCGGCGGGACCGGCACGTGGCCTAAACCTTATCTGCTTTGTTTTGGGGTTTATGTTGCAGTTACAGACCCCAAACCCCAACGGGGTACGTCCGGAGAGCCAGGGGGCCAGAAGGACGAATAATGCGGTTATGCGTTTGTCACACTTCCACAATCGCACTCACATGCCTGCTGTACTACACGAGGTTTCCACAAACCAGCCTGTGCCTGCACATTACTCTACCTGTCAAGTAAGAGCCACCGCCCAGCGCACCCCAGCACCTGCCGGCATTCGGGTCACCGCTGTAAGACATGGAAAGCATCCCAGCAGCCCCCGGCTTACGAATTCATTCCACACGCTCCAACCCAAGCGGCCGTTACAGCGTCCCCACCACCCGATCCCCCAACCGCCTGCCCCGCGCAACCGCTCCACCAACGCGAAGGGAAAGTGGGTTGACAAGCTCCCAAGCTCTACGTCTTCGCCCATGCATGTTTCACGTTGGCGATCTAACGGGCGACCCCTCACCCTGCCTTCTCTCCCACTGCCAAGAACTCTCTTTTGCAAACCGTCGCAACTGCAGAGCCAACCTTGCTTAGCATACCCCGATGCCTCACGCGAGAAGAGCACAACACAGGCTGGCCGCAAAGCACCACGATAGGTATTGCACTGGTGGTCCACACGTTCTGCAATCTGCTTGGAACATGTCAATGCGAAATATGTTAGCGCCCGGTAGTACGACCACCCACCGCAACCCCCTCCCCGTACACAGTGCAGGACTGCCCAGTGCCCACAGTAGTAGACAAGACAAGTACAGAAGAGGAACGCATTCACCACCAGTAATCCCAGCCAATCCTCTAGGCAAAATCCTAATATTCGACCGCAGTGTACTGCTTGCGGTCAGGCCACGCAGCCCCCTGTTGCTTAGCTTTGTCAATGAAAAAATGAACACATAGTAGGCCTAGTAAAATGTTTGCAGCAGCTGCGCCAACTTGCAAACCTGGTCTATGTGACCTTTACTCCACCTACCCGCCCAGCATCGGTACATGCTCGCAACTGCAATCATCTGGCGCCCTCATGTTCCTACAGTACAAGCACCGCCAGCAGGTCTCACATCGCCACACACACAAGGTCCTTATGATCTTATGCCCACATCCAGGACTTGAGCAGGCTCGAGAGGTGTGTAATCGCAGCCGCCACCAGGGGGTTGGAGCCCGTCACAACCACCAGCAGCACCACCAGGAGCATTATGTAGAGCCTGACGTAACTCCTGTCGATAGCAGGGAACAGGGTTATCAGGTTGGGTCCCACGAGAAAACAACATCATAAGGTTGATAGGACTTCAGCATACGGTCAAGCAAGTGCGATCCCCCACGCGTTACCGACCCTGCACACCTGGTCGCATCCTGCGCCTTCTGCACCGCCTCCAGCGCCGCCCTACAGCACCATGGAACAGGCACTCATGGTGGTCTCGTTCGTGCCGGTGATGGCCTCGTTCATGCCGGCACAGGTGCAGGTAGGAAGGAGCTGCAGAATGTTTCCTTGCGTACGGCAAGGCCTTCCACGCACTACTGGTTGCAACGCCTTGCTACAGTAATCAGGTTACGGTACGGTTGAGATTCCACCAAACATTCAGAGGCACGACAGGACAACATCGCGGCATGCACAGCAACTGCAGGCACTGCTCACTTGTGGCCGTCCAGCTTCCCCTCCAGCACCGCCCTGCAGCAGGATAAAACATGCTTTTATAAGTGGCTCATTCACTTGAGGGCCGGTAAGGATGCAAGCAGGAGGGAGCTGAGAACCTTTTTGCGTACGGCAAGGCCGTCCACTTTTTGCCGCAACACGCGAGCATAAATACTGGCGTGCTAGAGCAGTCAGGTACAGCAGGATGGAGTTTGGGGGCAGCCGTCTGAACTACACGGGCAGCACAGGACAAGATTCCTGCAGCCGCTTATTGCAAAGCGACTAACGCCAATGCACACCTGTTCTCGTCCATCTTCTTAAGCAGCACGTCCCTACAGCACGATGGAACATGCATCGTAATAGGCTTCGCTCAGTGTAGGGAAGTACGGTTGAAATAAAGCAAGAGGGAGCTGTGTCTGCTATCAGTTCATAATGAGGGGGGGCGGTATCTGATGGTCACGGACAAGCCCCTACGGCCGCGCAG
>VFQN01007910.1_pt1 | contig 11127 bp, 7 predicted proteins | sample 3512371 | NCBI WGS metagenome assembly VFQN01 (sample SAMN10412370, study PRJNA504923) | tailings metagenome | isolation source: Replicate 2 from Balatoc abandoned mine | place: Philippines: Itogon, Benguet | collected 2017-08-28 | reverse complement strand
CCCCAAAATCCATGATTTCTTGAAATTTTACGGCTCTAGTTGGATGTGATGCCTTATTGAAAGATGAAGTTACTTTGTCTTGAACTTTCTCATTTCTCATTGGAAGAATGATTGAAGATGAAGAAGAGATTGACCTGAGAAATCCAGTAAACACGACTCCAGCAAGGGAGATATCACCTCCAATCGAACGAAAAGAGAAAAAATGGAAAAAATCGAGAGTTTTGAAGCATCATCGTAATCAATGGAAAATTTTATTACGTAGCACCTTACCAATTTTTGTTGCTGCAACAATTTCAAAAGCAGTTTCACAATTTTTAGAGTTTATTGTTGGATCTGGTGATATTAAAGATCGTATAATTATTGAATTATTTTATACAGTTTTTATTGCTCATATTGCAGGATATTTAGTGAACTTTTTCATACCTACTTCTAACATTTTATTTGAATATTATCTAAGTTTAGCAACTGATAATGCCTCTTTTGCATGGAGTTCAACATTTACATTAATTATTTTGAAATATCTCTATCATGATCCCGCTACTATTTGGTCGGCAATCTTCGTTTGGTTATTTATTATTTTTGTTGTTTGTATTATCATTTATATTGTAAACTACATTCAAGAAGTTTATTTCCATCTATCAACAACTGAGCGACGATATAATATCCGATCATTTGAATCTGAGTGCTTCTCTCTTGCTATCGCCTACACCTTGACTGTCATAATAGCTGTCTCGATCTATCACAATGAATCAACAGATTACCTTTCGAATACTGATGATATTAACTCAGTAAATGATGATAATTCTCAACAAAATGATTTAAATTGGCTGTTTTTCGTTTATGTTGTGATTATTTCCATTCTTATGTTCAGTTATCAGGCTTGGATGAATCGAAGAATTAAAAAGGCGAAAATGAAGCAGGTTGCTCAAGCACTGATTGAAAGCACATCTTTCTCGGGAAATCCCCTTACAAAGTCTGTTGACCAGTCCCACTTAGTTCATCCGAGGCTGAGAAAGTTCCAAGACGAGGAGCCAGACTGTATGGATAAAATTTCAACCTTCGTTTTGAATGTTTATCATAGAATTATGTTTTGGGATACAGATAAGCAAGCTTATATAGCGTTTGCGTCATTCTATTATACAACTATTGCCTATACTGTCTCTTGTGGATGGTACATGTGGTCTATTCTTACTGTACAGGTAACTTGTTTTCTGTCGTGCTATTCCAGTTTATCCCTTCTTTTTTCACATTAGAACTTTTTCGGCTTTACAGGTGGCGAAGTATTAGGCCTGACCCTGTATGCTGTAATTGCAACAGTAATGGTTGCGTCTATTCTCACTATTCTGTCAATAAAGGAAGAGTTTTCCGGTTTGGCGATTGGTACACAAACAAGTGATGATGACAGGAACCAAAGATCGGACAGTACTGTCAGTGAGAATACAAAAATGCAAAAAGCTTATGATAAACTTGAGAAAAAGAGTATTTTATATTATGCCTTTTCGAGGTAAGTTGCGCACGTCCCGCTCTCTCCAACCTCATATCGCCTGTTTAGATTAACTATCGGAATGGCGTGGCAACAGTTATTTATCACAATTGTTGCAGCTCTTGTCCCAAGTTCTCAAAATGATCGCAATGGATATGTTGCTTTAGTGAAGATGATTGCCGCGGTATTATTATTCTTATTTGGATGCTGGTTTGAGAAGTATTTAAAAACAAGAAAGAGAAGAAATTCATCAACTGAACTATCACTTAATGCTGAAGAAACAACAACATTTCTCTCAAATATTATGGATATTGACGAGGAGTATGAAGAGCCTTTGCTTTAACGCGTCTCTGGTTGTAATGTTTTTAATCACGGTATTTTTCAGAAATCTTTATAGCGTAAATTTGCGTTCGTTAAATCACAATTGTAAATTTTCGTTGGAAACTGTCAAACAAATTTCCACATGTCAGAGATTGACTATCAAAGTCTTGAGGAAGCGATTGAAGTTGCAAGATTAGATCAAAATTGGGCAGGATTAAAGCAAAATTTGCAAGAGTATGCTCATGTCTTTGATCGAACGCAGGAAGTGGCAACGCAGTTTCATGCAAATCTGAAAGAGATTAAATGCCATTATTGGGTTTGTTTCGCGGAATATACTTTTCATGTAAATGGTGATTTTACAGCTTCTATTGATTGCTTAAGAAGAGCAAGTGCGTTTAATTATTCTAATTTCGAGATTCGAATTCTCATCATTCGATTTTTCTTACTCGCTTGTCGGCCCACAATTACAAAATATCAAGAATTTCATTCAAATCAAATTAAAAATAATAAAACATTAACAAATTTTGATGAAAGTAATCTTCAACTCTATCTCTATTTAGGAGATTTTGCAAAGGTAAGTTGTTCCAACTAAAATATCCAACTAACTAACCTTTTACTTTCTACACAAGCAACTTCCAAAAGAGTCGATATCAAAAATCCAATCACATTTAGATAGTGTTAACTTGCAAGAGAAAAGCGCACTCGTAAATGTTTTAGCAACGTTCTCGAATCAGGACGTGTTTAATGTCTGTAATGAATTTTTGCAGGTTTTAAGTGCAGAATCAGGATCAACAGTCGCGGCACCAGGTTTAACCTTATTATCCAGTGAGGAATGCTTTTTAAAGTTTGTTTTTATCATATCTGTTTATCTTCTAAAACCTCTCCAAATTTCAACACTGTTCTCGAACTTCTCATCACAGAGAATTTCGGTTTACTCATATTGGTTATCTTTGGACGCCGTTATGACCCGATCGAATTTATATGAACTGTTAGTACAAGGTACTAACGCAAAAAATGAATTACTGCAAATTATCCAGCACGTCCCGATGACTCACTTCCATGATCTTCCGGGTATTTGTGGCTCGCTCGTTCTTCTTGCAGCGGCTAAATTACCGGTCGTAGAAAGTCGGTTCAAATTAAATCCACTCCCTCAATCGCTTAATTCATCGCCTTCTTTCTTTAAAATATTTACCGATCGGTTGGCGGCCAGTCACAACGTAGCTTTATACTGGAAGAGCTTCACTGACTGTCTGTACGATGATGCTGAATGGCAGAAGTACCTTCCCTTGCCTCTTCGTAATGTTTTAATGATTGAATTGGTGTATAGTCAATTGCGTATCATCTTTCAAGAGCAAACAAGACTATTAAGTAATGATCTTCAAGTAAAAGATGGTTCCAAGACAGCTGAGAGAAATATTGCACACCTCCTCAAACAACTCTTTAATAATCTCCAACAGTATTGCGATTACTTACAACAATTACAACAAAATCCTGAAACGCGCATGTCATTAATAATGGTACCTGGTAAATTGTTAGAAAATTTCGGTTTCTTGATCAACAGCTCGAATCTAGCTATCCCTACTGCGTACCATTCCAATTTATTAAGTAAAGCCTCTATCCCGCGTACCTCTTATATTATTTTAATTCATGCCGCCTTATTATTTTCTTTAAATAATTATTATCAGCAAAAGATTAGCATCCAAGAGGAAGAAGATAGAACGCCTTTGAATTTGAGTAGCAACAATTATTTGCAAGAAATGTTTACTCTAGTTTCTTTTGCTTTCCAAACTGAAATAACACCATCAATTACAATGTTGTGGACGTTTGCTCAAAGTTACTTTCTGACAGAGAATGATCAAATGAGATTGAAGATGTTCCAAATCCTCTTGCAGTGCAATGAAAAAATACTAAATGAATTGAAGCTGCGTCAAAGGTTTCACCAGAAGCAACAAAGTGTTACTCTCGCCATGCACTCGAAAAGACGAACAACCAAGTCTCAAAGCAAGGAAATTATTCCGATCGAGCTGTTCCTGGATTATAACGACACCTATGAAGTGGAGTTTAATCGCAATCTAAAGGCTCTTAGCTTTATCCCATCAGTTATCACAAAGCCGTACCTAGTAGTTGCCACAATCGCTGAGATCGTTATTTTTTATCACAATTTTGATGGTTCACTGCATGATTTTTATCAAAGCGAACCATCATCCTCCTTCAGCAGCATTTCTCCTGCTGCCGCTGCGGCTGGAGGAAGCGAGGCAGGGGAAGCGTCGCATTCCTCGAAGCGAAGTGGATTTAGTGAGTTACATGAGGCAATTGAGCTGTTGATTTCCTCGATTAAAACTTATTATCCACATGTCATTATTAACTCTTTATTGGAAATCTTCTTTCACACTTACGTATTGATTTATTTTCCTCCCCTTCTGCTTGGACAAACCAAAAAGATTCATCCAGAGTATCCTGCTGTTGCTTCGAAGACAGATCTTGATCGAATGCTTGGAGACTTAAGTTTGCGAGGGCTCTTCTTCGGTCAAGATATCTTAAAGCCTGACTCGATTATAACTCCAAGACAGGAACTGGAGAGGGAAGATGAGTCAGATAATGAAGATTTTCGGATTCATAGTGATGACGAAGGAAATGAAGACTTTAATAGCGAGGAAGATGATATTTTTCGACGAGGATCAAGAAAAGTCTCTTATTCGAAGGAATTTCCGAATTTTCCCGTTCGAATCCATAATGTAATTGATTCTTTGAAAGAGGAATGTATTTCGCAATTAAAGCAGCATTTAGTCGGGTTTATTGTATTATTGATTCAGTTAGGACGATTGTTTCATCAGTATTCGTCAATTACGAACCATTTAACAGCATCTTATGCTCACCGAAGAGTATATTTACAAATTTCCTTAAATATTTTTCAATTCCTGACTGAATTGCTGGAAAGAGTTTTGGAAGATGAAAGTTTAGTTCAAGAATATTTCCCCTCTTCATCTGCTTCGAATCTCATAATGACTTCTCCAATGGATCGCATTATTCTGCTTGAAAACTTCTATGTATTGCAAATGCAAGTGGTGTTTTACCATGGATTACTTTTAGCCGAATTACAAGCTCCAATAACTACGACAGTAGAATTATTTAAGCAAATCCTATCCTCCAAAGAGTTGCAGCAGCAGCTTAGTAAAATCATTATTCGAGAAGATATTTCTGGCCAGATTAACTATTGGCAAATTTATGAAAAGAAGCTGCTCCATGTATTAGTTTTGTTAATAACGAATCCACGGTACTTATCAGGCACTTCTTCTGAGAAACCGGATATTTATGCTCTTGCAGCATCCTTACTCAACCGAATATTGGTAAATACCAATGACACAAATGCGGCGGTTGGATCGAATTTACCAAGTCGAAAGAAAATTGCACAGGGACTTCGCAGCCCCGAAAATGAGGATGAGTATGATCTTAGTGTTAATTATAGTTTGATGATTTTGCAGTATTACGCTGGTGAACGGAAAGTTACTTTGCTAAAATGCGAGGAATTGATGAAGGAGATTTACCACCGCATGAATCAGTATACTTTATCGAGTTCAGAAACGAAGAGTCGTCCTCCTTCAGCTCCAGCCAGCCTCTTACCTATAGTAACCGAACTGTCCAGTTGCGACCGACATCGAACGCGTCAGCGTCAACGGGAAAGACATCTGCTAGTCAAATATCTTTTAAATATTTCTTTCATCTGCTTTCGTCTGGGTAAATATGCCTATGTTAAGCTGAATCTGGTCGAAGCCTGGAAATTTCTCCATTCTGTTCCACATGAAGTACAACAGCGTCTGCAGAATCTGACTGAAAATCTAGCAACAGTGTCAGAGAATGAGATTATTGACTTAATGAGATGTATTCCAATTCCAGCAGGAGAACAATTGAATCTCGCTGGAGGCTTTGGTGTAAAGCATTATTCGGAATTAGAAGCAGAAATCTTTTATTACACAGGTTTGCTACTCCAGCATGACGGGAGCACGCAACCACTAAACAAAACGAATGGCGATTCGACCGTATTGCCGCATCAAGTCGTGAGTGAAGAGGCTTACCGTTATTATCAAGTCGCTCTACAGATTGATCCTCATCACATTAAGTCCCTAATTGCTATGGTGAATCTGTACATTGAGAGGTTTCATCGAGAAATGAAATTTGTGATGAAGGAGTACAGTTTAAACCATGTAAACCAGAAAGTCGATGAACATGAGCCAATTCTCGGAGATGAATCAATCCGTATCTTTGAATCTGTGGAAAATGAAGAAGAACCTGATAATGATCGTAATTTTGATCACAACAACACGTTAAGCAAAAGACAACGAACTTCAAGAAGCGATAAACGGAAAATTTATGAATCAAAAATTGTTGAAGAGGCTTTCAAATCTTCAAATCTAGCGTCCGCATCTTATTACCTGCAGATTGCGTATTCTTTGAATCCTCACCACCCCGATATTTGGTAAGATTATCTTACTTTTTTACTTTTTCTTCTTTTTTCTTGATTTTATCCGATTCTTAGGCATATGGCAAGCCTGGTGCATAAAGCCATGGGTTTTGAAGAATCCTCTCTCGAAGCTTTATTAACTTCGATGGAATACGAGGAAGTCCTTCCAATTCGACCCTACTGTTGTGTTGTGGAGGAATAATAAACTAGACTCTATTAATTAAGCAATTGCTTTGTTTTGTGATATTTTTTCTTTTGAGGACAGCTTGTGGCGGTTGGAAATAGTAATCTAGAGTGGCTTGCTGAACCTAAAGAGATGCTGAAGAAGTCAGGGAAAATAGTTGTCCTGGATTCCATTCCTTGTCCTCGACGCAACGTTGATAAGGGTCGTGATCTGGCGGAAGTAACCATTCCTAGCCAGGAAGGAGACGAAAACCTGACGACATTACCAAATCTTCCACTCCCGGAAGTCTTAGAGAAAAGACTGTTTCCTCATCAAAAATATGGTGTAAATTGGATGTACCGATTGCATATAAATGGGGTTGGCGGTTTACTGGGCGATGAAATGTAAGATGCTCTCTTTCCGTTGTAGTGTCACTCATTAAATCTTCGTAGGGGTTTGGGGAAAACCTTCCAAATTGTTTCACTCTTAACTGGATTATTAATAAAGAACGAAATTAAAAGAATTTTAATTATATCACCTGTATCAGTCCTACACAACTGGGAGAAAGAAATTCGTGAGCATTTACTCCCCCATATTCCTCGTGTAAGACTTGACTCAATTAACGCTGATGTAAACAAGAAAAAAAGAATTAATATTTTAATTTCTTCTTCTTCTCGTCTTGTATCAAGTATTATTGTTAGTTCTCATCAGATTGTTAGTAATATGATTGAGGAATTTGCTAAGGATAAATGGGATTACGTCATCTTAGATGAAGGACATGTGATTAAAAATCCTCAAACAAAGCTCTGGAAATCATTGTCCCAATTACCGTCAAAGCATCGAATATTGTGTACAGGAACACCAATTCAAAATAATTTGGCAGAATTTTGGGCTTTGATGGATTGGGCGACTAAGGGAACAGTCTTCGGCAGTGCGAAAAACTTCGCTTCCAACATCGCTGATCCGATTGCGAAAGGTCAAGATCCTCAAGCTAAACCAGACCACATAGAATCTGCGGTAGAGGCCATAAGGTTGTTAGTAAACCTGACGAAACCTGTATTACTTCAGAGAAAAAAGAAGGAAAGGTTTGCCTCTTCTATCCTCAAACTCCCTAATAAGAAGGAGCTCGTGGTTTGGATTTCTTTATCAACTGAACAAAGATCTATGTATTCTCAGTATGTTAATAGCGGTAAATTTCGATCAATTCTTACGCAAGCTTCGTATCCTGTGGAAGTAATCAATTATCTGAGAACCCTCTGTCGTCATGCGTTACTTCTTGAGTGTTCCGCTAAAAAAGCTCAATTGGTCCAGCAGACAAAGAAACACCAGTCAAATTTCTTTGTAGATGATGATTTTGATGAAGAGGATGAGATCAATAATCTGACACAATCAATGTCAGCGATGAATATGACCTCAGCGAAGAATGCACTAAGCAGTGATTATATTTTTGATATTCTTGGCTACACTCCAACAGTTGAACGAATTTTACGAGGGTCAATTAAACTTCGCGTTTTAATTAAATTAATTTCGAATTTACTCATGATCAATGATGAAGACGACAACCAAGATAATATAGAAGCACCGACTGACAATACTGACCTGGATCATCGTGTGCTGGTCTTTTCACAGTCAAAGCTAATGCTTCAAATTATCCAATATCTTTTAGCCGAGCATGGAATTCCTTGTTTTATGATTGATGGTTCTACTCCAGCGAAGGACAGACAAGCTATCATCAATGAATTTAATTGCACTGAATCAGACTATACCGGACCGAGGATTTGTCTTTTGACAACAAAAGCCTGCGGTGTTGGCATCACGCTCACCGCTGCTGATCGTGTAATTATCTTCGATCCATGTAAGTACAACCATCTCTACTATTGTATGTCTAACTTAATTTTTTTAGCATGGAATCCTGCTGAGGACAGTCAAGCAGTGGATCGAGTTTATCGAATTGGCCAAACAAAAGATGTAATTGTTTATCGCTTTATTATGGCAGCCTGTGTAGAAGAAAAGATTTATGAGAAGCAAGTATTTAAAGAGGGATTACGTGTTGTTAGTGAGAAAGGCTTAGAAACAGAAAAATATTTTAAGGGGAAATCACAGCTCTTTGATCTTCTTTCACTCAGACAAAGTGAAACAGATGAGAAACGGAATCAATCACTCGTAATCTTTGATCTAATTGCAAATCATCCTGATGATTTAAAATATGACGGATTAGATAATTGTTATGGAATAGTTGGATGCACTCGTCATGATGAGCTTTATTATGCTGATAGCATTTCAAGTAATAGTGAGAATACAAAGAAAGAACTAATAGAAGGAGATTCTCCGAAAACTGATCCAGAAGTTGTTGTTGTTGAAAGTATCAGTACGATGAAGAAACCTCTCAACAACCCGCTGATGTCTCAGCATGCGGCAGCTGCGCTGAGAAGGGAAGAAACACAGATTAAGGGGAAAGGTAGTATATCGTTGTCTCAGCCTACTGTGACTGTCATAGATGATGAAGAGACTGAATGGAGTGATACTGAGATGGAAAAACCGAAGGAAAAGCCTTTTCCGTCAATCTTCAGTTCCAGTGCTCAAGCACGAAAAGATGAGCAGATTATCGACCTCACACAAGAAGATGAGAACGAGGTTGAGGAAGGAGATGATGATGACCACGAAAACGATGAGGATGAAGATGAAGAAGAGGATGAAACAGCAGATAATCAAGCTCTTAATGAAAGTGTTAGCGTCAATGAAGTGAACCAACTTAACGAATCAACTGTTACCACTCAAGTTGAGTCTGAAGGAGAAGTGACGCCCGTTTGCAAGTCGGAGAGGAAGTTTATCAATAGCCTCTTTTCTCCTGATGAGGACGAACCAATTACAAGACCGAAAGGCAAGCGTATAATATTAGAAGATGAGGAAGAGGATGATTTTGAGCAGCATTCTGTCGTGGAAACAAGACTAATTCGTGATGACAGTAGTATTCGGCACTCTGATGCTTTTACGGTAACATCTGAGCCCAGTCTATCTGAGAATGTAATCCCATATACTCAAATTACCCCGAATAGTCTCCAATCGGATCGTGAAGAAGATTTATGCTCTGTTCTTGCACTATCCAATCTGACGTTGAATGATGCAAACGATGGTGGGAGAGAGTCTTTAATAAGTAATCACTCGAACAACTTCAATAAAGTGATCGTCGATGAATCAATTTATGAAGAATGCTTCCATGACCGAAGGCAGACAATTAGATTGTCGTTGCTGCGAGCTCTTACACCCCCGTTATCTGAGGAACCTACTCCCCATGAGACAGCACCTCCTTCGGTAAGCGAAGCAGATAACTACAGTTTTCTGAGTCATACAATCATCAATAGTGAGGAAGGGGACTACGTCGGTCCAGAGAGATTCTCTCTGATGTCGACTGGCACTTTGATCGCTTCACCTGACAGTCATCATTCTTCGAGGGAAGAAGATCAGATAAATAGAAGAGAGACGATTGAACTAACTCAAACTTCAATTTTGACAGAGCACACCCTATTTTCAGACTGTGAAATGAGTCAGAAGACTATTTCTGGGAGTTCTGTTTCTTCCGAAGCTAATGATGTATCTTTGATTGAAACAGCTTACGGCAGTGATGTATCACGTCGAGAAACGATTGAATTATCCTCACAAACGATTCGTCTGAGTAGTTCTACGGCCACAGCATCGCCTGCGTCAACTAATCATGAAAGACAGAATTTTTCCATGTCAGTATTAACTGATGATGTGTCATCCGAGTGTTACGAAGACTACAGTATGAGTCGCCAGTCATTGGATTTATTTGAAATCAAAGAAATCGTTCAATCATACAAACAGTCACAAGATGAGGAATATTCTGGATTAGATCAAGCTTTATCTCGACAAACGACGATTAAGAGTGAAATCAGCGATAAGACTTCAACTATTAACGACAATTCATCTCAGAAGTCTGAACAGATGACCACTTTTATGAGTAATGAGATTATCGGAAAGAGTGATGATAGCAACGAAGTTAATGTAACGAGGCGGAAAGAGGGACGATTCTCTGGATTTTTAGCAGATTATTGCGATCCTGATATCTTTTTATCACCTTCAACACAGTCTCAATTCAATTATTCACAGAATATATCTCAAATCTCAATCTCTCAGGAGAATGAATTAGTTGACAGTATTGATGAAAAAGATGAGAAAGTAGAAGAACAATTCACCCAACCTGACACATCCTCCACCCAAATTGAAGATAAAGAACATCTGTCCTTCGCTCCTCGCACGATTGAAGGAAAAGAAAATACAATTTTTGAGAAGAATACCTCAAATGAATCAAAGATGTCAGATTATGCCACTCCTAGAAAAGTTAAAATATTCTCTCCTGAGACGACACCTTCGCTCTCCACCATTAAAATCAAAGCTATTTCAACAACCAAGAAGAAGGATCGTGTCTTACAACAATTATCAGGAAGGAAAGCTCGTCAAAGTTCAACCAGAGATAGTTTCTTATGCTTTCCTGTTGATGGATCTCCATTGAATGGTTCCACTCTAGAAAACTAAAATATCAATAGCAATTCATCTGCTTTGAAAGAAAATGTTTTATTGTTAATAGGAAGTTTAAGATCGATGGCGATGTTAATTACAACGATAGGACTTAAGACATAAATGCACTAAAGAAAAGTATTGAAAGGTCTATCTACAGGTTAT
>VFQN01007909.1_pt1 | contig 11128 bp, 16 predicted proteins | sample 3512371 | NCBI WGS metagenome assembly VFQN01 (sample SAMN10412370, study PRJNA504923) | tailings metagenome | isolation source: Replicate 2 from Balatoc abandoned mine | place: Philippines: Itogon, Benguet | collected 2017-08-28 | reverse complement strand
CCATCGCCCTCCCCGCCGCCGCCGCGGCCGCCCCCGCCGCCGCCCTTCCCGCCGCCCAACCGCTTCTCCATCTCCGTCTACAGCCCGGCACACATACCAGACGCTGCCTGCGGGCCGCTCAACGACACCCTCAACTACCTCCTGTCAGACCCGCAGCTGGTCCGCACGTACGAACCAGCCTACGTGTGCACGGTGCGTCCGACTCGGATCGGGCCTGCAGGGCAACACCTGCAATGCAGCTGTATCCTGTGAACTTTGCGCATCGGGCGCTGCCTTTCCAGTAACACGTGACGGATATCAGGCAAGCTCTAGTATCGATTGCGGCACCGCGCTTGGTGTCCATGCCTTGCGTTATGCTGTCCGCAGGTGGGTGACAACATCCACACCAGCGGCTCCTTCGTGCTGGTGGAGATGTCCTTCTACTTCAACACAGCCGCCGCCTACTTCCAGGCGGTGAGGCACCGCGCCGCGCGTCGTAGCTGTGCAATGCAGCGTGTTCAGCTGTACAACTTCAACGACTTTGTGTTTAGCCGGATTGAAGCGCAGCGTGCGAGCCCGTGCGCTGTTCTGTATTGCTGAAGGCAGGAGGACGTGCGCTCCGGACGTGCGTGCTGCGGTGCATTCCGCCCTGCTCTAGCCGGGGCGAACAGGGGAGCAGTAGAAGTACATGGTCCTAGGCAGCAGTATCTTCATAGCACTCAATGTGCTGATGGTTGTGTCCTGTCCGGTGTCCGGGCCCGGACCCACACCGGCATGCCCCAGGTGCTCACCTCCATGGGGAGCCCCAACCCGGACCCCACCACTGGGCGCGGCATTGGCGGCGGCACCAACGGCCGCAGCCGCGCGTCGGAGCTCATCCTGCTGTTCACCCTCAAGGTTCCCTGCGGGTCCAAGATGGTGGTGTCGCGCTCCGGGCTCATTAACAGCATCGTGCCGGACGCCAACCCGCCCGGCACATGGCCAGAGCTCATATGCAACTCCCCGCCGTCACCGCCGCCAGCGCCACCAAGCCCTCCATCGCCGCCGCCGCCGCCACCTCCCAGCCCACCGCCTAGCCCCCCGCCCAGTCCTCCGCCGCCGCCACCGTCGCCGGCGCCTAGCCCGCCCCCACTGCCGCCGCAGCCGCTGCCTCCATCGCCTGCGCCGCCGCCGCCACCAGCAATGCCGTACAGGTGTGGCCACAAGACAGTACACTTGCACAAGCAAGGCGCTTTGCAGTGCGTCAGTACGCGTTGCGACTCCTGGTTCGGCTGCTGCATTTCCCCGCTGCAAGGAGCTCAGGCGACCTGCCTCACGCCCCCACTGCCCCGCTCCCCTGCTCCCAGGTTCACGATAATCTACGGCGCACAGTCCCGTACCAGCATGGACTTTGCATGTGATGAGCTCAACTACATCCTGGAGTTCTCCTACAAGTAAGCCTCTGAACCGCCTGCCATGTGGCTCTCTTTTCGCCTGTGCTCCATGTCTCAGCTTGATTCCAGCAAGGACGCCGTGCATCGTTGCCTGTACAACCCACGCCTGCACACCTCGCTGAGCATGCGACAAGCCTCTCCTCCACCTGCCCCGCAGGACGCTGTTTGCGAAGACGCTGTCCGACATCCACTGCTCCGCCACCACCGCCGCCGCCCCCGGCCCCACCGTGGAGGCGTCCATCCTCTTCTCCACCGCCGCCAGCTCCGACTCCCGCAACATGGTCTACGTGTTCAACCCCATGAACACAGAGGTCTTTGCGCGGCGCATCCAGCTGCCCTGCGGCTCCAGGATCGTCATCAGCGATGAGCTAGGCCACGTCAACTACCTGGACGCCCGGCAGATCCCCTACCTCAGCTGCGATGCGCCGCCGCCGGCACCGCCTGCCCCCAGCCCGCAGCCGCCAGCGCCCAGCCCCCGGCCACCGTCTCCACGGCCGCCGCCGCCACCGCTGCCCGGCACGCCCGTTGGCGACGACTCGCCGCCGGGGACGCCGGTGATTCCGGCGCGGCCGCCGCCAAGGCCTCCCACCCCGCGGGTGGCGCTGCCGCCACCATCTCCGCCACCGGACGAGTAGGTACTGGGGTTGCGTTGAGTTCCCGCTGAGGCGTGCCAAGGGAGGCCACGCCGTGCATCTTGCCGGTACCGTATTCTGCTACCTGTACCTGAACATCAACGGACACATGACTGCTGGATACGGCTGGTGCGCCTCGTGTGATTGGTGTTGCTCACCTTATGTAAGCATTGAATGGGGCTCACCGCTTTTGCTTTCCTGCGCAGGCTGCCGCTGCCGGCGCCCCGCCATCCCCGACCCCCACGGCATCCGCCTCCCTCCGCCCCCAATCCCAAGAAACCAAAGGCCGGCATCAAGAAGCGCCCGCCGCCACCCCACGGCACGCCAGCCGAGCCCGAGTATTCGCCACCGGACTACGAGCCTCCGCCTCCGCCCCCTTTTCCCTCTCCAACAGCGTTGCCGTCCCCGCGCCGCATCCGGCCCGCGCGCCCGCCGCCACCAAAGTTGCCTCCGCCCCCGCCTCCTCCCGCCACCTTTCCGCCACCTCCTGTCCCTAGCGCACGCCCTCCTCCTCCGTCGCCCCCTCCGCCAACCCTGCGTCCTCCTCCGCCCCCGCCCCTGCCACCACGACCCCCGCCGCCACCTTCGCCTCCGCCACCTCTGACGCTGCCCCCGCCGCCGTCACCACCGCCGTCGCCGCCACCGGCCGTCCTTGCCAGCCCGCCGCCACCGCCGTCGCCCCCCTCGCCGCCACGGCCCCCGCTGGCACCCCTGCCGGTAGAGGACCCCACGGCGGGCCGTGTAGTGCGAATCACAGTTGGGACCAACCGCCCCGACAGCTTTGGACCCAACGACTGGTAAGGCCGCATGCGTCTGCCTGAGGCTCAGCACCAACAGGGCCCGACACTTGCTACCTCTAAAAAATCACAACGCATGCCCCATATTAGATTGCCTTCGCTTTAGCTTCCACCATAGCTGCACTGACCTGAAGAAGACCTTTCAAGGCAATGCAGGAGCTCCCGCACGGTCTGCTGCCTCCCTGCCCCACAAGTGCACCCCGCAACATCCTCCCCCCGCCCAACCCCACCCCATGCAGCCGCACCTTTGTGCTCATTGCCCAGACGGGTGTGCCCAACGGGGTGTTGCTGGAGTCGCCCTTCGCGTGCACCATCGCCACCCCGCCCACCGCCGGGGCCTCGGTGCGGGGCGTCTTCCAGCGGGTCACGCAGGCGGTCACGTACTTCGACACGGTGGGGCCGCGACCACCCCAATCCAACATGTTGATAATGCATCACATGGTGTACACACTTGCATGACCCGTAACCGGGATGACCAGAGTGACAGGGCCTGACCCGCGTCCGTGGTCACCCACACAGTGGCAGCACCAACCAAGCCACCTCCATGTGGCCTCGCACCCCTTCTGGCCCCACGACCCTGCCTTATCTTGATCCAACCCCGTGCCACGCTGTGCTTGCTCCACCGCAACCAGGATGTCCCCCTCAGTCACAACCGTGCTGATGTCCGCCTTTTTGCTGCATCCTGTGTTGTGCCGCCCGGACAGATTGCGGTTGGGGGCACGGCGGGCACCCTGCGCACTGCGCTGGGTCTCCCCTGCAACATCAGCACGGTGGCCGTCGATATCAACGCCGGCCCCGCCGTGCCGCCCCGCGCCTTCACCGCCGCCAACAGCCCGCTGCTGCGCTGTGACGTGTCGGCGCGCAAGAACAACAACTTCCTGGGCGATACCGGAGGCGGCGTCACCATCGGGGGCTAGCATTTGGCGTGTTTGCACACATGCGCATGACACCTGATGCAGGCATAGCAGCGCGGAACGATGCCAAGATGGTACATTGGTGGGCTAGGGACGTGGGGTAGGGTGGAGTGGGGGAGGGAGAGGAGGGGTAGAGAGAGATGCATTGCGGGTTTGCGGGGACGGCGCGGTTGTGCGCTGGGGCGGAGACAGCTATGGATGTGGCCGTCGGGTGCAGGGTCGCAGTGAGGCGGTTACCGGTGGTGCGAGCGATCACGGTTGCAAGGGATGTGAAGGCGGGTAGGCTCAGGGTCTCAGGGCCGTGGCGCGTGGGATGCTGGGGACCAGGCTGGGGACCGTGAAGTACGAACGAGGTACCGTACCCGTACCAGTGGGGTTTGGACTGGACGCTGGGCCTTGGCCCCTACCAATAGCAGCTGCCTTTCCCGAGCAGCTTCTGGCAAGGGAAGCGGCATGGCGAACAGATGGGAAGAGCCGCGTGGGCCCTTCCGGGAGCCCTGATGCGCCGTTTTGCCTTGCCTTGCATCGGGCCTGAGAGGGCAGGGGAGTGGAGGGATAGTGGAGGGGAGCTCCATGTTGCCAGTGGGCCAACCGGGACTGGTAACCGGGACTGGTAATCCCAGGGTAATCCCCCAGTTGAGCGGATATCCTGTCGTGTACCGTATGGTCACCGACTGCTGTAACATAGTTGCTGCGGCGGAATGCGGCAGCAGGTGGCTGGTACGGTGTGCTGCGCTGTTATCGTATGGTGGGATGAGGGCACTGCGAAACGCGCAACATGGTCGTGCTGTTGCCGTACGCTTTGGGGGGAGTGGGGTGTGGCCTGTTGGTGGATCCAAGGGCCGTGGTTCCCAGTTCTGGGCTCTGGCGTCTGGGCGCGGACGCTCGATATTGTACAGTTGGACTGGTTGACATAAATCGATACCACAAGGTGTGGGCAGTCGTGTTGAGTGGTCAACCGTGGTGGCAACGCCTCCCCTGGCCTGAGCAGCATGTACCGGCATTGCGTACGGTACTAGGTGTATGGCGCCCGTCTGGGCTACCCCAACGGTCAATGTGCCGTACAGCAACTAGAGCCAGCACCGGCTGCAATGCGCCATTGCTGATGTTTCCACCGTTGCCAACACGACCGCCACTGAGGTGGAGCGCATAGCTGCGTGCGGAGCTGCCTCTCATGTGAGGTATGTGTGAGGCCAAGCTCCGTGGGGCACGCAAGGTACCGTAGCGCCGCCGTGCTGGGGTAGCGGCACCTGGCTGAAAAGAGGCCCGTTGCCCTGTGCCGTTGGCCCTTAAGAGCACTCGCTGTACGTAAGACTGCCGGTATCCGGTAAGGAGCGACTGAAGCCCGTTCTGACTTGTACTACAACGGCATCGTGAAAGTGCAAGTCGGTTGCCCGCGGAGTCATGCGTGTCCACCTCAACGCACCCACACCGTCACAGCCATGCCATCACCGTCTTACTAAAGTTTGCACCAGCAAGGCGCTTCACCACAAACGTCCTAGCTGCCAGCACGCGAGGAAACCTCTTCCTCAATACGGGGGCGCCTCCCCCACAGCGTACTACCGTACCTTGACAGCAGCCCCAGAGTCGCGGGAGTCCGATCAATCTGTCCGTAGCTTGCATGACACACGTCTAATGTACCAATCGCTCACTTCTAAGGACAACACCACGACTAAAGACATCAGTAAAAATAAACATGGCCAAGTCCACACGCATCCTACGTTTCATTCTGCACCCCGCAGCGCTCAGAGTGGAACCCCTGACCAGCTGCTGACCAAGCTTGGCGTCCCTTATCGGCGTGCATGTGGCTCGGGTCCGGGCTCACGCTTGTGTAGAGACCGGCCGTCATAGTGCAACGCCGCCAGGGGCAAGCTGCGAGGCATGGAGTAGGGGGGTGGGCAGCGTTGGACGACAATGTCAGCGGTGCGCAGTGGTCCCACTAGGTGCCACGAACCGCAGGAACGTGCTGTAAAGGCTGCTGCTCAAGGGCGATCAGGGGTGTGCCTAGTAACCCGTACGACTGGAGGGCGCGCCCGGTACATGGCGGGCATTGGACCCTTCTGCACAAACTGCACGGACAGCACGCCTTGCCTCCACCCTCTTGGACCCCCTCAGCGCGACGCCGTTGGCCTACCTTGCGGCTGGCTGGTATGGGGTCTCCACAGAGCTACGTGCGGTCTGCGTCTGTACGCACGCTGAAGAGGGCCCTTGGAACTGGCCCGTCAGGCGTCCTAGATGCGCAGCAGTCGCTTGAGCGCTGCCCAGCGCTGGCCACCACCATGTGAGTCTACGGTAAGTCGTAAGACACGCTGTGCGCCGTACAGCGCGGGCTAGCCTGCATGCAGGAGAGTGTACCCGGGCCCATAACTCTTACACCTCTTACTCAGCATTATGCACAGCTAGCGGTAGGGCGGTCACAGGCTAAGCTAGGCTCTATGCTGCGTACTGATCTGGCACGTACCCACCCTGTTTCCGCTTGAACCCTTTCTGCTGTACGAGCGTGTGGAGCTCATCATACTTCAGCCTGCGCGCGCGAAAGGACAACACCTTGTGATTTCTCATGCCCGACATGGGGGTTGCCACTCCTTTGCCCATCCGGTGCTATCGTCGCAGTAGAGCTATGCAGCACCAGACTGCCAGGATAAGGACTTTGGAACAAGGCGCCACGCTGCGTGCTTCGCCAAGAGGGGCGGGAGGGCCGACACAGTACCTACGCCAGGTGCCACTGCACCCTGCCCTGTCCCCCGCTACGTCGACCCACTTGTCTATAAACATCCTCTCGACCTGCAAGCACGGGTACGGTCAAAACCGTAAGATGTAGGAATATTGCACACCAGACACAGGACAGGTGTAAACAGGCCGTCTGCATAACATACCTCTACGTTGTTTTCATCATAAAGGACGAGCTCAGGGACCCTGCCGGGGATACTGCGGGTCCACACGGGTGCAGCAGTAGGTTCAGGTCACTCAGCAGAGCCCCAGCGCCAGCCCCAGCAGCGCCCCCTGCGTGCTTGACAACCCCCGCTTCGACGGTCCCGCTCCCTGGCGAACTTACAATGTAACTGCAGGAAGTCAGGAAGGAGATGATTGTTTTGTTAATGTCATGTTGTCAGCAGCGATGGCTTTGCAAAACTGCTTCAGCCCGTCCGATGCAACTTACCCTTCACGTTCTCATAGGCGCCCTGCTCTACGTCTTCGCGAAGAAACTTTTTGACCTGTAGGCGCGTCAGTGCCTCGCTTTGTCAAGAATGCCTTCCTGGCCTAGGCCACAGCATGGTTGCCTTCGCACCTCCGGCAGGTGGTTTAGGCGTCAGCCTGGACAGGAAATAAACTCTGCACGCACAGCTTTCTGCGCGTTTACATAGCCAGCGCTGAAGAGTAGCGCTAGCAGGAGGAGAGGAGCGAGCGCCCTCATGACGAAGCGGTTCGGGAACGCAGTTGTATGCTATTGATTACTTTGATTGCACACTATGGGCATTGGTCTGCCACAGGTGCTGTTGGCATACGGCTTGGACGAAAGCATCAGGCAGATCATGGCGAGGTACACTGGTACTTTGCCTTTGTCCCGTGCCGAGTGGCTACTGCCGCTCTGCATACCGGGTGTACACAACGCCACAAAATAAGCAGCAGCACGAAGATCAAATGCGGAAATGCGGCCCTTCTTCCAGAGGCACCTCTCACGGGCACCTCTCAGGGCCGGTCCCTGAGTGTGGGCCGACGCGGCAGTAGCACACTTAACATTCGACATGCCTGCGCAGCAATGCTCATGAAGGGCATTGCGACACCAGATCTGTAAGGACTTGGGTCAAAGCCTGTATCGGGGGCATGCTGCACCTGGTTGGCACGTGGCAATGGGACGGTCGGCATACGGAAGGGCCCAGCTGGACAGCTTTATGCTTTTGGACAAGTACATTAGCTTCCTTACCACACAGCGTATCCAGAGAGTCTTCGTGACTGATCCCTAGCTGTTTACATAAGCTTCGTAGTCCTTGCGTGCTCCAAATGCGCGAAGGGAGTGAAGCTTCCCTCCTGTTTCGTAGTGGCCTCAGGCCGAGCTGATGCAGCTCCCTGTTAATCTTTGATTGCCCTGGTGTAATGAACCTGCTTCAGTCGTTCTTGCTGTTTCGGCAAAGGCAAATACGCGGGCAATGGCGACGCAGAAGGACGCAGTGGAGCTGTCGCAGCACTGGATAGAGGCATGGAACTCTCGCGATCTGGAATCCGTTCTGTCGCACTACCATCCTGAAGTGTTGTTCCAAAGCCCCAGGGTTGCGGCCGCGTTCGAAAGGACCGGCGGTCAGGTGAGCAGTGGTCCCGTTGCCCGACCAGACTGCTGCTGCAACCCCCAAGCACGTCCGCCCCATACGGCAAAGTCAGTTTCCAAGCACGTCGGTGCTGTCCGTAGACGCTACTATCGTGTTGCTCATGCTAACCCCCCGAACGAGCTGATGCGACGGACCTGCAAGTACGGCACTGAGCCACTGCTTGACACCCCACGCGGTTTGCTGCTGCCCGCCTCCTCAACTGCAGGTCGGGTCCCCGGACGGTACGTTGACGGGCACGGCTGCGCTACGGCCATACTTCCAACAAGGTGGGAACGCATCGTGTACGGCGGTTAACGCTTCCAGCACGCCGTGGCTTGCCCACCCGTACCCCATCCACAAACCCCGCGCCGTGGCATCGGCCCCCACGGTCAGCGACCGGAACTACGCATGACCCCTTGACCCCTGTAGACCTAGACCATCATCAAGCCGTACCGGCAATGCTATGGCAGCTCGTACCCTTACAGTTGTGCCCATGCTGTGGACTGCGCCCTGCAGCCATCGATACGCTGCCGGACTTGCGCCTGGAGCTGCTTCAGGTTGAATGCGTGCATGCCACTTTGCGGTTTGGTGGGCCAGCTAGCCCAGAGCCAAGCCGTAATTTGTGGGTCCAAATAAACGGCGTGTTAGTTGGTCAGCTGATTGCGTAGTGAGTTAGTGTAGTTCCGCCCGTGCCTTCATTGGTGTAGCTTGAAGTGCTCGTGATGTACAGGAGTCGGGGCGCTCGTTCGGCTGCCAGCTGCCGAAACCCCAGCATGTACCCATGCTGAAAGCACACTTCGGATCTATTACACACTGCACGCGTCCGCGCATGCTGCGTCCATCAATCCAAACTGGGACGACATGTCCGGGGTTCACGCCGAGCAGCGATGGCTACACCAGGGCTACACACTCCGACACGCAATTCCCGTGCAGCCAAATGATGCATGCACCCCGGTCCGCCGAACCAGGTGCTGGAGGGGCCGCCTGGCTGGTTTGCCATGCACTACACCCGCGAGACGGGCGCCAAGGTGAGGATCAGGCGTGACGCATGTCGCTAGGTGGCTGCACGTGGTGCGCCCACTGGCAGCCGGTCAGCTCCACCTGGCCAAGCAAATGCGGAGCTCCCAGCCGTGGGCGTGAGTGTGGCCTTGCGGTTGCTGGGCAGGTCTGGGTTTTGGACAGCAGTGGACCCTACATGAGGGTGCTGCTATGTCACACTGTGTTGCGCGCGGAGGGCTGTGTTTCTTTCAGCGAGGACTCAGCTGTGCTCCGCCAGGCGCGTGAATTGCCGGTACGTTAGCTGCACATGGTGCTGCTCCGGCATACGGAGCATGGTGTGCAGCTGACTCAATTCGGCGGCTCGCTTGCACTACCAATGTACAGCAGAAAGCAAGTTTCGTAAATAGTCTGTGCAGAATATCCAATGCAGGACTGCAACGGGTTTTCCTGGGGCCGCTGCTGCGCCTGTGCGTGTGCATGCAGGTGGTGGAGTGCTTCCGGCTGGGCTGCCCCCAGGACGAGCAGCAGCAGCAGCAGCAGCAGGGTCCATGCTTGGTCATCACGTCGGTCATGGTCTTCTACGAGGCGGTGTGTTAGAGGCTGCTGGATGCGGCGGGCGGTATTGCAGTTGGCACCATGGGCCGGGTCCACGGCGGCGGCATAGCGCCTGCCCTTGCCCCGATGCGCTTGGATGGCTTTGGCCAAGAAGACCTGGCCTGATGTGGTGGAGCTTGCGGGATGGCGCACGTGCTGCATACGAGGAGGAGGACAGGGCACAGGGGTCACTTGCTGCGGCGGCCGCTGTGGGGTGGTGTCGGGGGTACTCCCTCGGGTGATGTGGAAACAGGGTTTCGGACGGCGTTGTCTGGCGCTGCGCCGGCGCACGGAGTGGCGGAAAATGGCATGATCGCACCAAGGCAACAGGCAGCAGACCGTGCGTGTGCTTTGGTGCATTGGTGTTTGTGCTATGATAGGCCCTTTCCTGGGTTGAAGTGCGTGCCGGTATGGGGCATGGTGCCGCGGGGGCAGTGTAAGCCTGTGAACGTGTACGCCTTGCTTTGACATGTAAGCTTGTGAACGCGTCTCGTTTTCTCCGTTAAACGTATTTGTGAAGGGAAGGGAGTAAGGCTTCTCTGACGCCCTGGGCGTGATATGGCCCGGCTGGTGGTCAGGATGGGTTACACCTTACACGTGGGATCCTTAGTGCAGTAAGACACGTGTCGACAGGTAGGAACTTCGTTCTTGTTTTGCCGGACACACAACATGCAGTGCGGCATTGTAGTAAACGCCACCAGTAGTTGAGAGACGGAACACCGATGTCAAATTTGGACAGGGAACTCCCCGAGCGCCTACGAGACTGAACTAACGCAAAGTGTGACCGTCCGCTTCTTGCTTCCCTTCTAGATATCAATTGTGATAACACAGATGTTCTACGGATTTGTATTGAACTTGGTCGCTGGCTTTGTACGGGCCGGGCTGGAGCCCTGGAAGGTGGTGTATCGGCGCTTCGGCGGCCATGCGAACATGTTGGCTGTACACACGGCTGGCCTCACACGTCTGCAAATAACAATAAATGTATGCGTCCCATGTGTATCGGTCTCCTCGCAACATTGTGCAACATACTCACACCCGGTCCATCCGCATTGCCAGGCCTCCAGTAAATTTCCATTTGCAGCGTGCCGTTCACTCTCACAGCGTAAACATGTCAACTGGCACTAAAGACTCCGACACCATTCCCCCACGCGCTCGCGATGTCCTGCAGTACTGGTAAGAGCACGTCCTGGCCCCAAGGCGTGACGAATTCGCCATTGCGTGCGTCCCTCCACATGGCCTAGCAGGCGGGTAACAGCACCACCTGTGGACCGCAGGTTCGGGGAAGGCTACGACAGAGGGGACATTGCCTTCTACCCACAGGCCAACGTGCAGATGTGGTTCAACGGAGGGCCACGTGTTGACAAGGTGGGGTTACATCTGCAGTTGGCGAGAGGCTATGTGGGGGTGGGACCAGGCTGTGGTAGGAGAACTGACGGCCCGCTCGTCGTGGCCTATCCTTTGACGGAGCTGGTTGCT
>VFQN01007907.1_pt1 | contig 11129 bp, 10 predicted proteins | sample 3512371 | NCBI WGS metagenome assembly VFQN01 (sample SAMN10412370, study PRJNA504923) | tailings metagenome | isolation source: Replicate 2 from Balatoc abandoned mine | place: Philippines: Itogon, Benguet | collected 2017-08-28 | reverse complement strand
AGTGGGGCAGGCTGCGGGAAGTGGTGATCGGCCTCTCGCCGGCCGAAGACTTCGTCGTCTTCCATGAGGAGTCCTGCCGCTGGCTGACGCCGGAAGGGCTCGAGTTCAGCCGCCGGCACGCCGGACAGCCCCTGGTCGACGTCGATCCTGAATGGGCGTATCGCATCGAGCGCCAGGTCGATGCGCTGGCCGAACTCGTGGCGCGCGAGGGAGTGACCGTGCACCGGCCGCAACGGCTGAAGGGCGAGGAACGTACGTTTCTCGCTCCCAACGGCGAAGGCGCCCAGCTCTTTCCACGCGATGCCATGATCGTCGTTGGCAGACATGTGATCGAGGCCTCGTTGCGCCTGAAGTGCCGGCAGCGCGAGCGTTATGGTCTGAGGCCGTTGGTCCAGAAGGCCGTCGCGGTCAGAGGCGCTCATTGGTCGAGCGTCCCGCTGGGCTCGCCTGGCTGCGTCGACGGCCCCTTCCTAGAGGGCGGCGACACGCTGCTCAACGGCCAAGAGATTTACGTCGGCATCTCGGGCTGCGCCTCCGATCTCTCCGGGGTGGACTGGCTGCAGGCGCTCCTAGGCGACGACTATCGGGTGATCCCCGTCGCCCTGAAGTCGCACGTCCTTCACCTCGACTGCGCGATGGCGCTGATCCAGCCTGGCCTCGTGATCCACTGCCCGCAGAAGCTGATCGACGGCCTGCCGATGTCGCTGCGCGATTGGGACAAGATCGAGGTATCCCCCGAGGAGGCAACGCTTCTCGCGACCAACGGCCTCGTCCTCGAGCCGGGACGAGTCATCGTCGATGCCGACAACCGGCGCGTGATCGACGAGCTGCGAAGGCGCAAGGTCGACGTCATCCCGCTGCCGTTCGACGGTCCGATCCGGCTGGGGGGCGGCCTGCGCTGCGCGCACCATCCGCTGCTGCGCGAGAGCGTGCTGGCTTAGGTTCCGCGCTTGGGCGTGCGGTCGAATACGACCGGCTTGGGCTTGCTGAACATCTTCCGGAAGTGGACTGCGAACGAGCGCGCGACGGTCGCCACCTGGGCGCCGACGAAGCGCAGCAGCACCACGCCGAACTCGAGTGGCGGAATCTCGCCGCCGCGGATGAAGTTGTGGCCGGCCCGCAGGAAGGTCGTCGCGCAGACCAGCACCCACGCCACGGTGATCACGAACAGCGTAAGCAGAAGCGGCACGAGCGACGGTGCCAGCAGGCCCGCGAGAATGCCGGAGACAAGGCCCACCAGCAGCACCGGCTGGTTCAGGGCCATGCAGAGATGCAGCAGCGCCGCCAGCTTGGACGACAGGGTAATGTCCCGGCTCTTCAGGATTTCCGGGAACATCCGCATCGAGACGTGGCGGAAACCGTCCTGCCAGCGCTGTTGCTGACGCAGCCAGGTCTTGGTGTCGGCCGGCAGTTCGCCCGGCACGCCGACGCTGGTCAGGAACAGCGCCCGCCAGCCCTTCACCCAGCCGCGGTAGGTGAGATCGAGATCCTCGGTGACGGTATCGCCTTTCCAGCCGCCGCCGGCATCGATCGCCGCGCGCTGCCAGATCCCGCAGGTGCCGTTGAAAGGCAGCGGATGGCCGGCCCAGCAGCGGGTCGCCTGCTCGATGCCAAGATGGGCATCGAGTGTCACCATCTGCATCTCTGTCAGCGCGTTCTCGTGCGGATTGAGGAAATCGAAACGCGCCTGGACGAACGCGGTCCTTGGCTCGGCGAAGAAGGGCCGCATGCAGACGCGCAGGAAGTCGGTCGGCGGGATGTAATCGACGTCGAAGATCGCGAAGAAGTCGTAGGGCGTCTTCTGCATCGCCTCGTGCAGAGCCCCGCCCTTGTAGCCGCTGCGGTCGGTGCGCTGCAGCGCCACTATGTCGAACCCCTTCGCGCTCAGTTCGGCCGCGACCTGGCGGACCATCTCGGCGGTTTCGTCGGTGCTGTCGTCGAGCAACTGGATGTGCAGCTTGTCGCGCGGCCAGTCGAGTGCTGCCGCCGATTCGGCGCCGCGGCGCACCACGGGCCCCTCGTTGAACGACGGGATCTGCACAACGACGTGCGGCAGCTCGCCGTCGGCCGGCAACGGCGTCGAGAGCAACATCTCCTCGCGACGGAGCCCGCTGGCCTTCAGGCGATGATGCAGCACCACCATGTAGAGCAGGCTGCCGATGAAGGCGGCCAGCAACACGCAGCAGACCGCGAACACGGCGCCGAAGAGAAGAGCCAGGGTGGCGAGGATGGCCATCGACGCTGCCTCAGACGCCCGTCTTGGGCGTGCGGTTGAATTCCGTCTTCTTGCCGAAGCCGGCGCTGACGATCGCGGCGGCGTTGGCGACGGCGAGGTATACGATCAGGGCCGGCACGCTGGCAGCCGTGACCAAGTAGCGCGTCGTACCGCCGCGCCTCAGGCGCCGGTAGGCGCCCCAGGTCATCCCGAACAGCACGGCCAGCATGCCGTTCAGCCACATCCACAGCCCGAACTGGAAAAGCCCAACCAGTCGGCCATGGCCCACGATCGAGATGGCCAGGGCCACGACCCCGACCACGAGCAGCGGAAAAATGAGCTGCTGTGCGAGGGCCACGGTGGTGGTCAGCTTCGCCTCGGTCGGCCAGGTCGACTTCCAGATCGGCCCCAGAAGCTTTCGTGCGACTTGCACGAAGCCCTTCGACCAGCGGTTCTGCTGGGCGCCGAAATCCTCGACCTTCTGCGGCAGTTCACCGACCACCTGCGTGTCCATCAGGAACACGCCGGTCCAGCCCTTCAGGTAAGTCCGCAGGACCAGATCGAGATCTTCCGACAGCGTATCGTGGGACCAGCCCCCCGCCTCCTCGACGGCGGCACGGCGCCAGATGCCGCCGGTACCGTTGAACTGGAACGGCACGCCTCGCCGTGCCCGGACATCCTGCTCGACGGCGAAATGCGCGTCCTGCATGAGGCGTTGCGCCCGCGTCAGCCAGTTTCGCTCGCCGTTCCCCCATTCGATGCGCGTCTGCACGAAAGCGGCGCGCGGATTGGCGAGCATTGCGGCCATCGCCTCCTTCAGCCAGCCGGGCGATGGTACGAAATCGGCATCGAACACCGCGACATAGGGCGCGTCATGGAGCGCCAGGCCCGCCGCCAGCGCGCCGGCCTTGAAGCCGCCGCGGTCGCTGCGCCGGACGTGATGCGCATCGATGCCGGCGCGGCGCAGACGGGCGATGGCATGCGCGGCGATGTCGGAAGTGATGTCGTTACTGTCGTCGAGGAGCTGGATCGTCAGGCGATCGCGCGGCCAGTCGAGGGCGCCCATCGCAGCCATCGAGCGCTCCACCACCAGCGGCTCGTTGTAGACCGGCACCTGCACCAACACGCGCGGAAGCTCATCAGGCAAGGACGGCGCCGGCGCTTCATCGCGCGGCAGTTCGAACAGCCAGTAGACCAGGTAGAGGAAATAGCCCGCGATCGCGAACTGCGCGGCGAGGCACAGGAACACCACGAAATCGATGAGGAAGAGCAGCATGCCGGGGCCGCCGCGCTCAATGGTAGTGAATGGGGACTTCGAAGCAGCGGCCATCCTCGATATGGAGGCGGCGCGAGGCCACGTCGAAGATGCGCTCGTCGTGCGTCGACAGGACCACGGCGCACTTGGCGCGCATCGAGAGATCCTTGAGCTGGTCGACCACCAGCCGTCCCGACACGCGGTCGAGCGCCGAGGTCGGCTCGTCGGCAATGATCAGGTCGGGCAATCCGATCATGGTGCGGGCGATGGCCACGCGCTGCTGCTGGCCGCCCGAGAGTTCGTCGGGCCAGGCGGACGCCTTGTCCCCCAGTCCGAGCATGCCGAGCAGATGCCGCGCCCGCGGTTCGTCCCAGGCGGGGTCGGCGAGCGGCGTGGTCGAGACGCCGGCGATGACGTTCTGCAGCGCCGTCAACGAGGAAAGCAGGTTGCGCTTCTGGAACAGGAAGCGGATGCGGTTGCGCAGGACGTCCAGATCGGAACCGCCCAGGCCCACGATATCGGTGCCGAGCAGCCGCAACTTGCCCTCGGAGGGCTTGCGCATGGTCCCGAGAATCGTCAGCAGCGTCGTCTTCCCCGAGCCCGACGGGCCGGTGACGATGACCAGTTCGCCTTCACGGACCTGCATGTTGATGTCGAACAGGACATCGACCCGCTGCGGCCCCTCGCCGTAGTGGTGGTGGACGTCGACTGCCTCGACGACAGCGGGCCCGAATCCCTGGGTATCTGACACGGCGGTCACTCGAACAGCATGATGGGGTCGACCCGCCACAGGCGACGGATGGCGAACAGGCTGGAGACCAGAGTCATGATCAGACAGGCGACCAGCGCGACGACCATCTCGCGCAGGCCCATCGACATGCCCAGATGCATAGCGGCCTCCGTGGCGCCGTAGACGAAGCGCGCGAGAGTGAAGGCCACGAGGAAGGCCGGCGTGATGATTGCAGCCCCGATCTGGGCGATCATGAAGAGGAAGAACCACCAGTCGTAGCCCAGGCTCTTCAGGATGGCGTACTCGGGCAGGTAGAAGCGGATGATCTGGTACTGGGCATAGTAGATGAAGACCATGCCGATCATCACGCCCATCACGAAGCCCAAGTCAGTGATGTAGCCGACCGGCGTCTCGCGGGACCAATAGGTGCGCTCGCGCTTCTCGAAATCGCGCAGGGTGACGACCTCGCCGCGCCCCGCCAGCGCGGTGTTGAGCTCCTGACGAACCCGGTCCACGTTCGAACCCTTGGCCAACTGGATCGCGATGAAGGCCGGCCGGTCGGACCACCACGAGCCGAACACTTCGGCCATCGTGTCCTCCGACATGATGATCGAACCGTCGTTCAGTACGTTTGGACCGAGCGCGAAGGTGCCCACGACGAACAGCTGGCGCAGCAGCCCGCGCGTGTCGGGCGGTCCCAGGACCTGGAACTCGGGCATCCCCGGGCCCACCCGCTCGGCGAGATCGCCGAAGTAGGGTCTCGATTCACGGTCGTAGAGCAGCCGCCGGGCCTCGCGCAGGCGGTAGAGATTGTCGCGCAGGCCGGGCACATCAATGGCGGGCCGCTCCACGTCGAGGGCGTACCAGGCGATGCGGCGGCTTCCCTCCATGCCCTTGTGTGTCATCGACATGACACCGAACCAGAAGGGCAGCGTATTGGTCACCGCCGGATTGGCCGCCAGAACGTCCATCATCGACGCCGGAACTTCGGCATGAAGCTGCAGCGACTTGAAGCCATAGGGGACCAGGACCAGGTCGCCGACGACTGAGCGATGCAGCCGGATCGCCGAATCGTAGACCGCACGCTCGATGCCGAGCTGGGCGAAGATCACCAGCAGGCTCGCGGTGACGCCGGCCAGTGACAGAAGGGTACTCGTCCGCTGGCGCTTGAGCTGCTGTGCGCCGAGCGGCATGCGCGTGGCGGTGATGGCCGCCGCCCGCAAACGCGCCAACGAGAAGCTTGGCCACCAGCTAAACCAGCGCCGCGGCCGCAGCGGCGGATTGCCTGGCAGCGTGACAGCCATCAGAGAAAGGTGACGCGCGTCTCGCGGCCCAGGACCTGGGGCATGCTGGACGGGTCGTCGAGCTGGATCTCGACCTGCACCACGCGCGCGTCGGTGGAGGAGCCGCCATCGGGCTCCATGCGCTGCATGCGCTTCACCGTCGGTGCGACGCGAGAGATCGTGCCCATGTAAACGGTCGGACTGCCGCGAAACGTCACCTCGACCTTGCCGCCGGCCGCAATGCGGCCGACATTAAGTTCATCCACTTCGGCCAGTACGCGAAGCTGGGAGAGGTCGACGATCTTGGCGATGCCGTTCGGCGAGACGCGCTCCCCCTGGCGCGAGTAGATCTGGATGACGATGCCGTCGAGCGGCGAACGCACAAGAGCCTGATCGCGCGTGTTCCGCGCATTGTCCAGTTTGGCCTTGATGATCGAGATGTCCGTATCGATCTGCTGCAAGTCGGTCTGCAGCGTCTCCTTCATGACGCGCAATTTCGCCTGCTCACGCTCGAGGCTCTGGAGGGAAATGCTCTGCTCCAGCTGCTTCTGATCCGGCGGCTTGCCGGAACGCTGCATTTCGAGATTCTTGAGCTTGACCTCCTCGGCCGCGGACCTGACCATGACTTCCTGCATGGCGATTTCGGCAGTGCGATAGCCGCTGACCATGGCCTCGCGGGCTCTCTCGGTCTTGGCGAGCTCCGCCTCCGACGTGCGAACGGCTATGTCGGCCTTGGGGTAATTCGACAGAACCGCGATGATCTCGCCGCGCTTGACCGTCTGGCCGTCGGTGATCCGTAGCTCGATCAGCACGCCACCACCGGCCGGATCACCCGCGATCAAGGCCGTGCCCGCCGGCGCGTCCGTGTAACCCCGGGAGATCAGTGGCGGCAAAGGACGGGGGCCGTCCTGTGCGCTGCTCGTCTGCCGGCTGGGCGTCGTCCACAGGATCAGGGCCGCGCCGACGAGCAACACGAACAGTCCCGCGGCGCCCCAAGTGAATTTTCTTACCTGCGCCATAACAAATAGTACCAGAAAACCCTCGGGGACGCTGCCCCTAGTTGGAAGTTCGACGTCAGAAGCCGGTGGTCAGAACATTGCCTCGCGCCACACCAACGATCGAGAAGGTACGATAGAGTGACGTCAGGATCTTGTCGTACTCGTACAGCGGCGCATTCGTAATGTAGACAACGTCCTTTGGCAGCACCGGAAACTGCTGTGCAATGAAGATGGATACGGGCTGGTAAAGGTCAAGGCGGAAAACCCGCGCCCGGGCTGTGGGATTATTCTGCAAATCCCCCATCCGGAACACATAAACGCCCGTCTTGTTGGCCCGCGAGTCGTTCAGCCCCCCGACCGTCCCCATGGCCTCGAGCAGGCTGACCGAGTGCTTGGACATCTCGACATTGCCTGCCTTCACGACGGCGCCCAGAACCGTGAACAGGCGCGGGTTGGGGCGCACCACGATTTCGTCGTTCTTCTGAAGGCCGATGTCACCTCCGGCCAGCAGGTCGGAGTATTGCGACTTCAGGATGATCTGGCCGTTGCGGCGCACGACCACTTCGAATTGATTGGCGCCCACGCCATTGGGAGCCTGGCCGCCGATGCCGGCCGGACCGCCGGACTTGTTGATCGCCTCCACGACGGTGCGCACCCCCTCGAGCAGGGAGACGCGGCCGGGGTTCCTGACGTCGCCCGACACCATCACGGTGTGGGTCCGATCGGCGACGAATTCGACGATGACCTGGGGGTCCTGGGCCTTGCCGGAAGCAGCCACCTGCTGGGCGATCTTCTTCTCGATCTGGCCGAGGTCGAGGCCCGCAACCTTGATTGTACCGACGAACGGCACGTTCACCGTTCCGTCGTCGGTGACGCGCTGGACTCCGAAGTCGGCTCCCGGCCGCTGGATGGTCGGGAAGATGCTTCCCTCGTAAGGCTCGAAGATTCGCACCTTGATGGCATCGCCCGGTGCCACCGCGACCCGGCCACCGGCTGGCAGGTTGCTCACCGTCGAGGGGCGGTCGATCGGCGGTGGCTGACGATAATTGACGATGGTGGTCGGCGTGAGGTCGATCACGTCGAACGGCAGCGCCTCCGTCGTCGTGGTGGCCGCGCCCCCCATCCAGGGCCCGTCGCCGGGCATTGCGGTGCAGGCCGCCAAGCCGCCAACCAGGCCGAGGACAATGGCGGTAGGTCGCGCGGCAGCGCGCAGCCAGCTCCAGATTGTCAAATCCTTATCTCCGTCCGGAACTGTCGCCGCGCATCGCGCCGCGCCTGGTCCCAACTCATTGATACATCACTCAGCCCGGACCGTAGTTAACCCGCGCCACCGCGCGGGTGCAAGCTTTCCCCGGTGGAGAGTCGTGGTTCCCTCTCAAGCCGTGACGCAGCCTCCTCCGCCGTCCCCGCGATCTCGAGAAGTTCCGAAAAACCACTGACGAGAAGGCAGTCCCAGGCGGCGCCGGCGAACCGGCAGAAGACGATGCGGGCCTCCACGCTGGCAGCCCGATGCAGGACCGAGGCAAAGGTCCGGACGCCGGCAGCGCTCATGTAGGCGACTTGGCTGCCGTCGACGACAATCCGTGCGCCCGGTCGGAGGGCTGCAAGCAGCATCGCCTCGACGGCCGTCGCAGTCACCGAATCGACCTTGGCCGGCAGCATGACGGTGGAGATCGGCTGTGTCTTGCTCATTCTGCTCATACGGACTTCCCGGATGCGGCATCCCTCTGCCTGTCCTCGACGGCCACCCGGCGATCCCGCCATTGCCCGCCCAGATCGCTGCCACGCCAATAGATGGTCCGGCCCCACAACGCATTCACGATCAAGGCCAGTGCCAAGAACTCGCGAATCAGCGCCGCCAGCGCCGCGCCAGGTCCGAAGGACAGGCCCCGGCCCGTCATGAACCACTTCTCGGCCAGCAGCCATGCGACTGTGTGGACAACCAGGGCGCCCGCGACCAGAGCCGCGTTGGCCCCCGAACCGATGAGGGCGCCGGCTCCAGCCAGGCCGGTGGCAGCCCAGCCGATCGCCGGTTCCCAAAGCACGAGCGGCCAGACCGGCAGGCGCAGGCGCGTTCGCGCCCAGCGCACCTGGCGTTGCCACACCGCCGACCACGGGCGCTCTCCGAGCGGTAGGCGCAGCATGAACTCGCCCAGTTGCGTGGAAAGGCCCAGCTCGCGCACCGACCTCACGACCGAGTAGTCGTCGGCTATCCAGCGGTTGAAGCCCCGCCAGCTGCCGATGCGCTGCAGCGTTTCATGGGTCATCAGCGTGACGCCGCCTGACGCCACGGCGAGGCCGAGCCGGTCGGCGGCAAACAGAAACCTCGCCTGGTGGCCGTCGATGTAGGCGCGCTCGATCTCGGCCGCAAAATTTCCGGGCGCTTCTGCCGCCTTGAGGGCAAGCACGAGCCCCGCCCCCGCCGCCAGTGGCGCGGCGGCGCGGCGCAACTCGTCGAGGCCGAGTTGGATGCCGGCATCGCAAAGCCCCACGACCGGTCGGCTGGCCGCTTCCAACCCCTTGCGCACATTGTTCATCTTCGGATTGAAGGTGTCGTCCCTGCCGGCCAAGATCGGCGCCTCGGGCCACAGGGCTCTGACCGGCGCCACGGCACCATCGTCGGGCTGGGCCACGCAGATCAGCACCTCGACCCCGGCCTCGGCCAGCCGCCGCAGCGCGTGGACATAGGCCGCCGTCGCGTCTGTGGCGCCGGCCATCGGCGCCACGATGCTGAAATCAATGGCCTGATGAGTGGCGGCATACGCCCGCCGGGGGGTACGCGCCAGCGCAGCACTCGCCCACTGGATCGCCGAACCGAACGACCACCAGCCGAAGCCGAGCCACGCCAGGGTCCCCGGCTCCATGCCTTGTCACTCGCCCGCGGCAACCTGCTTGATACTACCGGATTGGGCGTTTCCGGAGGAGAAGCGCTGGACGTCGTCCTTCTCGACCAGCAGGGCACGATGATAGGAGCGGATGACGTCGTTGGGGTCGCCCTGTTCGCGGATACGCCCTTCCTCGATCCAGATCGCGCGCGTGCACAGGCGACGAACTTCGGCCATCGAATGGGACACGAAAAGCAGGGTCCCTGTCTTGCGGAAATTGTCGATCCAGTCGAGACACTTGCGCTGGAACGCCGCGTCGCCGACCGACAGGGCCTCGTCGACCACCAGGATATCGGCCTCGACATGGGCGCAGATCGAAAAGGCCAGGCGCGTGCGCATGCCCATCGAATAGTGCTTCACCGGCTGATCCATGTACTCGCCGATGCCGGCGAACTCGGCGATCGAATCGAACTTGCGCAGGACCTCGCTGCGCTTGAGCCCGAGCACGGCGCCGCCGATCAGGACGTTCTCACGGCCCGAAAGCTCCATATCGAAGGTCGCGCCCAGCGCCAGCACCGGCGCAATCCGCCCGTTGACCCGGAGTTCGCCATGGCTTGGCAGGGTCATGCCGCAGACCACCTGCAGCAGGGTGGACTTGCCGCAGCCATTGCGGCCGAGAATGCCGATGCTCTCGCCCTTCCTCACCTCGAGGCTGATGTCGCGCAGCACCCAGAACGGCTTGAAGTACGCCTTCCACCAGCCGAACAGGACCTGCTTCAACCAGTCGTTGCGATGAGCATACAGCTGGAAGGCCTTGCCGAGGTTTTTCGCCTCGACGACGACCTCAGAGGACGTCGACGATGACATTGCGATACCTGTCAAAGAACCAGTAGCCGAAATAGAAGCTGAACAGCGAAATAAACAATGTCCAGCCGTAGAGGATCATGTTGGGCAATCTGCCCCCCAGCACCAAGTCGCGCAGAATTTCGACGAAGCAAACCAGCGCATTGCCATACATCCAAAAATCGTAGGGCGCCGGCACCATCGACGGCAGATAGAAAATCGGCGTCGCAAACATGAAAAGAGGCACGATCGTGATCATCAGATAGCCGGCATCGCGCGTGAACGCTCCGAGAGCCGCCAAGAACCATGACATGCCGATCAAGAACGCCATGAACGGGATGAAAATAAACGGCAGCAACAGCACCGTCACGGGCAGTTCGCCAATCACCGCCAATTGGAACAGCAGCATCACCCCCAAGGAGATCAGCGTATAAGCCGTGGCGCGCAGCGTCGAGATCACCGCCAGCATGTCGCTGGGAAAGATCGTCTGCTTGATGAAATGGGTGTACTCGTGCAGCAGCATCGGTGCACGAAATGCCATCTCGGAGAAGAAGTTGAAGATGATGAGGCCGCCGAAGATGAACAGGGCGTAACCGGCTTGGCTCTGGGCCAGATTTTCGGGCAGCGGCAGTGTCAGGGCCGTTCTGAACACCAAGGAATAGACGGCGATCATGAGCAGGGGCGCGATGATCGCCCAGATCCATCCGGCGATCGACCCTTTGAAGCGCTCGCGGACCTCGCGCCGCAGGATCGCGGCGATCAGGTCGCGATGCTGCGACATGCGGACGAACGGCTTCACGATGAAGCTGAAGAGGCGCTCGATCGGACCGAGGTTCTCGACCACGATCTGCTTGCCGTTGACGACTTTCACCGACGGCATGAGCCGCTCTTCTCCTTGGGTCCAGTGGTGAGCCCGGTAGGGATTGAACCTACGACCACCTGATTAAAAGTCAGATGCTCTACCGCTGAGCTACGGGCTC
>VFQN01007906.1_pt1 | contig 11130 bp, 11 predicted proteins | sample 3512371 | NCBI WGS metagenome assembly VFQN01 (sample SAMN10412370, study PRJNA504923) | tailings metagenome | isolation source: Replicate 2 from Balatoc abandoned mine | place: Philippines: Itogon, Benguet | collected 2017-08-28 | reverse complement strand
CAACAAATAGCCGCAGACACTGGTGTAGTGACGGGAAATGTCACGCCTGCGCACGCCTGCCTCGATCGGACCCGTGCAGCTGCGCGGCCGTAGGGGCTTGTCCGTGACCATCAGATACCGCCCCCCCTCATTATTATTTTGTTGCCCGTGGTGTGCGCGGTGTTCTGGACTAATCACCGGCTGCACGGCCAAAGGACGCGTACGTACGGCGGGTGCGTGTGCGTACCGCCGGTGGTGTCAGATCTCTGCAGATATGACTGCTGCAGGTGTGTCAGGCAGGGGTGATGGGGTGGTTGCTTCCGCGAACAAGTACCACAACCCATGCCCAATTATCCCAGAGACCCATTACCCTGTAACCCAGTGACATCTGATAACAAAGAGTAGACTCATGAACGCGCACAGTTTCTTGTTCCGTAGCGTCCCACCTTGCCCGCCTCAATGCGTGGCTCCTTCCCCTCCCTACCAGCATTTCATCAACTTTGGCCCTCTACCGTAACAGTGCGCTACCGTACCAACAAGTTTAAGCAAGGGGGCTGATACACCCTCGCGCTATCGCAGACGTGCTCGAGCCCGAAGGAGGCCAGGGGAAAACACAATGCCACACGACCTTGGCGCTACCAGCCTTAAGGGCGTCCGCCGCGTGTCATTGGTCTGCATATGACAATGCTTGGCAGCCCTGGCTGCTGGCTGCTGGCAATGTGCCGCATGGTGCAGAACTCTTCAGCTGGTGTACTTGCACTATCAAGCTCAGGAAGGGGCGCTCCGCGCACCCTGAACAAGGCGACGAGATCTGTCCGAGGTCCTGACACGGCCCGAAAATAGTTGCTGTGCCTGATGAACGTCACCGCCGCTCCGTCCTCCACGAGAGCTCCCTCGCCTCTTGGCACAGCGCGCAGGGTTGGCAGCACCACACGGTGAGGCAATCCAGCAGAGCGTGGCCCTGGGGAGGGGGGAAGCACAGGGAAGGGGCCAGCGGAAACGAGTCTTGTTGGCTTCAGGAGTATAAGACTGGGCCACGCCAGGCACCCTTGGTAGCTGGGGAAGACAGCATGGCGCTCTGCGAACCTCGACCTCAATTTTGAATGGTGAGTCAGCAACATGTCTTCCTCTCAAGCACCACAGCACGCAAATGTGGGCTTAGTTTTGGGCCCTTGGGGCTCGACAAAGGCCGCAGGATACCCGTACTTGCTTAAGTTTGTCCATCGCTGCCCATTGTGAACAGCACGACACGCCGTCCGTCCTGTGCTGGCTCCACCACGCAGTTGCGTACGTGCTGCATAGAGCTTTCGTCCAGAACCCATCACCCTTCGCACGGACCCATCCCTAGCGCACTGTACGACGCTGCTGTGTACTGCACGATACTGCGCAATGGCAGGCGCACCTTAATGCCGTACTTGTGCCGTATCTTATTGCGCATCTGGCACTGCATGAGGAGGGCGGGCAGCATGGCCAGCAGGAAGGTGGCGTTGACGCCCAGGGCCGACAGCCCCAGCAGGTCGACGCCCGCCATGTAGTCAAGGGCGTGGATTGCCACTATCCCGCCCACGTAGGCCATGCACGCACCGTACTTGGAGCCCCCGCACACCACCTCATCCTGCGTGGGTTAACGTGTTGTGGGTTAGGCTGGCAAGGACCTCGCTCCATCGGAGGGTTGAGGTGTAGCAAGGGCATGGCGTTGGTAGAACCCCTGGCTTGGTAGGTTGCACAACGAGCGGCAGCAGAAGGGTTCGGACTGCGTGCCTCGAGGAAGGGTGCCTTGCATGCTTTGGGGACAGCCAGGGACAGCTCTTACATGGACACTGCCTGCATACCCTGACGCTTTGCCGACAGATATTCAAGGTTAGCAGGCTTGCTCACGAGCACATACTGCCCGTCAGGCCAGGCTGTCCGTCGTACCGCAGTACGGCACCTACCGGTTCGAACCGCTCCGCGTTGAGCCCAAACTGCCAGCACGTGCAACAACAGGTCGTGCCTGGGGAGAAGGTAGGGGTCACGTGTTGAGCATAAGGGGCATGTGGGTGGAAGGTCGGACTACATGGCAAAGCCGGACGAGGCAGGGTGCTAGCATGTACCATACCAGCATGTGACCCGGGCCAGCTTGGTGGTAAGTGCACAGGCCCAGCAGCGGGTAAGGAGCCCCGATTTCGCTGAGCAGTGACAAGAGTTGGATTGCATTTTACGGGAAAAGTTTTGCAAAACGGCCTGCGGGGCTTGTTGGGGTTTTTCATGGAAGCAGCATGTGGCAGGCAGAGTGGCAGGGTAGTGCAGTTGGCGCCAGAACAGGAGAAAGTCGACAAAAAACCAACTCATCCAAGGCCCAAGACCCGCCCTGTCCAGTAAACAACGCAAGAGTCACTGCAAACGTATTGTTGAGCCTTATGCTACACAGTCTTCGCAGTAGCGCGACTCACAACAGAGCTGCAGCCCTCCGGGGGTTCCGCAGCAGTCGCATAGACCTGTAGTCCATGCTGCAGGGTCCGTCGGCGAATGCAGCTCCTTGTTATCAATCGTCATGTGATTGGGCCGTGTTGTAAACTTAGGGGCCTTCGAGTCGTGTTCCGAGCTTTCAAAAGCGCAACAAGTTATACGATGCCGCGCGCCCCAGGAGCTGCCCACCACACCAGGAAGTGAAAAGCAAAATTGGAATATCAGGATGTGGCTATGCCTTGACATGCCCTAATGCACCATCTCGCCAACAAGCCGTCGTTGGGTCGTTGGGTCTTGGGTCGTTGGGTCTGACCAGCTCCAGAACCACCACTGGTCAGCCGGAGCGGCCGCGGGTCAAGGTATCAGCCATGCCCGGGAAACCCACACTTTGCTTCCACACTGTTACGATTATAATGTGCATATCCGATAATGTATATTTATGATATTACACTCTCTACGATGCACTTCCGGAAGAAAGCAGGGCCCCTGATTGGAAATATGGGCCCTCAGGCAAGCTACGTATATAAACACGTGTCTTATACTGTCGCCTATGGTCGCAGTAAGTGCGCGGTACAGAAGCGAGCTGTTCGAGCAACATATAGGGTTGGCACTCTCGCGCCATTTCGGGAACGCCGAGCTATTTCTCTCCAGTGCACGCGAGTTTGAGCCCGGGACGAGCTCCATCGCCCTTGGCATGCTTTGTCCAGTAGAAAAATATGTCGCTCATGCTCGTTGCGCGCAATCCTCATGGCGCCACCTCCGGCGGAGGTGGCGCCATGCAAAAACTTGCACAAGAGCAGTCCCCCCCACTGGGAACCCATCAACACGCTTCATAGCAAGCGCCGATAACATGCATCCGGGGCTCGACGCGCTACGCGTCCCTTTTAAGAGGGCTGGAGATGACACTACGCCTGGGCCTTCAGCCCGAAACACGGCATTCCACCGCACAGGCGCATCACGCCCAGGCTAACGATGGCCTGAACTGTACTGAGGCATGCATGTTCATGCGTGTTCGACGAACATTGTTCGCTTCGTGGTGAGGATGGGGTGTAAATCAGCCGGCTACTTCATGCGCCCAGTCAGCCAAGACACACCTGAAGCGTGCCAGGTTGCCCCCTAGTAACCGCACATGCCATCGCCGTCCTCTTAGCTTTGCTTTGAAGCATGCGTTGTACCTCCCCTCGCTGCATCCTGCTACACACCTGAGGCGTTGCTACAGCCGTACAGGGCGTCGGAGTTATGGCCGTGACCGCTGCACATGTGGGCAGGCTTCTAGCCACTCCTCAAACCTTCTTACCCCTAACTAGCCCAAAGCCCATGCTTGCACTTAGCTACCCCACAACTCCTCCAGGACCAAGTTCCGCGCAACAACAGCACGGCTTTCGTTTAGCCTTGCCAGGTTGCTACCCCGGCGGAACCGCACATCACCGCTGCCCTGTCCTCCACGCGAGCTCCCTTGCCTCCTGGCCCAGCGCACAGGGGTGGCAGCAGCACACCGTGAGGGCGTCAAGCAGCGGGTGGCCCTAGGAGGAGGGAGGAAGGGGCAGGGAGGGGGAGTAGGGGCGAGATGGATTGTTTTGGTGGAGGCAGGACATGGTGGAGTCAAGTGGCGACTGTTCGTGGCACTGAAATTAATTCAGCAAGGGGAGGCAGTTTAGAGCCGTTAGGCAGTTGGTTTGGGTTCGAGGCTACCCATGGCGGCCAGCGACTGGGGGGCAGAAGCCTTGGCGAGGCGAGGCGTGGTGTTAGCGGTGGGCAGGGAAGTGGGGGCGTCAGGGGCGGACCCACACGCCCAATGGGGGGCACTGCACCGCGCGGCGGCCCTACTGGGCCAGGTTGTTATCGGTAGACGGCCAAACCCTTGTCCAAACCCATTCATCATGTGCATTGTATTGTCCCGCGATTCCTCTGTTTGGCAAGGCAGCCGGTTCAAAGTCCCGTAGCCTGGGACACGATGAGCCCCGATCCATACTCAACACTACATCGTAGCTTCTACAGTTCACGGTCAGCGCTACAGTCACGTTTGCCATGCCTAGCGGATACGGCAGAACGTGTATGGTCAGGTACGGCGGTCCGCACCTTGATGCCGTACTTTTGCCGTATCTTGTTGCGCATCTGCCACTGCAGTGCCACGGGCAGGTATATCCACATGCCGCGCATGTCTATGCCTGTGAGTGAGCTGAGCGCGGGTGTGGCGGCCGCCAGGCCTATGTACGCCATGCAGGCGCCAAGCTGGTTGCCTCCGCACACCACCTCATCCTGTGTGGGTTAACGTGTGGGCTAGGTTGATGGGCGCACGCAGGCCAGCGAGCGTACGGTAAACCCGAGAATGGGCATACGGAGCATTGCAGCATGCTCCTTAGCGTCGTCCTGTGTGGCTTGACCCACACGCATTCGTCCGCACCCTGCGCACACACGCGCACCTGCACTCGTACACCCCGGCCCTGCAGAGGTCCTGCCCACCCACGGCTAGGCCAATAGTCTCTTTCCTCCATCTATCTTGCCAGCGCAGCCCTTGGCACTACCCGGCAATGAGACAGTGAGTCCCGCACACATGTTCCCTTCATGAGGAAGGTTCACCGGACAGCCAAGGAGACCGGAAGGAACCATGGGGACCAGGGTTACCCACCGGCTCAAAGCGCGCCGCGTTGAGACCAAACTGCCAGCAGGGGCAGCAGCAGGCCGTGCCTGGGGAGGAGGTTGGGGGCCAAGGGGTGGAGAAGGGGCGGAGATTGTGGAGCCGCGTGGGGGCACGAGGCCGTGGGGCTGGAAAGCGACAGGTGGCACAGGGTGAGGCAGCGGGGAAAGGGAACAGGGAACAGGTACGGCGTGGTGGCAGCGTGGTGGCGGCGTGTGACTCGGTCTGATCGCGTATTAAGGACCTGACGTGTTAGGTTGCAGATGGTCGCATGTGGTGCGGTGGCATGTTGAGACGTGGTGCTGCGCCAGTGGCGCCGAGCAAGCAGCCGGCCATGTGGCGTATAGGATGGGTCTAGGATGGAGACCCCAACCGCAGGCGAGGGTGCAGGCCCCGCACACATTGGGGCTCCAGACGGGACGTAATTCTATTGATTGTGTCTGTGCTGATTACAGAGCGACTCACAGCAAAGCCCGAGTCCGCCTGGAGTCCCGCACAAATCGCAGAGACCGGTTGTCCAGACTCCCGTGTCCGCACTTGTTGACGTCTTCATTTTCGCCTTCTTCATTTAGTGAGGCTAAGCGATGTGGCAAGGTCGCAGCGTCCGCTGGTGTGGAACAAGCACATTAACTTTGCTGTGCCGCAGAATGTCTCACAGAAAGTAGTACACAACGATCAAGTTAACTAATAAGGTTTTGAGGTTTCAGCCATTCAGGCGCCAAGACAATTTCGCAGGGCAGTTGGTCAACGATCGGCGACCGTAGCAGGTACTGAAACAAAGAGTGTATCACGTGCCTCCTGTTGGAGGTCTCGCCCAACAACCATAAACGAGAAGTAGTCGGCTTTCTGCATTTGGTGATGGATTGCGCCCTTGTGGCCCACCCATTTTACCGCACACGTGCCTTGGAGCGGACGGGAGCGGACGGGAGCCCTTGTCCTGCCGTGACCAACCCGGTCACAGACGAGAGAGGTGGTACCTTTCAGCCCTCCCCCTGCGTGTAACACAGACTGACTGCATGTGTAACACTGACTGACTGATGCCGCCCTGTACAGCAAACAGCCGCGTGAACAGCAACCGCCCCGCACAGCAACAGTCAGCATAGGCATCTCGCCCTGCTGTGCATTACCCACGCACGCCCGGCAACGGTTACACGGTACGGGAAGTTTGGATGCAACCATCACGATCACGTACAGAGATAGACGTATGAAGAGCATGAATCCAACGATGGCTCCCCTTGCCGCACCCGCCCCCTGGCCAAACCCACCCAAGACCCAACAGCCCGAATCAGGCAGCGGACCCACACACATGGGAGCTCCCCTGGGACAAGCCCTCCGCAACCAGGACAAGTGCATGGGCAACCCACAGGCCTTTTGCCTCACCAAAAGGGCACGCAGTTTGGGTCAGACGTACACGAACATGCGCTATGTATGTAGTGCACGCAAGCCCAGTCCCCAAGCCACCCTGATGTCCGCGTTGACAACGCATAGCACAACGGTTTAGGAGTGGCCCCATTGCCACCATGGCACCGCATGGTTTTAGGCCCAGGTCGGTAGCCTACCAACCGCAGTTAACGGCAGGGTGCTCGTCAACCTCCAACCGAGCACCACCGTCAACTGTCACCCCTCACGTGAACAGCCCTTCTTCCAAGGCAGGTGAAGGTGCCGTCCGGTGCTGCGCCCACCATTGCAGCACTCCCTGCTGGTCCACGTAAACACTGCAAACTGATGGCAACACGCGCAGTCTGCAATGCGGAGGCACGTGCTCCTTGCGCACGGTCAACATGCTTGTGCACAACAGCCGAGGGGCCACCAGCTTATCATGCTGGTCCGCCTCTGTGCAACCCGTTACCGTGCAGCAGTGTGACAACCCATGGTGCAGGGGCCCCACACCAGGGGCGGCAGCTTACGCCATTCGCGCGACGAAGCCTCACCCCATCGCACATAGGACATAGCACAAAACCCAGCCCGCACACCATGCCTCACCCTCCGTAGTCAGGCAAGGCGAGTCCATGCTCAACGCGTCAACCGTGCAACATGCAACCATGCACACCCCACACAAGCTGCAATAAAACCCAAGGCGCCCTCCGCCTTACTCCCCCTCCCCCTCCTCCCCCTTCCGCACCCCCCAAGATCACGACCCCTTGTCCCCCTTCCCCGCCCCGCCTGCGTGCTGCTCCCGAAGCCGCGACGGTGACGCCTGACCATGCGCCCCACCGGCCCCCGCTACCCCCGACCCCGACCCCACTGCCGTACCCCCTAGGCTGCCCACAGCTGCCGCACTGTTGGCACCAGTGCCGCCGCCACCGCCGCCGCCAACGACGGCGGTTGTGATGGTTGCGGGCGAGTGCAGCCCGACACGTGCCTCGTACGGCAGGCTGGAGGCGGGCACGGTGGCCACGCCCGCCCCCAGGCAGATGGTCGCCACGTGGGTGGGTAGCGGGGTGGCGGGCGGAGGGGGAGGCGGGTAGGACGCTGCGGGGAGGAGAGGTACGGATGGGAGGGGGCATGTCAGCGCAGGGCTTGTCCGGCGCAGGATGTAGGATGGCTGGCAGTGCTTTGGTAAGGGTGCAAACGCGAAGGCACGCTGTGCCGCCTAGCACGTATTGCTGTCAGCATGTCAGGTGTCTGTCCAGATTGCCGGTGCGCGGAAGTGCCCTGCCTGTGGATCGTAACCCACGTGCGCTTCAAGTGCACTGGCGGCCGCCCCGATTCCAGACCTGACCCCGAGGCATCAAGGGCCAATGCCCCTAGCTGTTCCCATGCACCACCTCCCACCCTCGCCCATACAGCTCCGCAACCTGCCATGAAGCCCGCACGACGCCACCCACCGCCCCCAGCTACTAGTACCTCCATGCCGCACGGGCAACCACTCAGGCGACCCTGGCACCCCGTATGCACCACCTGCCTCCAGCCCAACCCTTCTGCCCCGCTCCACTGCCACCGCAACCCTGCACGGGCCCACCAACGCACCCACTCACCAATCCTACCCGCCCATGCCCCCACCCACCGGGTATCCCTGTTGCGACCACCGTGCCCACCGCCCCTCCGCTGCCGCCCAGCCCCGGCGACCCTGGTGCCCCCGGTGACCCTGCCGCCTCGCCGCCACCCAGCCCCTGCCCCTGCGCCTGTCCTTGACCCGCCGCCGCTGCCTTCCTAAGCGCACTGCTGCCGCTGGTGATGCGTACGACGTTTGAGGGGTGCCCCAGTGCCACGCCGCCGCCACCGCCGCCGCCGCCGTTGGCGTACAGTATCCCACCGCTGCCGCCGCCGCTGGCTAAGGAGCCGGAGGTTGCCATGTGCGGTGCATTATTGGAGCCTGGGTTCACGGGGAGTTGGGCATGGGAGGAAAGGGACAGGGGCGAGGGTTGAGCGGTATGGCGCAGCAGTTCGAGAAGCAAGCACGCAGGGTAGCTACTGCCAGGGCTGGGCATGCGGCATGCGACATGAGGCACCCCCACCCCCAACCCCAACCCCACCCCCACCCACCTTCCCGCTCCGCCGCCCCCCGCACCACCAGCTCCCGCGCCTCCTGGCACAGCGCGCAGTAGGCGCAGCACCAGGTGATGAAGAAGTCGTGCAGCGGGTGGGACTGCGCGGACACACAGGGGCAGGCGGGGACCAGGGGGACGCACGAGTACTACTGGGAAGCCTCCAAGGTGAACAGTCAGGGTGGTTGTGGTTGCGAGGCATACCTTGCGCCGTGCCGGCGCGTCCTTCCACGTTACCGCCGGCAAAGCCTACTATCCGTACCGACGGCCCTTCCACGCCCAGGCCACGGCGCTTTGCCGCGCCGCGGCAACGCAGTAGTGGCTCGTGTCCCGCACACCCTCACCCATGGCCCTTACCTCCGCACTCAGCCACACGTACCACTGCCCCATCGCCACCACCACCCCACCGTCGCCGTCCCCTGTGGCCCCCACCCCCATACCCGCACCTGTATGTTGTACTTCCGCCGCAGCGCCCCCCGCGCCCCGCAGTGCAGCAGCGCGCTGCAGGGCGGCGGCAGCGAGCGCGTCAGCAGCGCCGCCCCCGCCACGTCACCCAGCAGCCACAGCCCGCAGAACAGGCAGCTGGAGCCGCCGGAGCGGCCCGCGCAGCTCGCAGAGCCCTGGATGGGGGGTGCACAAGGATGCATGAGGTCAAACTTCATGTGCCAGTATGGGTTTGGGGCAGTGTGGGGGCTGCTGCCGAAGATCCAAGCGTAGCGTGCATCAGCGCCATTGCAAGTGCAGTGATGGGTGAGGCTGTGAGGCTGTTACCCGATTGCCAGTATGGGTTTAAGGGGGCGGTGGGGCAGCGTTTGGCGGGGACAACAACGGGCAGGGAGCGCGCGCAACACACTCTACCCAGTGTGCACGCGGAATGGTGTCCATTTGGGTAGGTTGTTGATGGTGTACGGCAGTACGGCACCCACCGGCGGCAGCTGCTCCATGATGAGGCCGTACTGGATGCAGGGGCACCACATGGTCAGGCCTGGAGGCGGGCCGAGGAGGGATGGGGAGTGAGGGGCGACGACAGCAGTGAGCAACATAGCATGACGTGGCGTGACGACCAAAGACACCGAGAACGTTGTGGGCACCAAGAGCAGCAACGTTCGGGGGCAGCGTCGCGAATGGCCCCGGGCCGAGTGTGTAGGGATGCTGCCGCACCAATGCGTCTGGTGCACACCCTCGTGGACTGTGCCCCACGCACCAGCAGCGGCGAGGCTGCGTGCCGCACCTGTGCTCAGGACACACCTGGCGACGCACGTGCTAGTGGCGTGCAGGTACGCCCTGTGATGCTCGCCCCACAGGAGTGCCCTGGACATAGTCCCCTGCTCCTCCCGCACCCCACGCCACTCACAGCACAGGTTGGTGCCGCCCGGCTGCGCACACACGTCCAGCAGGCTGGTGCTCCACTCCCCCCTTGTGGCCAGGGCTGCAAAGGGCTCCGGGGCGTGTGCATAGTAGGCCCGCACGCGGCGGAAGGGAGCTGCCAGCGCCCTTGACACCGCAGCCCGGGCCTGACCCGTCAACGCCACCGCGGCCTGGGCTGCTGCTGCCGCCCCTTTGTGAGGTGACGAAAAGGCAGAGGACTTGGCTGCCGCTGTCTCCTCTGTAACGGCATTTGCTGTCTCGTCGGTCGGGACGGGAGAGTAACTCGGCGCCATTCGGCAGTCCGCGAGCCAGCGACAACGTGTCAATTCCGCGCTACGAGCCAAGTCGGCCGGTTAATTTCATGCTGCGCCCACTATGTACTGTTAGGCTTTTGGCGTCTGCCTCAACAGGGCTGCCTTCACATAGTGTCAGTGGCGGTAGCTTGGTCGTGAAACGTCGAGTGCCCGCTTACGCCAGGAGCAATTGCAGCCTACTGAAAATGTGATATGGAAGGCAGTGCAAAGCGATAATTCGTTACACCGTGTGGGCTTGCGTTTCGGGGGTTCTACTGTTCCACTGGATAACTGACGTCGTCAACCAAGAGCAAGTAGTTATCAGGTTACAGCAGTCGTTACTTGTATAGTATATTGTGCACTTTACAGCTTCCCGAGGTTTGCTTGCGCCTTCAGGTATCCCAGACAGACAATTGGCGTTCCCTTGCCCCCTTTCCCCGTTGCCGCCCGTGCATTCTCCCGCAGCTTTCATGTCACCTCTTACGCTGTGTAGGAATGAACAGCGTAACAGCTTGCCGGAATGTAACCTTGGACCAAGGTAGCTGAAAGCCAGCCCGGGACGGCAGTGTGGCCCTCACCCCTATGACTGTCGCGTGTCGGGCCCGTCGTGCGTCGGGCGCCACTTCAGCACGCGAGTGGGACTGCGCAGGATGCAGCAAATGGCCTTTCAACAAGGGGCTACACAGCATCGAGGCTGTACATTTGGACCTTCCTTAGGTTATGCCACATCAGGAGATGAGGGTGCAGGCCGGTACAGACCCATGGGCCAGGAACACGTGGCCACCAGCCAGGAGCCAGCACGTGGAGTTTTTTTTTTTTTTTTTTTTTTTGTTCTTCGTGAGAAGGTTACAGGGGCTAGGAATTCGGTGCTTGGCAAGCACTTGTGGGCGGATATGAACGCTCCACTGACCACCAC
>VFQN01007905.1_pt1 | contig 11131 bp, 9 predicted proteins | sample 3512371 | NCBI WGS metagenome assembly VFQN01 (sample SAMN10412370, study PRJNA504923) | tailings metagenome | isolation source: Replicate 2 from Balatoc abandoned mine | place: Philippines: Itogon, Benguet | collected 2017-08-28 | reverse complement strand
AACGCATGCTCATCCTCATGGACATCGAGGCCCTCATGGCCTCCGCCGACATGGGGCTGATCAACGCCTGAGCCCGGTTCACGCGATGAAGTCCCTGCAGAACCTGGGCCTGGCCCGCAAGTTCGCCCTGATCGGCGCCGTGGCGGCGCTGATGACGGCCATTCCCGCCACGCTGGCGCTGCGCGAGGCCGCCGCCGGGCTGCACTCCGCCCAGGAGCAGCTCGCCGGCGTGCGCCCCTCCGGCGCGATGCTGGCGCTGGTGCGCCAGCTGCAGCAGCACCGCGGCCTGTCAGCCGGCGTGCTCGGCGGCAACCAGGCCATGGAGGCCGCCCGCAGCGCCCGGCAGGCGGAAGTCGACCAGGCGATGGCCGCCTCGCGCGAGGCCCTGCAGGCCCTGGGCGCGCCGCGCCTGGTGCAGGTGTTCGACGCCCGTGCGCAGGAGTGGAAGGCGCTGGCCGCCGCCGTGTCCGGCCGAACGCTGGCCGGGCCGGAGAGCTTCGCGCGCCACACCGCGCTGGTCAGCGCGCAGCTCGAGCTGCTGCAGGACATCACCCACGAATCCGGCATCGTGCTGATCGCCGAGCCGTCGAGCTACTTCCTGCAGGACGGCGTGCTGTCGCACCTGCCCCGGCTGACCGAAATCCTGGGCCAGATGCGTGCGCTGGGCTCGGCCGTGCTCTCGCGGGGCCAGGCCACGCCGGAAGAGCGGCAGCGCGTGGCCGCCCTCGGAGATCAGGCGCGCAGTCATCAGCAGGCGGCGGGCAAGATGATCGACCGCGCCGCGGCGCTGGATGCTGCGCTGCACGGCCGCCTCGGCAGCACGCTGGCCGACGCGGGCCGCAGCCTGGAAGAGGGCCTGAAGCTGGTCGACGAGCGGATCGTTCGCGCCGCCAGCCTCGACCTGCCTGCCAAGGACTACTTCGACACCACCACCCGCGTCATCGACGCGCAGTTCAAGCTCATCGAGGCGAGCTTCGACACGCTGTCCGACCGCCTGCAGGCCGAGGTGGCCGCCGCGCGCTGGAAGATCGGCTCGCTGGCCGTCACGATCGCGCTGCTGGCCACGCTGGGTGCCTGGCTGATGTGGTCGATCTCGCGCGCCACCGTGGCCTCGATCACCCTGGCCCTGCGTGCCGCCGAATCGGTGGCCGCCGGCGACCTCGCCACACCGGTGGGCAGCGCGGGCCGAGACGAAGCCGGGCGGTTGCTGCAGGCCATCGGCGCGATGCAGCAGGCGCTGGCCGACGTCGTCGGCCGCGTGCGCGCCAACGCCCAGAGCGTGGCCACGGCCAGCACGCAGATCGCCCAGGGCAACCAGGACCTGAGCTCGCGCACCGAGCAGACCGCCAGCAACCTGCAGCAGACCGCCAGCTCGATGGAGCAGCTCACCGGCACCGTCAAGCAGAGCGCCGACTCGGCGCGCCAGGCCAACCAGCTCGCCGCCAGCGCCGCCGAGGTCGCCCAGCGCGGCGGCTCGGTCGTCTCCCAGGTGGTCTCCACCATGGACGAGATCAACGCCAGCTCCAAGAAGATCTCCGACATCATCGGCGTGATCGACGGCATCGCCTTCCAGACCAACATCCTCGCGCTGAACGCCGCCGTCGAAGCCGCCCGCGCCGGCGAACAGGGCCGCGGCTTCGCGGTCGTCGCCTCCGAGGTGCGCAGCCTCGCCCAGCGCAGCGCCGAAGCCGCCCGCGAGATCAAGGGCCTGATCGGCGCCTCCGTCGACAAGGTGGAGACCGGCTCGCGCCTGGTCTCCGACGCCGGCTCGACGATGAACGAGATCGTCGCCTCGGTGCAGCGCGTCTCCGACATCATCGGCGAGATCACCGCCGCCGCCGCCGAGCAGAGCGACGGCATCGGCCAGGTCAACACCGCCGTCACCCAGCTCGACCAGATGACGCAGCAGAACGCCGCGCTGGTCGAGGAATCCGCCGCCGCCGCCGAGAGCCTGCGGGAGCAGGCGCAGCGGCTCGAGCAGACCATCTCCGCCTTCCGCCTCGGCACCCACTGACCCACGTTCGACGAGACCCCTCCATGAGCACTCGCACCTCTGCCCACACCTCCTCCAGTGCGGCCGCGCTCGGCCGCACGGCCGACCGGATCATGCTGGTCACGCTGATCGCCTTCTCCGCGGCAGCGCTGGCCATCGGCCAGTACTACGGCTCGCTCGGGCTCGCGGCCGGCGTCTCGCTGGCCCTGCTGGCGCTGGGCGGCTTCACCTACGCGAGCGCGGCCGGCTCGCTGGCTTCGCGGCTGGTGCTGGCGGTGTGCGTGTCGTCGTCGGTGGCGCTGCACATCCACCTCGGCCGCGGCACGCTGGAGTTCCACTTCGGCGTGTTCGTCACGCTGGCCTTGCTGCTGGTCTACCGCGACTGGCGACCGATCGTGGCCACGGCGGCCTTCTTTGCCGTGCACCACGTCGCCTTCGACCGCATGCAGGCCGCCGGCCTGGGCGTGTACTGCACGCCGGAGCCGAACTTCCTGAAGATCGTCATGCACGCCGCCTACGTGGTGCTGCAGACCTCGCTCGAGGTGTGGATCGCGATCCGCATGGCTGCGCTGGCGAAACAGGGCGACGAACTCGCGGCCCTGGTGCAGGAAGTCGAGGCCGATGGCCAGATCTCGCTGGACCTGGCCCATGTGCCGGCGACCACCGGCCGCGCGATCGCACTCAAGCAGGCGCTCGGCCGCGTGCAGCAGACGCTGCTGCAGGTGCGCGAATCGGCTGGCAGCGTGAACACCGCCAGCGACGAGATCGCCAGCGGCAACCACGACCTGTCGGCACGCACCGAGCAGGCCGCCAGCAACCTGCAGGAGACGGCCAGCGCGATGGAGCAGCTCACCGCCACGGTGCGCAACAGCGCCGACTCGGCCCGCCAGGCCAACCAGCTCGCGGCCAGCGCCGCCGAGGTCGCCCAGCGCGGCGGCTCGGTCGTCTCCCAGGTGGTCTCCACCATGGACGAGATCAACGCCAGCTCCAAGAAGATCTCCGACATCATCGGCGTGATCGACGGCATCGCCTTCCAGACCAACATCCTCGCGCTCAACGCCGCCGTCGAAGCCGCCCGCGCCGGCGAGCAGGGCCGCGGCTTCGCGGTGGTCGCTTCCGAAGTTCGCTCGCTGGCCCAGCGCAGCGCCGAAGCCGCCCGCGAGATCAAGGGCCTGATCGGCGCCTCCGTCGACAAGGTGGAGACCGGCTCGCGCCTGGTCTCCGACGCCGGCGCGACGATGAACGAGATCGTCGCCTCCGTGCAGCGTGTCAGCGACGTGATCGGCGAGATCAGCACCGCCTCGAGCGAGCAGAGCAACGGCATCGGCCAGGTCAACACCGCGGTCACCCAGCTCGACCAGATGACGCAGCAGAACGCCGCGCTGGTGGAGCAGTCCACCGCCGCCGCCGAGAGCCTGCGTCATCAGGCCCAGCGCCTCAGCGAGGCACTGGCCGGCTTCCGCCTCGCGGCGGCCTGAGTCGGCGCAGCGTTACTCGGCGGCGCGCCGCAAGGTCTCCACCACCGGCCGGCGCAGCACCTCGCGCAGGCCCCACCAGCCGGCGGCCAGCGCGAGCAGCGCGCCGGCCGCGCCGCCGGCCAGCGGCACCCAGGGTGACGGATTCCAGGCGAACTCGAAGGCGAAGCGCGCCAGCGCCCAGCCCACCGCCACGGCGGCCAGCGAGGCCAGCACGCCGGCCAGTGCGCCGACGCCGAGCAGTTCGGCGCGCTGCACCTGGCCGAGCAGGCGGGCACCGGCGCCCATCGCGCGCATCACCGCGTACTCCTTGGCCCTCGCTTCTCGCGTGGCGGTGACGGCCGCAAACAGCACCACCAGGCCCGCCGCCAGCGTGAAGCCGAACAGGAACTCCACGGCGCGGATCACCTGGTCGAGCACGCGCTGCACCTGCGCGATGGAGGCGGTGACGTCGACGTTGGTGATGTTCGGGAATTCGTGGCTGAGCGCGTTGTCGAACGCCGCGCCGGCCTCGCGGCCATCGGGCGCGCGGAAGGCGGCGATGTAGGTGGCGGGCAGGTCGTCGAGCACGTCGCTCGGGAAGATGACGAAGAAGTTGACCCGCATCGAACCCCAGTCGACCTTGCGCAGGCTGGTGATGCGCCCCTCGGCCGGCATGCCGGCGATGTCGAAGCGCAGCGTGTCGCCGAGCTTCACGCCCAGCGACTTGGCCAGCCCCTCCTCGACGCTCAGGCCGCCGGCCTCGTTCGGCGTCCAGCGCCCGCCGTCGAGCTGATTGTGCGGCGGCAGCGTGGCGGTGTGGCTGAGGTTGAACTCGCGGTCGACCAGGCGCTTGGCGCGCTCCTCGACCATGTCTTCGGGGCGCACGCTCTTGCCGTTGATCGCCACCAGCCGGCCGCGGATCATCGGGTACCAGTCGTAGCGGGCGATGCCGGCCTGCTTCAGCTCTTGCTGGAAGGCCTCGCCCTGCTCGGGCTGGATGTTGATGACGAAGCGGTTGGGCGCATCCGGCGGCGTGGCCTGGCGCCAGCTGCCGATCAGGTCGGTGCGCAGCAGCACCAGCAGCACCAGCGCCAGCAGCCCGACCGACAGCGCCGACACCTGCAGCACCGCGAAGGCCGGCCGCGCGGCGATCTGGCGCGTGGCCAGCACCAGCCAGCGCGGCGCTCGCGACTCCGGCACCGCACGTCGCAACGCCTGCACGGCAGCCCATGACAGGAGGGCGAACAGCGCCACCGCCGCGGCAAAACCGCCCACCGCGATCAGGCCCATCTTCAGGTCGCTGGACACCGCCATCAGCAACGCGACGAAGCCCGCCCCACCCGCCGCCAGCACGGCCAGCGAGGCCGGCTTGAGCGCGCCGACGTCGCGCCGGATCACGCGCAGCGGCGGCACCCGCGCGAGCTGCAGCACCGGCGGCAGGCCGAAGCCGAGCAGCAGCGTCATGCCCACGCCGAGGCCGAAGGCCGTCGGCCACCAACCCACCGGCGGCAGCGCGCCGTCGACCAACCCGGCCAGCAGCCACACGAACACATGATGCACCACGTAGCCCAGCGCCACGCCGAGCACGCTGGCCAGCAGACCGACGCCGACGAACTCCACCAGGTAGAGCAGCGCGATGCGCCGCTGCGGCTGGCCGAGCACGCGCAGCATCGCGCAGTCGTCGAGGTGGCGGCTCGCGAAATCGCGTGCGGCGATGCCCACCGCCACCGCGGCCAGCAGCGCGGCCAGCAGTGCGACGAGGTTGAGGAACTTCTCGGCGCGGTCCAGCGTCTGGCGCATCTCGGGCCGGCCGGTGGCCACCGATTCGATGCGGATGCCGCGCAGGTCACGCTGCTGGATCTGATCTTCCGCCCACTGCACGAAGGCGCGCACCGGCGCCTCGCTCGCGCCCGGCGCTGCCACCGCGAAGCGGTAGGTCACGCGGCTGGCCGGCTGGATCAGCCCGGTGGCCGGCAGGTCGGCCTGGTTCAGCATCACGCGCGGTGCGAAGCCGAGAAAGCCGGCGCCGCGGTCGGGTTCGATGACGATGATGCGTGCGATGCGCAGGCTGGCATCGCCGAGCAGCAGCGCATCGCCCATCTGCAGGCCGAGCGAGCTGAGGATGGCGGCGTCCACCCACGCGGTGCCGGGTTCGGGCGCAGCGGCCACCTCGCGGTCTTCGCCGCCCGGCGCATCGGCCAGGCGCAGCTTGCCGCGCAGCGGGTAGGCCTCGGACACGGCCTTGGCGGTGATCAGGCGGGTAGCGCCGCCCTTGTCGTCGGGGGCGCGGCCCATGGTCGGGAAGGTGGTCGACAGCGCATGCTTCAGGCCGAGCACGGCGGCCTTGTCGGCGAAGCCGGCCGGCGGCGGCTGGTCGCTGGCGACGACAGCGTCGCCGCCGAGGATCTGCCGGGCGTCGCGGGCCAGGCCGCTGTTGATGCGATCGGCGAAGAAGGCCACCGCGGTGAGCGCGGCGACGGCGAGCATCACCGCCACCACCAGCAGGCGCAGTTCGCCGGCGCGGAAGTCGCGAGCCATCTGGCGCCAGGACAGGGCAACGAGCGAGGCGGAGGCGGGTGCGGGTGTCGAGGACATGCGGCCGACTGTGCCACGAGTCGCGCGGGCCACCCGAGCGTGAGGGAATGCGCAGGGCCGGTGCATCAGGGGATGACCGGAGTGAGGCGGCGCGTTCTACATTCGCAGCCATGAGCAGCCTGCAATGCCTGCTGTACATGAGCCACGCGACCCGCGCGATGACGCAGGAAGAAATCGACCGCCTGCTCAACGGCGCGCGCGAGCGCAACCGCCTGCGCGGCGTCACCGGCGCCCTGCTCTATTACGACGGCCGCTTCGTGCAGGTGCTCGAGGGCGAGGCGGCGGCCGTGGATCAGTGCTTCGCGCTGATCCAGACCGACCCGCGCCACGCGCAGATCACGCCGCTGCACCGCGGGCCGATCGATGCGGCGCGCTTTCCGCAGTGGTCTATGCGCTACGTGAGCCTGGACGGCCCGGGGGACCGCGCGGTAGCCGCCTTTCTCGACCAGTTGCAGCGCCAGCCCACGCCCGAGGCGGTGAAGCAGGCGATCGCCCTGCTGCACCGGCTGGCCAGCGCGGCTGCCGAGTCGCCGGCGCGCTGAACGCTGCGTGCAATCCCGCTGAGCCCGCGGGCGGCGCCCGCGGCGTCCAATCCTTGCATGGACTCGAACCGCCTGCCTTCGCTCTTCGTCTCCCATGGCTCGCCGATGACGGCACTGGAGCCCGGGGCCGCCGGCGACTTCATGAGCGCGCTGGGCCCGCGCATCCACGCCGCCTTCGGCCGGCCGAAGGCCATCCTGGCCGTCTCCGCCCACACGGCGGCGCGCGCGCCTGTGCTGCTGGCTGCCGACCGCCACGAGGCGGTGTACGACTTCGGCGGTTTCGATCCGGCGCTGTACACGCTGCGCTACGACGCGCCCGGCGCGCCGGCGCTGGCCGTGCGCGTGGCGTCGCTGATGGACGCGGCCGGCCTGCCGGTGCACCTGAGCCGCGAAGGCGGCCTGGACCACGGCAACTGGACGCCGCTGCGCTTCCTGTTCCCCGAGGCCGACATCCCGGTGCTGCCGCTGGCCTTCGTGCCGATGCACTCGCCGGCGCAGCAGTTCGCGCTCGGGCAGGCGCTCGCGCCGCTGGCCGACGAAGGCGTGCTGATCCTGGCCAGCGGCAGCATCACCCACAACCTGCGCCGCGTGTTCTCCACCGGCATGCGCGGGCCGGTGGATGCGCCGGAGATCGCCGAGAGCCGCGCCTTCCGCGACTGGATGGCCGCGCGCAGCGAGGCACGCGACTGGGACAGCCTCTTCGCCTACCGCGAGCGGGCGCCGCATGCCGCCGACATGCACCCCACGGACGAGCACTTGCTGCCCTGGTACGTGGCGGCCGGCGCCGGCGGGCGCGAGGCCGCGCCGCTGCGGCTGCACGACAGCGTCACCTACGGCTGCCTGGGCATGGACGCCTATGCCTTCGGCGACAACGCCGAACGGCTGCGCGGCTGATCAGGGCAGCGTGCCGACCACGCCGGCGGCGAGCCAGTTCATCGTGGCGATCGTGGCGTCGTCCATCGTGCCGCTGGCCTGGCGCTCGCGGCCCACGCTGTCGAGCAGTCGGCCGGAGAAGGGCCGGAGCTTGCCGGCGATCACCGCCTTGCGCCGCGCCTCGAGCTGAGCGCGCAGTTCCTTCGGTAGGGCCGGATCGATCGCGCTGAGCTGCACCAGGCCGTCCTTCATGCCGGCCCACACCGGCTCCGGCTTCCAGCGTCCCTGCAGGACCGACTGCGCCACCTGCGTGTAGTGGCCACCCCAGTGGTGGGTGACGGCGGCCAGCTGTGCATCGGGCGCGAAGGCGCGCATGTCGCTCTGGTAGGCGATCACGCGCACGCCCTTGTCCTTGAAGGCCGCCTGCGCGGCCAGCGGCACGGCCGGCGAGCCACTGTGGTTGGTGAGCACGTCGGCGCCCTGGTTGATCAGGGTCTGCGCCGCCTCGCGCTCGCGCGCCGGGTCGAACCAGGCGTTGAGCCACAGCACGCGCACCTGCGCCTTCGGGTTGGCCTCGCGCATGCCGATCGCGAAGGCATTGATGCCCTGCACCACCTCGGGCACGGGGAAGCCGGCCACGTAGCCCGCGATGCCCGACGTGCTCGCCTTGCCGGCCAGCCAGCCGGCGAGGTAGCGGGCCTCGTAGTAGCGCGCGTTGTAGGTGTTCAGGTTGGCTGCCGTCTTGTAGCCGCCGGCATGCTCGAACTTCACCTGCGGGAACTCGGCCGCCACGCGCAGCGCCGGCTCCAGGTAGCCGAAGCTGGTGGCGAAGATCAGCTGGTGGCCCTGGGCGGCGAGGTCGCGCATCACGCGCTCGGAGTCGGCGCCTTCGGCCACCGCCTCCACGACGGTCGTCTTCACCTTCGCGCCGAGCGAGCGCTCCATCTCGCGGCGGCCGAGGTCGTGCTGGTAGCTCCACCCGGCTTCGCCGACCGGGCTGACGTAGACGAAGCCGACCTTCAGCGGCGCATTCGTCTGGGCAGGGGTGTGCAAGGGACTCAGCAACGCAGCGGCAAGCGCGGCCGCGCGGGCGAGGTTTTTGTACATGGTGTTCCTCTACATGGCTCCGGGTGAAAAGAACAAAGCGGCAGGGAGCACTGCCGCTTTGCAGGCGTGATTGTCGCCGAGCCGGGGGCGGCCAAGCCCGCACCGGGATTGCGGGGAATGTGAACCCTTTGCGAATGGTTCTCATTTGCAGGAAGATGCCGGCCAAGGAGAATGGCGATGCCCCAGACCGACCGACACCTCACCGAAGAGCACGAGCTGCCCAGCCTCGAAGCCGTGCTGGCCGGCACGCTGGCGCTGATGACCGGCTACGCGCAGGCGCTGCAGGCCGACCTGAACCCCGAGCAGCGACTGCTGATGGGCGCCAAGATCGGCCGCAACCTCGAACTGCTGGCCCAGCACGTGGCGGTGAGCGAGCCCTTCCAGCGCATCGCGCTCGGCCTGCGCGCGCGCTGGCAGCTGATGAGCGCCTGCACCGCGCAGTCGGCGCCCTGCCCCTGCGCGGCCAGCGCCACGCTTCACTGAGCGCTCGCGGCCTCCTCGAAAGCCAGGTCGAGCTGGTTGATCCAGTGCGACTTGGCGCCGGCATCGGCGAAGCTGGCCTCGAAGCTGTTGCGCGCCAGCGTGTAGGCCTCGCGCGCGCCGAGCTGCGGAAGCGCGGCGAAGGTCTCGACGAAGTTCTGGTTGACGTAGCCGCCGAAGTAGGCCGGGTCGTCGGAGTTGATGGTGGCCTTCAGCCCGGCCGCCAGCAGCGCCGGCAGGTTGTGGTCGGCCAGCGTCTTGAACACGCACAGCTTGACGTTGGACAGCGGGCACACCGTCAGCGGCACGCCGTCCTTCGCGAGGCGGTGCACCAGCAGCGGATCCTCCACGCTGCGCACGCCGTGGTCGATGCGCTCGGCGTGCAGCACGTCGAGCGCGCTGCGGATGTACGCCGGCGGCCCCTCTTCGCCGGCGTGGGCCACCACGTGCAATCCCGCCGAGCGTGCCTTGGCGAACACGCGCGAGAACTTCTCCGGCGGGTGGCCGCGCTCGCTGCTGTCCAGCCCGACGCCGATGAAGTGGCGCTTGTGCGGCAGTGCCTCGTCGAGCGTGGCCAGCGCCTCCTCTTCGCTCAGGTGGCGCAGGAAGCACAGGATCAGCTTCGCGCTGATGCCCAGCTCCTGGTGCGCGCGTCGGCAGGCGTGCTCCAGGCCCTGGACCACCGTGGTGAAGGGCACACCGCGAGAGGTGTGCGTCTGCGGGTCGAAGAAGATCTCGGCGTGCAGCACGTTGTCGGCCGCGGCGCGCTGCAGGTAGGCCCAGGCCATGTCGAAGAAGTCCTGCTCCTTCAGCAGCACGCTGGCGCCGGCGTAGTAGATGTCGAGAAAGCTCTGCAGGTCGGTGAAGGCATAGGCCTTGCGCAGCGCCTCCACGCTCGGGTAGGGCAGTGCCACGCCGTTGCGCTGCGCCAGCGCGAAGATCAGCTCGGGCTCGAGCGAACCCTCGATGTGCAGGTGCAGCTCGGCCTTGGGCATGGCGCGCAGCAGCGCAGGCAGCCGCTCGCGCGGGATCGTGTCGAAGGCGGTGAAGCTCATGGAAGAACTCCGAAGGTGATTCCGGCATCCCGCAGGAAGCGGCGGTAGGCGGCCGAACTCCGGTCGGCCGCGCAGTGGACCTCGCCCGTGCTCAGCGGCAGGCGCTTCGGCCGCTGCGACTCCAGCACCGGCTGGTCCTGCGTGAAGATGGTGTGCTGGAAGGCGCGGATCTGTTCGTCGCTGGAGTCGACGTCGGTCAGCGCCATGCGGAACCAGACGCGGCTCACCTCCTCGTCGACCGGGCAGACGAACAGCGCGATCTCGTCGCGATAACCGCCCTGCTTCTCCGGCAGCTTGGTCAGCACGGCGCTCCAGGGCGAGGTGAGCTCGTAGCGGTAGTCCACCCAGCTGCCTTCGCTGGACAGGCGGTTGCTCTTCGGCTGCCAGGCCCGGCAGCCGCTGGCGACGAAGCCGCTGGCCGTGGGCTCGATGCGGTAGTCGGCCAGCTGCGCATGGGCGCGGTCACCCAGCCAGCCCTCGTGCACGAAGCCGAAGTGGGCGAGGTCGAGGAAGTTCTCGACGATGCGCGGCGCGCTCGCCGCCACGTCGTAGGGGCCGACGTTGAGCTTGCGCAGCGTCGGATCGATCTCGGCGTCGAAGCGCGGCCGCGTGGCCTCGGCCTCGAACTGCAGCCAGAGCAGCCCGTACGCTTCGCTCAGGCGATGCGTCACCAGCCCGTGCGATGCGGGCGCCGCGAACCCGGGCAGGGCCGGGATCGCGACACAGCGGCCATCGCCATCGAAGCGCCAGCCGTGGTAGGGGCATTCGATCTGGCCGTCGCACGTGCGGCCCAGCGAGAGCCGCGTGCCGCGGTGCGGGCAGCGGTCGGGCGCGGCACGCGGCACGCCGGCCGCGTCGCGCCAGAGCACGAAGTCGTCGCCGAGCACACGCACGGCGACCGGCGCATCACCCAGCGCCGGTGCGTCGAGCACCGGGTGGGCGAAGCGCCGTTCGGTGGTCACTTGTCGCCGGGCACCTTGCCCTCGACGCCCTTGACGTAGAACTTCACGCCGCCGAGGAACTTGTCGT
>VFQN01007904.1_pt1 | contig 11134 bp, 12 predicted proteins | sample 3512371 | NCBI WGS metagenome assembly VFQN01 (sample SAMN10412370, study PRJNA504923) | tailings metagenome | isolation source: Replicate 2 from Balatoc abandoned mine | place: Philippines: Itogon, Benguet | collected 2017-08-28 | reverse complement strand
GCAGCGCGATGTCCTTGAACGCCAGCGTCGGCCCGTGGAACAGCTCGAGCAGCCAGTCGTCCGGCCCGATCTGGGTCAGCGGCGCCGTGGCGGCATGGCTGAAGGTGGCGTAGGTCTCGGCCACCATCGCCTGGAACGCGCCGCGCTCGATGGTGCCTTCCACGAACGGCCACAGCACGGTTTCCGCCGTCTCGGCATAGGACCTGCCCTTGAGCGACCGCCAAACGTCCGGCGTGAGCTTCGGCGTCGCGATCGGCAGGAACAGGCCGCCGTCCTCGGCCAGGCCTGCCAGCAGCACGTCCTCGAACGGCCGCACGCCGGCGCCACCGCGCGTGCTGATATAGGCGACCATGCTGCTCTCGATCCCGTCTTCCGTCAGTGGCCGTTCAGATAGCGCAGACGGAGGTGGTCCAGGAAGGCCTCAGGGCCCAGCGCCTCGCCGGTGATGCGGTGGAGGAGCTGGTCGTAGGTGTAGCGGCAGCCCTGCTCGTGCACGTTGGCGCGCAGCCACGGCAGGATCGCTTGGAACGAGCCTTCCCCCAGCTGCGCGTGCGCGTCCGGGATCTCCTTCAGCATCGCGCGGAACAGCTGCGCCGCCATCAGCGCGCCCAGGCTGTAGCACGGGAAGTAGCCGAACGCGCCGACCGGCCAGTGGATGTCCTGCAGGCAGCCCAGCCGGTCGTCCGGCGGCACGATGCCCAGCAGTTCCTTCATCCCCTCGTTCCAGGCGCCGGGCAGGTCGGCCACCGCCAGGTCGCCGTTGATCATCGCCTTTTCCAGGCGCCAGCGCAGGACGATGTGCAGGGGATAGGTGGTCTCGTCGGCCTCGACGCGGATGAAGCCCTTCTCGACCCGGTTGACTAGGGCACTCAGGTTGCCCGCGCTCATCGCCGGATCGTCCTGGCGGCCGAACGCCGCCCGTGCGCGCTCCGCCAGGTAGGCGGTGAACGGCTCGGAGCGGCTGGCCTGCATCTCCATGAACAGGGACTGGCTCTCGTGCACGATCATGCCGCGCGCATCGCCGACCGGCTGGTGGCGCCAGGCCTTCGGCTGGCCTGCCGTGTAGAGCGCATGGCCGGTCTCGTGCAGGACGCCCATGATCGCCTGGAGGAAGTCGTCCTCCTGGTAGCGGGTGGTGATCCGCACGTCGCCCGGGATGCCGCCCGAGAACGGGTGGGCGCTCTCGTCCAGCCGGCCCTGCGTGAAGTCGAAGCCGATCGTTTGCATCAGCTCGCTGCCAAGCGCCTTCTGCCGCTCGACGGGGAACGGCCCCTGCAGGGCAATCGGGCTCGGCTGGCGTGCCAGCGCAGCCTCCGAGATCGCCGGGAGCTCCTGGCCCAGTCGGGTGAAGATCGGATCGACCGTCGAATCGCGCAGGCCCGCCTCGTAGAGGTCGAGCAGCGCGTCGTAGGGTGCCAGGCCCTGCTTGCCGCCCAGCGCCTGCGCCTGTTCCCGGGTCAGCCGGACCACCTGCTCCAGGGACGGCTGCAGCTCGGCGAACCGGCTGTTCGCGCGCGCGTCCCGCCAGATCATCTCGCACGTGGTGGTCGCGCGGGCGATCGCCTCCACCAGTTCCGGCGTGAGCGCGGTGGCCTGGGCGTGGCGGCGGCCCATCTCGGCGAGATTGGCCTGCTGCCAGTCGTCCAGGCTTTCCTCGCCGGCCCGCGCCAGGAGGTCGGCGACCGCGGGCGCGGTGATCAGGTCATGGGCGAAGCGCTTGAGCACCGCGGTCTGCTCGCCACGGCCAGCCGCCCCTCCCTTGGGCATCACCACCGCGGCATCCCAGGAGAGGACGGCGAGCGCGCCCTCGATATTGGCGATGCGGGCGAAGCGGTCCTGAAGCTCAGCGTAGGCTTGCGGCACCGAGGCCTCCGGGCAGGTGGTAGGAGGGGGCCGCGGCGGTGCTGCGCGCGCGCCAGAACAGGTCGGCCACCAGAGCGAAGGTGGCCACGCCGGTCGCTTGGTGGAGCACCGCCTTCCAGATCGGCACTTCCAGCACGATCACTAAGGCGCCCAGCACGACCTGGATGCAGACCAGGATGGCGGTGACCATGCTTTGCCGGCGCACTTCCTCGGGCACCCGCCCGTCGCGCAGGCAGCCAGCCAGCAGGGCCAGGAGCGAGATCGCGAACAGCCCGGCCAGGTAACGGTGGATCATGTGGATCACCTCGCCGCCGTCGCTCCAGTCGGGCACTAGGCCGCCATTGCAGGCAGGCCAGGTGTAGCAGGCCAGCGATGCACCCGACTTCGCGGTGATCGCCGCGGACATCATGGCGAGGAGGGCCGTCACCATCGCGATCAGCGCGGTCGGGCGGATCCAGCCGGGCGCCGCCGTGGCCGAGGCCGGGCGGATGCGCGCGGCGTCGTGGATGCCGATCACCACCACCAGCAGGATCAGGGCGTTGCCCAGGTGGATCGCCACCGACCAGGGGCTGTTGCGGTCGAGCACGGTGAGGCCGCCCAGCAGGCCCTGCACCACCAGGAGGAGCACCATAAGCACGACCGAGGCGGCGATGCGCGGGTGGGCGGCACGGTGGCGCCATCCCAGGAAGGCCACCACCAGGGTGAGCGGGCCCAGGATGGTGCCGCCGATCAGGCGATGCACCCATTCCAGCATCACCTGGTAATATTCGTAGCCAATGTTGGGCACCTGGGCGAGCTGCGAGGGCAGCGGCAGCCAGTAGCCGTAGCAGGTGGGCCAGTCCGGGCAGGACAGGCCGCTGTTGGTGGTGCGGACCACGCCACCCAGGACGATCATCCCGAAGATCAGCACGGCGGTGAGGCCGGCGGTGCGACGCAGCGCGTTCATGAGGTTGGTTCCGTCCGTTCCGACGAGAAAGCGAAGTAGACCAGGAGCAGGGCCAGGGCGAGGCCATACCAAGTGATCGCATAGCCCAGGTGATTATTCGGCAGGTCGATCCGTGGCGGCGCCGCCTGCGGCGTGGCGCCTGGCGAGCCCGGCATGAGCTGCAGCGCCAGGGGATCGAGCGGCCGCTGGAAGATCCGGCCGAGTGCCGAGAGGTCGATCCAGAACCAGTGGCCGGTCGCCGGATCGTTGTCCGGCTGGAACCAGGTCTGGTGGTCGCCACTCCGGTCGCGAAGGACCGCCTCGACTTCGACCTGCCCCTCCGGCTCCGGAGGCGGCGTGGACGCTTCGGGCGTGAAGCCACGGTCGACCAGCATCACCCGCCCGCTTGGAGTCTCGAAGGCGCCGAGCAGGTGGCTGCCCAGCACCCCGTCGCGGGTCTCGACGCCGTACAGCTCGGGCGGGCCTGGCCTCGGCAGGAACCGGCCGGCGACCCGCACCCGCGACCAGGCAAGCACTGCCGGATCCGCGGCCGGCAGCGCGTCGAGCGGCACCGGCGCGGCCGTGGTGCGCTCTTCGATGGTCCGCAGCAGGTCGGTCTTCCACTGCAGGCGCTCGACCTGCCAGGTGCCGAGGCTCGCCAGGATCACGAAGGCGATCAATGCAACGAGGGTGGGAAGCGGCCTTGGCCGGAAGCGACGCATCAGTTGGGCATCTCAGGCACCGCGGTCGAAGTCCGCGCGGCGGTGCCGGTACTGGAGTGCGATCAACAGGGCCTTGGCCGGCCGCATGATCGCCAGCACCAGCAGGACGGTGAGCGGCAGCCAGACCAGCATGTGCAGCCAGATCGGCCATTCCCAGGCAAGCTCGGCGAACAGGGCGCCGAACACGACGATGCAGCCGACGATCAGCACGATGAACGCGACCGGGCCATCGCCACTGTCCTGGCCAGACAGGTCGGCGCCGCAGACCTCGCAGCGGCGCCGTACCGTCAGGAACCCGTCGAACAGCCTGCCCTCGCCGCAGGCCGGACACCGCGCATGCAGGCCGGCCCGAAGAAGCGACGGGCGGGTCACCAGGTGGTGTTCGTCACCCACTCGAGGCTGCCACCCCACCAGTAGACGCAGACGAACAGGAGCAGCCAGACCACGTCGACGAAGTGCCAGTACCATGCGGCGGCTTCCAGCCCGACATGCTTCTCCGGCATGAACTGCAAGGTCGCCGCGCGGATCGCGCAGACGAGCAGGAAGCTCGTGCCGACGAACACGTGGAAGCCGTGGAACCCGGTGGCCATGTAGAAGGACGAGCCAAAGATGCCGGACTTGATGGTCAGGCCTTCATGGATCGCGTGGAAATACTCGTAGACCTGGAAGCTGGTGAAGATGGCACCTAGGAGCACGGTCAGCCACAAGGCCTTGGCAGCCGTCCGGTTGTCGCCCTCGCGCACGCAGTGATGCGCCCAGGTGACCGTCGTGCCGGACAGGAGCAGGATCAGCGTGTTGAGGAACGGGATGTCGAACGCGGGGATCGGAGCGATGCCGGCCGGCGGCCAGCTCTGCGGAACCAGCATGGGCGGGTAGAGCGCGCCCCAGAAGAACGCCCAGAAGAAGGCGAAGAAGAACAGCACCTCGGAGGTGATGAACAGCGCCATGCCTACGCGCAGGCCGAAGTTCACTGCCTCGGTATGGTCGCCGCGCCGCGACTCCTTGATGACGTCCCGCCACCAGCCGAACATCGTGTAGAGCAGGGCCAGGACGCCCAGCGCCAGGATGATCGGCCAGCCGGTGATGCCGTGCATCCAGGTGACCAGACCGGCGACGAACAGCAGCGCCGAGAACGAGCCGACGAACGGCCAGGGGCTCGGGTCGACCAGATGATAGGGATGATTCGGTTTCTCGTGGTCGTGATGCGCCACGTCTGCGCTGGCCGCCATGCTCGCCTTCCTCTCAGAACCTACGACCGATCCAGAACTCAACCCGCCGGGGGCGCCGGCGCCTTGCCCGCATCCGGATCGACAGCCTTGAGCGACAGTTTACGTGTCTCGTTCTCGTCTTTGAAGAACGTGTAGGACAGCGTGATCTCCCGCATGTCCTTGGCGTCCTCGTCGCCGAGCATCGACGCGTCGACGTAGAACGAGACGGGCATGTCGACCTTCTGGTGCGGCTGCAGCACCTGTTCGGTGAAGCAGAAGCACTGGATCTTGGAAAAATACGGCCCGGTCGCGAACGGCGTCACGTTGAACGTCGCCGTCCCGGCGATCGGGCGGTCGGTGAGGTTTTCCGCTGTGTAGAAGATCAGCTTCTCTTCGCCCAGGCGCACCTTCACCGAGCGCTGCGCCGGCTGGAACCGCCATGGCATGTCGGTGGCGGTATCGGCATTGAAGTACACCGTCACCTCGACATCGGAGGTGGCTTCCGGCGCCGTCTCGGCGCGTTGTGTGGTGCCCCCGTAGCCGGTCACTTGGCAGAACAGGCTGTAGAGCGGGACCGAGGCTGCGGTCAGGCCGATCATGCCGGCCACCACCGATCCGCATACCAGCGCGACGCGGGTGTTGGACGCGCTCATGACGGCACGTTCACGGACATGCGGACCATCGTCAGGAAATAGAACAGGACCACGAACGCCACGAGAAGCGCCGCGACCACATAGTTCTTCGTACGACGCCGGCGTTCCTGCTCGGGCGTGAGCTTCATGGGAAGGGTTCCGATCACGGCAGCACCGCCGGCAGGATCTGGTCGACGACCATCGCCATGAATACGGCGAACAAGTAGACGATCGAGAACCGAAACAGGCGCATCGCGACGACGTCGCTGCGGCTGCGCTTGAGCATCAGGGCGCGGCGGAAGAACTCGCCGGACAGGGCCAGGGCCAGCACGCCATAGACCCAGCCGAGCTGGCCCGTCAGGGACGGCAGCAGCGTCACCAGGCCGAGGACGACGGTGTACCAGAGGATGTGGCTGCGGGTGCTCTCCGCGCCGGCCACCACCGGCAGCATCGGCACGCCGACCTTCGCGTAGTCGCCGCTCCGGTAGAGGGCCAGCGCCCAGAAGTGCGGCGGGGTCCACAGGAACACGATCAGGAACATGAGGACCGGCAGGAGGCCGATGCCGCCGGTCACCGCCGCCCAGGCGACCACCGGCGGGAGCGCTCCGGCCGCACCACCGATCACGATGTTCTGCGGGGTCCGGCGCTTGAGCCACATCGTGTAGACGAGGACATAGAAGCCGATCGTGAAGGCGAGCAGGCCGGCAGCCAGCCAGTTGGTGGCGAGCCCCAGCACCATCACCGACAGGATCGCCATCACGATGCCGAAGCCCAGCGCATCCTCGGGCGCGATCCGGCCGGTGGCGGTCGGGCGGGTACGGGTGCGGGCCATCCGCACGTCGATGTCGACGTCGTACCAGTTGTTAATGGCCGCCGAGGCGCCGGCACCCACCAGGATCGCCAGCAAGGTCACCGCTGCAAGCAGCGGGTGCAGGCTGCCCGGGGCGAGGAAGAGGCCGACCGCGCCCGTGAACACCACGAGCTGCATGACGTTCGGCTTCATCAGCGTGACGTAGTCACGAGCGGAGGAGGCAGTTGCCTCCTCCAGCGTCGTCTCGGTTGCCCGCAGGCTCACCGCCATCTTGATCGCGCTCCCTAGGACTTGGCTGTCACTTGACCTGGGGCAGGTCGTGGAAGGTGTGGAACGGCGGAGGCGAACTCAGCGTCCACTCCAGGGTGGTGGCACCCTCGCCCCACGGGTTGTCCGCAGCCTTCACCCCGCCCGTGAACGTCTTATACAGGACGAACAGGAAGTAGATGGCGCTGGCGCCGGCGATGAACGCGCCGATCGAGGCCACCATGTTCCAGCCGGCGAACGCGTCCGGATAGTCCGGAATGCGGCGCGGCATGCCGGCCAGACCCAGGAAATGCATGGGGAAGAAGGTCAGGTTCACGCCGATGAAGGTCAGCCAGAAGTGGATCTTGCCCATGTGTTCCGGATACTGGTACCCGGACATCTTGCCGATCCAGTAGTAGAAGCCGGCGAAGATCCCGAACACGGCGCCCAGGCTCAGCACGTAGTGGAAGTGGGCCACCACGTAGTAGGTGTCGTGCATCTGCACGTCGATGCCGGCATTGGCCAGCACCACGCCGGTGACGCCACCCACGGTGAACAGGAAGATGAAGCCGACCGCCCAGAGCATCGGCGTGGGGAAGCGGATCGAGCCGCCCCACATGGTCGCGATCCAGGAGAAGATCTTGATGCCGGTCGGCACCGCGATGATCATCGTGGCCGCGGTGAAGTAGGCCTTCACGTTCACGCCGAGGCCGACGGTGAACATGTGGTGCGCCCACACCACGAAGCCGATCGCGCCGATCGCCACCATCGCATAGGCCATGCCCAGGTAGCCGAACACCGGCTTCTTGGAGAAGGTCGACACGATGTGGCTGATCATGCCGAACGCCGGCAGGATCATGATGTAGACTTCGGGATGGCCGAAGAACCAGAACAGGTGCTGGAACAGGACCGGATCACCACCGCCGGCCGGGTCGAAGAACGACGTGCCGAAGTTGCGGTCGGTCAGCAGCATTGTGATGGCGCCGGCCAGGACCGGGACGGCCAGCAGCAGCAGGAAGGCGGTCACCAGGATCGACCAGGCGAACAGCGGCATCTTGTGCAGCGTCATGCCCGGTGCGCGCATGTTGAAGATCGTGGTGATGAAGTTCACCGCGCCCAGCAGAGACGACACACCGGCCAGATGCAGCGCGAAGATGCCCAAGTCGACCGCCATGCCTGGATGGCCGATCAGCGATGAGAGCGGCGGATACATCGTCCAGCCAGTGCCCGCACCGCCGACGAACATGGTGGCCATCAGCAGTAGGAAGGCTGGCACCAGCAGCCAGAAGCTGATGTTGTTCATGCGCGGGAACGCCATGTCCGGCGCCCCGATCATCAGCGGCATCATCCAGTTGCCGAAGCCGCCGATCAGTGCGGGCATCACGAAGAAGAACACCATGATGAGGCCGTGGGCCGTCACCATCATGTTGTAGAAGTGGTGGTTGCCGCCCAGCACCTGGTCGCCCGGCGCCAGCAGCTCGGCCCGGATGACCATCGAGGCGAACATGCCGATGAGCCCGGCGATGCCCGCGAACCACAGGTACATCGTGCCGATGTCCTTGTGGTTGGTGGAGTAGACCCAACGCCGCCAGCCGACCGGATGGCTGGCGGGGTGGACATGGGCATGGGTTGCTTCGTGCGCCATTACCTGATTCCCGTGGCCGGTCAGCGCGGCGCGGCGAGGGCGTCGGCGGCGTCCGCCACCACAGCCCCACCGTCACGCTGCGCGAATTTCTGTTTCGCCTCCTCGGCCCAGGCAGCGAACTCTTCCTTGGTCACCGCCTTGATCGTGATCGGCATGTAGGCATGCAGGTCGCCGCACAGCTCACGGCACTGACCATAATACATCTCCGGCTTCTCGATTCGCAGCCAGCGCTCGTTCAGCCGGCCCGGCACCGCATCGGTGGTCCAGCCCATCGAGGGCACGCCCCAGCTGTGGATGACGTCGGCGGCGGTGAGCTGCACCCGGACGTTAGTCTCGACCGGCAGCACCACCGCATTGTCCGTGGTCAGGAGGCGCAGGTCGCCAGGCTGCAGGTCGCCTTCCTGGACGATGTTGGCGTCGAACCCGAAGTTGCCCTGGTCCGGGTACTCATAGGACCAGTACCACTGATGACCGACCACCTTCAGGGTCATCTCGGTCTGCGGCACGACGTCGACATAATAAAGCAGCCGGAAGGACGGGATCGCGATGATCACCAGGATCAGCACCGGCACCGCCGTCCACACGATCTCCAGGATCGTGTGGTGCGAGCGCCGCGAGGGAACCGGGTTGCGGCTCTCGCGGAAGCGCACACAGGTATAGACTAGTAACGCCAGCACGAAGAGCGTGATCGCGGTGATCACGACCAGCAGCAGGTTGTGGAACGCGTGCATCCGATCGTCGACCGGCGAGGCCGGCGGCTGCAGGTTCATCTGCCAAGGCTCGGGTTGAGCCGCATAGGCGGCGAAAACTCCCCCGGCCAGCAGGATGGCCAGCGCCATCAGCAACACGGGTAGCGCGCGCACTCGCATCGACACCGCTTCCTTCTTCCCCTCGTTCGTCGCCCGCTCGATACCATCGATGGGACCGCGGGCAAACGACGTCCTACCCAGGAAGTGCGCAACTCCCCGGCTCGCCGCGACCATATGGAGGAGCCCCGGCAGGCCGCGAGTGACAGATTGCCGCAAGTTTTTGCATCTTCGGCATTTATCGCAGGTTCTACACCCGTTCGATGTTGCCGGAGCCACCCCTGCGGCTCCCTCGGCGCAACATGGCGCAAGCGGCCAGGCCTGCCAGGGCCGCGGTTTCCGCCCGCAGGATGTTGGGCGCGATCTGCCCGCGAATGATGCCCGGCATCGCTGCCAGCGCCCGGTCGTCTTCCGGCGCCAGCCCGCCTTCCGGCCCGATCAGGATGTCCATGTCCCCCCGCCGCTCCGCCACGAGATCGGCCGCCAGATCCGGCGCAGTCGGATCCAGCACCAGCAGATCCCTTCCCGGGCGCCGCCACCGGTCGATGGCGGCCAGCGGAACCTCCTCGGTGATTTCCGGCAGGTCGAGCCGGCCGCACTGCTCGGCCGCCTCCATCGCGATTGCCTGCAGCCGCTCGATCCGCCCGAGCGGCGCGGACACCCGGTGCGTCCGCACCGGCACGATCCGCGCCGCGTCCAGCTCGGTCGCCTTCTCCACCAGCCATTCGAAGCGTGGCCGCTTGATCACCGCCTGGAACAGGACCGGCGCGCCCGCCCGCTCGGGCATCTCCTGGAGCCTGGCTTCCACTACGATCGTGGCGCCGCGCCGACCGATCCTGCCGATGCGACCGGCAAAGCCGCCGCTCCGGCCGTCGAACAGCTCGACCGCGTCGCCTTCGCTGCGGCGCATCACCCGGCCCAGATAATGGGCGCGCGCCTCGTCCAGCTCGATGTCTGCGCCGACCGCCAACGGGCCGGCCACGTACAGCCGGATCGTGCTCAAGACTGCCCCTCCGTCGCTGGCACCGCCTTGCGAGCGGCTTCGCGTTCGCGCTGTCTGCCGCTAAAAGGCCGGTATGTCGAACCCGTCCCTCGCCGTGGCCGATCGCCAGTCAAACTGGACCGACCACCTGCCCCTGTTCCTGCGCCCCTATGCGATGCTGGCGCGCTGGGACCGCCCGATCGGCACCTGGCTCCTGCTGCTGCCGTGCTGGGCTGGCCTGGCCCTGGCGCCGGGCCTGCCCAGCCCCGTCCTGCTGCTGGCATTCGCCGTCGGCGCCGTGGCGATGCGCGGGGCCGGCTGCACCGTCAACGACATGGCCGACCGCGACTTCGACCGGCGGGTCGAGCGCACCCGGGCACGTCCGCTGGCCTCGGGCGCCCTTTCGATGCGCCAGGCCGCCCTGTTCACGCTGGCCCAGGCGGCGGTAGGCGGCCTCGTCCTCCTTTTCCTGCCGCTGGACGCCGTGCTGGTGGCGGTCCTGGCGATCCCCATGATCGTCATCTACCCGTTCATGAAGCGGATCACCTGGTGGCCGCAGGCCTTTCTCGGCCTGACCTTCAACTGGGGCGTGCTGGTGGGCGGCGTCGCAGTGGGCGCACCTGCCGCCGCGATCCTCCTCCTCTATGCCGGCTCGATCGCCTGGACGATCGGCTACGACACGATCTACGCGCACCAGGACAAGGCCGACGACGCGCTGATCGGGGTGCGCTCCACCGCGCGGCTGTTCGGTGCTAAGACCCATGGCTGGCTTTTGCTCCTCTACGCCACCACCATATTGGGCTGGGCAGCGGGCGGCTGGCTGGCGGGCAAGGGCCCGGTCTTCCTGGCCGTCCTCCTGCTCATCGCCATCTACCTGTTCCGCGAGGCCAGAACCGTGCCGATCGACGATCCGGCGGCTTGTCTGAACGCATTTCGCCGCCACCGCTGGGTTGGGCTCGCTTTGGTCGCGGGCCTCGCCCTGGACGGCTGGATGATTCCGTCTTGAGGTTGACCAGCTCCCTGTTCACCGCGATCGGCGACGAGATCGACGGGCTGCGCCGCGGCCTCACCGACCTGGCCACCGGCATCGTCCGCGACCGCACGCGCCTCGCCATTACCGGCCTGCGCCGCAGCGGCAAGACCGTCCTCACCACCTGCCTCGCCCATCATCTGCTTGAACCGTCCGGCCTGCCGTTCTTGTCGGTGGTGGCCGAGAACCGGCTGGACGCGACCCGGCTGGTGCCGTTGCGCGACCTGCCGCCCTTCCCGGTCGAGGAGGCGATCGCCGGGCTGT
>VFQN01007903.1_pt1 | contig 11135 bp, 6 predicted proteins | sample 3512371 | NCBI WGS metagenome assembly VFQN01 (sample SAMN10412370, study PRJNA504923) | tailings metagenome | isolation source: Replicate 2 from Balatoc abandoned mine | place: Philippines: Itogon, Benguet | collected 2017-08-28 | reverse complement strand
CAGGTAACTTTGCCGCATTTACTCTGGCGATTGAGTCTTCCTGTCTTTTTTTCATTTCAACCAAGGCCGTTTGTTGCTTATTACTGTACCAGAAATACAGAAAAAACAAAATGCCCAATAAAACAAAGCCAATGACCGTATTCTTGTCCGTCTTCATACTAGTTTAAAATTGAGGGGCAAAGGTAATATTTGCGGGGAAGATTAGAACCCTAAGTTTCCTACCGTTAAAATCAGCCCAAAATAGGTGCAAAATGTAGAAATCAGGCAAAATCGTTGTTTCTTTATACTCTCCCACTTCAACCAAAGGCAGATTTCCAACTTCTACCCATTTTATTGCTTAAAACCTTTGTATGTCTGAACATGTAACCATTTCCGAAAGGGAGAATAATGCGCCCAACAATAAGTGGCAGCGATTTTTATGGTGGCTATCCACTGCAGAAGAAGATATCATCAAAACCTGTGTCATCGATAGAAACAGATATGCCATTGTAGGTATGACTGTATTGGGCACCTGGTTATTTGCCACATTGGCCTGGACTTATTTCTTTTTTACAGTAACCAATTCATGGATATCCTCAATTCCATTGGGATTATTCATGGGTGGCATCATTCTCACGATTGATCGCGCGCTCATTAAAGGTATTTCTCGTAATAACAAAAGAAAGGCACTGCCTTTATTATTCCGTATCCTGTTAGCATTAACAATCGGATTGTTTATGGCACAGCCTGCCCTTTTGTATTTATTTGATAAAGAAATTAAAGTACAGGTATCCATTGATAATGAAAAAAGAAAGAGAGAAAAAAGAGCAAGTCAGGATACAGTATATGCTGCTGCAAAAAAAGAGTTACTCAATCAAAAAGCAGCTATAGAAACACAGCTGGGAGTAAGATATCAGGAAGTGAGCACAGCGCGAGATCGATTCATCACCGAAACAGATGGCACTGGCGGTAGTGGTAAAATAGGTCTAAAAGCTATTGCCCAAGCCAAACAAAGAGAATACCTCCAACTAGATGCAGATTATCGTAATCTGGAAAGTCAGTTAAAACCGCAACTGGCTTCTATTGATAGTTCTCTTGTAATGATTGAAAACAATATTAAAAAAGAACAAGCCAATTTCGAAGCCTTACTCAATAATGGCTTTATTACCAGAATAGAAGCGCTGAATAATCTTGTAAGCGATAATGCTGCTGTGGCGATAAGATATTATTTATTGGTAGCCATATTAATGCTGATTGAACTCATGCCTGTTATTGCCAAAACCTTATTACCCAATGGCAGTTATGATGAAAAAGTAAGACTACGTGAAGAATTAGAAACTACACTCACACAAAATAATCATAAGAGAGAATTAGATTTAAAAGAACTATACAACCAAACTGCTTTTGAGCAAGATGGAGAATTCATCAAAGAATTTTTTGCAACAACAGCTTCTGAAAGAAAAGATAAAATGAAAGAACAAATCGCTGTTTGGAAAAACGAGAGTGATCAGTCTCTAGATGACACCTGGAAAGATCTGAAGAGAAATATGATGATGAAACAAGAAGAGTGAAGAACAGAGGAACAGAACAATGATGAATGTCGAATTTCCAATGTCCAAGTTGGACATTGGAAATTGGATATTCGACATTCATCATTCTCCACCCTCTACCTTCCTCCCGGCGGACAATATTGCTTTAAGAAGTTGGTATATAAACGAGATAAGTGTTCAGTAGTTCCCTTCCCTTCTGAGATCCCATGAGAGCGATTGGGATATGCCATGAATTGAAATTGTTTACCTTGAACAATCAATTCATTCACCAGCATCTCAGCGTTATTATAATGTACATTATCATCTCCTGTACCATGAATATATAAGAGGTTCCCTCTTAGATTTTTAGCATAAGTAATTGGAGAGCCAGCAATAAAATCCTGTTTATTTTCTTGGGGCAACCCCATATATCGTTCCTGATAAATATTATCATAAGTCAATTGATTTGCTACCGCTGCTATAGATATTCCTGTCTTGTAGATCTCAGGATATTGAAACATCAGATTAAGTGTTGCCGAACCACCACCGCTCCAGCCCCAAACAGCTACACGACTTGTATCAATATATCCCCACTTAAAAATTTCTTTGGCAGCCATTGCCTGATCTCGGATATTGATCAGTCCTACTTTTCTGTAAATACTTTTACGCCACTCTTTTCCTTTTGGAACTGGCGTACCTCGATTGTCTACTGTAATATAGATATATCCGTCTTCGGCCATATTGCCCACATATAATCTGTTATTACCAGTACCATACTGATCTTTTACATTGGCGCCTGCCGGTTCAGTATACACAAAAAATACAACGGGATACTTTTTTGTTGGATCGAAATTTTTTGGTTTTACCATCCAGCCATCCATTTCAACTCCATCAACTGTTTTTACTTTGAAGAATTCAATATTTGTATTTGATTTATTGGCTTTCGCTAAAGCTTCTTCTACTTTTTTCCCATCAATGGGTTGATGTCCATTCAACGACACCCATTCTCTGGTATTAGGCGTATAATGATTAGAAAAACTGTGCTGTGCAAATGCTCCGGTTGGAGAAACGATGTAATTATGTGTTCCTGGCTGATTACCGGGTGTTAATCGTTCAGCCTCGCCTGTCCCATCCAACTTGGTCCTGTACAAGTATTTTTGGGTAGCATTATCAGGTGATGCAGCAAAATATACATAGCCGGTTGTTTCATCGATGGCATGTAAATCGATTACATCATAATTCCCTTTTGTGATCAGGGTTTCTTTTTTTCCATCTAAAGAAATACGGTACAAATGTCTCCATCCATCTTTTTCAGAAGCCCAGAGAAACTCTTTTCCATTATTCAACCAATCCCATCCACCATAATCATAATCATTGTCCCATTCACCAATGGTGCTGATCCATGCTTCTTCTTTTTCTTGATAAATAGAGCGTGATTTACCCGATACAATATCACAAAGCATCAATGCGGTTTCATTTTGTTTTCTGTTCATGTGTTGAATAATCAATTCTTGATTCCCCGCCCATTCCATTCTTGGAACATAAGATTGATACACAGCATCAGTTGGAATCGACATCCATTTATTTTGTTTGTTCTCGATATTGATCACTCCAATCTTATATGGCGAAGGATGTTCACCAGCCGAGGGATATTCTACGGGAATAACATAAGAATAAATAGAATCTGTTGTATTGATCATCAGATAATCTTTAGTAGCAGAAGCATCAATTTGCCAGAAAGCAATATGCTTACTATCCGGGCTCCAGCGGAAACCATCCCTGCAGCCAAATTCTTCTTCATATACCCAATCGAATGTTCCATTAATTAGTTTTCGGTTACCATTTTTGGTTAGTGCAGTTACTACACCAGTTTTTAACTCTTCAACATACACATTGTAATCACTTACATAAGCAACTTTTTTACCATCAGGTGAGAATTTAGCAAACATCAATGAGGAAGCGGGTCTACCTTTTCCCAACTGGCGAAGTTTGCCTGTGACAATATCTAATAACCAATAATCGCCTTTTGTATCATACCTCCATACTCTCTTTGTATTGGTATAAATCATCACCTGAGAATTGTCTGGTGAAAAGAAAAAATTACGCACTATTAAAGGAGTAGATGTGCCAACTGGTGTTAGTTGTGTTTTAGCAACGATTGTTTTTTTAGAGAAAGTGGGTAATGTAGTCAGTACGATCGCACCATCTTCTACTGCAAAATATCCATTCCCATCTTTAGACCAGTGAATACCTCTTGGAGGTTGTGCCAATCCGACAGTTGTGCATACAACAAATAGAAAGCTGAGCAATGCAGTTATTCTCATTTTCATAACGATGATTTTGTATCGAATGAAAATAAGACATTCAATTGAAGCTTACAAAAAGACCCGGCAAAACCGGGTCTCAAATAGATGTAAGATTGACATTTATGTTTACTAGACTACTTTTCGCCTTGCAAGCTTGGCTTTTTACTTTGACTACGCTGTTCATTATACTTCTTGGCAGCGCCGATAAAGTGTACAAACAATGGAGCTGGGTTTTCAACCGTACTTTTTAATTCAGGATGATATTGAACACCAATGAAAAAGGGATGTGATGGAATCTCCATGATTTCCACGAGTCCGGTTTCAGGATTACGTCCACTGGCTATCATACCATTTGACTCAAACTGATCGAAATAATCATTATTGAATTCGTAGCGATGACGATGTCTTTCTGAGATGGTTGTTTGTCCATAAATAGTATGCGCCAAACTTCCTTCTTTGATTTCGCAAGGATACGCTCCCAATCGCATGGTACCACCCATCATTTTAATCTTCTTTTGTTCTTCCATCATATTGATCACTGCATGATCGGTAGAAGTATCCATTTCCATGGAATGTGCATTTTTCAGACCCAGGATATTTCTAGCAAATTCAATTACTGCCATTTGCATGCCTAAACAAATACCAAAGAAGGGCAATCCTTTTTCTCTGGCATATTGTACTGCAATAATTTTCCCTTCAATACCACGATGTCCAAAGCCAGGCGCCACCAATAATCCATCCAATCCTTCTAATTTTTCGGCTACATTTTCTTGTGTAATATATTCACTATGCACATTCACTACCTGTACTTTCACCTCATTCATGGCACCTGCATGAACAAAACTTTCAAGGATAGACTTATACGCATCCTGCAGTTCTATGTATTTACCAATTAGTCCAACAGTGACTTTACTCTTTGGATATTTTAGTTTGTCGAGAAAACCTTTCCACTTATCTAGATTGGGTTCACTGTATTGGGTAATATTCAATTTCTTCAAACAAATCAGATCCAACTTCTCGCGCAACATTAATAAGGGTACTTCATAAATAGTAGAAGCATCCATTGCCTCTATTACTGCCTCGGGTTTTACATTACAGAACAAGGCAATCTTACGTTTGATATCATTGTTTAATGGCTCTTCTGTTCTACAAACAATAATATCCGGATGTACGCCAGTTTCACTCAACATTTTTACGCTGTGCTGTGTAGGTTTTGTTTTCAATTCTTTGGCAGCACGTAGATATGGAATTAAAGTAAGATGTACCACCATTACATCTTCTTCCGGCAGCTCCCACTGCAATTGACGAACGGCTTCAATAAAAGGAAGACTCTCGATATCACCTACGGTACCACCAATTTCTGTGATGATGATATCGTAAGTATTGTCTTCTCCCAACAGTAACATTCTTCTTTTGATCTCATCAGTGATATGGGGAACCACCTGAACAGTTTTTCCTAGAAACTCACCAGCTCTTTCTTTATTGATCACTGTTTGATAAATACGACCTGTGGTAACATTGTTAGCCTGAGAAGTATAAATATTTAAAAAACGCTCATAGTGACCCAAATCCAGATCAGTTTCTGCGCCATCTTCTGTCACATAACACTCCCCGTGTTCATATGGATTTAATGTACCCGGATCAACGTTGATATAAGGGTCAAATTTTTGGATAGTAGCCCTTAATCCTCTTGCCTGCAACAATTTGGCAAGAGAAGCCGCAATGATCCCTTTTCCTAAACTACTTGTTACACCTCCTGTAACAAAAATGTACTTGGCCATGTTTATCGTATTGTTTATTCGTTTAAAACCTATCCGCCCACACTTTTTTATTGCATAAAGAACTGTCGCATAATACAACGGAGTCCGATGAATCGGTCAACAACACTGATCAGGGTTCATGAAACAATAAAAAACCGATACCTATTGTATTGAAATACAAGCAGATAACGGAAAAAACAATTTGACCTTGTAAATGAACGGTGTAATAAAATTCAGAGGTCGTACAAACGTACAGTAAAAAGGCGGATAAAAAAAACAGCGTGTTTATTTTGAACCACCGGCTGAAGAATGTGTTAACTTGACGTGAACATCTTTATCAAAAAAAATTTGCTATGAAAAAATTGATTGCTCTGACATTTGCAGCATTTTGTACCGCCGCATTTCTCAGCTATAGTTACAAAACACCTGCTCCTACACCATTAACTCCAGAGTGTTACGTGAGTTGTTTTACCAGCGAAATCATGGATCAATTCAAAGCTGAAGCCTCCACTGCTTCCTTTGCCATGATGCATGATAACCCAATTCCATATGTTGTTGCAGATCCGCTGGGTAAACCTGTTACATTTAAAGCAGCTGATGGTACCAATGCCATGGGTTATGAAATTCGTAGTAAGAAAAAAAGTAACAAGTGGTTATTTGTGATTCAGGAATGGTGGGGACTGAATGATTACATTAAAAAAGAAAGTGAAACCTATTATAACGACTTAGGAGATGTTAATGTTATTGCGTTGGATTTATATGATGGCAAAATTGCCGCTACCGCTGATAGTGCAATGAAATTAATTCAGTCTGTAAAAACTGAGAGACTGGAGAGTATCATTAAAGGTGCTATTGCTTACGCAGGAACTGATGCTAAAATTTATACAGTAGGATGGTGCTTTGGTGGCATGTGGAGTTTACAAAGTGCATTATTGGCAGGTAAACAAGCAGCAGGTTGTGTGATGTTTTATGGAAGACCTGAAAATAATGTTGAGAAACTTAAAACACTCAACTGTGATGTAATTGGATTCTTTGGCAACAAAGACCGCAGTCCTTCTCCTGAAGTAGTAAACAAATTTGAAGCTGATATGCAAGCAGCTGGAAAAAAATTATTCGCGAATAAATATGATGCAGGACATGGTTTTGCTAATCCAAGTAATCCTGTATTTAATCAAGAAGCAGCAGCTGATGCACATGCAAAAGCTGTAGCATTTCTGAAAGAGAGAATGTAGGGAGCAAAGAGCTTCAAGCTGCAAGCCTCAAGCCGCAGGCTAACTACAGTTATCAGGTTTAGTTTGCAAGAAAGTGGATAGCTAATGGCGAATGGGTTATTGCATATAGTATGAAGTGTTGCTATTATATGCTATGGACTATTAACTATTAGCTATTCTTTTACATATCATTGATGATTTTCTTATAGCTAGTTACCACTCCACGTATCAGAGAAGAACTAAATCCTTGGTGTTCCATTTCATTGAGACCCGCAATAGTGCAACCTTTAGGAGTTGTTACTTTATCAATTTCCTGCTCAGGATGTGTATTTTTCGTCAACAATAATTCTGCTGCACCTTTTACTGTTTGTGCAGCAATCAATGAAGCAACCGCAGCACTAAAACCTATTTCAATACCTCCTTGTATATTCGCCCTGATATATCGCATTGCAAAAGCAGTTCCGCAGGCACCCAATACAGTGGCGGCATCCATCAATTTTTCCTCTATAAAAACAGTCCTGCCTAATTGGTCGAATAATGCGGTAACATAGTTTCGCTGTTCTTCATTAGCGCCTGATGCATGTATGCAAGTCATACTTTCCTGTATAGCAATAGCTGTGTTGGGCATTGCACGAAAAACAGTTAGTGCTTCTCCTACTACTTCACGAATATCTTTTACCCAAGCACCCGTGACAACACTAATTAATGAATGTCTTTCCGGATTGAGATAAGATTTGACTTCAGTTAACACTTCTTTTAACTGAAAAGGTTTCACTGCCAATAAAATACAGTCGGCATAGTTCACTGCTTCTATATTACTATTACTGACTAATACACCTTTTTCTTCTAGGTATTTAAGTGTTGTGATATCTCTTTTAGTAACAATAAGATGTTCGGGTAAGATAAACCCACTGTTGATTAACCCTTCAGCCATAGCAGCGCCCAGGTTTCCACCACCAATGATGGCTAATTTTTTATTCATGTCAATTGCTTTATGGGGATGAGTGATAGTCCATGGTCCATAGTCAATAGTACGCTTGCAATGGTCAATGATCCATACTATGGACTATGGACCATACACTATCACCCCTCCAAATTTACCCTAAAGTTCTGAGATAGTTCCTGACGTAATCGTCGACCCCTGCTTCCAGCGAAGTGAATGGAATAGTATAACCTGCATTGCGCAGTTTTTGCATGTTGGCTTCGGTAAAATATTGGTACTTATCACGAATATCTTCCGGCATATCGATATAATGAATCACCGGTTCTTTATCAAGCCCAGCAAATGTGGCTTTAACGAGATCAATAAATGTTCGGGCTTGCCCTGTTCCTAAGTTGTACAACCCATTGTGGCCCATCGTCCATAATCCATGGTCCATGGACTGTCTCATCCATTCAATAACGCTCACCACATCTTTTACATAGACAAAATCACGGAGCTGTTCTCCATCTTTAAAATCAGGGCGATGGCTTTTAAAAAGTTTTACGTAACCCTCTTTTTGAATCTGATTAAATGCATGCCATATCACACTTGCCATTCTTCCTTTATGGTATTCATCAGGACCATATACATTGAAAAATTTGAGTCCGGCCCAAAAAGGCGGATGCTCATTTTGTGCTAGCGCCCATTTATCAAACTCATTTTTACTGATACCATACGGATTGAGGGGTTGTAATTTTGATACTACTTCATGATCATCATTGTATCCAAAAGTACCATCTCCGTAAGTTGCGGCAGAAGATGCATAGATCAGTGGTACTTGATGAAGGGTGCAGTATTTCCAAACAGCTTTTGAATATTCAACATTCAATGTTTCATGAATACTATAATCAAACTCAGTTGTATCTGTTCTGGCTCCAAGGTGAATAACAGATTCTATTTTGGGCTGATGGAGTTCTAACCAATCAATGAGATTATATCGCTCAACAATATGTGCGTAGGCAGATTGTTCCCAGTTTTTTCTTTTGGCTTCAATTCCAAAATCATCCACCAATATCAAATCTCGATGTCCTAGCTCATTCAAGTATTTTACCATGCGAGAGCCGATAAAACCGGCGGTGCCAGTAACAATAATATAGGAAGGACTTGCTGACATGATTACTTAATCAGATTTTCGATTGCAGTATCATACAAGTTTTTCCAAGCTTCAATACTTCCCCAAGATTCGCCATTGACTTCGATATTGCCGGCGGTAACCTTACCTAAAACAGTAACAGCAACACCTGCTTTTTGAGCCGCAGCTTCAATGTTAGTGAACTGATCAGCTGAACAACTCACCACTACACGACTCTGTGCTTCTCCAAACCAAAAAGCATCTTTACGAATAGCAGAATTGGCTTGTACCGCAAATCCCATATTACGATGGAAACCACTTTCTAATAATGTAATCGCTAATCCACCTTCACTAATATCATGCGCACTGTTGATCTTCTTTTCTTTGATCAAAGAAGCGATCAGTTGTTGAACTGTAAATTCTTCATCGAGATCAAAATGAGGAGCCGGAGAATATTCTACTTTTTTGAGTTTATGTAAGTACTCTGAAGAAGCAATATCATTTTGTTGGGTACCAATCAATACAATCATGTCCCCTTCATTTTTGAAATCAAGGGTCATTTTCGCATGTACATCATCTACAATACCCACCATACCAATGGTTGGTGTTGGGTATACCGGTCCATCAGGATTCTGATTATAAAAACTCACATTACCACCTGTTACAGGTGTGTTGAATTTTCTACAAGCATCACCCATACCGGTAACTGCTTTCACGAATTGATAATATACTTCAGGATCATAAGGATTACCAAAGTTGAGACAGTTGGTAACACCAATGGGCTCACCGCCACTGCAAACAATATTTCTGGCTGCTTCTGCTACAGCAATCATTCCACCTTTATACGGATCAGCAAATACATAGCGACTATTACAATCAACTGTTACTGCTAATCCTTTTCCTGTTCCTTTTGCCAATACTACAGTTGCATCGCTAGGCGAATTGGTAGAAGTATTTGCGGCTCCTACCATGCTATCATATTGCGTATATACCCAACGCTTAGAAGCGATGTTAGGAATCTGAACAAGTTGTTCCGCAGTAGCTTTAAGGTCCGTAACATCTGAAACGGTATTGATATCAAATGCTTGGATCTTCTCAAAATATTTAGGTTCACGATATTCACGTGTGTATTGCGGAGCTCCACCACCCAGTACAAGCTCGTGTGCTGGAATTTCAGCTTCTAACTCTCCATGCATATAGAATTTGAGTAAGCCATCACCTGTTACTTCACCGATATTGCTCGCGGACAAATCCCACTTCTCAAATACTTTTAATACTGCTTCTTCTTTTCCTTTTTCAACTACAATCAACATACGTTCCTGACTTTCGCTCAACAGCAATTCCCAAGCTTTCATGTTTTGTTGACGAGTAGGGACTTTTTCCAAGTCGATGCGCATACCTACTCCACCTTTTGCACTCATTTCTGCAGTAGAACAAATGATACCTGCAGCGCCCATGTCTTGCATACCCACAACAGCACCCGTATTAATCAATTCCAAACAAGCTTCTAAGAGTTTCTTTTCTTGGAATGGATCACCCACCTGAACAGCAGGTAGTTCTTCCGCACTTTCAGCTGTGATATCAGCAGATGCAAAAGATGCACCCCCAATACCATCTTTACCTGTTGCACTTCCAACAAAGAAAACAGGGTTACCGATACCTGCAGCTGTAGCACTGATCATATCACCTGCCTTCATGATACCCACACTCATGGCATTTACCAATGGATTGGTATGATAACAATCTTCAAAATATACTTCACCTCCTACCGTTGGTACACCAAAACAGTTGCCATAGTGACCAATGCCATGCACTACACCACTTAGTAAACGTTGTGTTTTTTTATCTTTTAAATTTCCGAAACGGAGACTGTTCAATGAAGCGATGGGTCTTGCTCCCATGGTGAAAATGTCTCTTTGAATACCGCCTACACCGGTAGCTGCTCCCTGAAAAGGTTCGATAGCGCTAGGGTGATTATGACTTTCAATTTTGAACACCACTCCAAACCCATTACCCATATCCATCAATCCGGCATTCTCTTCACCGGCTGCTACTAGCATTCTTCCACCATCGCGGGGAAGGGTTTTTAACCATTTGATGGAGTTTTTATAACTACAGTGTTCACTCCACATACCACTAAAAGCACATAGCTCAGTAAAGTTGGGAGTTCTGCCTAATTTTTGCTTGATGAGTTCGAATTCTTCTGCTGTAAGACGCAGTTTTTCGGCGGTTTGAACGGTAATTTCCATGATGCTGCGAAGGTAAGTAAGAAAGTCAAAGGTGAAAAGTGAAAGGT
>VFQN01007902.1_pt1 | contig 11135 bp, 7 predicted proteins | sample 3512371 | NCBI WGS metagenome assembly VFQN01 (sample SAMN10412370, study PRJNA504923) | tailings metagenome | isolation source: Replicate 2 from Balatoc abandoned mine | place: Philippines: Itogon, Benguet | collected 2017-08-28 | reverse complement strand
CCGCCCGTTCCTTTGATCAGAGCCGCTCCAGCTCGAGCCCCCAGCGTTGTCTGCACTGCTCGAGCTTGGCGAGGACGTCAGTCCGATCCGAGCCGCCCAGATTGATGCAAGCGTACCTGTAGCTGTGGCCGTCCTGCATCTCCTCAGAGAGCGGGCGCCCTTCTTGGCCGAACAACTCTATCCTGCAGCCAGGGAATAGCGCTTCGACATCCCTGATGGTTTTTCCCCCCGGCAGGGATCTGACCACCATGTCCTCGAATGTTCGCAGCACGCAGCTGGCCGCGAACGCATATGATCCTTGGCCTCGAGACCAACGAGGCTCCACGCCCGACGCGAGGTCCAGCACGATCTGGTAGCTGGAGGCGCCGTCCACCTTCTCGTAAAGGTCCGCAAATTGCGAGGCCATTCGCGGATTCACCTCGATGATCCGGATCGCTTGGGTTTCGGGATCATACATGAACTCGATGTTGAACATCCCATCCTGATAGCCGATGCCGCGCATCAGCCGCCGGGTGATTTCACCCATCCGTTGCTGCACTGGCTCCGGTAGAGATGAGGGGTATTCGAAGCGCTCGAAAGCGATCGTGTCTGGATACATGATCGAGTCCACGATACCCAGGATGTAGACGTGGTCCCCCCGCGCATATCCTTCCAGAGTGACCTGCACCCCGCACAGGGCTTCTTCTACCAAAAGAAGGTTAGAGCCGACGGTGTATGGCGTGTAGGCCTCAAGGATCCGCTCGAACGGCCGGAAGAACTGAGTCATTCCCGCCCATCGCGCCTGCGCGCTGGAAAGATCGTCTTGGCTGGTCACTCGACCAGCGCCAATCGAGAAAAAAGACTTAACCGGCTTCACGAATGCCGGCATTGACAGCCCAGTTGGTAGCGCCCGTAGCTGCGTGACGTCGACCTGCGCAAAGGCCGGCACAGCTTCGGGTACAAAGGCTCTCTGAGCGACGCGCGCCTGAAACTTGTGCTGGCAGAGCAGATTCACCGCTGGTTTCGGAGCCGGCAATCCAAGCCGTTCCGCAACGATGCAGGCAAGGACGCTTCCTGGATAGTCGTCGGTGCTGATGACACCCGTCACCGCCTGCCCGTCCACGCTGGCGAGGATGACCTCCACCTCTTCAAGAGGGTCTCGGATGTGACCGGCTGCCTCACCCGCACCCACCATGTATTCGAGCTCGATGCTCGCATATTCATGGCGGAGAACCGTCAGCTCGCCCTGATCAAAGCGCGCCAATTCCCTGTCATCGCGCATGCTTGGACAGATGAGCAGGAACAAACCTGAACGGGATGAGGAGCTGATTGCCGCCTCAGCACCGATTCTGTCATCCGCAAGGACGCTATTCGTCTCCATCAAGAAAGCACCACTTACCCTGTCGCAAGGTTGAAGGAGCTCGCATGGCGAGCCTCGTGCGTAGCCGAGGCGCCAGGCGCCCCGGCGAGACATTCTACCGAATGTAAGCGTCCCAGCTGTCGTAATGCTCTTTGCTGCGTCGGCCGAACGGAAGAGCCAGGAAAGCAAGAGCGAGCGCCAGCGCGATGCTCAGGCCCGACTCCAGAAGGCCCGCTGTTCCATACTTCATCGGCGCCGCCAGGAGCCAAGCTGCGAGCGGCAGGATCAGAAAGCGCAGCGGCCGAGCCACCTCGGCCATTGCGATCACGGCGACGGTTATCACGAGCGCCCCGATCACATGATGATAGTTCGCGATCCCGCCACTGCTGCCAAGCAGCGGCCGCGTCAGCATCAGGAAGGCCCCTATGCCGACGCAGGCGAGCAGCGTCCAAGGGACAGTCACGCCTCTGGTTGCATCGGCCACGAGCATTCTGGGCTGTGCCAGCGTGTCCACCTGGTATTCGGAGCCGCCGTCGATCGCGTCACCCTTGAAGAAGGTGCGAATGAGTGGCTTCCCGCGCCGACGCGACCACCTCAGGAACTGGAACATCGCGACGACCTCATCGAGCATGAACGGGATCATGATCAGCATGGCGAGCGCGGCGAGGAGCGCCAACGTGCTCCAGGTGCCAAGGAGGACCGGCTGGATGATGATGAAGTAGATACTCGTCACGCCCAGCGGGACAACGAGAATTGCGAGAAAGCTCACCATCCAGGGCATGGTCCGCCACCGGTCCCGTGTACCCATTACGGCCATCAGAATCTCGAGCAGGTAGCTCACAGCGCCAAGCCCAGCGTCGGGTATCGGCCAAGCCTCAGACACGTAGGAGGTGATGATCTCCTCCGTCCCGTTCCGGGGATCAGCCGCCGATCCCATGAAGAATGGCTCCCAAGCATAATCGATGTGACCGAACTGGTAAGCCGTGAGGTGCCTGGAGATGAGGAGGCCCAGCAGGCCCATCACTGCAATCGGCAGCCTCTGCGCCGCTGTGGACGGGGAATAGGTCCACCCAGGCGGGATGACCTTTCGGTCCATCATGCCGTCCATGCTCATGCCCGGCATCATCGGCACCAGGATTGAGAAGGCGATCACGAAGGTGCCGACGATCATGTCATTGAGGTAGACGGCCGGGCTCGGCGCCCAGAAGATGAGCGGCGCAAAGAACAGCCAGAGCCCGGCGAACGTGCTCGCCCACTGTCCGAACCACGCCGTCCTGCTTGAGAGCGAAAGACCGCCAAACAGCACGATCAGCAGGCCCGTAACCACGTCACTGATCGCGAGTGCCGTGCTGCGCCACTCGATCGATGGCAGGCCCCGCCCTGCGGTGACCGCCTGGACCGCGTCGGGCACCGAGTTGGCGTCCGCTATCCCAAAAACGAATGGGCTCGTGGCAAGCCACAGACCCAGGCCCATCGTGGCATAGTGCGCCCAGTTCGCACGTTGCTCGTCCCGGTCCATGAGCGCCATGAGATCGCAGCCCGCAAGCGGATCACCATTGTCGTTGTCGTGCTGGTGGTGTTGGTTGCCTTGGTGGTGGTGGTGCTCACCCTCAGCTGACGCCTTGACCACACCGTCAGAGTTCGCACTGTCCCCCTCTTTCGTAGCGGCGTTTTCCTCCCAAGCTACAACCGCTGGGTTGAGCTTATTGCTCTTGTACCAGCCGACAGGGTCGCTCTTGAGCTTCTCGACGATCTTTGGAAGCGTCTCACGCAGGGAGCGACGCGGGCTCCAATCCAGCAGAGTCTGTGCGCGGGAGATGTCGAGGATGTAGTGAGCGTCGGCCGCGTCGATCATCCAGGGCTTCACAAAGCTCTCGTCGCCGAGCACCTCCTCCTGCATCCATGCTCCAAGCTTGGCGACCGGTTTTGGGATCCGAACCGTGGTCCAGTCCTTCTGATGGATGGCCTGGTGAACGATGTCCTGGATCTCATCATATCCAAGGGCGTCTGGCTCCCCTACGAGCAACGGCAGCTCCGGGGGCAGCTCACCGCGACGCGCGACGAGCTTTGAGAATGCCTCGGTCAGGTCATCGAGGTGGATGGAAGACTGCGCGGCGCAGAGCATCCCCGGATAGAGGTGCGCCTTCATCCGGTGTTCGTAGACCCCCGCGATCTGCTCCGCTAGAAACGCCGAGTGGCCCATGTCGTCGTAGACGCCAGCGATGCGGAGGAACACGACGGGAATGTCGCCGTGGATTTCCCGGAGCATCGCCTCTGTGCGGAGCTTTGAATCCGGGTATGGCCAGGAATGGCCAATCGGCGAATCCTCGTTGATCCGCTCGTCCGGTCTCGGAGTGGGCCGGTGCACCAGCATCGTGCTGGCGAACACGAATTGCTCAACCTCGAAGCTCTTCAGACCCTCAATCAGTCGGCGCGTGCCCTGTACCGTAACCTTGTCGTAGAGCGGGTTCGGCTCCCCCGTGATGTCATAATATGCGGCCAGATGGATGACGGAGGCGATGCGGTTGCCGAAGCGCTCACGGACCGTCTCGAGCCCAGCCGTTACCGCTTCATCGCTACTGAGATCGAAGTCCACCGCGTGCGCCGGAGCGGGAGGATCAGGCGGGCCGGCCCGGTCAAGGCCGACCAGCGTGTATTCCTCGGCCAGCCTTCGTATGATCGCACTTCCGATGAACCCGCTGGCGCCCGTGATCAGCACCACATCTTCTTTGGCCATCGCATCGCTCCCTTATTGGTTGAAAGTTCCCCCCCTCCCCCGCGAGAGATTGATCAGCCGGAGCCCGCCCGAAGGTATTTCACGAGAGCTGCCAGCCCTAGGATCAGGACGGCTACGACGAGGAGCCAGACAACTCCCATGCCGATCATCATCGCGGCTCCACCGCAGTCCATCATCATGTTCAGCTCCTACGTTCGAGGCTGGAAATTCCCGCTTGCTGGTTATGTCATCTGCGGCTTGGCAGCCGACGCGACGTCGGGCTGCTTTTGATCCACGGCCTCACGCATGAACTGCTTCACGCCGAGGAGCTTGTAGATCGCAGGGAGAACGAAGAGGGACAGGAGGGGCGCCGTGATCATGCCGCCCACCATCGGAGCCGCCAGACGCTGCATGATCTCAGAGCCGGTGCCCTCGCCGATGAGCAGCGGAAAAAGACCAGCGAGGATGACCGCAGCCGTCATCGCCTTCGGCCTCACCCGTAAGACCGCGCCTTCCATCAGCGCGTCCTCGAGATCCTCGGTTTTCGAGAACTTGCCGGCCTCAATCCGCTCCTCGATCGCCTTGTCGAGGTAGACCAGCATGATAACCCCAAACTCCGCAGCAAGCCCGGCAAGAGCGATGAAGCCGACCGCTGTTGCCACGGAGATCGCGTGACCCATCAGGTAGATGAGCCAGACTCCGCCAATGAGCGCGAACGGAAGCGCGAGGAGGACGATGAGCGGCTCACGCACTCGCTTGAAGGCGAGGTACAGGAGCAGGAAGATTACGCCGATGGTCAGCGGCACGATCACGGCCAACCTCTTGGAAGCACGCTCGGCATATTCGAACTGACCTGACCAGGTGATCGAATAGCCCGGAGGCATCGACACCTCTCGAGCGACCTTCTGGCGCGCTTCATTCACAAACCCGACAATGTCGCGGTCGCGAACGTCGACGTAGACCCAAGCGGAGGGCCGCGCGTTCTCGCTCTTTACCATCACCGGACCGTCGGCGATCTGCACGCTTGCCACGGCACCCAGCGGCACGATTCCGCCTGTCGGAGCGACAATCGGCAGACTGCGCAGAGCCTCGACGCTGCCGCGCATCTCGCGCGGGAAGCGCACGTTGATCGGGAAGCGAGCAAGCCCCTCGATCTTCTCATCCACCGACATGCCGCCAACCGCACCGGCAGCCGTGTTCTGCACGTCCTCAATGGACAGCCCGTATCGAGCAGCGGCCAGGCGATCGACCTTGATGTCGATGTAGCGGCCGCCGAGGATCCGATCCGAGATAGCGGAGGTTGTGCCGGGAACGGTCTTCACCACCTGCGCGATTTTAGCTCCGAGCCGATCGAGCGTGGCGAGATCAGCTCCGCTCACCTTCACGCCAACGGGGCTCTTGATGCCCGTCGCGAGCATGTCGATCCTGTTCCGGATCGGCGGCACGAAGACATTGGCCAGGCCAGGCACCTTCACGCGTGAATCGAGCTCGGCGATCAACTTCTCCATCGTCATCCCTTCACGCCACTCGCTCTGAGGCTTGAGCTGGATAACCGTTTCGAACATTTCGATCGGCGCAGGGTCGGTTGCGGTCTCGGCGCGGCCCGCCTTGCCGAACACCGTCTTCACCTCCGGGACCGTCTTGATCATGCGGTTTGTGATCTGAAGGAGCTCAGAGGCTTTGGACGCAGACAGGCCTGGAAGCGCCGTCGGCATGTAAAGGAGGTCGCCCTCCGCCAGCGCGGGCATGAACTCCCCGCCGAGGCGAGAAAGCGGCCACGCCGTCAGAAGAAGCGCCCCGATAGCAAGACCAAGGACGAGCTTGGGCCACTTCATGACCCAGACAAGGGCGGGCCTGTACGCCGCGATCAGCCAGCGATTGATTGGGTTCTTCTCTTCGGGGCGAATCTTGCCTTTGATGAACATGATCATCAGGACCGGGATGAGCGTGACGGAGAGCCCAGCGGCGGCCGCCATTGAGTAAGTCTTGGTGAGCGCAAGAGGCGTGAAGAGCCTGCCCTCCTGAGCCTCCAGGGAGAAGACCGGCAGGAACGAGAGCGTGATGATCAAGAGGGAAAAGAACAACGCCGGCCCGACCTCAACGGCCGCGTCCACCAGCGTTCGCTTGCGCAACTCCTCGGTCATGCCCCCATGCTCGTGCTCAGCGTGCTCGAGCTTCTTGTGAGCATTCTCGATCATCACCACGGCCGCATCGACCATGGCGCCGATCGCCAGCGCGATACCTCCAAGCGAAAGGATGTTCGCGTTAACCCCCTGATAGTACATCACGATGAACGCGGCGAGGATTCCTAGGGGGAGCGTCAGGATTGCCACCAGTGCCGAGCGCAGGTGTAAGAGGAACACCACGCACACGAGCGCAACGACGATGAACTCTTCGACAAGCTTATGAGAAAGGTTCTCGATCGCGCGTTCGATGAGCGATGACCGGTCGTAGACCGTCACCACCTCAACGCCCTTGGGAAGAGCCATCTTGAGTTCCTCGAGCTTCTCCTTGACCGCCTCGATTACCGACCTCGTGTCGGCTCCTGCACGAACGACGATCACACCGCCTGCGACTTCTCCCTGGCCATTGAGTTCGGCGATGCCGCGCCGGAATTCGGGAACGATCTGGACGCGCGCAACGTCACCGATCGTGACCGGAACGCCGCCGGCGCTCACCTTCAGAGGTATGTTTCGGAAATCGTCGAGGCTCTGCAGATAGCCACCGACACGGATCATGTACTCGGCTTCCGCACGCTCAATAACCGAGCCGCCAGTCTCGTTATTTGCCGTTTGCAGCGCTTCCATCACGTCGCTGACGGACACTCGATATAGCTGAAGCTTCTCGGGATTGACCTCGACCTGGAACGCGCGGACCATGCCGCCAACGCTGGCGACCTCGGCAACGCCGGGGACTTCCTTGAGTTGGTATCGCAGAAACCAATCCTGCAGCGCACGAAGCTGACCAAGATCGTTGCCACCGGTGCGGTCGACGAGCGCGTACTGGTAAGCCCAGCCGACGCCCGTCGCATCAGGGCCAAGTGCCGGTGTAACCCCCGGCGGCAGCCGGCCCGCCGCCTGGTTCAAATATTCGAGAACCCTCGAGCGAGCCCAGTAGAGGTCGGTCCCGTCCTCGAAGATGATTGTGACAAACGAGTCTCCGAACATGGAAAAGGCGCGGACTGCCTTCACTTTGGGCGCCGACAGCATCGTAGTCGCGATCGGGTAGGTAACCTGCGCCTCCACAATCTGGGGCGCCTGCCCTGGATAGGGCGTACGGATGATGACCTGGACGTCGGAGAGGTCGGGGATAGCATCGAGCGGAGTCCGGCTCACCGTGTACAACCCGGCAGCCGTGATGAAGGCGGCCGCAAGAAGAACGAGCAGCCGGTTCGCCGCCGACCATCGAATGATCCGCTCGATCATTGCGCCGCCTCCGGAGCGATGCGCTCGATCACGGGCGTTTGACCCTGCTGTGGCCTCTGAAAGGCGAACATCACTCGTTCGCCAGCCTTACGGCCGCGCAGCAGCGAACGGTCCTTCACGGGGAAGGTCATCGTCATGGCCGGCCAGTTGATCGCCGCCAACGGCTCGTGAGCGAGAGTGATACGGCCACCTGCCGCGTCCACCGTCTTCACGACTCCGCGACCCTGGATAAGCTCGTCTTGCCGCTGCTGTTGCGCGGCAGGCGATTGGCCTCGCGATAGACGCTCGACAATGCCGGCGAGTGAGGCCTCGGAGTCGATCAGGAACTGACCAGAAACAACGACAATGTCGTTGAGGTTGAGCCCCCTGCGGATCTCGGTTCGGTCGCCAACCGTGCGCCCAAGCTCAACTTCGACCGGAATGAAGCCGCCATTCCGCTGCACGATAACAACGTTGCGCCTTCCGGTGGAGATAACGGCCTCGGACGGCACGACGAGACCGCCTGTTGCCGCACCACCGATGGTGAGATTGGCGAACATGCCGATCTTCAGCCGGCCGCCCGGGTTGGGCAGCGTGACACGAACTCGAGCAGTACGCGCTTCGGGATCGAGCGTCGGGAAGATGTAGTCGATCCGGCCCTGAACCGTCTCGCCGCCATAGGCAGGAAACGAGATCTCCGCCGGCTGTCCGATGCGGATCTGGCCCAGCGACACTTCCGGAACCTCGGCCACAACCCACACTTGCGAGAGATCCGCCAAGGTGATGATCGACTGTCCGGGCTCCACCCGCGCACCCGGCCGCGCGCCTATGGCGGTCACGATCCCGGACCGAGGAGCGAACACTCCGTACGTGCGCTGAGGGCGCCCGCCCCGATCCAGGTTGCGAATGGCCGCCTCCGGCAGGCCAAGCAGCTGCAACCTCTGGCGCGCTGCACTGCGCAGGCCCGGCGTAATCGTCGAACGGCGTATCTTCAAAAGGGCGGCATACTCATGCTGAGCGCCAAGCAGCTCCGGCGAATAGACGCTCGCGACCCGAGTCCCTCTGCCGACCTGTTCCCCGACAGCGCGGACGCTGAGCTGCTCGACGAAGCCGGGGGTTAGGGTCTGGACCTCGACAATGCGGCGCTCGTCAGTCTCAACGCGCCCGACCACCGCAATCGCCGCCGCCAGATTGTCGAAGGTTACTCGCGCAGTGCGGACGCCGAGGTTCTGTTGCACCTGTGGCGAGATCTGAATGCCGGCGCCGCCGCCCTCCTCAGCATATTTCGGCTGAAGGTCCATGTTCATCGACGACTTGCCGGGCGCGTTGTAGCGCTCCATCGGCAGCATCGGATCGAACCAGTAGAGAACGGTTTTGCCGGAGCCGTCCTGCACGACGCCGTTGACGAGCTCGCCCTTCGCGGCGCCCGCTCCAGCGTCGCCATCTCCTGATAAAACAGCATAGCCGACGCCCGCTCCAGCGAGAGCAAGCGCGACACTGCCGGCGAGGATTTTCTTATTCCTGGATGTCCCCAGCCCCGTGCGGACAACGAGCAGTCTTTCCTTGATGGTCATCGCGCGACATCCTGCGTGAGGTAAATGAGCTCGGCGGCCGCGCGAGCGCGTCGCCCCTGCTGCTCGATCGCTTGAATGTGAGTTTCGACGTACCGGCGGACGATGAAGAGCGGCATCTCGAGAGTCGCCTGACCCGCTCCATAGCGAGCTTCTGCCGCCTCGAATGAAGCCTCAAGAGACGGAATCGCCTGGCTGGTGATGATCGACAGCTGCGCCTCGGCGCTCTTGTAGTCGGCCAATGCGTCGCCATAGGTGCCGCTCAGCTCGCGTTGCGCATCCTGCGCTCGGAGCCGAGCAGCATCAGCGCGAGCCGAAGCCTCGGCGATCCGCCGGTTCTGCAATCGGTTTTTGTTGATCTGGAGCGGGATACTGACGGTGGCCGACAGCATATCGCCATAATCGGGACGGTAGCCGTACATGACTGACCAGCTGAGGTTGGGCTTCCGGTCCGCTCTGGCGACGTCCACAGCCCTCTGCGCCGCCCGCTCCTGGGCCTCCGCGACGAGTACATGCGGATGCTGCGCAAGGTCAGCCTGGCTGACCTTCGGCGCTTCAAGCGCAGGAACGGTGTCTGGCAGCGGGCGCTGCGCAGCAGCGCCTATCCACCGCGCCATCTCAGCCCGGGCTCGCGCCTCCTGTCCACGCGCATCCTCTTGCATCGCCTTGGCAAGCGCGACTTCCGCCTGCGCCTGGAGCGCAAGAGAGGGCGTGGAAGATCCCGTTGGAATGCCGGCTTCCATGATCTGGCGACCGACGTCGAGATCGTTGATCAGGCGGTCCAACAATCGCTGTTTGGCTCGTGCTTCCACGGCGTTGATCCAAGCGACCATGACGTCCCGCTGAATGTGCCGCTCCTGCGCACTCGCCTGCGTCCGACTGACAACTGCCTCTGCGGTGAGCCTCGCAGCCTCGGCTTGACGTCTGGAGCGGCGAACCTGCTCCCGCATCACACCGATCGTGTACATTGTCATGTCGTCGCGAGTGGGGTTGAACGCCATGTTCCCGGTCACCGGTAAGTTCTGGATTCCGGCGGTGATCGTCGGATCAGGCAATGTGCCTGCCGCAATCGCAGCCTGTTCCGAGGCTACCGCTTCGCGCTCAAACGCGCCCAGGGTCGGCTGATCACCACTCGCCAGTGCCGCAGCCTCCTTGAGACTAAGCGTCGGTCCGGCAGCAGGAGAAGTCGCGGGCTGTTCCGTCGCCGTGGCATGATGTGCCTGCGCTAAGGCAGGCGCGGGCGCCGCCAGAATGGTAAGAGGCACGACGCTCGCCGCTGTGAGATGCCGAGCAACATTTGCTCGCCAATTAGCCAGGCGCGCGCCCTGATCGTGCGCCCGCTCCCCGCGCCCCGTGATGGTGCTGAACATATGTGAATTCCTAGGATCAGGCGGGTGCGGTCGCACGGACGCGACCGCACCTCATCCGTCACTGCTTTGAGATCGACGTCAGCGTCGTCGCGCCATCACCCTTGGTGAAAGCGAATGACACACGGTCACCGGGCTTGATGCCATTCGCCAGCGCCGGATCGGCGGCCGTGAAGGTCATCTCCATAGCCGGCCAGCCGATCGACTTGATCTCCTCATGGGCGATCGTCACGTCGCTTCCGGAGATGCTTTTCACAGTGCCGGTGCCGGAGTGCGAATCGCTGGCGCTCACCGCCGGAGCTGCTCCAGCAGTCGCAGCATTTTCGCTGGTGCCGCTCTTGGTCGCGTCCTCGGCGCCGCAGGCAGCAAGGGTAACAAGCGTGGCAAGCACGCCCGCCTTGATAATCATGTTCATGCTCGTACTTTCTTCGCGTCCTACGCAGTTCGCGCCGGCAGGCCCGAGCGTGATGCTCGGCAGCAGGAGACGCGCTCTACGTGTTGATCTTCGACACAGCGCCAGAGGCGCTGGTCGCCGCGCAGCATCGGCCGCGCAGACACTTGATCAGGCGAAGAAAGCTCGTGGAGGGGGATCGTCCGTCGACAGAATAATTGACGGCAGGCTGCCAGGCTCCGGCCGCGCGTTGAGGAGCGCAACGGGATCTACCGCGTCCTCATCGACATCTGCTCCCGGCAAGACGGCTGCTGGTGCAGGAGTTGCACAATCAGGCGTGCAGCAGC
>VFQN01007901.1_pt1 | contig 11136 bp, 9 predicted proteins | sample 3512371 | NCBI WGS metagenome assembly VFQN01 (sample SAMN10412370, study PRJNA504923) | tailings metagenome | isolation source: Replicate 2 from Balatoc abandoned mine | place: Philippines: Itogon, Benguet | collected 2017-08-28 | reverse complement strand
ATATAAGAAGCATGGATGGCACGTCTTTTCCTTGGATGTTTCTTTGATTTTTCATGTTGGTAATCTTTAAGAGGGCGAATCTGAGGGAGGTCAATCCCTTTGACTCTTTCATTAAGATCAAAGAGATTCAACAACATTGATGAGAAATTAGGTTACAAATCTGTGCTTTTTGTGCACATTACGAAACACAATCATTTTTTTTCTTCGTCTATGACAAATAATTTGTTTTCTTCTTTCTTCGACGAAGTTTTGATGTAATCTTAACTGCTGCTCTTCCTTTTAACATTCCCAAAAGTTCATATTCCTCTGATGGTGTAATTGTCAAACTACTAGCTGATTTACTATCAACTGGTATTGGACAACCACTAACATTGACCCAGGGTAATCGACTTAATATTAAAGGAGGTGAAATAAATTCATTTTTCTCTAAAAATAAAAACTGTAATGATTTCATATGATACAATGATTTTGGTAAATCTTTAATATAATTATTTGATAATTCAACAACTCTTAATGATGTAATAGCTGTGATAACTTCAGGAAATTCTTGAAATTGATTATTTGATAAATTAATCTCTTGTAATGATGAGCATTTCCAAAATAAATTAGGTAATACTGTTAATAAATTATTATTAAAATAACATTTATTTAAATGCATTAAATCACAGATTTGTGTTGGTAATATTTCTAATTGATTATTTTTAATTGATAATAATTGTAAATTTTTTAATTGATTAATTTCTGAGGGTATGATATTAATACAATGATTATCTAACCATAATTCACGAAGATCTATGAAAGATGTAAAAGAGTTATATTAGAGGGAGGAGAGATAGAAGGACTCATTCCTCTTACCTGTAATTCTGAAAATCTCTGGTGGAATGACGTTTAATCGGAATTCAAGTTCTTCTTCCACGGGAAGACTCGTAGGAACGACGATAGGATCATCTTTAATCCCACTGTTCATCGAAAGCATCGAGTGCATTGAATGAACACTCTTATCGTCAGCCATGCTTTTCTCCTCATCCACAGACAGACTGCGTTGACTGATTCCACGAGTACGAGAGGTCATCGCAATGTCTGCAAACAATCCACTCCGAGGACTGATATCATCCAATTTTATGGTGACACTCGGCTGTTTAACACTCCCCGCTACTTTCTCGTTCTCCCCTTCATCGTCTTCCTGGTTTTCTTTATCTTCTTCTCCTTCTTCTTTCTCCTTCTCATCGTCTTCAATTAGTTGTTCGCTGTTGAGAGATCTGATAGAGGCAGAAAGAGATGGAGAGCGAGATCGTCTAACAGAGTGACGCGACTTTCGACTCTTGCTCTGCCTTGAACCTGCAGGAGAAGGAGAACGAGAATTTCCTTGAGCCAGTTCATCTTCCGAGGGCTTCGGTGGCCAAAACGCTTTAGTAGTGAGATCCATCCGTCCAGTTTTCCTTCCAATGAGAACACGTAAGCGATACTTCTCTAATGGATCATGCAAAGGCTTAGGATCCTTCTTCTTGAAGATCTTTTTATTCCCATGAAAAGAAGATATTGCATTCTGTCTGATGAAGCGATTACAAAACGAGAAAAGGAAAATCAGAAAATCAAACGAAAGACAGGATAACTTACTGTCTCCATGGTCTAGCTTCAACGGAAGGATTCTTTGCTACCCGATGACGATAAGATTCTTTCAATCCTAATACATATTGTAATAGCTTTTGTTGTTCATCTGGTTTCCCTTTAAAATCGTCACAATGTCCACGAATTTGGGTAAAAGAATTAATAAAAGTTGGACAATGAACAACTTTCTTCCCCAATACATCAAAATAATTGACTAACGCACCTAATTCTTTATTATTAACTTTGAAATTAAATGTTCTTTTCAACATTTCACGAAATTCTGATGGATTTAATGATTCACTTTCAAATGCAGTTAAACCAGCTGGTCCAATCGTTCTTTTATCAATAGTATGACACATTATCACAAAACGAAATAAGATTGAATTAAATTCACTTTCATTAAAATCAAAATCACATTCTTTATAGGCCATTTCTTCTTTATATTTGATATCATTGATTTCTTTTTGTTTCATTTCTTCTTCTTTCATTAATTTCATTATTCTCCATTGTTCTTTAATACGATTTCTTTCTTCATATCCTGTACGTAAAAATTGATTAATAAATGTTTTACAATTAATTTCGCCACTATGATCTTTATCAAAATATGATACTAATGCCCATAATTCTGGTACAGTTACTTTCACATTAAAGGTTAATTTTAATTGTTCACGAAAGATATGTGGTGGCATGGATATACATTCGAATGCTGTTAAATTCATTGCATTTGGTAATGAACGATCATATTTAATTGCACCGAGAGTTAGTTTAAAAAATGCATTTTGAAAGTCTTTTTCAGTAAAGTCTTGTCCTGGTACAGATGGTGTTATCGCGCTTAACGATGATGATAAATTTGGATCATTATTAGTATTATTATCACCACCCCCACCACCATTGATACTAGCATTCGCCTTAGCTATTGATGCTGCAGCAGAACTTAATACAACCGAATTTTTCATTGATAAATTTTCTAATTTTTGTTTTTCTTCTTCTAAACGTTTTTCAATTAAATTCTTCTGATGGATTCTCCATAGTTCTTTTTTTCTTTGTCTTTCCTCATAACCAACACGAAAAAATTTCTTTAAAAAACTTGAACAATGTATTTTACCTGTATTCTCTGTATCAAAATAATTCATGATTGCCCCTAATTCTTGAGGTGATAATTTTATATGAAATGCTTTCTTTAATTGATCTTTTAATATATGAGCTTCCATATATTGTGCTTCAAATGCTTCTAATGATGCTGCACCGGGCATTGTTTTATCATATCTCCATGCAGCTTCAATTAATTTTTGCATTGCAGTATTAAATTCTTCTGACGTGAATTGATAAGATACCTTTAATGCATTTTTAGATTCCAGTTCTTGTTTTTTCTTCATTTCTTGTAGTTTTTTATATTCTTCATATTGTTTTTGTTTTTCTCGAGCTTCTTTTAATTCTTTTTCACGTTCTTCAAATCCCATATTTATAAAGACTTTAGTAAATTCTTCACATGTAATGACACCATCACCATTCACTACATAGAAGTCAGACAGAGATTTAGTACTGTATCAGTGTGCTTACCATCAAAGACTGTCATCAGAGCACCCATTTCCGCGGGTGTTACTTGTAAATTGAAAATACGTCTTAATTGTTCTTTAAATACATGTGGTGCCATTTCTTTTACTTCAAATGCTTTCATGGACATTGCTCCGGGTGTTGTTTTATCATATAACTTTGCTGCTGTTCTTAATTTAACTATTGCTCTTTCACGATCTTCTGGTGTGAAAACAAAGTTCACCTTTAAAGCATTCTTTTGAGCGAGTTCTTCTTCCTCTTCTTTAATTTTCTTTGCTTTCTCTTCGGCTACTCTTTTCTTTTCCGCCCAGATTTCATGTAGACGATTAGAACGCTCTCTGAATCCCATACGAAAGAAAGTGACCAAAAAGGCAGCGCAATTCACAGTCTTGTCGGAGGGATTCTTATCCCGATTGAAGTAAGCAATAAAAGCAGAGAGTTCTCTGAGTGTAAAATTAACTTTGAAAACAGATTTCATCTGTTCTCTAAATTCTCCGGGATTCATCTTTTCAACATCAAATGCGTCAAGAGGGACAGCACCGGGCATCAATCGATCATATTTCACTGCAGCATTAATAAGCTTATCCAAAGCAGATTTCTCATCCGCTGGAGTAAAATCATTGACTAGTTCTAAAATTCGTTTATTTTCTAAATCTTCTGCTTGCTTTTCTTTAATCGCTTTCTCTAATTCATGACGACGACGATTAAGCTCAGCTCTCGCCTTGAGCAATTGTTCTCGATGCTCGTAGCGATAGCGATAGAAGAGCATAATAAACTCTGTGCCATCCACAAAACCATGATTATCAAATATTGGAAAAATTGCTTCAAACTCTTCATTAGTAAAACGGCAGTTCATACCAGCCTTCAACATTTGACGAAATTGTTCTGGAAGTAACTCACGGTTATCGAGGGTCTGTATGAGAGATGAGCGAGGAAGCGATGAACGAAAAATCGAATACCTTCATCAAATCTTCATTTTTGGCTCGATCAAACTTCCAAGATGCTTCATAAATTTTTTCCATCGCTGATTTGTAAACCGGGTCTTCTGCTTTTAGTAATCCTTCTTGAATCAACCTTTGCGGTCTTCCAGGTGAATTACCTGGACTTGAGAAGTTAAGAACATTTGGGGAGCGGGCTCTTCTGCTCGGGGAAGGGCTTGACATTCTTTCTTGACTTGAAGGGCTTTCAAATCCAAGTTTCAAATGTTGTATGATGTGCTGTGACGGTTTCAGCGACTTCAATAATAAAGCAATTGCTTAATTTCTTTCATTTTTTGCTGTGAGAGATGTTTACTTCGTGCTTTACTTCCTGGTTTGCCGTGTTATTGGTGTCTTTATTGGTTCAAGTAACAGGATTTTATCGTACATATCCGAGCAGCCTCTGTTTTCTGAGGATCAGAAACCGAATATATCAGAAGACTGGAAGGTATGATGTTGTTCAAGACCCAAGATATCAAGATGAACGTCAGACAATCCAAAAATTAAAGATTCAAGAGTTGCTTATGGCTTGTAAACAATCTAATATTGACATTGATGGAGTCTTAGATCGAGATGAGCTCGAGTATCGACTTATTGTGCATCATTTACTCCTCAAGTATGGACAAGATAACCGACCAGTGAAGTCATTGTCATATTCCCCCAGAGCTTACACAATAGAACTTGAAAAAGAGATTAAACGTTTAAAGAAATTACCTAATGATCTTTTTCGAGAAGAAATGTTTCAATACAATATCACAGATATTCCCATTGATACGAAAGAAAGAGACGATGTAATTATTCTTATAGCAAAGGAGAAGCTAAAGGAAAGAAGTGAGCATCAAAAGAGTATGCTTCAAACTACGAAGATGTTTCAAAATATAGAAGCTGTAGAACCTTTAGAATCTGATCTCTTCGAAGAGGGTGATGAGAATGATTATATTCTCCCGAATATTACACTCAATCAAACGGTTTGGGTCAATGATTCAGTTCATTTTTTGAAGAATTCCTTGAATGAAATTGGAAAATTGACAGAAAGATTAGTTCTCACCAATCCAGAGCAAGTTGCAATGAACTATTCGAGTCGAATAACTTTAAACAACTCGAAACCCACACTCGATGATTCGAAGATCAAACAACTATATCAAGAGGCGTTACTACTCTCTTCATTAAAGGAGGCAAAAGTATGGATCAATTTACATCCAAGGGATACTGTTATCGCTCTACTCTCACTAACAGGAGAAACTATGAAAAAACATCAATTTACTCCTCTCTCAGAATTGAGAGATCTCTTTGTGTCTCGATTACTCCAACAAAGACACCAGGATACAATCTTGGAAGATGACAAAATAGTTGATGAAGTTGAAAGAGATTTAGTATCATATAAAATACCTCCAGTTAAGGTTGAGCAGAAGAATACGAGGATGGCTTTGAGATCTTCCAAGAAGAGAAGGGAAACGCTTGATGACATATTAAATGCAGAAAAATCCTTATTTAACCATGTCTTCCTTTCTTTCTTGCCTCGATTCTTTCGAGTGTTCATCTCAATGATCACTGTGATTGTGAATCAGATTCTGGGAATCTTTGCAATGGACGCTATTGATTGGTCTTTTACTACCATTCCACAGCTTATTAATAAGATGCCGAAGTATTCAAAGAATTTAGCTTCAGCAGAACTTCCTCTACTATCATTTGTTCAAGGAGTTCAGAAGATATGCGAACTTACATTCACCTGGGCGGGCAGTAATCGCTATCCCTCACCAATAGTGGCAACATTTGTCTGTTCGTATACGATTTTAAACAATGGTGGTCCTGGCAAGTTTATCAAGACCTTGTTGTTCACTAAGTTTCTAACTTCTATTCTCAACCAATTGAGATTTAAGACTCATGGAGATGAAGAAGGGAATTTGTCGAGACAAGAGGGTTCCAAGAGTTAGGAGTCAATTATAGTAGTAGTAAAAGATTTTTGTTAAGTTTCATACATGCCGATCTCTTATCGAGCTTTCACCGAGCATATCACTGTATCAGGAGAAATAGTCTTGCTTGGACGAACTTTAGGAGGAAATTCAACAGCGTTTAGTCTATAAATATCTCCTTTCTGTGCATTCGATAAATCTAGTTTCAGAACACGAGGAATTTCATCAGCGCATATACACTCTATGGAACTATTCACTGCAATAAAAGTACAGTTTCTCTTCTTCGCTTCACTTAATTCACTATTAACATAATCTACTGGTATTGCGATACGATTTCCTTTCTTGTATCGAAGAAAGTTGACAGATAAAGGCTTGCTTGTTACTAAATGAGAACGAAATTTAGTTTTTTTGGAAGGGAGATAACTTATGACTTACATGCATTGAAAGTTGTTTGGCGTGGAGTGACAAGATAATTAGCAATGACTTTCTTTTCAGGACTTCCATCCACGACAGTTAGATTGTATAAAGTGTTTTCAAATGTTCTTCCCTTCGAACGCAGCTCTCTATCTAGATCCTTCCAATGGGTGACAACATTGATCTTTAAGATGTTGCGGTCATCATCATAACCATATAATACACCTGGAATCAGACCATCTGCAAGAATACAAGAATAAGAGAGAATGAATCACAATTGATAGAGATTACCCTCGCGTAAAGCTCGAGAACGCTTAGATCCAGTTGCTGAAGAGGCTCTGAGAGATACCTCAAGAGTTGGAATGGCCTTCGCTTGAGTTGAAAGGTATCTATCAACACCTTGTGGATGGAGTGCAACCTTTCGCACCAAAGGGGTAGAAAACAAGCGACTTCTGATCATTTTCGTTATTCACTAAATTGCTCTTTGCGCGTTAAGAAAGTAGATTTCTTTGAAAGATGATAAATCGAGAAATGAAGTTTAGAGGAAATCTGATTTATGAAAATTCGAGATTTCCTTGTCGGTAGTTCGTCATCATTTTTGCTTTTTGCCATTTGTACGAAAAACTTCAAAATGGTCCCATTAGAGCAGATACAATCCACTCTGATCATAAGTTGTGTGCTCTATGTGCTTATTGGATATCTCTTTGGGGCTGGAGAGACTTCAAAAACAGCTCTTGTTGCTTCGTTGAAATCCAAGAGAAACACTCTCTATAAATGCCTTCTTGCTATAGGAGCGTTGGGGGTCATTAAATTGGTAATCTTATCACTCTCTTGTCTTATCATTGATCAAACTATTTCATCATAGGGTTATGACCAGCAGATGCTTCCTTTGAATTACTATTCAATGATGGAAGTAGGACGGCATGATAGCATAATAGAAATAAGGAAGTCTTATAAAACTTTATCTCGAACTTATCATCCAGATAAAAATACTGCTTCAAATGCCGAAGAAATTTTCCAGTCAATAAAAGTTGCATACGATGTGAGTAGTGTGAAATCTCTTGGTATGGCGTAATTAATTTTCTATAATAGGCATTAATGGATGAGACTCAGCGTGACATTTACAATCGATTCGGCCCTTTTAATCTAGAGTTTGATCCGAGACGCGATGAGCTTCGTCTTATTGTAGATTTATTGACAGTATATGTATTCTGGGGAGTCATCGCCTACATTGCTACCATTCCTGCTGGAGCCCGTGGAAGTCGCACATGGATCACGATTGTTGGAATCTTATTTATGGCTGTTGAAGTAACATTTAAACTCACAGAGAGTGTGCTTCCCGATTGGATGCCGAAGACGATGACAGAGTTTGAGTTGGTCTATTACCTCCACAGTATCTTTCCTGTTATCATCGCCGCATTGCGCGCTATCGCGGAATCACAGTATCTTGATGTTGATGCTGCATCAATGAGTGTTCTCGCGGAAGTATGGCATCATCAAAAGGTAAGGGAGTAATGCACCCTCTAATTTCACTAATAACATCTCTTTCATCTCCTCTGTAGAATGTTCATGAATTACTACAACAATTTGATTTAATGTTAGAATCAACTAAAAAGAATATCAATGAATCGAATGAACCTGTACAAGTTAGTCAAGTGAAGGAAAAGATTCAGTCTTTGAAAGCAGAGTTAGAGAATCGTGATGATGAATACTCTAAATATATTGAAGATCTAAAAGCTAGTACAAATAGTATAGGATCTAATTATTACTGGGTTATTTTTGTTTTCTTATATGGTGGAATTTATTTTTTCCAATAAGATTAATTAGATACTCGAAACATTTCTGACAAATTCGGCGCATGGTGCATAGTTTGCACGCGCACATAATCTCATTTTCCCTCATTTTTTTTTAAGAAGTGGTAAATGGATTGATAGAATGGACGCAAAGAACGAAGGTTTTGGAATCTCCCAAGTATTAAAAGAGTTCGATTTACCTCGAATACATCCTCCTGATTATTATCAGCATGAAAAATCGAAACATAAGAGAAGAAGACGAGCTATATTCCCTAATTTTATGCCTGAACTAAGAATTATGCGAAGTGATATTCGAAGAAAATTTGGTGTGATGTACACTAATATGGTGAATAGTCATGATTCATCATTATTAACAAGATTTTTTGAGGATTTTACGACACCTGATTGTCAAATCATTAGAGTTATTCCTCCCATGAGTGAGGTAGGAAAAAATTCGAACTCTATTATCTTTAATGGGAATTATCGTGCCATTTCAGGATTGAAAGAAGCGGCGAATGAGCTTAATTTAACTCTGAAAATGATGCCAGATCATTGTGCCAGTCTTCAGGAATGTCAAGTTCGTATTCGTCAAGGTTCCCAGGGTAGTATAGTTGCATTTAAAATGCTATCAAGAGGTGTCCGAGCTTTTACTGCATATCGTAAGCAAGAAGGATCTACAAGAGATAAATGTAAAATCCTTGACACGCCTGACCATGATTCAACGGATTATGAATCATCCTCGGGTGATGAAATAACATCACCTCTCTCCGCCTCTTCATCCTTTTCAGAGTTACATCATTTCCCAACTTCAAATGTTGATAAATCAGTTAAGATTGAAGATTCAGGTTATTCCCTAGAGTTAGTGCCTGTGCCAGTAGAGACTATTGCAGAGGTGATGTATGTATTAATATTAGATGAAAATCATTATATTCGACAACTCCATATTGAGTATAATTGTATCTCAGAAAAACCGATCTTTTAACTGGCAGTTATGATTGTAGTTTTGAATTATTTTATTGTGTTTTTGTTCTCGGTATGGGGACTGGTTTAACCCATTCATGCATCGATGTCTATGGGGTAAGATATATAAAGAGATCATGAAGAATCTGGATTTTTCTCCAATTTTTCTTCATCCAGCAGGATTTTTGAATATAAGGTGTTCATTACAATCTCCAAAAAAAAAACTGCTGCTCGTGTAATGTTTATAGATGATAGTTCTTCCTTTTTGCTTTGCTGTGTTAATTTTTTCAGGCTGTTGATTCTATACAACAAATAAAAGCATTATAATTTTAAATTTGATTTGTTTTTCCTTCCATCATGAAAGAAAGATTAGAAGATAAGGGCAGCGTGTGAAATTATGCGTTACCTGAAAATTGGTGCACTCCGTGCACATTATAGTGCACGCATCTCCAAAAAACTGCGATTTTTCCGCTTGAGACTTTATACTCCATTCCTCATGGCACACAATACCAAAGAGACCATGCTAAACATTGTTCAATTTGATCTTGAGGAAAAAGTTACAGAATTAGATCTTCCTGAAATTCATCCACGTGAATACTACTTACGTGAAAAATCCAAATTTAAGAAAAAAAGACGATGTATTGATCCATCTCGTATGCCGGAAATCCGATTAATGCGACATGATGTGCGTCGAAGATTTGGAGAAATGTTTATCAATGCTACTAATTTTCGTGATGTACCATTAATGACCAAATATTTTCAAGAATATTCTCGACCTGATTGTGCGGTGATTCGTGTTCTTCCACCAAGTAGTGAAGTTAATAAAAATATTGATTTAGTTGTATTTGATGGGAAATATACTAGATTATCTGGTATTCAAGAATATCTTGATGCTTTTGGTTTATCTATTCGTATGATGCCTGATCAAATAGTTCGAGTACATCAATCTCAAGTTCGTCTTAAGCAAGGATCACAAGGGAGTGTCGTTGTTCTGAAAAGTTTGGTCTATGGGACTAAAGTATTAACCGTTCATACTGAAGACACTTTCATTGAAACTGAATTATTATTGGGAAAGGAAGAGGATAACAGAAGTGTGGACAACACCCCGTTTAGCGAATCTTCTGATGAAGCATCCTCCTTCCCATCAAATGACATTACACCATCGTTAAATTCTCCACCTTCAGCTCCAATCAAAGTAAAGTCGAAATATTATCTGGATATTGCGCCTGTCGCTATTGAGACAGTGGGAGCAGTGTTGTTTGTATTAGTCTTCGATGAGAATCATTATATCAAACAACTTCATATCGAATATAAGGTGATCTCAGAAACTCCAGTCTCTCACATTGATTGAATTTTTTCTGGATTTATTTATTACATGCCATTATATATGTCCTCATCTCTATCTACTCATCTCATAGCAATTCCGACACGACTCAATATATAGACTTATTTAAATCTATCTATCGACCCATCGAAAGTTTTTTTGACTTTCTTCTCTTAGATATTGATAGTAGCCTATTTTCTTCCATTTAATTGGTTTCATTCTATTGCTTGTGATGATATATAAGAGTGTTGTTTGTTCGTCCACAAAAACAGACAAAAAGAAAAGAGGAAAAAATAAGACCAGTAGAAATTTTTTTCTCTATAAAATGTCAAATCTTTCCTTTTCTATTTTCCATTTTTAAAAGCTAAATGATGTAACTTGAGCTGTGTGTGCTTCAATTAATGCTAATACTGTATGATGAATGTCTTTCGTTGATGAATGCCTTTCGTGCACTCTCTATAAAAGAGATTCGTGATTTGCACGGTTCTGATGTACATCAATCAATCAATCAACCACGACAGTAATAATAACCAAATATGGTGAATCTTCAAACTCTCTTATTAGGCTGCTTCTTGCTGTCCAATATTGCAACA
>VFQN01007900.1_pt1 | contig 11136 bp, 6 predicted proteins | sample 3512371 | NCBI WGS metagenome assembly VFQN01 (sample SAMN10412370, study PRJNA504923) | tailings metagenome | isolation source: Replicate 2 from Balatoc abandoned mine | place: Philippines: Itogon, Benguet | collected 2017-08-28 | reverse complement strand
TCGGCGCGCCGGCCCCGGCGGCCAACGACCGCTTCCTGCTGCAGCCGGTGGCCGCCGCGGCGCGCAACGCCGCGCTGGCGCTGGAGAACACCCGCGGCATCGCGGCAGCCTCGCCGGTGGCGGCCACCTTCGCGGTCGACAACATCGGCACCGCCTCGATCGCGTCGCTGAGCGCGACGGCGGTCAACGCGGCGGCGGCCCCGCTGACCGCGACCATCACGTTCACCAACGACAGTGGCGCCTACAACTGGGAGCTGCGCGACGCCAGCAATGCGCTGGTGCGCAGCGGCACCGGCACCTGGACGGCCGGCGCGCCGATTCGCAGCGATGGCTGGGCCCCGGCCACGCCGGCACAGCGATACGACTGGGCGCTCGAGCTCAGTGGCGTGCCGCGCAGCGGCGACGTGCTGACCGTGGGCAACACGCCGTTCCCCGCGTCCGACAACGGCAACGCCCGCGCGATGATGGTGCTGCGCGACGCCGGCCTCGTCGGACAGCGCACGCTGGCCAGCGGCACGGTGGTGCCGGGCTCGAACGTGACCGACGCCTACGCCAACGTGCTGGCCGAGGTCGGCGTGCGCGTGCAGAGCGCGCAGCTCGCCTCGAAGCAGTCGGCGGCGATCGCCGATCAGGCGAAGTCGAACGTGCAGGCGAAGGTCGGCGTCAACCTCGACGAGGAAGCCGCGCGCCTGATCCAGTTCCAGCAGAGTTACCAGGCCGCGGCCAAGATGCTGCAGGTGGCGCAGTCGCTGTTCGACACGCTGCTGCAGACCGCGGGCTGAACCGAAAGGCGATCATGAGTTTGCGCATCAGCACCCTTGGCGTCACCGAGGCCGGCATCGAGACGCTGCAGAAGCGCCAGGCCGAGATGGCCGAAGCCCAGAAGCAGCTGGTCACCGGCAAGCGCGTTCACAAGGCCAGCGACGACCCGGCTGCGGCGGCACGCGCCGAGCGGGCGCTGGCCGGCCAGATGCGCGCCGAGACCAGCCAGCGCGCGGTGGACGCCAGCCGCACCGCGATGTCGCTGTCGGAGACGGCGATGGGCGACGCGATCGAACTGCTGCAGCAGGCGCGCGAGGCGATGGTGGCGGCGGGCAACGCCACCTACAGCGACCAGGAGCGCCGGAACCTGGCCGAGAAGGTGCGTGGCATTCGCAACCAGCTGCTCGGCGTGGCCAACCGCACCGACGGCGCCGGCACCTTCCTGTTCGGCGGCCAGGGCGCGACCACGCAGCCCTTCGTCGACGCGCCAGGTGGCATCGACTACCGCGGCATCAGCGGCGAGCGCCGCACCGAACTGGCCACCGACCTGCCGCTGACGGTCAATGGCGACAACGTGTTCATGACCGCGCGCACCGGCAACGGCGTGTTCCAGACCAGCGCCGGCGCCGGCGTCACCACCGCCTGGATCGACAACGGCCAGGTCAGCGACCCGGCCGCGCTGACCGGTTCGACCTACACGCTGCAGTTCAGCGTCTCCGGCGGCACCACCACCTATGCCGTGCTGCAGGACGGCAACCCGACGGCGGTGACCGCGGCGCCCTACGTGCCCGGCCAGGACATCACCATCGACGGCATGACCTTCCGAATCGGCGGTGCACCCGCCAACGGCGACACCTTCACCGTGCAGCCCTCGACGTCGACGCTGTCGATCTTCGACACCCTCGACCGGGCCGTGGCCCAGCTCGGCACGGCCGGACGCAGCGGCGCGCAGATCGCCCAGGGCAACAGCGATGCCCTGCGTGACATCGATCAATCGCTGGCCCAGCTGCAGGGCGCCCGCGCGGTCGCCGGCGAAATGCTGGGACGCATCGACGGCGAGACCGCGCGGCTGGCCGACCAGAAGCTGGCCAACCAGATTCAGCGCAGCAATGCGGAGGATTTGGACATGACCGAGGCCATCTCGAAGTTCCAGAACATGCAAACCGGCTACGATGCCGCGCTGAAGTCCTACTCGATGGTGCAGCGGCTGTCGCTGTTCGAGTACTTGAGAACCTGAGGTCCAGATGCTGGATGTCGCGATCCTCGGCCAGGTGGCCTTCGGCTACTCGCCCTTCATCGACAAGAACCGCTCGGTCACGGCCACACGGCTGACGGTCTTCCCGCTCAAGGCCGACATGGTGCCCGACGCGGCGCAGCTGCTGCATGCCGTGGGCGGCGTGTGGCCGGCCGATGGTGCCCGCGTGTCGCTGAACGTGGCCAGCGAATCGCTGCTGCAGGACCTGATGAACGCGCAGCCTTCCGGCAACGTGATGGTCGAGATCCCGGCCTTCATGGCCTGCGACCCGGCCAACACCGCGGCCATCGTGGCGCTGCGCGCCAACGGCAACGTGCTGATGCTCAAGGGTCGCCCGTTGCAGGAGCTGCCGCGCGAGGTGCTGCCGTGCTTCAAGTATTCGGTGATCGATGTCGCCGACGACCGGCGCACCGACGGTTCCAGGCCGCCGCCAGGGGTGGAGCGCAACATTCCCTACGTGCAGGCCGGGGTGCGCACGATCGCCGACATGGAGCAGTCGTTCGCGCGCGGCGCCGAGGCCGTGCTCGGCTGGCCGATCGACGACGCGGTGCAGGCCGGCAACGCCAAGTCGCGCGCCGGCCAGCCCGACCTGCAGGCGATGGTCGAGCTGATCCGTCAGGTCGATGCCGCCGAGCCGATCGAGAAGCTGGAGAACACGCTCAAGCGCGACCCCTCGCTGGCCTTCAAGCTGATGCGCTACATCAACTCGCCGGCCTTCGGCCTGCGGGTGGAGATCAGCTCCTTCCGTCACGCCATCATGATGCTCGGCTACAAGCGCCTCAAGCGCTGGGTGGCGCTGCTGCTGGCCACGGCGAGCAAAGACGTCAACATGAAGCCGGTGATGTTCGCCGCCGTGCGACGCGGGCTGCTGATGGAGGAACTCGGCCGGGCCAGCAGCGACGAGGAGATGCGCAGCGAGCTGTTCATCTGCGGCGTGTTCTCGCTGCTCGACCGCATGTTCCAGCAGCCGTTCTCCGAGCTGCTGGCCAACATCCCGGTGCCCGAGCGCGTGTTCCAGGCGCTGGCCCAGGACAGCGGCCCGTTCCAGCCCTACGTGAACATGGTGCGCGCCATCGAGAACGAGTCGCTGTTCGACTTCCGAGAAGCCGCCGACGCATTGATGATGAGCGTCAGCGAGGTCAACCGTGCGCAGCTCCGTGCCCTGACCGCCGCCGCGCAGCTGGAATGAAAGGTCCTTCGGCCCCGTGGCGGTAAGGGGCCCGATCCGCCCCGAGACCCGGCTGCCGCTGGCGGCCTGGATGCCCCTGCTCGACACCCTGGGCGACGCGGTGCTGCTGTTCGACGCCGCTGGCGTCGTGCAGATGGCCAATGCCAGTGCGCTGGCGGCTTGCGGCGGCGTGGTCGGCCAGCGGGTGGAGGCGCTCGGGCCCTGGCTGGGCGAGGCCGCCGCCACCTGGCTGCAGGCCGCCCAGCGCGGTGGCCCGCGTTCCGCGGAACCGCCAGCGGCCACCCTGGCCGATGGCCGCCAGGCCGGCATGGCCTGGCGACGGCTGGACAGCGGTGACGGCGCGCTCAGCCTGCGCCTGACGGCCGCCGCGGCGCCTGCGCCAGACGCCGCACCGCACGCGATCGAGGCGGCCTTCCGGCTGGTCTGGGACGCGCCGTTCCCGGCCGCGCTGCAGGACGCCGACTTCCGCATGGTCGACGTCAACCCGGCCTACCTCGAGTTCACCGGCTACACCCGCGAGGATCTGATCGGCCGCGACCCGATCGAGATGCAGCCGGCCGAGGACCGGCCGCGCACACTCGCCGCGCGCGACGCCTTCCTCGCCTTGCGCGGCGAGGCGGAGACTGGCCCCTTGTTCGAGCGCCGCCTGATCGACGCCGGTGGCCGCGAGCGCTGGTACCGGGCGGCGCGGCAGCGGGTCACCGACGCGCAGGGCCGCACGCTGCTGCTGGTGGTGATGCAGGACTCCACCGCCGAGCACGCCGCGCGCGAGCGCGCCGACCGCTCGGCGCGCGAGCTCGACCAGTGGTTCGACCTCAGCCCGGTGGGCATGGTGCTGTTCGACGAGCGCGGCCTGGTGGTGCGCAGCAACCCGGCCTTCGAGGGCCTGGTCGGCAGCGTGCCGGTGACGCTGCCGGAGGCCGACGAGGCGCTGCGCGAGCTGCTGTGCTGGCAGGGCGAGGGCGTGGCCGCCGAGCTGCGCCCGGGCGCGCCGCCGCTGGAGCGCCAGGTGTGGATGCCGCGACCCGGCCATTCGCCGCTGCGCCTGCGCGCCGTCGTGCGCTGCTACAAGTCGACCGGCGGCTCGCCGCGCTTCATGGCCGTCGTCGAGGACCGCAGCGTCGAGGAAGAGCGCGACCTTGCGCAGCTGCAGATCGGCGCGATGATGGACACCGCCGGCGTCGGCCTGGCCACCTTCCAGGAATCGGCCGGCTGGGTGCGCCAGCGCCAGGGCGCCAGCGGCGGCGGGCCCTCGGCCCTGCAGGCCATCGGCCGCGACGTCGTGCTGCCCGAGTCGATTCCCGAATACGAGCGGCTGCAGCGCGCGCTGCGCCTGGGCGAGCGCGCCGAGGTGCGCTATGCCGTGCGCCACCCAGAGCTCGGCCAGCGCTGGCTGCTGACGCGGGTGGAGCCGGCCACGCTGGCGTCGGGCCAGCGCACCACCTCGGTGGTGACGCTGGACGTGACCGAGCAGGAGCAGGCGCGTGCACGCAGCGAGGAGCTGCTGCGCGAGATGACCAGCATCCTCGAGAGCACCGTCACCGGCATCGCCCACCTGCGCGGCGAGCACCTGGTGCGCTGCAATCATCGCTTCGAGGCGATGCTGGGCCTGCCGCCGGGCATCGCCGCCGGCCGCTCCCTGCACGAATTGTTCGATGCGCAGCCACAGGTGCTGGAGGCCGCGGCGCAGGCCCAGCGCACGCTGGCCAAGGGCGAGGTCCTGGAGACCGAGTTCGAGTTCACGCCGCCGGGCCAGGCACCGTTGTGGTACGGGCTGTCGGTGAGGCGCACCGACGGTGCGGCCGGCGCGGTGGAGCTGATCGCCGTGCTGTCCGACATCACCCGGCTGAAGCTGCAGCAGACCGAGCTGGAACTCGCCGCTCGCGACCGCGAGCTGATGTTCAGCCTCTCCGAGGTGGGCATCGCCTCGGTGCGCGATGGCCGCATCCAGCGGGCCAACGACGCGCTCGCCCAGCACGCCGGCTGGCCGGCGGCCGACCTCGCCGGCCTGACGCTGTCGATGCTCTATGCCGACCCGGCCGACTACGCGCGCCGCTGGCCACAGCAGGAGCGCGAGCTGCGTGTGCATGGCCGCTGGAGCGGCGAGCTTCAGCTGCGCTGCCGCGACGGCAGCCTGCTGTGGGTGCAGCTCGGCCTGCGCCTGGTGCAGCAGGGCGACCCGTCGGCCGGCTTCATCGCCAGCTTCGTCAACGTCGACGCACGCCACCGCGCCGAGCTGGCCGTGACGCTGCAGGCCGAACGCACGCGCGCCATCCTCGATTCGGTGCTGGTGGGCATCGTCACCGTGGGCGCCAGCGGCATCGAGTGGATGAATCGCTCGGCGCGGCGCATGTTCGGCGGCGACCTGTCCGATTTCCTCAACCAGCCGATCTCGACAGTGGCCACGCCGGAGCCGACGCACCCGTTCCGCCGCACCCACTACCTGCAGGAGCTCGCCGAGGGCCAGGCCGAGACCTTCGAGTGCCGCGTGAAGGCGCGCGACGGCCGCGAGTTCTGGGTGGTGGGCAACGCGGTGGCCACGAGCCGCGAGTCCACCGGGCGCCAGCTCACCTATGCGCTGCTCGACATCGAGCGACGCCGCCAGGCCGAGGCGCGCGTGTCGGAGGCGCAGGCCTCGCTGCAGCGCATCATCGAGGCCGCGCCGATGGCGATCACGCTGCGCGAGGCGCGCACGCTGAAGGTCATCCAGGCCAACCAGGTGGCCGCGCGCAACGCCGGCATGACACCGCAGCAGCTGGTCGGCCTGGCGCCCGAGCAGCTGTTCGACCCGCCCACCGCCGCGCAGCGACGCGCCGACATGGAGCGCGCGCTGGCCGGCCGCGAGCTGACGAAGCACGAGTACCGCATCGAGGTCAACGGCGCCACGCAGGTGTGGGACGCGCGCTACCTGCCGCTGTCCACCCAGCCGGGGCAGCCGCCCGACCAGCTGCTGCTGGTGGCCACCGACGTGACCGAGCAGCGCGCCGCGCAGGAGGCCCGTTTCGAGGCCGCCATCGCGCAGCGCGAGATGCTGGTCAAGGAAGTGCACCACCGCATCAAGAACAACCTGCAGGGCGTGGCCGGTCTGTTGCAGCAGATCGGCCAGCGCAAGCCCGAGGTGGCCGGCGTGATGTCGGAGGTGATCGGCCAGGTGCAGGCCATCGCGCAGGTCTACGGCCTGCAGGTGGGGGCCAGCGGCCCGCTGCGCGTCAAGAGCGTGGTGGAGGCCATCGCCGGCTCGGTGCAGCGCACCTTCGGCCGCACCATCCGTTTCGCGCTCGAGGGGGCGGCGCCGGACCGCTGGGCGCTGCCCGAGGCCGAGTCGATCCCGATAGCGCTGACGATCAACGAACTGCTCACCAACGCCGTCAAGCACAGCGCCGGCGCCGACGTCTGCTGCACGCTGACCTGCGGCGAGGACGGCGTGCGCATCGCCATCGGTAACGTCGGACGGCTCCCCGAAGGCTTCAACCTGGCCCGCGTGCCCGGCGGCGTCTCGGGCCTCGGCCTGGTGCGTGCGCTGCTGCCGCGGCGCAGCGCCTCGCTGGCCATCGAGCAGCGGGGCGAGCACGTGATGGCCACCGTGACGCTCGACCCACCGAGCATCTCGCGGCTGGAGCCGGCGTGACCGGCGCGGCCGTCTTTCGCGGACAATCCGCGTCAACTGTGGTCTCGCGAGAGGACGCGACGGTGGCTGCGACGGGCAAGGGCACGATCCTGGTGGTGGACGACGACCGGCTGGTGCTGGCCACGCTCGTCCACGGCCTCGTGCAGGCCGGCTACGAGGTGATCGACGCCGACAACGGCGACGACGCCATCCTGCTCGCCCGCGAGCGCCGGCCCGACCTGGCGCTGCTGGACATCCGCATGGAAGGCAAGAGCGGCTTCGACGTGGCCGAGACGCTGCGCGACAAGTACCGCATCCCGTTCATGTTCCTGTCGGCGTTTTCCGACGACGCCACCGTGGCCCAGGTGAAGGCGCTCGGCGCCGTGGCCTACCTCGTCAAGCCGCTGGACATCCGCCAGATCGTGCCGGCGGTGGAGGCGGCGCTGGCCAACGTCGGCGCGCGCCGTGCGCCGCCGGCCGAATCGCCGGTGGCTGCGCCCGCGACGAACGCCGAAGCACTCGATCCGGTCGTCGCGATGGCGGTCGGCGTGCTGATGCACCGCTATTCGCTGGCCCGCGGGCCGGCGCTCGATCGTCTGCGCCGCCAGGCGGCCACCGAGCAGCGTCCGCTGGCCGATCAGGCCGAGCGGCTCTTGCAGGCTGTGGAACTGCTCTCCAATCCGGGCGGTTGAGCGGGAAGGGTCCGGCGCCGGGCCGCCCCAAGCCGGACGGCGCCCCTCGGGGGCAGGAGCGCAGCGACTGGGGGGCTCCGCTCAAGCCGGCGGCAGCGAGAAGTGGAAGCTCGCGCCGCGGTCGACCTCCGCTTCCGCCCACACCTCCCCGCCATGGCGCCGCACGATGCGCCGCACGGTGGCCAGGCCGATGCCCGTGCCCTGGAAGTCGCTGGCGCTGTGCAGGCGCTGGAACACGCCGAACAGCCGCTCCGCAAAGCGCATGTCGAAGCCGGCGCCGTTGTCGCGCACGGTGTAGGTGTCGGGGTGCTGCGGCCGCCGTTCCAGCCAGACCTCGGGCGCGCGGGTCTTGCCGGTGTACTTCCAGGCGTTGCCGAGCAGGTTCTCCAGCACCATGCGCAGCAGCGTCGGGTCGCCCATCACCTGCAGGCCCGGCTCGATGTGCAGGGTGACCTCGCGGCCCGGCGACTGGCGGCGCAGGTCCTCGGCCACGTAGGCGGCCAGCTGCGAGAGGTTGACCGGCTGGCGCGACAGCGGCTGCGTCGACAGCCGCGACAGCGTGAGCAGCGCGTCGATCATCGCGTTCATGCGCGCCGCCGCGCCGAGCACGCGGTCGAGGTGGTCGTTGCCGATGCGGTCGAGCGAGCTGCCGTAGTCCTCCTTGAGGATCTTCGTGAAGCCCTCGACCACGCGGATCGGCGCGCGCAGGTCGTGCGAGACCGTGTAGCTGAAGGACTCGCGCTCGGCTTCGGCGCCCGCATCCGCCGGCGCGGCGACGGGTTCCTCGATCACCCGCAGAGTGCCGGTGTAGCCGGCGAAGCGACCCTCGCCGTCGCTCACGGGGCGGCCGCGCAGCAGCACGCGGCGCGAGGGCAGGTCGTGCGCCGGCGCGAAGCGCGCCTCGAGGTCGTGCAGCGGCGTGCGGCTGTCCAGCGCCTGCTGCAGCGCCTGCGGCGAGGCGGCGGCGAATCGCTCCGCCACCGCCAGTCCGACGCCTTGCACCGCGGCGGCGTCGGCGCCGGCCGGCGGGCGCAACTCGACCACCCGGTGTGCGGCATCGCTGCGCCACTGCCAGACATCGAGCTGGTCCTGCAGCGTGCGGAGTTCCTCGCGGGCACTGCGCAAGGCGTCACGCATCCGCGCATGTTGCCGAGCCCACCCGTAGGCCAGCAGGGCGCCGATCAGCAGCGAGGGCAGGACGAAGCCCCAGGGGGACAGCGCGGACATGCGACCGATTGTAAGGAGCACCCCCGCGGCAGCCGGCCGGCCCTGGGGTTCAAGTTCGGGGGCGGGGCGCCGAAGACGGACTGTGCCTCGCTGCACCCACCGACGATGCTCTTCCGACTCTCGCGCATCCTGTTCTGGATGGCCGCCGCCGCGGCCGCCACGGCCCTGATCGGGCCGCCACGACTGGCCACGCCGCTGACCGCGCTGGCCGGCATCGGCGTGCTCGCGGCCTATGCGCTGGCGCGGCTGGCGGTGCGGCGCGATCGCCGCGCCGCTGCAGCCCTGGCGCCCGACAGCGCCCCGGCGCGGCTGGATGCCGCGGCCCTGGCCGACATCGCCTTGCGCCTGAACCAGGCCACGGCCGAAGCCGCCTCGCTCGAAGCCGCGGCGCTGGCCGCCGCCGCGACGCTGCGCGCCGAGCTCGGCGCGCGCGAGGTCACCGTTCACCGCGTGCGCGCCGTGGTGCCGCCGTTCGTGGATCTGATCACGATCACGGCCGACGGTCTGCCCGGTGTCGAGCACCGTGTCCGCCTGGAGCGGTCGCCGCTGGGCGAAGCCGTGCGCGAAGGCCGCGTGGCCGGTGGCGGCGGCGGCCCGTTCGCGATTCCGCTGCGCGGCGGGCACGGCGACTGGGCCGCGGTGATCGAGCTGGGCCCAGTCGCGCTCCAGGCCGAGCCGGGCGGACTGGAGGCTCTGTTCGAACGGCTGTCCGGGCGCCTCGCGCAGTTGGCGCGCGCTGACGCGCCGGCCGCGGCCGCGCTTGGCGCCCCCTGCCGTGACATCCTCACGCCAGGGGGTGACTCCGAGGCCACGCCCTGCTGGGCGCAGGGTGGTGGATGTCGGACACAATACCCTGAAACAGTTGTCACCTCGGATTCCTTGCCCGCCGCCCCCGTGTCCGTTGCACCGAATCGTCCGCCCGCGCCCGCCCAGCTCGATGCCCAGGCGCTGGAGCGGCTGCGCGAACTCGACCCGAAGGGCGAGAACCAGCTGATCCAGCGGGTGATGCGGGCGTTCGAGACCTCGGTCGTGCGTCTGCTGCCGCAACTGGAGGCGGCGCAGGCCAGTGGCGACCGGGCCGGCGTGCGCCACGTGGCCCACACCCTGAAGTCGTCTTCGGCGAGCATCGGCGCGCTGGCGCTGTCGCAGCACTGCGCAGCCGTCGAGACGCTCATCCGCGAAGACAGCCCGGACGACCTGCAGGCGCCGCTGGCCGCGCTGGTGGCCGAGCTGGACGCGGTTCGCCAAGCCATTCGCAGCATGCTCGACGCCGCCTCATGAGCCCCCACGCCGCCCGCGACGACGATGACCTGCCCGGCCAGCCGCGCGTGCTGCTGGTCGACGACGACGAGGTCAACCTGCTGCTGACCTCGATTGCGCTGCGCGAGCGAGGCTTCGACATCACCGAGGCCACCGGCGGCGAGCAGGCGATGCGCATCCTCACCGAGTGGCTGCCCGACGTGGTGGTGCTCGATGCGATGATGCCGGGGCTGGACGGCTTCGAGACCTGCCGCCAGTTGCGCCAGCTGCCCGGCTTCGAATCGCTTCCGGTGCTGATGCTGACCGGGCTGGACGACGACGCCTCGATCACTCGCGCCTACGAAGCCGGCGCGACGGACTTCTTCGTCAAGTCCACGCAATGGAGCCTGCTGTCGGGGCGCCTGCGCTACCTGCTGCGCTCGGCGCGCACGCGGCTCGAGCTGGAGCGCAACAAGTCGCGCCTGGCGCGTGCGCAGGACCTGGCCCGCATGGGCAGCTTCGACTGGAAGCGCGGCCAGGGCGGCCCGGTGTTCTCGGCCGAAGGCCTGCGCGTGTTCGGCCTGGCGCCCGACGAGACGCTGCCCTTCCGCACGCTGCTGCGCATGCTGCCGGCCGAAGACCGCGCCGGCCTGCTCACCGTGCTGCGCGAGGTCATCAAGCACAGCTCGGTGCTGGCCACCGACGTGCCGGTGACCTTGCTCGACGGCCGCCAGCGCATCGTGCACGTCGAGGCCGAGCCGGAGTTCAACGAGCACGGCAACCTGATCGGCTACACCGGCATCGTGCAGGACGTGACCGACCGGCGCATGGCCGAGGACAAGATCAAGCACCTGGCCAACTTCGACGGTCTCACCGGCCTGCCGAACCGCCGCCAGCTGATCTGGCGCACCGAGCGCGCGCTCGAGCACGCCCGGCGCCTCGGCCACCAGGTGGCGCTGCTGCTGATCGACCTGGACCGCTTCAAGGTGATCAACGACACGCTGGGCCATGGCGCCGGCGACGAGCTGCTGATGGAAGTGTCGCGGCGGCTGCGCTCCTGCGTGCGTCACTCCGACCAGGTGATGGAGAGCTCGCTGGAGGCGATGGGCTCGCGCTCGCACCGCACGCTGGAGGCCGTGGGCCGGCTCGGCGGCGACGAGTTCGT